>Ga0068858_100005744_pt1 | contig 12124 bp, 10 predicted proteins | sample KBSSwiS12_FD_66589 | JGI IMG/M metagenome (GOLD analysis project Ga0068858, IMG submission 66589) | Switchgrass rhizosphere microbial communities from Kellogg Biological Station, Michigan, USA - KBS Switchgrass S1-2 | ecosystem: Host-associated > Plants > Roots > Rhizosphere > Soil ... | reverse complement strand
CTGCGCGAGAGCGGCAACGAGTACGGCGCGGTCACCGGCCGTCCGCGCCGGTGCGGCTGGTACGACGCCGTGGCGATTCGCTACAGCACGCGCATCAACGGCCTCGACGCCCTGGCCGTGACCAAGCTGGACGTGCTCGACGGCCTCGACCGGATCGAGATCTGTACGGCGTATCGTTGTGGCGGCGAGACGTTGACCGAGTTTCCCTCGGACATCGCGCGTCTGTCGCAATGCGAACCGGTGTACGAGTCGATGCCGGGCTGGTCGACGCCGACAAGAGGCGTCACGCGGTTTACCGATCTGCCGGAGGCGGCGCGCCAGTACGTCGCGCGCCTGGAAGAGATCTCCGGCGTTCCGGCAGCGATCATTTCCACCGGGTCGGACCGCGACGAGACGATCGTGAGAGAAGACGTGGCGTCACACGTCAGGTTGCAGATTCAGGTGTGATCGAGTCGCGCGGGAATCTGCATCCTGCATGCGGCCCGTCAGGCGTCAGCTGTAACGAAGCTCGGCCTCAAACCGCCGAGTGAAAAGGTCTGCAGGATCTCGTTTTCATCGTCACAATTCAGGCCTGAGATGGTGTCCCGTGTCTGACGCAGAATCTGTTCACCTCGTCAGGATTGGCGTCGAGGAACTCGATGCCCGCGCGGTATCGCGGACCAAGATCGGGTGGCATCTCGAATGACGCCCACGCCACCACGGCGCTGCAGCGCACCGACCCACGGTCGTCTGTCAGCCCCATTCGTACCCGCTGCTTCGGTCTGAGAATCGTGGTCGACACGACTTGCGCGCCGGCTGCCGAGAGATCGACAAGGGTCGCGCTGTTTCCGTTGAGGTCGGCCACGGCGTCGGCGGCCATCGTGAAACGGCGCGCTCGACGCGTCCCGTGTTCGTCGAGCTCGTCAGCCTGCAGACCAGCGGCGGGCGGCGGGGCAGGAGCCGCGATCGTCGCGCGTGGCTCGGCCACGGCGACCGCCGTGTCAACGCCGTTGTCCTGACTCTCGGACGAGACGAAGCGGATTTCCGACTGCCGGAGCGTCGGATCGGCTTTGATGCGGTTGATGAGGGCCGCCCCGCGCGGCGTCGCCGCGAAGGCACGCTCGAGGGCCACCACGCTCGGCCGGCGACGGCTGATGACTTCGAGCGCCCGCAACGCCTCGGTATCCGAGAACGCCAGCAGCTCGGTGTCGTCGGTGGCTGTTCGCGTCTTCAGTGTCGGCAGCAGATCCGTTGCGGCGATGAGGACGGTGCAGTTGGCGCCGGGGCTCAAAAAATCCTTGCGTCAGAGATTGGCCACCAGCGGACTTTGACCTTGCCGACGATGTACTTCTTCGGGACGAAGCCCCAGTGCCGGCTGTCGGAGCTGTTGTTGCGGTGGTCGCCCATGACGAAATAGTAGCCTTGCTGCACGACCTGCGGGCCCCAGTCGTCGTGGCTGCGGAACTCGGCGGGCACGTAGTCGTCGTGCAGCGGCTCGTCGTTGACGTAGACGCGGCCGTCGACGATCCGTACGGTGTCGCCTTCTTTCGCGATCACCCGCTTGACGAACATTTTTTCCGGGTTGACCGGGTAATAGAGCATGACGATGTCGCCGGGCCGCGGTTCGCCGACTTCGTAGACCAGCTTGTTGACGATCAGCCGATCGTGATCCTCGAGCGTGGGCGCCATGCTCTGACCATCCACGCGGGCGACCTGGAATCCGAACGTCACGATCAGCGTGGCATATACCGCCGCGGACACGAGCGTCTGGAGACCGGAGCCGAGGTCGCGGCCCGCGCGGGCCCAGCGATCGGCCCACGGTTCGGGTGGAGCGGCCGCCACCTCGTGAACGCCTGGAAGCAACGAGTCGTGACCAGGAGCGGTGTCGATCGCGACCTCGGCGTCGGTCGTCGGCATTTCGGACGGTGAGACGCTTGCGACCTCCGCGGACGCAAGCAGTGCCGGCGCTGCGTCCCCTTCGGGCCATAGTTCCTGGGCAGCGGCGACGGCGGTGGTCGACGCCGGATGGTAGAGCGGTGGTTCTGGGTCCGTCATAGCTATTGTAAACTCTCGATTATCAGTATAATCGCACTCTCACCTCACGTGCGGTAGGTCTCCCAGCCTTTCCGCGACTCGCGGTCTGACCCCGTGACCAGATTGACGAGCAGACCATGTTCATTTTTCGACGCGGAGGAGCCCTGATGATGCGTGTGACCCGCCTTGTACTCGTGTGGATGACGATGATGGCCGCCGGCGTTACCGCTGCTCAGGCGCAGACGTCATCGAGTGATGAAGGCCGCTACTATGGTGAATTTGCCGTGGGCCCGACGCTTGGCCACAAGTCCGACTCGACGGTCGGGGGCGAATTCGGTATGGGGCTGCTCGATCATCTCTGGCAGACCGGGGATCGGTTGGAGGTGTTTGTCGAGGGCGGCCGCATGGGCAACGTGGCGACCACGGACCTCGACGCCCGCGCCCTGATCATCGCGAACTTCATTCGAGGCAGCGCCAGTGCCGTGCAGAAGGCGAAGTTCTTCGACATCGGCGTCAAGTACCGGGGCCCGGTATTCGCCGGGATGTGGCGTCCCTATGTCGGACTCGGCATCGGGGTGGCGAAGGTCGAGACGCTGGTCAACTTCGTGGTCAACGGCTCCGATGTCACGTCTCAATTGCCCACACTGTACGGCATCGAGCTCGGAAACGATTTGAGCGACAGCCTGAACAAGATGTTCGTGGTCGTGCCAATCGGCGTTCACGGCAATTTTCTCAAGCGGTACTTCGTCGACGGCAGCTATCGGTTCGGCACTATCCGTCCTCGTCCCGACGACATCGAGCAGGACGTGGCGATCACCACGCAACGGGTGCAGGTCGGTATCGGTGTCCGCTTCTGAACAGCACCGGGCGGGCGCGACTCTTATGATGGGCTTCCAAGCGGCCTGGACCAGCTCATCGTTGTCCCTTGACCTTCTGGCGGGCCTCTTGCTGACGGAGGCGTAGCGTTGATTTTCAGGAGGTCACCATGATGCGTCGATTCCTTTGTTGTGTCGTGATTGCCGGATGTACGGGCGTCGCGGCGCTCATCGCGGCTGAGCGCGCGACGTTCATCCTGAACGACGGCGAGCGGATGAGCGGGACAGTGCTGTCCCAACGAGACTACAGCGATCGCGGGCGCGAGAACTTCAGCCGTGGGGCTGTCGCGCTGCTGACCGACGACGGGAGAAGAATCCCGATTCGTCTGGATCAGGTGGCGGTGATTCAGTTCGGCGGCGGACGGGCAGGCCGGGCCGAGCTCGACGCTTTGTCCAACGGCGGTCGACAGATGATCGTCTGGCGCGACGGGTCGATCGAGCCCGGGCGGGTCATCGATCTCACGAGCGACGGTGAGGTCGTCCGCTGGCAAGGGCGGAACGGCCGTGAGCAGGTGATTCCGTTCAGAGACCTCTCCCGTATCTATCTGAATGCTGACACCGCACGAACGGCGCTCAACTACGCGGACCGGGACAACCCGGGCTTCCGCGGCCGTGATGAACGTGGCTTCCGTAACGGTGACGACTCGCGCTTTGGGAACCGGAATGACGGCTTCGGGAACCGCAATGAACCGGGCTTCAGGAACGGCGACCGCACCGTCGGCACGTCCGGGACGGGATCAGCGGATGTCCGCGTCAACGCCAATCAACAGTGGACCAACACCGGGATCAACGTCAGAGCGGGAGATCTAATCTCGTTCAACGCGTCGGGCCGGATTAATTTTGGTCAGGGCGCGACCCAGACCGCGGGCCCCGAAGGTAACGATTCGCTGAAGAGAGCGACCTACCCCGCGGCTGGGATGCCGGTCGGGGAGCTGATCGGCCGGGTGGGCAACGGTCCCGTCTTTCCGATTGGGTCGAGCACGCAGCCGATCAGAATGGGAGCGAGCGGCCCGTTGATGCTGGGCGTGAACGACGACGAGATCGGGGACAACAGCGGATTTTTCTCGGTGGTGATCACCCGGCAGTAACGCGACAGGAGATGAGGCGGGTGTCGCACGCGCCTCATCCGCCCCCTCTCGCACAGGCTCGCCTGATCGCGCGACCTCGCTCACCAAATCTGCGCGCACGATGAATCGTCGCGGCGCGTGGCCGATGAACTCGAACGGATAACAGGTGACAAGGGTCATCTCCGGATGCCCCGTCGAGTTCAGGACGTACACATCTTCCGGATTGACGACTCTGGTGTCTGAGACGCGATACCTGAAGACGCGGGTGCTGGTCGTGAGCACCAGCGCATCTCCCACGTGTATGCCACGGAGCGGCCGGAAAATGGTATCTCGATGCCCCGCGATACCGACGTTGCCGTGCTCCCCTGGGAATGAAGTGTTCTCGATGTGCCCCGCGGCCCGCGCAAGCGTCGCGTCGTCGCTGCCTTCGAGGACCGTCGCCTTGAGCTCGACCGACGGCGCCTCGAGGCGAGCGACCCAATTGCCGGGTTTGATCGAGGGTTGCAGGCTCCTGTCGGGGTCGTCGCCGGCAAGCCGAGGGGCGGCCGGCGGTTCAGGGACGGGCATCCGGGCGTAATACTCTGCGCGAAGTATGACGATGAGACACCAGAGCGCGAGAACGCCGCCGACGAGAAAAAAAATCCGCTCGAGCCACTTGAGCGCGGCGTCACGGATGGTCGTGGAAGTCATGGCCGTGGGGGGAGTGTCGATGCCGCGAAGTATCCGGGGCGGGTGCGCACGGAGAACTTGCCGCCGTTCCCGGACTGCACGTCAACTCTGATGCGGTGAAAAGCGCCGTCGCGGTCCGGCGGCACGAACCCGATCGTGTAGCCGCTACGGAGCTCGCGCGCGATGCGGGTGCACGCCTGCAGCAGAAGGCCCGGCGAACGGGGAAGGAATCGCGTTCCGCCCGTGGATTCGGCCAGCGACTTCAGCACGCCGGGGTTTCGATCGGGATCTTCTTCGTCGAACAATCCGATGGTGAAGATGACGACGTTGGACCGCCTCGCGCGGGCGAGCACCTCGTTCAGCGTCGCCCGGCTGGCATTGTCGCCGCCGTCACTTATCACCACAAGGGCTTTACGGGCCTGTGTGTGGTGCTCAACCCGGTCGAGGCTGACCAGCAGGGCATCGTAGAGCGCGGTCCGGCCCTGAGGGGCCATCGATCGCAGCGTCGACTCGAGCGGCTCGCTGTCGCCGGCGGTCACCGACTGATGACTCCCGGCCTCCACCACCGCGTCGTTGAACGCGACCGTGAACACCTCGTCATCAGGGCGACTCGAACGCGCCAGAGCCAGCGTTCCGGCGATGACCTCGGGCATCTTCGGTCTCATGCTGCCGCTGTTGTCGATGACCAGCCCGATGGTCACCGGCGTATCCTCGCTCGTGAAGAGCAGGACGTCCTGGCGTCGGCCGTTGTCGTAGACCGTGAAACGATCGCGATCGAGAGCGCTCACGAATCCGCCGCCGCGTTTGTCGAGGACCATGACCGGAAGGACAACGAGCTCGGATGAAGACCCGAGAAAGCTCGGCGCCTGATCCTGTGAGGCGACGACGGCCGTCAGGCCGGTGACGAACGCGGCGACGAACAGACGCGAGTGCATTGGTCTGTCTCAAAGGGGATGCAGGGCGCCCGAACGCTCCCGGTTTGGAGCATCACGGTCCCTGCAACCCGCCTGTCGCTATTTTACGAATGTTTCCGCAGTTGGCGCAGTCCGAACCCGCTGGCCAGCGCGACACCACTGAGCAGCTCGAAGAGGGCGATCGGGCTTGCGGTGCGCGGGAGCGTCCTCTCCGACAGAGGCGGCGGAGTCCGCGTTTCCGCCGCAGCCTGCTGACTTACGGGCGCGACGCGGCCTGTCGTCCCCACGCTGGAAGTGCTCTCCTTGAACGGTGTAACGGAGCCGGTGTCGTCTACCCGCGCGGTGGCCCCGGTCTTTTCGTCGCCCTGCGTGGTCAGCACGGATTCATGGGTCGCCTTCGCGATCTGCACCGCCTGCTGTCTCGGATAGAGGAACTCCTCGCCGATCGAGCGTCCGGGATAGAACCACGCTTTCACCGCAACCGGCACGCCACTGGGCCGCTCGGCGAACATTACGAGCGTATCTTTCACCGGTTCGAGTCGCTCGTTCGGAATCGTCATCACGGTCGTCATCAACTTGTTGTCGTTCTTGTTGAAGATCTGAACGACGTGCCGGTTGGTCGCGCCGTCCGCGAGCTTGAACGTGTACGTGCCTGCGGCGAGCGTCACGCCTGGCACTTGCACCGGCCCGCTGAAGGTCATGTAGGTCAGTCGATCGTTTTCGTCGGCGCGCGCGCCGGGCGCGAGCGCCAGCGTCAGTGCCAAGGCGCAGCCGATTGATGTGAATGCACGCATGAGTTTCTCCTTTCGATGGTTGCCATCTCGTTGCACCTTGCGAGAACGGTGCACGATATATGCCGCACTCAAGCGCAGCAGTATCGTGGTGAACGGATGGGATGCGTGCGCGTGGGAAGGAACCGGTGAGGCGGGTCGATGCTCTAACTGACTTTGCGGAGCTTGCGCGTGCGCTCCCGATACTGGAAGGTACCGCAGCCGCCCCCGCACTCGAAATAGTCCCACTGCTCGAGGTGCCGCTCGCTGACGCCGCCGATGTGGCTTCGTCTGTAGAGCAGCGGCTGGTCGCATTGGGGGCAGATCAGGATAGGTGGCGTCACCGGCGGCGTCGCCGTGTCGCGCCGGAATTGCGCGTGACTCAACATCAGCTTACGCGTCGACTGCCGGGAGCGCTCCAGCAGTGCTGCGGAGCGCTCGAGCTCGTTCGCCAGCTTGCTGCGAATCGCGACGGACCGCGTGCGCAACTCCTGGCCGTGTGCGACCAGGACACGAACCGCGGCCAGCACGTCCTCGGGCGGACACGGCTTGATGAGCACGGCGTCAGCGCCGGCTTCCTCCGCGCGCGTGACGTCGTTCTTGTGTACGGCTGCAGTGACGACGACGACCGGAATCTCGTGAGTGGCGCTGTCGCGGCGCAGCAGGCGGCACAAGTCGTAGCCGCTGATCCCCGCCAGACGTGTCTCGGTGACGACCACCTCGGGGAGGCGCGCGATGGCTTTCGCCAGCGCTTCAGGACCGTCGACGGCCTCTTCGACTTCCCACGCGGCACGTCGCATGTACTCCGCGTACACGCCGCGTGTGTCGACATCGCAGTCGACGAGCAGCGCGAGCGAGGGACGCGCAGGCACGAGATCGGGAGCCGAAATTTGCACGCTCATACGATCACCGAGGCGTCGAATTGGACCGAGGGGCTGATTATACTGAACTGTGCCTGGATAGGTGAAAAAACTCATTCCGGGTTGGGCGCGCCGGCGACTGGACTATTGGCGTGACATCTTTCTCATGAGAGCGTAGCGTTATGGCGGCGAGTTCCGAGCGCCCGGTGTCGCACAACTTCATGAATGCGCCGGAAGCAGGTGGCCCCACGCTCTTGTACTCGCTGGTCGTCGTCGCGGCGTCGGCGGGCGGCCTGACAGCGCTTGCCACACTGCTCGCGGATCTGCCCGGCGATTTTCCTCTGCCGGTCGTCGTTGTCCAGCACCTCGACCCGCATCATCACAGCGTCCTGGCCCAGATTCTGGATCGGCGAACGGCCCTCCGCGTCAAGGAAGCCGCCGAAGGCGACGACCTCACGGCCGGCGTCGTCTACGTCGCACCCGCCGATCACCATGTGATGGTGGGCCCGGGACGATCGATCGAGCTCAATCGCGGTGAACGTGTCCATTTTCTCCGTCCGGCAGCGGATCACCTGTTCGCGTCGGCATCGAGAGTGTGCGGCCCGGTGATCGCCGTCGTGCTGACGGGCACCGGGACCGATGGCGCCGCTGGTATCATGTCCGTGAAGGCGGCCGGCGGAACCGTGATTGCTCAGGATGAAGCGAGCTCGGAATTCTTCGGGATGCCGCAGGCGGCCGTCGAAACCGGGTCTGTCGATTTGGTGCTGCCGCTCAACCGCATCGGCGCGGCGCTCGTCGACCTTGCGGCGACAACCTCATGATGGACGTCCTGCCCGAACGCGAATTCGACGCCCTGCTCGGCTATCTGAAGCGTGAGCGCGGTGTCGAGTTCACTGCCTACAAGCGCGCGAGCCTGATGCGCCGGACGCAGAAGCGGATGCAGATGGTCGGGCTCGATCGGTTTGCCGACTACACCGACTATCTCGAAGTGCACCCGGAGGAGTTCGCGCAGCTCTTCGATGTCATCCTGATCAACGTCACCGGCTTCTTCCGCGACGAACCGTCGTGGACGTTTCTCCGCGACGAGGTGCTGCCGCCGCTGCTCGCTGCGCGGTCGCGAGTGGACGCGCTGCGGGTGTGGAGCGCGGGCTGTGCCTCCGGCGAGGAGACCTATTCGATCGCCATGCTGCTGGCCGAGGCGCTCGGTCGCGACGAGTTCCGCGAGCGCGTGAAAATCTACGCCACCGATATCGACGACGGCGCGCTCAACCAGGCGCGCGCGGCCATTTACAACGAGAAGCAGGTGCAAGCGGTGCCGCCCGCCCTTCGCGACGCCTACTTCACCCGCGAAGGCGATCGGTTCCTGTTCGACAAGGCGCTGCGTCGATCGGTCATCTTCGGCCGCCATGATTTGATTGTCGACGCGCCCATCTCGCGGGTCAGTATCCTCATTTGCCGCAATACGCTGATGTACTTCAACACCGAGGCGCAAAGCCGCATCCTCGCGCGCTTTCATTTTGCGCTCACCGACCCGGGCATCCTGTTTCTCGGCAAAGCCGAGATGCTGTTGACCCATCCCCAGCTCTTCGCACCGATCGACCTTCGCTACCGGACCTTCCGGAAGGTCTCCAAGGACCATTGGCGCGACCGGCTGGCGATCATGACCCAGGCCAACGGCGACGAGCCCGCGCCGGCGAGTCCACGCGCGTTCCTGTATCCATCGGCATTCGACGCGAGTCCCCATGCGCAATTCATCATCGATAACGAGGGGCGGCTGGCGCTTTTCAACGAGCGCGCCCGCGCCTTGTTCAATATCCTGCCGACCGATATCGGACGGCCGATGCAGGATCTCGATCTTTCGTATCGTCCTCTGGAGCTCCGATCGCCGATCCAGCAGGCGCTCGAACAGCACGGTCCCGTCACCCTCAACGAGGTGGCGTGGGAGAGGCCGGGCCAGGCGGCTCGATACTTCGACGTGCAACTGACGCCGCTGACCGGCGAGGCGGGGCGCTCGATCGGCGTGAGCATCTCGCTGTCCGACGTTTCGCGGATCCGGGAACTGCAATCCGAGCTTCATCGATCGACGCAGGAGGTCGAGACGGCGTACGAGGAGCTGCAGTCCACCAACGAGGAGCTCGAGACCACGAACGAGGAGCTGCAGTCCACAGTCGAGGAGCTCGAAACGACGAACGAGGAGCTGCAGTCGACGAACGAGGAACTCGAAACGATGAACGAAGAGCTGCAGTCGACCAACGAGGAGCTGCACTCGACCAATGAGGAGCTGCGGCAGCGCAGCGAAGATTTGAACGGCGCCAACGGCTTTCTCGAGTCGGTCCTGACGGGGGTGCGCAGTGGTGTCGCCGTCCTCGACCGCGAGTTGCACGTGATCGCGTGGAACCATCGTGCCGAGGATCTCTGGGGGCTGCGGCCCGACGAAGTTCGCAACCAGAACTTCCTGAATCTCGATATCGGCCTGCCGGCGGACCAGCTTCGCCCGGGTATCCGGGCTTGTCTGACCGGCGAGAGCGACCACACCGAGACCGTGCTTGCCGCCACGAACCGGCGCGGCAAGCCGATTTCGTGCAAGATCACCGGCACGCCGCTGCTCGGATCGAACCGCGAACGGCGTGGTGTGATTCTGCTGATGGAAGAACAGCCCTCGGACGGCCGGGACAGCGCGTAGCCTTCGCCGCCGGCATGAACAGCGGCTCTCGCGAGCGCGGCTTTCGGACGTTCGCCCTGATCGCCGCGGTTTCCGGCACATGGGGGCTGCTGGTCGCGCTCACCGGCGGTTTCGCAGTCGACTCCGCCTTCGTCCACTTCTCGTCCCGCAGTCCGCGCAACGCAAGCCTGGTCGCCCTGCTCAGCGCCGCGATCGCCTGGGCGCTGGCGGGGCCGTCCCGACGGCTTCAATGGCTGACGACCACGCGGCGCCGCGCTATGGAGTGGACCGCCGCCGTGCTGCGTGTCGTCAACGGCGTCTCGCCACGCGTCGCACCTGGGCTGGCCGCAGCCGCCTCGGTGGCCGTCCTGATGCTCGGGCTCCTGAAAGGAACTCACGTAGCGGGCGGGGCCGATTCCTATGGTTACGCGAGCCAGGCCGATCTCTGGGCTCACGGCACGCTGCAGGTCGACCAGCCGCTCATGGACGAAATGACGTGGCCGCTCGCCCGCGAGGCGATGGCGCCGCTCGGTTATCGGCCCGCGATTCAAGGCGCGGCGATCGTGCCCGTCTACGGGCCGGGCCTCCCGATGGTGATGGGGGTGTTCGCGCGAGTAGCGGGACGGCCCGCCGTGTTCTACGTCGTTCCAGCCTTCGGCGCATTGGCGGTCTGGGCGACGTATCTGATGGGGAGTCGCCTGGCCGGCGGGGCGGTTGGCGTCGCCGGCGCTGCGCTGCTGGCGACGAGCCCGGCCTTTCTCTATCAGCTCATGCAACCGATGAGCGACGTTCCGGCGGCTGCGTGGTGGGCGTTCACGTTGGCGCTGCTCACATTCGAGGCGCCCGCTGCCTTACTGATGGCCGGCCTCTCGGCTGGCGCGGCGATTCTGACGCGTGCGAACCTGGCGCCTCTGCTCGCGGTCATTGGCGTGGCTCTCGTCGCGAAGGCGACGACGCGCCGCGGTTCCCGTCAGGCGGCGCTGTTTGCGGTCGGCGTCGTTCCCGGATGTGTGGCCGCCGCCTTGCTGAACGCGCACTGGTACGGGTCGCCTTTCAGCAACGGCTATGGCAGCTTTCACTATCTGTATCAAGCCGCGAATGTGTGGCCGAATCTGGCTGGATATCCGCGATGGCTGCTCGATTCCGAGACCCCGGTTGTCCTGCTGGCGCTGGCGGCGCCGTTTCTGCTTCCACGAACCGCTGGGGTCCACGAAGGTGCACGCGCGCCGCGAGCCACCGCCGTGATGTGGCTGGCGTTCGTCCTCACAGTCTTTGGATGCTACGCGTTCTATGCGCCTTTCGATGCCTGGTGGTACTTGCGTTTCCTGCTTCCGGCGTTCGCACCGCTGACCGTGTTGGCGGCGGTGGGGATCGCAACGATCGCCGCGCGAGTGGCTGGCCGCGCGCGGCTGCTGGCGGTGTCTGCGCTGGTCGCGGTGATCGGCTGGCACGGCATCCGCTACGCGATCGATCACGCGACGTTCCACTTGAGAGAAGGCGAGCAGAAGTACGTCGCGGTCGGTCAATACATCGCCGCCCGTCTGCCCGAGCGCGGGGTGTTTCTTGCCGTGCAATACAGCGGGAGCGTTCGCTACTATTCAGGGCGCCTCACAATTCGCTTCGACTTGATCGATCCGAAATGGCTCGAGCGGGCGATCGACGATCTCCGGCGCCGCGGGTACCATCCCTATGTGCTGCTCGACGAGGACGAGGAAGTCTCGTTCCGGGCGCGCTTCGCGGCGGACAGTCCACTCGGCGCACTGGACTGGCCGCCCATCGCCAGGCTTCAGCGCACGCCGAGCGTGAAGATCTACGATCCGGCGCACGCGCGGCCGCCGGACGGCCGTTTACCTGTCGCCACCGACATCATCCACGACTAGCGCGCGGGCGCTCAGGATCGATGCTCGCCCCAAATCCGGACGAGCTTCACGATCACTTCGACGGCTTTCTCCATGTCCTGAACCGACACCCATTCCAGCCGGGAATGAAAGTTCTGTTCGCCGGCGAAGAGGTTCGGCGTCGGCAGACCCATGAACGACAGCTTCGAGCCGTCCGTACCGCCGCGTATCGGCTGTCGTCTGACCTCCAGCCCCGCCTGTCGCACCGCTTCGCAGGCGTACTCCACGACGTGAGGGTGCCGATCGAGGATTTCCTTCATGTTTCGATACGATTCCTCCACCGCCACGGTCACGCTCGCGCCAGGGAACCGCGCTGCCGCTTCGCGAGCGAGTGCTTCAACGGCCGCTTCTTTTTCCCGCAGACCCGCCGTCTCGAAATCGCGGACGAGCAGTCGT
>Ga0068858_100005741_pt1 | contig 12127 bp, 15 predicted proteins | sample KBSSwiS12_FD_66589 | JGI IMG/M metagenome (GOLD analysis project Ga0068858, IMG submission 66589) | Switchgrass rhizosphere microbial communities from Kellogg Biological Station, Michigan, USA - KBS Switchgrass S1-2 | ecosystem: Host-associated > Plants > Roots > Rhizosphere > Soil ... | reverse complement strand
TGCTTCTTGCTTCCTTCAGGGCCGAACGCGCTAGTGAGAATCCGTTTGGCGTAAGCAATGCCGCCGGGGCCGATGCGAGCTCCGTCCGACGTCGCATCACAAAATTCTTGCAGGACAGATTCCGCTTCAGCAGCCGTAACCGAGGAAAGATCTGCAATGGCGCCGCTAACGGCCTGCACTTGTTCTTCGCTGAGCTGCTTCAGCAAGCTTGCTGACGCCTGATCGCCTAAAGCAATCAGAAGAACCGCCGCTTTTTGTGCGCCGGTGAGGGTCCCGGCGGCGCTAGGAGTCGCCATTGGGAACTAGGCCTGCCCTTCTTTGAGCCAGCCGCGCAGTACTCCGGCACATATCTCGGCGTCTTTCTGAGCCGTGTCGCGGAGTTGCGTGGTGAGTGTCTCCAGCCGCGCCGGGGCTAGCGTCTGAATCTTATTCGAGGGGGCGGAGCTGGATGGTGTCCAAGTGTCCTGGGTGCCTGCAGCTGCGCGCGCTAATTCCTGATGATTGCCGGTGGCAGGGGCTTCCGGCAGCGCTTGCGTCACCTTAACCTTGGCCGCGCGAGCCGAACTCTTCTTCATGCGGGCGAACAGGAAGCCGCATCCGGCCAACAGCAGCACTAAGACTGCCCCTGAAATCGCCAGGAGTTTCGGATCGGCCGTCAGTTGATCGAGAGGAGAACGCTGCTTGGGATTCGCGCCCGTTGCCGGCAACGCCGTTACGGGAGGATCCAGATTCAGAGTAGATTCAAAAGGCAGAGCCTCGACGAACAATTGGTCGCCGCGATCCATACTGAATCCGGCAGTTGCGGCCACCAGGTCGTGAATCACCTTCATTCGTTCGGGAGAGGGCGGCACCAGGACGCGCTTCGTATTTGCGCCGGTGCCCTCCCAATGTGCCTCGTGATCGATGAGCACCGACACGGACAAGCGCTTGATGGAACCCTGCGGAAGAATGGTGCGCTTGACGGTGCGGCTGGTTTGATAGGTGACGTTTTCGGTCTTGCGGGAGGTTCCGCCTCCGGTCACCTGCGGACGAGGTGCTGCGTCCGGGAGATTGGAAGCTGTTCCCGGTATCCCGGCGATGGCGCGGGTTGGAGTGGAAGTGTCTTCACTGGTCTGCGAACTCACCATGGCGGATTTGGTGGGATCGAAACTCTCTTCGCTTTGCTCGCCGCTGGTCAAATCGGTTTCGGCGGAGACGGAAGCCCGGTATCGCCCGGCGCCCACCAACGGCTCGAGAGTCGCATCCAATTTGGACGTCAGGTCCTGCTCCACCTTGTGCCGATATTCAAGTGCGGCATCTGAAGAATCGTCGCTCGCGTTGCCGGCGCGTTTCGCGCGATTGAGCAAATTGCCGCGCATGTCCAGGACCGAGACTGCTTCCGGGCCCAGCCCTTCGACAGCGCTCGAAATTAGATGCGTGATGGCCGGAATCGCGGTCTCGGGCAAAGCTGCCCCCGGCCTGATCTTGATCAGCACGCTGGCTTTAGCCGGCTGCTGCGCTTCGCTGAAGACGGACTCCTTCGGGAATGTGATGTGGACGCGCGCTTGTTCCACTTCGGAAATCGCCATCACGGAGCGCTCGAGCTCCCCCTCGACAGCGCGTCTATAGTTGATGTGTTCCGCGAAGTCAGTCATGCCGAAATTAGTTTTGTCGAAGATCTCGAAGCCGATTCTTCCGCTCTTGGGCACTCCGGCGGCAGCCAACTCCAGCCGCAACTCAGCCACTCTTTCTTCCGGTACCGATACGGTGGTCCCGTTGTTGGATAAACGGTATTCGGTGCTGCCTTCTTTTAGCTTCTGAATCACCACCGACGCGTCTTCCGGCGCGAGCGTGGTGTACAAGGGACGGAACGCGCTCTCCTTCTGCCAGTGAACCAGGCTGTAGAGGCCGCCCGAAATAAGAATGGCCGCAACTACGATGGTCCAGCGTTGTGAGGTCGAGAGCGATGCTAACAGTCGTTTAAGTTGTTCCATGAAAGATTCGATCAGGCGGACTTACATCGGCATTTTCATGATTTCCTGATACGCGGAAACCACTTTATTGCGAACTTGCATGAACATTTGAAATTCCAGCTCGGCGCGTTGGGTGGCCAGAATCGTCGAGTGCAGATCTCCACCGTTTCCGGAAAGAAATTGCTCGACGCTCTTGGCGGCGCCGCTGCGCGAACCCTCCACCTCGTCGATGGCGTTGTTCAAAATGTTTTTGAATGAATTTCCCCCATCGCCCGCGGCGGGAGCGGCTACGTCGGTTTTGATCTGGCCTAGGGATGAGATTCCGGAAATGTTCATCGACATGACGGGCTCTATTTGAACAGATCCAGCGAACGTTGAATCATGTCTTTAACAGCGGACACGGCCGATACGTTTGCCTGATAGCCTCGCGACGCGCCCAGCAAGTCGACCATATCCTCGGCGGGATTCATGCGCGGATAGGCCACGTAGCCGTCTTTGTCGGCGTCAGGATGCCCCGGCAAATACCGCTTTTCAGGATCGCGTTTATCGGTGATCACTTCAGACACGCGCACGCCCGAGCCAGAACCCATTTCGGCTTCGAACATCGAGGAGAAATCCGCGGCCGAAGGATCCGAAACGAATACGGCGTCCTTGCGGCGGTAGGGGCCGCCTTCCGGTGTCCGCGTGGTATCTGAGTTGGCCAGATTCTCCACCAGCAACTCGGTTCGCTGCCTTTGAGCGGACATCCCAGAGGCGCTGATCGACAGAGCGGATAAGAGACTCATAGCTATTTACTTTCCTGAATCGCGGTCTTTACCGAATTCAGTTCGGCTCGCGCAAAGTTAGAGGCGATAGAAAACCGCAGGGCATTTTCCGCCAGCAAGCGGGCCTCGCGATCGATGTTGACATTGTTGCCATCCGGCTTTGCGGTAAGGCCCTCGGGCTCGATGACGGTCGGAGCCTGGCCTCCCAGGGCATGTTCGAATTCCGCTTGAAAATTAATGTCCTGCGTATGGTAGCCGGGGGTATCGGCGTTGGCGATGTTGGAAGCCACCAGTTTTTGGCGGGCGCTCAACAAACTCATGTAGTTTTCGGAGTTCAGAGCTATACCTTGGAACATGGTGCACTCTCAAATGCACGCACCATGCCAATCTCCAAGCTACTGATTTTGTTTGTGGCTGGCTAAGGGGAGACACGAGAGAATCCGACGATGCGTCAGATCTTTGACGGGTCTTTGACGTGGATTATGCGTTCAGATTTAGTACGTCGTTTTCGCAGACACTGGGCCTGTACGCGCTTTCGCGGCGCAACAGGATCAACTTGCGTTGGGTATGCGAACGCGCGGCGAGCGTGGCCGTGCGGGCCCACTCCAGCGTCGAGGTCACTTCGCTGGCGATGGTGAGCCGCTGGTCGTCGGAAGTGGCTGCTTCCCAGGACACTTCGACGTCGCGGCGGTACCTTTCGAGAAGCTGTTCGGCTTCGGGAAACGCCCCTGCGGATACAGCCTTACGAAATAGTTCAACGGCTGTTGGCGATTGCATTTTGAGCCTGGAAGAGTTGCGTCATGAAGCTGACTTGCGATTGGAGTTTGGAAAGCAATGCGTCGGCGGCCGACATTTGCGCCGTCAGCTGATTTTGCATGGTGGTAATCCGGGCCTGGGTGTCCGAGATCTCCTGGTTGTCCGCTGTAATCCGCTTCTGAATCGTCGCTTGTTGCGCTTGGAACAGACCGTTGGTTCCACTGATAAACCCGTTGAGAATCCCGCTCGCGGCTGCGAGGAAGCCACTTCCCGTCCCTGTACCAAAATAGGAGGCCAAATCACCAGGATGTGCCGTCGCAGTGCTAGAGAACTGCGATTGATCGAAGGACAAATGCCCGGTCCCATCGAAGACAAGCCCGAGATCCGTCAAGCTGGTGACAGATCCGCTCCCACCGCTAAAATTGGTCAGGTCGCGAAGTGCCTGCCCCAATGAGAAAACGATACTTTGTCCGCTAAGAGGCCCCCCAGCAGAGCCGCGATTAGTGGCTAACTCGTCAACCGTGGCATTGTAAGCGGTCACGAACGAAGACAGGGCGGTAGTGGCTGCAGAGGAATTCTCTGCCACGGTGATCGTGGTTTGCCCGGCCTGGAGCAAGTTGACCGTCAGTCCTGGCGCCAGTGTGACCGTGCTTCTGTTCGAAGAGATCGGAGTCGCGGGCTGTCCATTTACTTGATATTGCGCTTGCGTGCCGGTAGAAAGAGTAGTGAGAAGATCCTGGGTACCGTCATTGAGCTGGATCGGAATATCCCCCAGGGCACTGCTCTGCAGCGAGAGAGTGTAGGATGGCGCAGAGGGCGACCCTAAATTGATAACCGTTGCGCTCACACCCGCGCCCGATGTATTGATGGCTTGCGCCAGTGCATTTAAGGAGTTCGCCACTGGCGTAACGGTAAAGGTCGAGCCGTTCACAGTGAGAGTGTAAGAGCTGGAGGTGCTGATGGATGTCACTGTAGGATCGGCCACAGTCGGCAGACCGGTATTGCTCACACTGACGGTCGGCGAACCGGCGTTGATGACGTTCAGCGAGTACGTGCCGGCGCTAAGAGTTGAGCTCGAAGTAAGGTTTGCGGTAGCGATGGTGTTGTCGGCAGCGGATGCGGAAAATCCTCCGCCATTAACTCCAGCTGTCAGGCTCTTGATCGCGTTCTGGAGCAAGACGAAACCGTTTTGGAGATAACCGATTTCCGTCGACTGGGCCTGCAGCGCAGAAACATTCCGGTTTAATTGATTGATCGGGATGGAAGCAATATCCACGGCGTGGGTGATCGTTTGTTGCAGATCAGCCGCATAAGTGCTGCTGCCGTTGAACGTTGCCGGGATGGTTCCCATAAAAATCTCCTTGGCCCTATCTGCCTAGCTTGGCTTGGCCTCGCTAAAGACGAAACTGGGCCGTTCTTGGTAAAGAATCGGCCCAGTTTGAAGGAAACGTTAGCCCACTTGATTTATTGGAGCAGTTTCAAGAGAGCCTGCGGAGCAGCATTGGCCTGGGCCAGGGCGGCAACGGAGGATTGCTCCAGCACTTGCGACTTGGTCAGGTTCGCTGCTTCTGCGGCTACGTCCGCGTCTCGAATGCGCGATTCGGCAGCGGAGTTATTAGTGATCTGGGACTGGGCCAGGCTAATGGCATAATTCAGGGCGTTCTCACCCGTACCCACGCGGCCCTGGGTCTGGCCAAGCGTCGTTACTGCAGCAGTGAGGTCCGTAATCGCCTGCAGCGCGTTCACCGCCGTGTCGATGGTGTCGGTACCGATGCCAAGTCCGCCAGAGTTCACAATATTTCCGCTGGCGCTCAGATCGATCGTAACCCCGCCATTCGCCTGCGTGCTGCCGCCGCCAATATAAACCGTAAGGGAGGCATTGAACTGGGCGCTGGTGCCGGTGCCGCTGCCGAGGCCGATATTGGCGGCCTGCCGGTCAATTTCACTTAACAGCGACGTGAATTGCTGGTTCAGAGTGTTGCGATCGCCCGAAAACGTGCCGGAAGCAGACTGGGTGGCTAAGCTCTTCAACTGGTCCAGAATGTTCGAGATATTATTCAGGCCGCCGTCGATGGTCTGTAGAATGCTGACGCCATCGTTGGCGTTGCGGATGCCTTGTGTCAATTCCTTGATCGTGCTGCGGAGCCCATTTGCGACGGCGAGGCCAGCGGCATCGTCGCCGGAAGAATTAATACGGAAGCCGGAAGTCAGCCGGGTGATAGTCTGAGATTGAAAGTTGCTATTCACCTGGAGATTGGTTTCGGCCGTTAACGCGGTTACGTTAGTTTGAAACGAAAGTGACATTGTTCTCTATCCTTTTGTTCTAAAATTTCCGGCGTCTAGCCGAACCCGACTGTTTTCTCAGCGGTGATACACATGTCGCATGTGTCAAGAGGAATTCTAGTTTTTTCCACAATCTTTTTTTGACCGGCCCCCCACCATAGTGTGTTCGCCGCCAGCACAGGCGCTCCGTCCTTATATATTCCTAGAAGGGCGGCCAGCTTTATCGATATGTCCGGTGGGAATAAACGCCCGCTTAGGAAAAATAGCAGATGACTTCCACACGACCACTAACGGCCTCCGAGCGCTATGCGCGATTCGTCCTCAGCGCCTGGAATAGACGCGAATTCAGCGACTTGCAGACGGCCCTCACGCAAGTGCCTTTCACGCGGCCGGGAAATCTGCCCGCCGTAGAGTATGAACGGATGGATCTGATTCAGGACCTCGGCCGGGACCTTCTTGTATGGGACAGTTCCGCACAGCCTGAGTACGGGACAGACCAGAACGCGGTGCTTTCACTAGTACGCCACCTCGCCGGGTGCGAATAGGCGGGCCGAAAGGCTCCTACCGTGAAAACGTTTCTCCCACCTGAAACGCGCGCTTCCGCCCCGCGCCTAAGACGTGCCCGGTGAGGGCCGGATCGCCATTCACGACGGCCAGAACGGGAGCATTCAACGCGTGATCGAGCTTGACGACCTGCCCTTGCCGGAGCGCCAGGAAATCCTTGAACGAAAGCCGCGGGCCTTCGAGACGAACTTCCAGTTCGACTTCGGCGTCCTCCAGGAGTCGTGCGTTCCGTGCGATGTCAACCTTGGATGCGACATCCGCCACGATTTCTTGCGGGACATGAGCGGTAGTCGCCGGAGCAAAGAAAGAACTTGGAACCGCAATTTCGAAATGTCCAAGCTGGCTCGCGAGTTGCAGTTCAAAGGACAACTGAAGATCGGATCGGGTGGGCTCCGGGCAAGCCATCAGGCCGGGATCGCTGCCCATTGATTCCGCCACAAACTCAATGGATTTAATAATTTGCCAGCTCTCTCCGAGGGGACGCAGGAGTGCCTGGCTGATCTCTTCAAGCAGGCTCCATTCGATTTCCGTCAATTCGCGCGGAGCCGAAGCCGGGGTGCCGGTGCCACCCATAAACAGGTCGAGCAGGGCTAATGCTGTCCCAGACTCCAGGTACAGCAGCATAGTTTCGGAGCCCGGATGAAGCCGCAGCGCGATCAGACAGCTGGGATTAGGAAGAGCCTTTCGGAAGTCCCCGGCGGTGGTTAGGCGGATCCCGGTGAACTTCGCCTCGATTTCAGATTGTAAGAACGTGGAGAGTGCATTTGAAAGCGATCGCGCGAATGCCTCGTGGATGCTCTGGAGCATCCGAAAGTGGGGAGTGGAGGTCTCTTGATGGCTCAGATCGAGAGGCTGCAACACCCGGCTGTCCTGGGAACTACCGCTACCGCGTAAATTCATGTTCAGCAAGAAGATCGGCTGCTCAAGAGGGATCCTTTAGGGGGGACTTTACTTCAAAGATAGAGATAAACAATCCCCTTTTTTCTTCGATATGCGTTGTGCCCCGCGACCAACGGAGGAGGCGTACCCCATGATCAGAATAACCAGACTGAACCACACTCCGATAATTCTCAATTCAGACTTGATTGAACACATCGAAATGACGCCGGATACGGTGATCGCGCTTACTTCGGGGCAGAAATACATGGTTCTGGAGACCACCGAGGAAATTATCGAGAGGGTCGTCCGTTTCCGGCAGTCCCTGATACGCAATCAGCCGGCTCAATCCACGTCGATTTCTGGCGCGGATCCGTCCGCGAGCATTGCATTGGGAGAGCCGACGTCCAATGGCTGAGAAGAACACCGAAGCCAAGCCGAAGACCGAAGCCAAGCCGAAACTACGATCGGCACGCCCCGACATCGCCAGTATTCTTGGACTGGCGGTGGCGCTCGGGGGCATCATGGGCGGATTAGTGCTGGAAGGCGGAAAGGTTTCCGACGTCACCCAGGTCACCGCTGCGATTATCGTGCTGGGCGGGACGCTGGGCGCTGTCATGGTGACGTCTCCTATGTCTGCGTTGATGGGCGCCGCGAAGAGTTTAAAGAAAGTCTTTTTCGAGGAAACGGTTCACCTGGAGGCCGCAGTCGAAGAAATCATCGGCTACGCAACTAAAGCGCGCAAGAGCAGCATCATCTCGCTGGAAGAGGACCTCGACAAGATTGCAGATCCCTTCCTCCGCAAAGCGCTTTCCCTGGCAGTGGACGGAACCGATTTGAAGGAACTCCGGGCAATGATGGAAATGGAACTCGACCAGGCCGAGAAACATGCCGAAGCCGACGCCAAAGTGTTCGAGGCCGCCGGCGGATATTCCCCCACCATCGGAATCATAGGAGCGGTCATGGGTTTGATCCAGGTGATGAAACACCTGGAGAATATCGAGGAAGTCGGGCGCGGAATCGCGGTTGCGTTTGTGGCCACGGTTTACGGCGTGGCGGTTGCCAATCTGTTTTTCCTGCCGGCTGCGAGCAAGATCAAATCCAGGATCCATGGAGACGTTTCGGCCAAGGAGCTCATGCTGGAAGGCGTGATCAGCATTCTCGAGGGCATGAATCCGAAGTTGATACGGGTGAAGTTGGAGGCATTCCTTCCCGCAAAGGGCGCGCCGAAGAAGCCTAAGAAGGGCGCCGAAGCGGCGGAGGCAAGCCAGGCCGTCCCGGCTGCGTAACGGATATGGCCAGACGAAAAAAACCGGCGGCTCACGAAAATCACGAACGATGGCTGGTATCTTACGCCGACTTCATCACGCTTCTATTTGCATTCTTCGTGGTCATGTTCGCCACCTCCCAGACCGACAAATCCCGCGCTAAGCAAATCTCCGAAGCCGTGGAAAAGGCGCTGGCGGACGGAAAAACGCTGGGAGTTCCGCCGGCGGTGGCCAAGATTCTGGGCGGAACCGTCGACGATAAAGGCCAGGGGAACGCCCAGATGAGAGGGCCGGGCGGCGCACAGAAAGCAGCTAAGGAAGCCCCGCCCGAAAATATAATTGAGTTGACGCCGTCGATGAGACGGCTGACGAGCGAGCTTGAGCAGGAAATCAGGGCTGGCGCAGTAGAGGTTAATCTCGAGCCCCGGGGGCTGGTGGTCAGCCTGAAACAGACGGCGTTTTTTCCTTCGGGAACTGACGCCATCGATCCTTCCACCTACTCCATCATAGAAAAAGTCGCAGGCGCTCTGAACGCTGTGTCGAATCCCTTGAGAATCGAAGGTCACACGGATTCTGTTCCCATCCACACCGCGCGCTTTCGCAGCAACTGGGAGCTATCCGCCGCCCGTAGTATTTCGATGATGGAAGTGATGGCGGCGCGCTTCCAAGTAGATCGCCAGAGAGTGGCTATCGTTGGCTTCGCCGACACAGCGCCGCAAACTTCCAACGACACCGCGGACGGACGCGCGCGGAATCGCCGCGTGGATATCGTGATTCAGAACAACTACATGGCAGCGTCGGTTGCGCTGGCGACGTCGCGACCGGCGTCAGTTCCCGGACAAGTAGCTAAATAGACTGGTTCTGGGCATGGCGGATTCGGCCTGAATCGCCGCCTGGTAGCTGGCTTGTTGCTGTGACATCGCGACGCTCGCCGCGGCCATATCCGTGTCCTTTTCACTGCTCAGCGCAGTCTGATCCTGGAGCTGGAACTTTTGCGCCACATCCAAGGCGTTGGAGATTTGATTCTGGACGCCGCCATAGAAAGCCAGTTGTTGCGACAGGTAATCCTGCGCAGTTTTGATGGAAGCGATCGCGGCGGTAATTCCCGGCGTATCGTTGTTCCCCAAAGCGACGCGCAGGCTATTGACCGCGGCGAAGATGTTGTCGCTGGCCAGACTGTCATCGGGATTGCGGTGGTCGAAGATATCTTGCGCCGTCTTCGAAACCGCAAAAGTAATTCCCGAAGCATCCTGGATCAGCCGCGTGGACTGCGTGGTAACCAGGCGATCCACACCATTCGGATTGGCGAAATTGACTTGGTAGGACTGCGACGAAGCCTGATCGCCGCCAAAAACATAAGCTCCGTTGAACTGGGTCTGACTGCCGGCCACCAACGCCGTTAGGATCTGTCCGACTTGCTGCGAAAAAATGGTGCGGCTTGCGGCCGACACCGTAGTTCCTACCCCTTGCGCCGCCAGAATCGACACCTGATCCAGCAATGTCGTGGCGGACTCGAGTGCTGACTCCGCGCTGTTTACTTCGCCTGAAACCAGATTTAGATTGGAGGTAACTTGGCTCACACGCCCCAAGTCGGATTCCAGTTGCAGAACGTCTCCCACTGCATTCGGCGCGTCCGACGCCTGGCTGATCTTGGTGCCGGAAGAGATCTGCTGTTGGGTCGCGGCCATCTGCTGTTGCAGTAATTGTAAATTCGTCAGGAATTGCTGACTGATGGCGCCTGAATTTTGAATCATGAATAGCCTCTTTCTCCCGCTACACCATATTGAGCAATGCATCGGACAGCGAATTGATGACGCTGACCATTTTGCTCGCTGCCTGATAGCCCTGCTGCAACTGCAATACTTGCGCTGCCTCGGCGTCGAGCGATATTCCCGACACCTGCGTTTGCAGCGAGCGCGATTGTGCCAGCAGTTGCGCGTGCAGATTGCTTCCGGTTTGTGCGTCGGATGCGCTTTGGCCCGCTTGGGTCGCCACGCTGCTTAAAAACTGCAGGATGGTTTTTCCGGAGATTAGGTCGGCCGGATTGGTCGAGTTGCCGAGCCCTGCCAGTTGCAGCGCGGCGCCGTTCGAGACCACCGGGGGTCCCGGATTCACCGGGGCAAGAGTGCCGGCCGTGATGTTCGGGTCAAGCGCCAGCGTCTGTGCGATGGCGGCTGGGCTGCCCGCGTTGTAGGTGAACAGCGGCGTTCCCGCCGCACCGCCCGTGGTTTGCGCCGACGTCAAGATCGAATTCACGCGGTCCGCGACCTGCTGAGCGAGTTGATTGAGCGTGCCCTGTTGTTGTCCATCTCCTTGCAGTGACGGCAACACACTATTGCGGACGTTCAGCAGACCGCCCAGGCTTCCTTGCGAAATATGCGAAGTAATGTCCTGACCGTTCGAATCCAGAATGCGTGCGTCGGGCGTGGCGTTCGGAATGGTGGGGGTACCGGTGGGCGCAAAGCTGGCTTGAATCGTATACTGCTGGGCTCCGATGACCAGCGGCGTCTGCCCGCCGAGCAGAACCGTTGCCGTGCCATTGGGCGCGAACGAGACCGTGATATCCGCAAGCTGTGACAGTGACTCGAGGGAAGCGTGCAGATTGGCGTCCAGTCCGGCGTCCGGAGCGTTGCTGTTTCCAATTGCAATATTCGCTTGTTGTATTGCCGCAGTGAGGTGATTGATCTGGTCCACGTTGGAACTGATCTGCTGACTTACGCTATTGGTGACCTGTGAAAGGCTGGCGGCCGCGGATTGAAAGCTTTGCGCCAAGGCTTGCGCCTGATTGAGAACCGCCTGCGCGCTGGTGGTGTTGGGCGTCGCGCTCCAGGCCGAAAAGCTCTGGAACAGTTTATTGAGTGCGCCAGTCAAGCCGCTCTGTCCCGAGACGTCGAACAAAGATTGGATGGATGCCAGCGGGTTTGATTCCCCCGTGAAATATCCTTGCGCCGAGAGCTGCGTGCGTACGGCCTGGTTGAGGTACTCGTTTTGGGTGCTCTGCGTCCCGCCGAATTGGACGCCGCCCGGCAGTCCCGCCGAAAGGTTGAACGGCTGCGATTCGAGCAGTGCAATTTGCCGCGCGTATCCGGGAGTGTTCGCGTTGCTCACATTGTTCTGGGTGACCGCGAGCGCGCTCTGCAGACTGCGCAGAGCCTCGACGCTGGTGTTTAAGGAACTGAAAAGTCCACCCATAATGTGTTCTCCTAACCTTCGAACGTGCCCCTGGCCTCGGTAGGCATCAGCACCGGCAGGCCCTTTTCCGAGTAGCCAGTCCCCAAACGCACTTGCAGCAGGCCCATGCAGTAGTTCGACCCGTGTTCGAACTTGGCTTGCAGCGCGCCGCCCAGTCGCCGGATTTCGTGAAGCGCCGGCCGGATGGAGAAGTCGCCGGTCGGATTCGACGGCGCAGCGCCGCCGCCGTTATTCATGGAATTATGGATTCTCTCGAGTAAGGCCGCGGCCTGCCCGAGCTCAGTTTCCCAGTCGGCCAACATATCGGTCCCGGGAACCAGCACAGCTTGTTCAACATCGCGAAGAATTGTTTGGACGTACTGGCAGGTTTCCAGCGCCGTTTCCTGTTGGGGGAGCATACAGCGCGACCTAGTCCCCGTGCTGGGACGCGGTGGCGATCGATTCACTCAAGGCAGCAGTATCCACTTGATAC
>Ga0068858_100005739_pt1 | contig 12130 bp, 13 predicted proteins | sample KBSSwiS12_FD_66589 | JGI IMG/M metagenome (GOLD analysis project Ga0068858, IMG submission 66589) | Switchgrass rhizosphere microbial communities from Kellogg Biological Station, Michigan, USA - KBS Switchgrass S1-2 | ecosystem: Host-associated > Plants > Roots > Rhizosphere > Soil ... | reverse complement strand
TCTGGTCGCAGCAACCATAGGTCGAATCGATCGCCCGGTTGCGGGAACACCGCGCCTAGCGCCAGCGCCGAAAACGCTGGTAGGGGAGCCGCGCCGTCGGGTTCCCACTTTTGGGTGCGCGGAAAAGCGGCGGCGGCTGGTCAGTCCTGTTTGCGGAAACACACCGACGTCCCACCGCCCACCACCTCCGCCCACACCAGATGTGTGGGAACCCGCGGCGCGGCTTCCCTACCAGTGGCGGCGCTGGCGCTACGTGCGGGCACTCGCCGCGCATTCACCCTGCTCGAAATGATCATCGCCTTGATGATCACCTCGATGATCGTGCTCTCGCTTTTCCGGTTCGTCAGCGCGCACCTGACGGCCATTCGCGTCTCCACGGAAATCGGCGAAGAGCGCGATACGCTGAATGCCGCGGTGCATTATTTGCAGGCGCAGATGGATGCGCTGCCGCCGATTGAGGACAGCACGCTGAGTGGGCAGGCGTTCAAGTTTCATGGCCTGGAGAGCGATGAGATTTCGTGGATCTGCCCGGCCGGTCCCGGCCTGCTGACCACCGCGGCGTCGGGAGATTTCAAGGTGACGCTGGCCGTGCAACCGGTCGACGAGCGATCGACGGAAACGGAACTGGGACTGCGACGGCAACCGGCCCCCGGGAACAAGGCGTCGCTCAACTTGAACCGCGGCGGCGCCGGGGGGCGCTACGATTGGCTGCCACTCATTCAGCCGGTGGCGGCCCTGGAGATTCGTTATTTCGATCCGCAGGACAATTCCTGGAAGGACGCGTGGAAGGACGCGTCGCGGCGCCCGCCGTTGCTGCGCCTGAAGTTATGGAAGCACGCCGGTGACGCTCCGCTGGAAGCGATGGTCCGTGTGCCCTCGGCGCAATTAGTCAGATGAAGACATTGCTTATCCACCAGCGGGGATCCGCATTGCTCCTGGTCCTTTGGGCGCTGTTGTTGCTCTCGGCCGCCACTTTCGGTTGGGTGGCTTGGGTGCAGATGCGCCTGTTGACCGGGGGCGAGGAGAGCCGGGCCATGGAAGCGCGCGTCATGGCGCGCTCCGGGATCACGCTGGGATTGCATCCGTTGGTTACCCGTCTCACCCCGCTGCCGCCGGAGGAACTGGCGTCGGGAGCAGGGTACGAACTGCGCATCCGCAGCGAGGGAGGAAAGTTGAATATCAACTGGCTGTTGCAAGGCGAGGAGCCGATGAAAATGACGATCTTCAAGCAATGGCTCGAACGGCGCGGGCTGGACTTTCAGCAGCGCGAAACCCTGGTCGATTGTCTCCTCGATTACATCGATGCGGACAATGTGAAGCGTCTCAATGGCGCGGAGGACGAGGGCGATTATCATCCCGCCAACCGCCAGTTGCGGAGCGTGGAAGAACTGCGGCAAGTGCGCGGCACCGGTCCGCTGACCAGCCAGCCCGGCTGGCGGGACGATCTCACGGTCTACAGTCTCGGCCCGATCGACTTGACTTCCGCGAGCCCGGAGGTCCTCGAACTGTTGCCGGGGCTGGGGCATTCGCGCATCCAGCAATTCATCGACCTGCGCCGCGGGCCGGATGGCCTCGACGGCACGGCCGACGATCGGGTTTTCACCGACCTGGCAGCCGTGCAACAAGCGCTGGCCCTGAGCCCCGCGCAGTTCGAGCAGTTGCGCCCGCTGGTCAGCTTGAACGATCCCACCCTGGAGATTCGCAGCATCGGCCATAGCGGCGGCACCACGCGGACGATCGCCGTGGTGGCGCGCAAAGCCGGCGGTAAACCCCAAGTCCTTTCCTGGAACGAATGAAACGCCCGAACGACGCCCTCTATTTTTTGACCCCGCAAGCCGAAGGGTGGGCGGTATGGCGGGACGCGCAACGCCTCCATATTGCCTCCACCCTGGCCGAGGCGCTGGGCCTGGTGCCGCTGGCCAGCCCGTTCGAATTTGCCGTGCCCTGCCATCCGTTGATCACGGAACGGTTGCGCCTGCCGGCCACCGAGCGCGAGGAACTCGCGGGCATGGTGCAACTTCAATGGGAGAAAGCGCTGCCCTATGCCCCGGAGGAAATCACCGGTGACTTTGCGGTGGTGGAGACGGTGAATGGAGAAACGGTCGTCTGGTCCGTGGCGGCGGCGCACGATGCGTGGCAGGCGTTTGGTGACATCTGGAGCAAGGTGAACCGCTGGCCGCGGCGGGTGGCGCCCTATGTCTGCCAGGTGGCGGCCGCGTGTCCGGCGGGGGAAACGGTGATGGTGGTCTATGTCGAGCAGGGGCATTGGGTGGTGGCGGTGGTGGAAGATCGGAAGCCGGGGTGGGTGCATGTCATGTCCGCGGCGGATGCGCCGGGATTTGCCGGGGAGTTCTCCACGCTGACGCTGATGATGGGACTGGATGGCGTGCCGAACCGCTATGCGCGGGTCTTGTTGTCGCCGGAGGTCATCGGGTGCGAAGCCGCCTTGGAAGCGACCGTGCACGCGCCGGTGGAAAAACTGCCGCTGGTTACGCCGACCGCCGCGGTGGAGATGCAACTCCTGCCGTCGCTCTGGCAGGTGTCTTCGCAGCAACATCGGGACGGCCGGGCCTGGCGGAAGCGGGCCATGCTGGCAGCGGCGGTGTATCTCTTTTTCGTCGCGGCCGCGGCGGTCGATCTTTTCGTGTTGCAGCACAAGGCATCCGGCCTGGAGGCGGAACTGAATGCGCAGCGTCCGGCGCTGGGCTTGTTGCAAAGCCGGCAGGCGCGCTTCAACTCCCTCGGCGCGGCCATCGATTCACGCCGTTACGCGATCGAGATGATCTACCTGTTGAACCGGTGTCTGCCGGGGGAATCGGTGCGCTTCACCGAATTCGAGCAAATGCCCCAGCAATGGCGGGTGGTGGGCGAAGCGCCCACGGCCAGCCTGGCCATCGAATATCTCTCGCGGCTGAAGCGGGATCCTGACTTGAGCGGGAACGACATCAGCGCCGATCCACCGCGCCTGCTGGCCAACGAGCGGGCCCAATTCCAGGTCATCGGAAAGCCATGAGCCGCACCCTTACCTCCCGCGAGAAAACCCTGGCCATCATCGTGGGCCTGATCGTGCTCGTCGGCGGCACCTGGATGCTCGGCGAGTCGTATGTGAGCAAGCGCGGCGCCTTGAGCGCGCGGATCGTCTCGCAGAAGAAGCAGCTGCGTTCCATGCACGAGCTGCTGGGCCAGAGCGCCGTCTGGGAGCAACGCGAGCAATGGCTGCAAGCCAAACAGCCGCGCCTGGAGAATGCCGACACGGCGGGCGTGCAACTGCTCGACTCGGTGCGCGAGCTGGCCCGGCGGCACGCGGTGCTGCTGTCCAACCCGGCGATTCGCACGCCGGAGCCCCGCCCCAATTGCGTCTCGGTCGCGCTGGAAATTGAAACGAAGAGCCCATGGGCGCCGCTGGTCGAGATGCTGCAGGAATTGCAAACCCCGGAACAATTCGTCGCGCTGGAAAGCGCCAAGATTTCCGTCGACCCCGCCGATGCCACGCAGGTGTACGGCCGGTTCAAGATCGCTCGCTGGTATGCCCCTCATTGATCCCACCCATCTCATCCGGGGCGGCGCCATGCCGTGCCTGATCCTGGTGCTCACCTTGCTCTCGCTCTCGCCGGGCCTGCCGGCGTCGGCGGAAGAGATCCTTCCCGCCCCTTTCGCCAAGGGTCGCTATGAATCGTTGCGGGTGAAGTCACCGTTCGCCCTGGCGACCGCGGTGGTTGTGGCAGGGCCGCCGCAGGCCTCGTTCGCCGCCAATTGGTACGTCGGCGGAGTCGCGCGGATGGGCGACAAATACTTCGTGACCATCCAAAGCCGCGATCTCTCGAAGCAGTTCTCCCTCGTCTCGGGGCAGGAGATGGATGGGGTGATGCTGGCCAGCGTGACTTGGTCGGACGAAGTGGGTAAGAGCACCGTCATCCTGCGCCGCGGGACCGAGACGGCGAAACTCGAGTTCAACGAGTCGCAGGTACGCGGGCCGGCCACCACGGCGGCGACGAGTCCGGTGCCAGGTGGGAAGGCCAGGGCGGCGGTTGCGGGAGGCGGTGCGGGTCTCGCCGGTCAAAACATCGCGGCCGTGAATCCAGCCAGTCTCCCGCCCGTGCCCAATGCCAACGCCAACGCCACGGCCTCGGTGCGCCGCCGGGCGGTGCCGATCCCGGTACCGCCACGCTAATGAGGTTAAAGCAGGTAACTATTTAGCAGGCTGTTGAAATACTCTCAAGCACGGTCATCCTGAGCGAAGCACCGCTTCGCGCAGCGAAAGGTGCGCAGTCGAAGGAGCCCGTGGCATACCGATGATAGGATCGGAGAGTCAGCCCGAGAACGGCCTCACTACAGGCTTCCCAAGGGCATCGTCACACCAAATTCCATGGGCTCCTTCGACTGCGCTCCGCCCACTTTACCACCTCCGCTTCGCTCAGGATGACACGCGGGGAGACGCCATTGCGTATTTCAACCGCCGGCTAGTCAGTTAGCCGCCGCCTCCCAGTTCCCCATGTTATCCTCCTCGGTGTCCGGGTTACGATCCGGGCCGGCGGAGAAGATATCGTATTCCTTGGGGTTATGCTTGCCGGGGAAGCGATAGAAATACTCCATGTCCCACGGGTCGCGCGGCACCTGGTCGTCGAGCTGGCGCCAATTGCGCGGCTTGGGATCGCCGTCCGGCTTTTGCACCAGCGCCTTCAAACCCTGCTCGGTGCTCGGGTAGAAGCCATTGGCCGCCTGATACATCATGAGGTTGGTTTTGATCTGCTGGAGATCGCCGCGCACTTTCACGTGGCGGGCTTCGTCGAGCTTGCCCCCGGTGTAGCGCAGGGCCATGCCAATGAGCAGGCCGATGATCAGCACGACGAGCATGATTTCGAGCAGGGTGAACGCGGCGCGAGGATTCAGGTAACGTTTCATGGCGAGGTGGGGTTGAGCGTGTAGTCGAGGTTCTTCCAGTTGTGCTTGAGCTGCAGGGCGAGCTGGCGCACGGCCACGACGCCGCCCTCCGCGGGGAGCGTGATCGTCAGCCGGTTTGTCCCGGCCTTGAGCACGGCGCCGGGAATGATTTTTTGCGCGCGCAGCCAGCCGGCGTAGCGAAAGCGCATGCCGGTCTCCAAGGGTTGCACGAGGCCCAGATAACCGGGATCGGCGAGGTCGGGCCACGACACGGTGACCGGGCCGAGCGGCTGATCGTTCACCGTGATCTCGAGCGGCGCCTGGCCATCGGCATTCGAGACTTCGAAATTGACCATGGTGAGCAGCGGCGGCGCCTCGAGGTCGAACTCCCAGGTCATGGTCTGCTGTCCGCCGGCGGCGAGCTTGACGGTGGTGCTGTCGAGGGTCGCTTTCACCCGGCCGTAGAGCGACACATCGTTCGCCGGCAGGGGCAGCGCGGAGTTGCGCTCGAAGACATCGATCAAGTCGCCGGGCGCGGCGAAATCGAGGGCCTTCATCATGGTGTGCGGCTGCAAGGTCGCGAGGAAAGCGCCGCGCAGGTTGCGGCCATCGCCGGGCACGCGAATTTGCACGGTGGCGATGCCCGCCGGAGAAAAAAGGATGGTCTCGGAGGTTGGCAAATCGAGGCCTTCGCCGAATGGGCCGCGGGCGAACTTCTGTTCCCCGTTCGCGCCCAGCCCGATGATGCTTGGCGTGGCGCCGGCGTGGTCGTCGAAGAAAAGGCGCAGCATGCGCTTTTGGTCGAAGTCCGGCATGTCGCGCAGGCGGATCAGGATCAGGGTGACCATCCCGCCCTTGGCGTCGGCGATGCGATCGGTGGTGACGCCGGCCAGCCAGATGGGCAGGGCGCGCAGCGGCAGGCCGGAGGCGAGCTGGCGGAAGTCGAGCCAGGTGGTGAAGGGGGTCGGCTCCTGCTGCAAATCCTGCGCGGAGGCGGAGCCCGCGGCGAGGAGGGCCAGACTGGCGAAGAGAGAAAGGAGAGCCGCGCGCATCGGGATCAGATCAATGCTGCACGTGCAGGTTTTGGGTGAGGCCGAAGACGGCGCTCATGATGCCGTAGACGACCAGGCCGACGACGGCGGCGATGCCGATCATGACGAGCGGCGGGATGAGCGTGGAGACGACGGTGACCTGTTTGTTCAGCTCGCGTTCGTAGACCTCGGCGATGTGATGCATGGTTTCGCCGAGGCGGCCGGTCTGTTCGCCCACGGCGAGCATGTCGAGAAAGAGATCGGGGAAAAGCTGCTGCTCGCGCAAGGCGGTGGAAAGCGCCGCGCCATCGATGACCGCCTGGCGCGCGGCGAGCGTGCGGGCCTTGACCCAGGCGTTGCCGGAGATTTCCTCGAGCAGTTCCAGGGCGCGCAGCATGGTGAGCCCGTTTTCGCAGAGCGTCCCGAGGGTCTGCGCGAACTGCACAAAAAAGCGGTAGCGCGAGATGCGGCTGATGACCGGCACGCGCCAGACGAACGCATCCCACGAGAGGCGTCCCTCCACACTTTGGGTGAACGCGCGGTGCGCGGCGAAAGCGCCCATCGCGCCGAGCGGTACGGCCCACCAGTAGTGGACGATGGCGGCGTTGGCGTTGATCAGCAGTTGCGTGGCCGGCGGCAGCGGCTGGCCGGTGCCTTTGAAAAAGCCGGTGAGCTGCGGGACCATGATGGTCATGAAGGCCACGATCAGGCCGAGCCCGGCCACGACCAGCACCGCAGGATAAAGCAGCGCACCGCGCACCTTGTCGCGCAAGACCTGGAGCGCGGAGAGATGCTCGGAAAGCCGCAGCAGAATTTTCGGCAACGCGCCGCTCGCCTCGCCGGCGGAGACGAGATTGACGTAGAGCGGAGGGAAGATGCGGGGAAACTCGTGCAGGGCCTGGGAGAGGCTGCGGCCATCGACGAGCGCGCGGTGGAGGTGCTGCGAGAGCCCGCGCAAGCGCGGCTGGCGCAGGCGCTGGCCGAGGATCTTGAGCGATTCGTCGAGGGTGAGCCCGGCGCCGAGGAGATGGGCGAGTTGCTCGGTAAAGAGGTGCTGGTGGGCGAAGCTGAGCCGGTCGCTGGCGGTGACTTCCGCACCGGCGATTTCCACGGGTGGGGTGTACGTCGTGCGGGGGAGAGTGCGGGGCTTCGCCGGGGTCATGGGCGTGCCCGCTTTCGTGGGCGTCGCCGCGTGGGTGGTTGCGGATCGGGCCGGGGCGGACGTGCCGGGCTTCGGCGCGACCGCGGGGGCGTCGGACTTGATGGAAATCGGCACGGCGCCGAGCGCTTCCACCATGGCAATGGCCGAGGCACGACTGGCCGTGGTCACCGAACCGTCGATCACCTGGCCATCGAAGCTGCGGGCGCGATAGAAGAACTCAGGCATGCAACGCGAGCGAACGGGACCGGCGCGGCAGGGGGGAGAGCGGATGCGAAAGGGGCGAAGTCATGTCGCGGGAAAGAAGGGTGTGGAAAAGTCGGAGAAAAAGAGGCGTGGCAGGGCGCAACCGCCTAGAATCCGTGGCGGGCACCTACCAACAAGCGCCAAGTCCGTTGACACCTAGATTTAACAATTGGGGGCGGGGAACGATTTCGTTCGATCCATCAGCAGGGGTGATGGAATGGGCCTAGAGCGGTCGCCAAAGGTAATTTCCGAATAGCAGATGACCCGCTGGAGGGCACCGCGCCGTCGGTGCCGTGGGCCAAGCTTCATTCAAGGAAGCGACGGCGCGCTTCCCTCCAGTCCCGATGTGAAAATGGTTTCTGGCAGACGCTCTTCAGTCCCGCTCGAAGGGGAGAATGCGGGCGGTGCCGTCGTTCTGGATGCGGATGAGGGTGATCTCCCGGAATTTTTGGCGATCGGCGGGCAGCGTGGGATCGGTTTTCCGGTCGAGGTAGGTGACGAACCAGCAATACTCCGGCGAGTTCGACTCGAGGTCCCGATAGCTGCCGCCGGTGGTGTAGCGGGGCCGGAATTTTGCAGCCGGGCACCAATCAATCCCGACGAGAATGACCTCGTTGGGATTTCGACCGAGTTCCTTCTGGGCGATGGCGAGCACCTGCTCGACGCTCAGCGCCGGCGGAGGCACATCGGGCAACAGCGCGGTGGCCGCCATCCCGTGGCCGAGGAGTTGGAGGACCAGAACGAGTGTGAGGAGGGGGGATTTCATCTTCGGGCTCAGGTCCGCACCATGCCCAGGCGGTGGACGGTGCCGTTGTTTTTGATGCGGAGGACGGTCATCTCCCGAACTTTTTTTTGCTGGTCAGCGGGTAGAGCGGGATCGGCTTTTTTGTCCAGATAAGTGACGAACCAGCAATACTCGTCCGGGTTCTGGTGGAGTTCGTAGAATTCTCCGCCGGTGGTATAACGCGGCTGGAACTGCGAGGTCTTGCACCAATCGACCCCGACGAGGATGACGGCGTCGGCCTTGTTCCCGAGATCTTTCCGGGCGAGGTCGAGGACCTGGGTGATGGTCAGCGCGGAGGGAGGGACATCGGGCAGCGGCCGGGTTTTCGCCAGGCCGTGGGGAACGAACGGGAGAATCAGCAGGACAGCGAGAAGAAGCGCTTTCATGGTTTTGGGGGACGAAGTTGCGCGGCAGCGATATCATCTTGTTCGCCGCATGACGTTCAGGAAACGGGCGAGGTGGGTACCATATTAGGCAGTGTTTACGAATTGGCAAAGGGCAGCAGGCAGCTGGACCGCAGCGTCGAAATAGGAGAGGTAATCTACAGATTAGGCGCTGGAGGGCACCGCCGAGGTGGCGGTACGTGGACCGGGGTAGGCGGATAACGGGCGAGCCTCTGTCGGTGCCGGAGAGACGCGGACGCCATTAGTGGAGCCAGGCCGGCATCCTAACTTTTAGATTCTTTGTCCCCAATTGCTTTTTTACGGGAAAATACCATGTATTTAATTAGAACTGCTCTATCTCCGGCGGCGTTCCACACGAAATATTCCGTTACGAGATCTTTCTCGCAGTCGGAGTCGTAGTGGAAAACGACCACTCCGTTAGGAGTTTCTTTTGTATAGACCCGCTGCGATTTGATAAAGTGTCCGTATTGTATCTCCATTTTTTCCATCACAGCAACTACAGCCTCTCTTTTGTCCCTTCTAAAAATCGGATCGGCGTCGTCATATATTTGCTGGAACCGATTCGCATTAAAGTTTGAATGAAATTGCGTAACAGCCAACGAGGCTAAAGCCTGATCCTCGCTGAAATAGCGAACCTTAAACGGCAACAAACTGATGCGAATACCGAACGAAATCAATCCCAAGCGGACGCCCAAACCCACAAGGGCCAAGATGATCACTACGATCAGCAGTACAACGTTTAAGACAGATAAACGGCGCTTCGTCATAAGATGCACCGCTAACCCACTTCACGCACAATAGGACACAAACAAGTCATGTAGTGCTTCTACCATCAAACGCAGGTGCGCCATGGTCAGGCGCTGGCCTGGCGTCCGGCACGCAACTGCGAAAAAACCTCGTCCGCCTCGAGCAATTCACCGCGGTCGGCTTGCTCGATCCCATGCTGGATCTCCCGGATCAGTTCCTCGCGCCGGAGCGCGCGGACGTCATCATTGCGCTCGATCCATTCCGCGAGAGCGAAGCGATCGTCCGGAGGAAGCTTGGCGGCTTCCGTTTTGAGTTCTTCGACTGTCATGGGGGCAGGATAACGGATTTCGATGCCTTTGGAAAAGGCGCTCTGATATGAATCCACGCGGCGTCCGTTACTCTTCGCGTGGCGTCGGGGGTGCGGTCTCGCAGGTGGTCGCTCCAGACACCGGTGTCGATTACGGGTCCTACGGACTTTTGCGGTCGCGTTCCTGCGCTGCTTCGAAATGGGGGAATTCGATCCGTACCTTGCCGGCCATCACTTCATCGGAAAGTTCGCGCCGCCGGCGCAACATCAGTTGCGTCGTGAGGAACTGCGCGATGGCGGGGCCTTTCTTTTTCTCGCCGGAGAAGCGCATGATATCCCTCAGGTCCTTTTCAGGAATATCGACGGTGATTCTCATGTTCCAAGTGTGATGGAATCCGAGAACGATCCAAGGAGGATATGACTTGGTGTGGTGGTCACCGTGGGGGGCGGTCTGTGCCTTGGGTTGTTTCGAAATTGCACCACCGGTGAACACGCCCGCCTTGCGAAGTGCAACTGCGCTCCCAAGTGCAACTTGGGAGCGAGGGCTCGGAAGATGGCGCGCTGGAGGGCACCGCGCCGTCGGTGCTGGAGAGACGCGTCCACGGCGGAAGCGACGGCGCGCTTCCCTCCAGCGCCTGGCCTGCGGATCACGTCTTGGATTTCAACGGGGTCGGTTCAGTGGGTCGCCCGCTTCGCCAATTGGTGAACCCGGCTACAGCGCAGCCACGGCTTCGGCGGTGGATTCGGCGAGGACGGTGAGGCCTTCCTGCAGGGCGTCGAGGGGGATGGTGAGCGGTGGGGCGATCTTGACGGTCTGACCCCAGGCGCCGACGGGGGCGAAAAGGAGGAGGCCTTTGTGGAAGCAGCGCTCGATGATGCTGTGGGCGAGGTCGTGGTCGGGTTCCTTTTTGCCGCGCTTCAGCGTCTGCATGCCGCCGACGAGGCCTTTGGCGCTGACGTGGCCAATGACATCGGGGTGCGACTTTTGGATTTGGCGCAGGCCTTCCAGGAGCGTGGGCTCGAGGCGGGCGGCGTTGCCGGCGAGGTCTTCGCGGAGGATTTTCTGCACGCTGGCCAGGGCGGCGGCGCAGCACACCGGGTTGCCGGTGTGGGTGCTGGTCATGGAGCCGGGTTGGAATTGGTCCATGATGGCTTCGCGGCCGATGACGGCGGAGATGGGGAGGGAGCTGCTGATGCCTTTGCCGCAGCAGATGATGTCGGGGTCGACGCCGTAGTGTTCGAAAGCCCAGAATTTGCCGGTGCGTCCGAAGCCGGCCTGCACTTCGTCGAAGGTGAGGACAATCTGGTGCTGGTCGCACCAGGCGCGGAGCTGGCGGACGAATTCGACGGGGGCGAAGTCGGGGCCGACGCCCTGGTAGCTTTCCATGATGACGCCGGCGACGTTCTCGGGTTTCAGGCCGCGCTTTTCCACGGAATCGAGGAAGGAGGCGAAGCTGGTGTCGGTCTGCCAATAACCATCGGGGAACGGAGCGGTGATAATGGCGGGGTCTTCGTTGACGATCCAGTTTTTCTGGCCGGCCATGCCGCCGGCTTGCTGGGAGCCGAGGGTGCGTCCGTGGAAGCCGCGTTCCCAGCCGATGATACCGATCTTTTTGTTGCCGCCGACCTTGATGCCGTGGGCGCGGCTGAGCTTGATGGCGCACTCGGTGGCCTCGGAACCGGTGGTGAGGAGGAAGACTTTGTCCAGGCCTTCGGGGGCGACGCCGGCGAGGCATTCGACGAGGGCGGCACGCTCTTCATTGGGGAAGACGTAGCTGTGGAGGAGGCCGCTCTGGACCTGCTCGATGATGGCCTTGCAGATCTCGGGGGCGGCGTGGCCGGCGTTGGTGACGAGGACGCCGGAGGACCAGTCGAGCCAGCGGTTGCCGTATTTGTCGTAAATCTGGATGTCCTGGGCGCGCTCCCAAACGACCTGCGGCATGCCGCGCATGGAGATGGGCTCGAAGGTGCGGAGCTTCTCGAGGGTGGGGAGGGAGTCGGGGTGCGGGATTTGGGTGGCGATGCGGCGATACTTGGTATCGACGTGGGGGACGGTGCGGGGGGTGATGGAGTATTCTTTGCCCATGGTGGTGTGTGGAGAGGTGGAGAGGTGGAGTGGTGGAGTGGTGGAGCGGTGGAGCGGTGGAGTGGTGGAAAAGGGGGAGCGGGTGCGGGTGACGGGATGGGAGGTGAATGTGGGAGGACGGTAGCAGTGCGGGGTTGCTTGCTCTACTCGGTGGGTTACTGTTTCCGATACTTTTGTGACTTTGCCTCGACAGCCTATTCTGGAGACTACGCCGCGATCTTTGCGGGAGTCGTTTCATTGTGAGGTGGTGCGGGGGAGCGGGTACGGGGCGCGGTGGCATTTTCATCCGGAGGTGCAGCTCACGCTGGTGTTGAAGAGCGCGGGGTACCGGATCGTGGGGGATAGTATTGCGCCGCTGGCGCCAGGGGATTTGGTGCTGGTGGGGGCGAGTTTGCCGCATGTGTGGCATCAGGAGGAGGTTGGGGATGGGAATGATGGGAGGAAGAGGAGGAACGGGAAGAAGGGGGATGCGGTGCATGCGATCG
>Ga0068858_100005738_pt1 | contig 12130 bp, 8 predicted proteins | sample KBSSwiS12_FD_66589 | JGI IMG/M metagenome (GOLD analysis project Ga0068858, IMG submission 66589) | Switchgrass rhizosphere microbial communities from Kellogg Biological Station, Michigan, USA - KBS Switchgrass S1-2 | ecosystem: Host-associated > Plants > Roots > Rhizosphere > Soil ... | reverse complement strand
GCCAGGTCCTGCACATCCACGAACACGTGCCCATGGTCTCGTATAACTGTTGCCTTCCCTTGGTAGCCGTGCACCGAAAGTGCTTCTCTCGGGACCTGCGTTTGCGCCAGTGCCATGACTGCCGACATTATTGTCCCGACTATCACGGGCCGCTTCATAATGCTGAACATCGAGTGCTCCCTGAATGAAAATCGCTGTCGAGTGCGGCGTGCCTCATTGCTGAGGCGGTTCTGGCGCTTTATCTCTCTCCCCCGCGTACTTTGCCTGCGTGAGAGGAGGAAGTGCAGACTCTACGTTCATGTCCATCAGCAAGTCGACGCGGCGCTCCACTTGAAAGAATTCGCTCACGGTGAGCGCCGGGAGCACTTTGGTGAACTTCTTGAAGTATGTTTTCTTCAATGATGCTATACGAGCATCGCACTCGAACATTCGTTCCGCCATCGCTCGCGCATCAGCATCCGTCAGATGTGGGTATTTCGCGGTGTACTCCTTAATAACGGCCGCGCGGCTGTCATCCACCGTGGATCTTTCACGTTCATACTGCCGATAGATGGGCCAGAATGCCGCACCATCTTTCTCGCTAAAGTTCATCGCTCCGCTGACGATCACGGCTTTGTCTGCCCGCATGCCGGCCCTTGCTACTTCGATGGCGGAATCAACACTGAGACCCTCATCTTGAGCGTGGCCAAGAAGTGAAAATACGAACATCGCGAAAGTAATCATGACTAATGCAGAATTCTTCATCATTGATTGATCTCCTCGGCCGCTTGCTTCTAATCGTTCGCAGGCGCAGCAGCACGGTGCGCTCGGCAAATTTGTGCAACCGTTCCTCGAAAACGACAGCAGAACACTTGCACCAGATGGCATAGGCACGCTAGGTGCCGAACCCATCTCAGAGCCAAATCATGTCTTATGTTGTGGTTCTGCAAGAAAACCTGGTTCCGCACGACCGTGCCGTGCCCGGTAGCGGGCACGCGGACCTCATCTGGTCACCCCTGGGTCGTTTCGCAGATCGTTTGTTCTCTTGCATAAGAGTGTTCGCCGGACCCTATTCCCCGTGGAACGGCTCTACTGTCGTATCTAACTTCGCTGCTATTGTCCTCGGCGCCTCGGTCTTCTTCATAACGATCATGCATATGGCTCCAACCCCTGCCCAAAAGACGGTGCGCGCGCGCCGGCACAATGCCAGTGTCAATCCAGCAGTGCCGGTCACGCCGAAGATCTTGGCAATCAGCATGTTTCCAAATTCATAGGTTCCGAAGTTGCCCGGGTTGAGCGCGCCCACGAGGTTGATCACCTTGTTCAGCGCTTCCACGATGAAGGCGCCGCCTATGGCGACTTTTGCTCCCATAAACCGCAGAATGACGTAGACCTCCAGAATTGCCAGCATGTGCCACAGGAGATTGAAGATCAATGTTGCCCGGAACGCGGCCGGCGCCTCATCACGAAAACTCAGGAGGTTGTCTTCTGCCGAGTCAATGATCGGTTGTTTGTCGCTGACAAACGTATGAAGCCGGGGAAGTCGGCCGATCGCCCGGGTTGCACCGCCCATCAACTGCCACCGGTTTCTAACGGACACAACTGCCAAGATCACCGCTGATATGAGCACAGCAACGAGCAGCACTGCGTACATGCGCCACGCGCCGGAAAGTGGGGCAAGAAGTAAGGTGGCTGAGATTCCTGAAACAGTGATCAGGACGGCGGTGAAGCTATGCAGAGCTCCGTCAATCGCACTGGCCGACAATGCATTCGATAAGGGCACCGCGCGACGCAACAGCGATATGCGCGTCCCCTCGCCAAGCACCTTTCCAGCAATACCAAATTGTCCGATCCCGTCCGAGATCAATTGCGCGACGAAGCTGCGGGACCAGGGAAGGCCGCTGATATCGCAGGTAAAAGCCTGTCTCCAGGCGCAGGTCTTGGCCAATTGTGAGAGCCCTCCCAGAAGGACAACCACAGCGAATCCCCAGCCGACCGCGTGCAGCTGTTTCCAAATAACCCCCGGGCCGCTTCGAAAAACCAAGTAGCCCAATAGACCAAGGCCCAGCAGGGCTGCGAACAACCGCAGAGATAGTTGCATGAGAGACCGTAGTTTGGACCCAGTAGCGCCCTGGCGCGCCTGCTTGAGGATTCTTCTCCATCTCCTCGCTTTCTTCGGATTGTGCGTCTGCTGGATTACCATCAGCGCACCTTCAATAACTGAGTTAGCAGCACCCACGTCACTCTCCCCATTTCCACACCTGGACATTTAAGGAAGAGCAGATAGATTGCCAATCGGGAGGCAGCCCACAGAACGCCAATTCTGCTTATTTCCCAGGAGCCAACCTGGATTCGGTGTGCCCTGCCTAGGGCAGTGCCTCAATGTGGGCGTCGATGGACCGAGCCACGCGACGAAAATTCTGGGGTGCCACGAAAAATGAAGCGATTCCCGTTTGGCCCAGTGGAGGGCAACCTACAAAGGTTTCTATTCCCGAGCCAGCACCAGAATCTGAGGCCGGCCTCAGTTCGGTGGACTGTGGTTCATCCTTCCGCTTCGGTAGCGCGCAGCCCGGACATGGACTGAATGCGGATTCGGAAAAAGAACGGTTCAATGGAATTCTCCCCTAGTCTCATCTGCCGTTCGCCCAGTGCATTCAGCCACCAATGATAGTGTCTTGCTAGGAGCGACCTGGCGTGCTTGCGCTCGGCTGTGTATTGCGGCTCGGGCAGTTCCTCATATTCGCCGTAGACAATCACGCTGATCCACTCGCCTTGATTCTCTATCTTGTCCGTCTGCACACACACTTTGGGATTCGCACGCATCCACTTTACTTTCTGGCCAAAAGTCGAGAAACCGTACAGGTAAGTGTCTTCGTGGGCAAAATGAATCGGAACTACATAGGGCTGGTTTTCATACGAGCAACCCAGGCGGCCTCGAGAGGCACGCTCCAGAAATGCGCTGCACTCTTCGCCGGTCATTTCGTTGATTTCCATAATGCTCCCTTTGCTGCTCAGGATTGACCGAGAGCATTGCTAACGATCTCCTGAGCCTCGCGAATGATCGCATTCAGATGCGACTTGTCTTGGAAACTTTCGGCATAGATCTTGTAAATGTTTTCCGTTCCGGAGGGCCGAGCCGCAAACCAGCCAGATCTCGCAACCACCTTCAGTCCGCCAATCGGAGCATCGTTGCCCGGGGCGTTTGTTAACTTGGCCACGATGGGTTCGCCTGCCAATTCTGTTTCTCTCACCAAATCCGCTGAGAGCTTCTGCAGTTTCCGTTTTTGATCAGGCGAGGCCGGCGCATCGATCCGCGTATAAAGAGGACTTCCAAACTCCGTGGTCAGTTCGCGGTAGTGCAGGCCGGGATCTTTTCCGGTTCGAGCGGTGATCTCTGCGGCAAGAAGGTCCATGATCGGTCCATCCTTGTCGGTGGTCCATACGTTGCTATTGCGGCGGAGGAAGCTCGCACCCGCGCTCTCCTCTCCACCGAAACAGACTGAACCATTGATCAGGCCGGGTACGAACCACTTGAAGCCCACTGGCACTTCGTGCAACTGACGTCCAAGCTTTTCCACGATGCGATCGATCATGCTGCTGCTTACCAACGTTTTGCCGACTGCGGCGTGGGAGTTCCAGTCCGGCCGATTCGTCAGCAGGTAATGGATCGCGACAGCCAGGAAGTGGTTCGGGTTCATCAACCCCGCGGATGGAGTCACAATGCCATGACGGTCGGAGTCGGGGTCATTGGCGAAGGCCACCTGGTATTGGTCCTTCAGGTCGACCAGCCTGGCCATAGCGTACGGGCTCGAGCAATCCATCCGAATTTTGCCGTCATGATCGACAGGCATGAAGGAAAATGTGGGATCAATCGTGGGATTCACGACAGTGATATCCAAGCGGTAGATCGCGTTGATTGGTTCCCAATATCGGAGTGCGGCTCCGCCCAGCGGGTCAACAGCCAATCTCAGGCCCGCATCGCGAATGGCGTCCATGTCGACAACGTTCTTCAGGTCCCGCACATAGGGCAACACCAAATCTTCCTTGCGGGTGGAAGGCGCATTGATTGCCTTGCCATATGGAATCCGTTTAACTTCGCGATTGCCAGCTCGCAAGAGATTGTTTGCCCGATCCTGTACCCGGCGGGTGATCTCCGTATCGGCAGGGCCGCCGTTGGGCGGGTTGTACTTGAAACCACCGTCTTCCGGAGGATTGTGAGAAGGTGTGATGACGATGCCATCCGCCCAAGGAACTTGTCGAGTGCGGTTGCACGCCAGGATGGCATGTGAGATAACCGGCGTCGGGGTGACGCCATCGTCCTTCTGGATAATGGTCTCAACGTTGTTCGCCACGAGAACTTCCAGCGCAGAACACTGTGCAGGCGAGGACAGGGCGTGTGTGTCCTTCCCCATGTACAAGGGGCCCGTAATACCTTCCGCCTTTCGGTAATCGCAGATCGCCTGGGTAATGGCGAGAACGTGCGCTTCAGTGAACGTGCCGTTTAGAGACGTCCCGCGGTGGCCGCTTGTGCCAAACACAACGAACTGGTTAGCATCTTCGAGATCCGGCTTGCGGTCAAAGTATTCCCTCTCCAATCTGGCCAGGTCCACAAGCATTTCCCTTGGAGCGGGTTTCCCGGCCAGCGGTGAAATCCTGGACCCGCTCAACTCTGTTGCCGCTTGTTTCTTTTCCAACGCACTTGACATCTTCTACTCTCCAATATCGCCCAATTGTGCGATCGTGCCGTCACCTGACAACATCCTCAGAACTGACGCAGTCGGCTCTTCGTCAAGGCCCGATCACGGCGCAATTAGGCCACGGCGTCCGGGCAACGGCAGAGCTTCCAGCACTCTCTCGCGATAGCCCAGTCCTCTGCTGCTCGAATTACGAGGACCTTCACGCGGGAATCGGGGCTCGATATATCTGCATCGGGCAAAGACTCCTTATTCCGGTTTCGGTCGATTGTGACCCCGAGAAAATCTAGTCCTTTGCACGTGGCAGCGCGCACCTCTGGTGAATTCTCACCCACTCCCGCCGTAAATACCAAAACATCCAGGCCTTCCAAAACAGCTGCGATTCCCCCGATAGCCATGCGCAAGCCATGAGTGTAAAGATCGAATGCCAATTTTGCTCTCTCATTTCCTGCGTGCATGCCAGCCAGAACGTCGCGCATATCACCTGACAGACCAGAAATGCCGAGCAGACCCGATTTTTTATTCAACATGTTGTCGATCCGATCGGCATCAAGCCCGTGCTCTCTCATGAGGAAGATCAGGATTCCCGGGTCAACCGAACCTGAGCGCGTGCCCATCATGAGTCCATCCAACGGCGTGAATCCCATCGTTGTATCCACGCTGCGGCCAGCTCGAATACCCGTGACTGAGCACCCGTTGCCGAGATGACAACTTACAACTTTGAGTGACTTCAGGTCTTTTGCAATCAGCTGAGCCGCGCGGGTCGAACAGTACTGATGGTTGATTCCATGAAAGCCGTATCGACGGATTCCCTGTTCGAACCACTCATACGGACCAGGATACGTCTGCGCCACTCGTGGCATCTGGTGATGAAAGCCGGTGTCGAAAACCGCGACCTGGGGCACATCTCCCAGAAGATCCGCGATAGTCTTCATCCCCTGGAGCTCCGCCTGAAGGTGCAGCGGAGCAAACTGAGACAGTCCGGCAAGAGTTGAGTACACGTCGTCAGTGATCAGAATGGGATCGTGAAAACGGGGGCCACCGTGGACCACACGATGACCCACAACGTCGATCTCAGCCGGGGAACCAATGCTGCGCGTTTCACCGCTCCATAGCGTGGCGAGCAGATCTTTCAGCACCAGATCATCCGGAAGACGCTTCACCTTCTCCTTTGTGACTATTCCTTTCGAATTCCTGACTGTAATCGCTGCCGCATCGCCATTCCGCTCGATGCAGCCCTCCCACAGCGGCAAAGGGGGGCTCTCGGGAAGTGCCTCGCCAATTTCGTACAGGGATGCCTTCTGGCTGCTCGAACCGGAGTTGAGAACAAGAAGCTTCATTTGTCGATGGACGGGCTTCCAGAACTAGAGTGCAGATAGCCTGCCAATCGGGCCGTCCCTTAACATGTGATTTTGCGTAGATCCCACGCACCTGATAGGGCGCCTGACACGCCCTGCCTTGGGCAGTGCCTCCATCTGGGCAGAAGCTCGCGGGACAAATATTCCGAACATTGTTGTGCTTCAGGGACATACCATTCGGTCTCGATTGGCACATGGCATGCAAACTGTAGAAAGTTATGTGCGCACGCAAGCCCGTCGGTGAAGGAGGGGTGCGGCCCTTGATCCCAGCTCTCCCCAAGCAGTTACGGATCAAGTGGCCCGCACCTCATCCGACGGATCTCATTACAGCAAGAGCGGCTTTTCATTCACCATGTCACTCATTGCAGCGGCTCTGAAACCACGGTCGATATTGATCGCGACGGATTTCTCTGAGGCTTCGGAAACGGCGCTGCGCTATTCCCTGGCACTCGCTCGGTTCTATGAGTCGAAGTTTTGCCTGGCGCACGTGGTGTCCTCCCTAGGTCTGACGATGGCAGGTCCTGATGCAATCGCTGCCTGTGAAGAGGCATCATCGCGCGATGCCGCGGACTTGGAAATCTCGCTGATCCAAGCCGGGGCTCTTACTGGCATTCAACACAAATTCATCGTTCGGCAGGGTGAACTGTGGCCGGAGCTGCGAGAGATCATCCGACAGGAGAGCGCAGATCTCCTCGTAGTCGGCACGCACGGACGACACGGCATAGCCAAGCTGTTTTTCGGCTCCATGGCAGAACAGATTTTCCGTCAGGCAGATTGTCCAGTCTTGACCTTTGGGCCACACGCCGATGGCCGCCCCTGGTTTGGAACGTCCTCCACACACCGCACATTCCTGTTTGCGACAGACTTCGGACCCGCATCTCTCCACGGCTTGCCGCAAGCCATTGCGGCTGCCAATCAGTTTGGAGCCAAGCTCTCTTTTCTCAGCATCGGTCCAGCCGCACCGTCACACACTGACGAAGGGCTGAGGAACTACCAAGCGGATGCGCGCATGAGAACCCTGCAGCGTTTGACGGAACTCGCCGACCACGCCGGCCTCGACCTGGGACCTGCGCTGTACGCGGAATTGGAATCCGGGGGTCCGGTAAGTGAGAAGATCCTCGAAACTGCTGACAAACTGCGAGCGGACCTCATTATTATGGGGGTCCATGATTCGGCTTACACCGGAATAATCTCGCACCTGGATCTTGCCACTACCTACGACGTGGTATGCCAGGCTTCCAGTCCCGTGCTTACCGTGAACTGTTTTTTCAGGGAATAACGTTGGGCCGCGACCGACTGAAGTAACAGCTTCGCCTTCGTCGGGGGCCGATGTGATCCGCAGTCGCGGGTCCGGAGCGAAGTGGTAGACGGGATCGTGACTCGCCGTCGACCAGATGAGTGACAGCCGCGAAGAGAAGTCCAATGGAGACTCCTGCCATCAGCATGCCGACCATGCTTTCGAGAGGGCCCAGCAGCCGCCACTTTGATGGAAGGACCACATCCCCGTATCCAACCGTCGCATAGCTGCTCGCTGAGAAGTAGAACGCGGATTCCCAAGATGGCAGGCAAAGCCACCGGTAGCAACTCGCCCACAGCAGAATGACGATTCCGTGCAGAATGATGACGGCTACCGTGGTTTGCATAACGAGTGCGGCGCAGCGAAACACCCGTACCTCCTGAGTCTCTCTTGGAATACTTCTTATCCAAATGATGAGCGCAGCGGCGCCGCCACACTGGATAGTGAGGGTAATCAATACCAGAAGAACGGCTGCACCGGTTTTTTGGAGGAAAATCATTTTAGAGATCGTTCTCGAAATGAAACTTGAGGCCATGCTCTCACTCGGCTGGTTTTCCGAAAGACACACACATGGAGCGGTTCCGAAATACCGCCTCACTCAGTTAAGCCAATTTGTGCCGAGTGCACAGCTCGCAAACCGATTGGTTACCGAAGTCTAGCAGCGCACAATGTTATCGCCCTGAATGCCTTTCATCGCGTTGCGGGTATCCACCACCAAGGGTGAGTGCTGCGCGATCCAGGCGTAATCGTAGTCCGAATGATCGGTGACGATCAGCACGCAGTCGTATTTGGAGACGTCGTCCACGGGTACGCATTTCATCTGCAGATCGTAATGGCGCCCTTTGCCGATCAGTGGAAAATAGGGATCGTTGTAGCTGACTTGAGCGCCATCCTTCTGCAGCAGCTCAATAATGGTCAGGGCCGGCGATTCGCGCAGGTCATCGATGTCTTTCTTGTAGGCCACCCCCAGCACCAGCACTTTGGCGCCTTTGAGCGGCTTGGCTTGTTGATTGAGAGCCTTGCTGACGCATAAGACCACATGATAAGGCATGGCGCTGTTGATCTCTCCAGCCAGTTCGATGAAGCGTGTCTGGAAATCCCACGCCTTCGCTTTCCATGACAGATAATACGGATCGACGGGGATACAGTGTCCGCCGAGGCCCGGGCCAGGGTAGAAGGGTTGAAAGCCAAATGGCTTGGTCGAGGCAGCCTCGATGACTTCCCAAATATCCAATCCCATGCGCAATGACAAAAGCTTCAATTCATTAACCAGGGCAATGTTCACGCAGCGGTAAATGTTTTCCAGCAGCTTAGTCATTTCTGCGACGGCCGGTGAGGACACCGGGACGACTCGGTTAAAGATTGCCCCGTACAGCGTGGCGGCCAGTTCTGAGGCTTGGGAATTCAGGCCTCCTACGACTTTCGGGATGTCACGCCGCGCGACGCTGTCATTGCCTGGATCTTCTCGTTCCGGAGAAAAGGCGACAAAAAACCTATCCTCTCCGTTTGCCATTGCGTCGCGGGCGGCCTTCAAACCGCAACCGTTGCCTTCCTCCAAGATTGGAATAAGCACTTCCTCCGTGGTGCCGGGATAAGTCGTGCTCTCAAGCACCACCAATTGACCGGCACGGAGATGCGGCGCTATTGCTCTGGCGGTGTTGGTAATAAAGCTGAGATCTGGCTCTCGATATTCGTCCAGAGGCGTGGGCACACAGATAATGATGGCATCCATTTCAGTCAGGCTCGAAAACTTTGCGGTTGCGCAGAAACCTTGCGAGCGCGCCGCCTGGATCTCTGTAGGTGGAATTCGACAAATGTAGGATCCACCCGAGGTGAGAGTTGCGACCTTATGCTGGTCGATGTCAAAACCCGTTACTCGAAACCTCGCTTCGGTGTAGAGCAAAGCAAGCGGCAGGCCCACGTAACCCAGACCTATCACGCCTACGCGCGCTTGGCGGTTTTCAATTCTGGTTTTCAGCTCTGAGAATAGGCTGGCGGCACTGCAAGTAATCATGACGATCTCCTCTATGAGTAATTAATTCCCATGGCTAATGCGAGTAATGAAACTCTGCGGTGGTTAGTTCAGCTCTCGCCGGCTCGGGTGCTGCAGGAGTCTCCCACTTGATCAGCTTCAGATCCAACACAAAGATGGAATAGATCACCGGGACGAGCAGCAATGTCACAAACGTTGCGATGGTGAGGCCACCGATCTGGGCGTAGCACAGGGGTTCCCAGAGGGGTCCGCCGTGAATCGCCAACGGAATGAGACCAAGCACAGTCGCTCCGACCGTGATCATCACCGGCCGCAATCGCACGATGCCGGCATCGAGCAGAGCTTCTCGTAAAGGCTCCCCTCTCTCGTGCGCTTCTTCGATGAAGTCGAAGAGAACGATGACGTGACTGACGATCACGCCGACAAGACTCGCGACTCCAAGGAATCCCATAAATCCGAAGGGCTGTCCCATAACCACGAGGCCCCCGAGAGCGCCTGTCATTCCGTATGGAATTGCGGCGAAAACTAGAAGTGGCTTGACGGCGCTTCGGAACTGCACAACCAACGCAATGTAGATCAGCAGCACAGAGATCGCCATGACCACGCTAAGTTCCTTGAAACCCTTCTGCTGTTCGTCGTATTCGCCTCCGATCTCCAGGAAATAACCGGGAGGCAGGTTCTTCTGGAACTCCTTGATCTTCGGCAGCAGCGGCGTAAGCACTTGAGACGGTAAAACACCAGGAATTGGGAACGCCGATACGGTAACCGTCCGGAATTGGTTGCGGCGCTTGATTTTCGATACTGCAATTTCCGTTGTGACGTTCGATACCTGCCTCAGAGGTACGCGCTGATTGCTGGACAAAGAGTAGATGTACGCATTTTGAACGTCAGATAATCCGGCACGGTCCTCCATCCGCAATCGAACCGCGATGGGGATTTGTTTGTCAGCTTCCCGGTAAGTTGAGACAGGTAATCCGCTCATCGCGGCGGCCGAAGAGAGAGCTATATCCAGATTCGTGACCCCGGAAAGGTTGGCGCGATCGGAGTCAACCTTCAGCCGGACATTCATGGCAGGTTCGCCCCAGTCGTCTCGTACCCGGGTTGCATTTGGCTGGGCCCGAAAGACTGCCTGGAGATCGCCGGAAAGACGGTGCAGAACTTCCATCTCGGGACCTGAAATTCGAATAGAGACGGGAATGCCGACCGGCTTGCCGGTCTCAAGCTGCCGCACATCGACCCGGGCTCCCGCGACTTCGCGGCTCAGCGCCGTCTGCAGCGGGCCAACGAATTCGTTGGTGAAGTGCTTGTCGGAAACTTCGACGAGGATCTGCGCATAGTTGAGCTGTTGTCGCTCGGGGTCGACCGAGAACCAGAATCTAGGGCCGCCGCCGCCGACAAATGTGGTCAGCGACTTTAGAACATCCTTGTGATGATGTTCGTTTCCAAATCGCTCCGCCTCTTGCCGAATGACAGTTTCTGCTCGTTGTGTAACCGTGTCCGTCGCGCCCAGCGGAGCATCGGGCGGAAGCCAGACATCCACGTACGACAGGTACGAGAGGTCCTTGGGGAAGAACTGCGGCTTCAGCATCGAGAAAAACACTCCTCCCAGCACGAGAACGATAAGGGATCCGGCGAACGTAGCCCAACGATGTCTGAGCGCGAAGTCACCTACCCGATAATAGAGTGCCGGGAAACCGTGCTGGCGTCGTTCCGACATCGGCGGCTCCAGCTGCTTGGGGGGTTTGATCAGGTAATACGCGATCAACGGCATAAAGGTGAAAGAAACAATGACGGAGGCGATCAGCGTGCACGTCATCACAACCGGCAGGCTGTAAAGGAAAAAGCCCGTGTCGCCGGTCAGCATTAAGAACGGTAGATACGCGACGATGTTCGTGATGGTGGCAAACACGATTGCCTTCGCGAGTTTGGTCGGTCCAATCCAAGATGCGAGATGGCGTGGGGAGCCGGAGCCCAACTCGCGCTTGATCGCGTCCCCGGCCACGACCGGCATATCGACTAACAGCCCGAGCGCGATGATCAAAGTCGCGATGGAAACTTGTTGAATGTCAATACCAAGAACGTGAACGATACCGAAGGTCATCGCCAGCGTCAGGGGGATGGAGGCAGCCATCAGCATCGCCGCACGCCAGTCCCAGAAGCCGACCAGGGCGACGATCACGACGAGAACAATGGCCTCGTAGAGACTGCCCATTAGTAGACTGACAAGCTCCTTCACCTGCCTCGGCTGGTCCGACGTGCGAGCCACACTGAGGTCAGCGGGCAGTTGCGGGCGCACATGGGCGAGGGCATTGTCGACGGCGGCGCCAAACTTGAACACCTGCTCCCCCGATCGCATTTGTACGGCTAGGGTGATGGCGCGGTTGCGATGCCAATTTCCGTCCGCCTCGCGAGAGACCATGTAGTTCAAGTACCGCGTGGGCGTCTGATATGCACGCGATATGTCCACCAGATCGCGCAAATATAGAGGTGCTCCAGTGGGCGACGATGCCAGGAGAACGTTGCCAATATCCTTCGTGCTTTTGAATTCCGCGGTTGCGTCAACCAGGACATTTCGCGACTGGGTCTGGACGATTCCCCCTGGAGCCGTCACATTCCGCGCGTTCAGAATGTCTTTGATCTTTGTAGGCTGCAATTTCAATGCTGCCAGCCGCGCATCCGAGTACTCCAGATAGATTTCTTCAGGGAGAATGCCCACGCGTTGGACCTTCGCTACCTCTGGTACACGTTGCAGCGAGCGCTGGATCAAGTCGGTGAAGTCATCCAGTTGCCGATACGAATAGCGGTTGTT
>Ga0068858_100005737_pt1 | contig 12130 bp, 10 predicted proteins | sample KBSSwiS12_FD_66589 | JGI IMG/M metagenome (GOLD analysis project Ga0068858, IMG submission 66589) | Switchgrass rhizosphere microbial communities from Kellogg Biological Station, Michigan, USA - KBS Switchgrass S1-2 | ecosystem: Host-associated > Plants > Roots > Rhizosphere > Soil ... | reverse complement strand
GCGTCTTCAGGCACTCGGCCTTCGCGCCTGTTGCGCTCGGTCCTTCGGGCACAACTCCCCGCTTCCGCGTCTTCAGGCACTCGGCCGTCGCGCCCATTGCGCTCGGCCTTCCGGCACAACTCCCCGGTTCTGCACCATCGTTCACTCAACCTACCCCGACCACGACGCTTTATGCGACCAAGGTCTCACTCGATCCAGACCAAGGACACATTTACATCACCTAAGCTCAACTGTACTCTGTCTACGACACGTTGGCTCTTAGTGGATGCATTTACACAACTGTGGCGTGTCTGGAGGTCGTCTTGACGACAATTTGCCCTTATTGCCAAGGCACGGCCAAGCTGCTTTCAGTTCTCAGTTCAGTCTCCGTGAACAATTTCTTCAAGTGTGAGACGTGCGAACGCGTCTCGGAGACGACGAAGGGTACGCGGGCACCAGCGGCCCCGCTGCGAACGCCAACGACCTCGCCGCCCGCCGCCGCCCCGGCCACCACGTTGTCAGGTTCTTCGGTCCGCGCGTCGGGGAACGTGACCGAGTTGGCCCCCCGGCAGCCCTGGCGCCGGACTCAGTAGATCCCTCGCCCGATCGTCTGACCGGCCGTCAACTGACGGCCGCCACAATCTTTTCGCGCCTCGGCACGCGTGAGGTCATCCCTGCATCTGGTGCGCGACGCTTCGGCTCGGAATCGAGCGGCCACTCGAGACGAAGCATGCCCGCCTCGCGCATCCGTCGACGACCGTCAAACATCGTTGCACGCTCTCGGTCCCGATGACGTACCGATGGGGCTCGCCTGCCTGACGCTTCGCCGAGTGGGCAGCTTGGTCTTCGAGCCATCGAAGTTCGTGTGGTTGCCGATGATCACCTCGGCGCCGGCATTCGAGACGTGTCACGGAAGCGTTCAGCGGCAGTGAAAGTGGAGGCTACTCCGTGACGGCAAACAGTCCACTCACGGACTCGCCGTCGTGAATGCGCCGGATCGCCTCCGCCAGGAGCGGGGCGACCGAGAGAACGGTCATGTGCGGCAGGCGTTTGTCGTTTGGAATTGGGACGGTATCCGTGGTGACGATCTCTTCGATGTCCGGCTGAGCGCGCAGCCGCTCGATCGCGGTCCCCGTGAAGAGCCCGTGCGTGCAGACGACCGTGATCTTCTTCACCTTCCGCGCGCGCAGCTTCTGCAGCACTTCGATGATCGTGCCGCCGTTGGCGATCTCGTCGTCGATCACGATCACGTTCTTCCCGTCGACGTCGCCGACGATCGAGTCGATTTCGACGCGATCGTCGCTCAAGCGCCGTTTGCTGCCGGCCGCCACGGGCAATTTCAGCATGCGCGCGAAATGCGAGGCCTGCTTCGCGTTGCCCAGATCCGGCGAGACGACAATGGTGTTGGTCAGCGTGCGCCGGCGGAAGTGACTGGCCAGCACCTTGAGCGCATTCATGTGATCGACGGGCACGCTGAAGAACCCGTGCACCTGTGCCGAATGCAGCGTCATCGTCAGCACCCGGTTCGCGCCGGCCGTCGCGAGCAGGTCGGCGACCAGGCGCGCCGCAATCGAGATGCGCGGCGCGTCTTTCTTGTCCGAACGTGCGTACGCGTAGTGCGGAATCACCGCCGTGATACGCGCCGCCGACGCGCCTCTCGCCGCATCCAGCATCAGCAGCAGCTCCATCAGGTGCTCCTGCACGGGCGGCACCAGGGGCTGGACGATGAACACATCGGCCTCGCGACAGTTGGCCTCGAGCTGCACGCCCAGGCAGTTGTTGCTGAAACGGGTGATGACGGCCGGGCTCAGGCGCGTCTTCAAGCGTTTGCCGATCGCCGCCGCCAGCTCCCTGTGAGCATTCCCGCTGAAGACAATGATTCTGTTCATCGTGGGCCTGCAGATGGTAACGCACACCGGGCGCACCGGGCCCAAGCTGTTCTTCGCCGATGAGCCCGGTAATCCCGATGGTTCTAATATCGTGGGTCGAGGCAATTCAGGCGTAGAGTAGGACCAGGAGAATTCGATGGGCCTGCGGCTCCTCTACGCAGCATTCACGATCGGTTGTTTCGTCGCCACGTCAAGCGATGCCCTTGCCCAAGGTTCGAAAGCCGGTCGCGGAAACGGGCACACCTCCGGCGGTCGTGGACAGTCGTCAGGCAAAGATGGCGGCGGCCGCAGTGGAGATGGTCAACGCGGCACGGTGATTCGGACCGTGAAAGAGGCACGCCCGACTGCCCCACGGTCGAGGGTACGACAGCCCATCGTCGGGATCGGCCTCCCCCTTCTCGAGGATGCGATCGAACCAGACGCGGCGGCCCCGGACGTGCCAGCCGCGCCCACAACGTCCAGACTGTCTGCGGAGCCGTCCTCGATCCAGCCGCTGCAACCCTCCGCGCCGCCGCTGCCGTTGCAGGGGTCGTCGCGCGGCGGTCTTCGAGTCGAGCTCGAACCGCAGACCGCGCAGATGTACGTCGACGGGTTCTATGTGGGGACCGCCCAGGATTTCAATCGTTCCGCCGACGGCGTGCCTCTGGCGGCCGGCTGGCACCGTCTCGAGTTCAGGGCGCCTGGCTACGAAACGCCGGCGATCAACGTGACGATTGAGGCGAACCGTACGACGAGTTATCGCGGTGCGCTGAAGCGGACCCGCCCGTAGCAGAGGTGCGCGCCAACGTTACGGTTGAATGCCGAGCCGCACGCCAAACTGCAGCGTGTCGCGGCCGAATCGACTCGCCGGAGAATAGCTCCACGTACGACCGTAGCCGAGCGCGACCGCCACGGGCCATCGCGTCCGCCGCCGGGCGAGCTCCAGCCTGGTTGTCAGCCCCGCTGCCCTGGCTTGAAAGACGATGTCCTGTCCAGGGTACTTCTCCGGAAGAACCGTCGTGAGGCTGGCAACGATGAGCGGAGCCACATCCACGCCGGCGGTCAGCAACCAGCGGGGTGCGATGGCCACGTCCCGCGACACGCCAATGGACAACTCCCGCCCCTGGGAGATCGTCGTTTCGTGGGTACTGATCGGCGTTCGCGTTTCCGACGGCGGGTTCGAGTGGGTGACCAGCCGCTCCGTCGAATGAAATTCCGATTCGTCCCGCCGATAGACGAACCCGACCCGGAACGGGACGCCCCACAACCTGGACTGACTCCACTGAGCGAAGCGCCATGAGTACATCGACACATCACCCGCCGTGCCGGCCACGATCACGTCGTCGTTGGGATTGAAGAACGTGTCCAGGTCTGACGCGAAGGTCGTCTTGTGAGGTGTGAGGCCGACCTCGGTTTCGAGGACGTCGCCGAAGCCCGGGTAACGCGCGGAGACAACGAGCCACTGGTTGTCGGCGACATAGGTCTGGACGAACCGGTGCGGCACCAGAAACGACGTGTCGAAATTCGACGGGTTCTCGAATTCATAGCGCGTGCGATCGCGATGAGCTTCGTAACCGGCGGACACGGTAAGCTTCCGCTCGGAAGTCACGGGCGCCGCAGGCGCCGCGGTCTGGGCGAGACTCCGCGTCGGGCAGCCCGCAAGCAGCAGCGTCACGGCAATCCACTGTGTCGCTCGCTGCATTGTCGTCACCGCGCCGATCAATCGTGGAACCCACCAGACACGCTCGCGGCGGAATGGGCGCGACGGCCGCAAAGGAAGGGTGCTATTGCAGGATCCGCGCGTCGGTGATGAACCGCCGATACTTCGAAAATTTTTGAGACATGCGCACGCGCGGCACACCGGAATTGCGAATCACCTGCAACGACACGATCGACGACGGGAGGGTCAGTGTCTCTTCCGGATCGTGGAACGTCACCTGCCGATAGGAAATGGACGAAGTTGCGCGCTCGATCGTCATGGTCGACGCGCTCGAGCGACGCCCCGGAACGGGAGGAATGCGGACGTCGAACTGCCCCGTGAGATCCTCGTCGAGCCGGAGCACATCCGCGGTGACTGGATCGAGCCAGAGGCGGCCTCGCGTACGGCCCGGCAGATTGATCTCTGAACAATCGCCGGTCCGCACAACTTCGATCGGCTCCTTTTTCGGGATGGCCTTGTACTCCAGGGTGACGCTCGCGCGACCGTTTTCGCGCCCCTGGCCTTTCCACGTAAAGATGTAGTCCTGTTGACGGTGACGCAACAGCATGCCCAGCGGCTCGGTTGACACCGGCTTGCGATCGAAGCATCCCGGTTCGTCGCCGGGGCGTGGCGGCCGGCCATCCACGGTCAACAGTTGCCGCAGGACGGTTGCCTCAGGCGGCTTTCCGTCAGTTCCGGCGGTCGCCGCGGCATCCCACGCCACGCGCAGCTCGTAGATCAGCTCGCGCACGTGGTCGCCGTTTGACAGTAGATCGGGGCCGAGCGGTTCAATCCGGACGATCTCCTCGCACATGATGCTCTGCGCGCGCGCGTAGTATTCCTCGACGCGCTCGCCGACGCGCGTCATCCACTCGCGGACGTCGCGAACGGCGGGCCCCTGCGCCGCAGCCGCGACGGCTACGGCTGAGGCGGCGATGACGGCACAGACCGCTCGGATCACGGCGTCAGGGTAGCACCGGAAATGCACCGTGCAGAGCGCAAAATGTCTCAATCTTTACGTTTTACCTTTGCCATTTTGCGTTGTAAGATTCCGCCCTATGAAAAACAACAACTTACGTTCTGTGTTCGTGGCATTGACAGCCGCCCTCGTTCTCGGGTCGTACATTGGACTCGCGCAAGCGCCGGCGGGCGGCGGCGGGCAAGGTCGGGGCGCAGGCGCACCACCCCAACCGATGTCGTTCTTCATCACGAGCGTCGGCAAGGGTGATGGCGCCAACTACGGCGGACTCGCGGGTGCCGATGCGTACTGTCAGATGATGGGGACGGCGGCGGGTCGCGGCACCCCAGTGGTCTGGCACGCGTACCTCAGCACGCAGGGTCCCGGCGCGGTCAACGCACGCGACCGCATCGGCAACGGTCCGTGGTACAACTCTCGGGGCGGGCTCGTCGGCAGGGGCGTCGCCGAGCTCCACGGAGACACGATCGAACAGGCGCGCCTCGGCAACGCGCTCGGGAAGCAGATCTCGCTGACCGAAAAACAGACGATCGTCAACGGTGTCGGCGACATGCCGAACCAGCACGACATCCTCACCGGCTCGCAGCCTGATGGCCGCGCGTATACCGACGCCGCGGATCACACCTGCAGCAACTACACGAGCAACGCGAACGTCGAGCCACCAGCGCGCGGCGCGGGCGGCGGCGCACCGCCAGCCCCCGGTCCATCGGTGCAGCTCGGTCACTCCGACAAGCAGGGCGGCGGCAACGGATCGTGGAACTCGACGCACGCGAGCCGCGGCTGCAGTCAGCCCAATCTGGTCTCCACCGGCGGCGCGGGCCTGCTCTACTGCTTCGCGGTCAATTAATCGTTCTCGGGAGTCTGGTAAGCAGGCAGGTCTGGTGGGTCAGGTCAAGAGCCTGACCCTACTCGACCCGCCTGACTTGCCGTCATTCGACCGACCCGACCGACCGGTCCTGCCCGACGCACCCCGCCCGACCGACTTGACGACCCGACCGGCCTGACCTACTCGACTCACGCGATCGACCACCGACGCGACCGACCGGACTGATCGTGTCTTCGAAGTCGTTGATCTCCCGCGTCGCCCCCACTAAGATGCCGGTCATATGCGCATGAATGCGTGCATCCTCACGCTGGCGATCGGCGTCGCGTGGGCAGGAGTCTCTCCGAGCGCCCAGCACAACACCGCCGCGGACATCGAAGACGGCGGACGTGTCTTTCAGAACACCTGTGCGAACTGTCATGGACCGGACGGCAACGAGGTCGCCGGCATCGATCTCGGTCGCGGACAGTTCCGGCGCCCGATGACGGACCAGGATCTCGCGCAGATCATCCGAAGCGGCATTCCAGGCACACCCATGCCCGCCAGCAACTTCTCCGAAGAGCAGGCGGCGCGCGTCGTCGCGTACCTTCGGTCGGTCGCCGCGTCCAGACAAAGTGTGTCGGCCGTCGGCGATCCGGTCCGGGGAAAGGCGCTGTTTGAAAACAAGGGCACGTGCATGACGTGCCACCGTGTCAGCGGCAACGGCTCGCGCTTGGGACCCGACCTCACCAACGTCGGCCAGCTTCGGCGCGCCATCGAGCTGGAGCGCTCGCTCCTCGACCCGGATGCGGAAGTCCTCGGCAACAACCGCTTTTACCATGTCACGACCAAAGACGGCGTGACGACGACAGGACGGCTGCTCAATCTCGACACCTTCAGCGTGCAGCTTCTCGATTCGAAGGAACAGTTGCGGTCGTTCGTGAAATCGGATGTTCGCGACCACGGGTTCGTCGACAAGTCGACGATGCCGTCGTTCAAGGAAAAACTGAGCGCGCAGGAACTGGCCGATGTGGTGAGTTACCTCGTGTCGTTGAAGGGCAAGACCACACCATGACCACGCGTGAACCAGAACGAGCACGACGATCCGAACCACAAAGGGCACGAAGATCACGAAGAAATACTGGTCTCCGCCGCATCGGGTCCCTGATTCTCGGCGTCGGCTTTGTGACCTTTGTGGCCTTTGTGGTTCCGTTGACCTCCCTTTCTGCGCAACAGGTCACGTTCGATCGCCTCCTTCACGCGGATCGGGAGCCTCAGAACTGGCTCTCCTACTCCGGAACCGTGTTCAATCAGCGGTACAGCCCGCTGACGCAGATCACGCCGGGCAACGTGAAGAACCTCGAGCTGCAATGGATCTGGCAGGCGAGATCGCTCGAAAAATTCGAAGCGACCGCCCTGGCGGTCGACGGCGTGCTCTACACGCTCCAAGGCCCGCCCGTGCAGGGCAGCTATCAAGTGGTCGCGCTCGACGCGGCGACCGGCCGGCCGTTCTGGACGCTCGAGTACAAGCCGGCGCCGGAGGCGGGCCCCTGCTGCGGCCGCGTCAGCCGCGGATTGGCGATCCTTGGCGACACGCTCTTCTTGGGCACCATCGACGCGCACCTGCTGGCGATCGACGCCAAGACCGGCAAGATCCTCTGGGACAAGGAAACCGCGAGAGCGGTAGACAAGTACTCGATTACGCATGCGCCGCTGGTGCTCAAGGACAAGATCATCGTCGGCGTGGCCGGCGGCGACCGGGGCATTCGCGCCTTCATCGCGGCTTACGAGGCCAGGACCGGAAAGGAAATGTGGCGCTTCTATACCATCCCCGGTCCCGGCGAGCCCGGCAACGAGACGTGGTCGGGCGACTCGTGGAAGACCGGCGGCGCGGCGGTCTGGAACAGCGGCGCGTACGATGCGGATGCGAACCTTGTCTACTTCGGGACCGGCAACCCGTGGCCGGACCGCGATGGCAGCGTTCGACTCGGCGACAACCTTTACAGCGACAGCGTCGTCGCGCTCGATCCGGACACGGGGAAGCTGAAGTGGCATTACCAGTTCACTCCGCACGACCAGATGGATTACGACTCCACGCAGGTCCCCATTCTGGCGGACTTGCAGTGGCAGGGGCGGCCGCGCAAGGTGATGCTGTGGGCCAACCGTAACGGCGTCGCGTACGTGCTGGACCGCGTGACGGGCGAATTCCTTTTGGGCAAGCCGTTCGTCCGAGTGAACTGGATGGAGGGCTTCGACAAGAACGGAGTGCCGCAGCGGGTGCCGGGCAAGCTGCCGACGCCCGAAGGCGAGCTCATCATGCCGACCGTTCTCGGCGCGACCAACTGGGCGCCGGCCGCCTACAGTCCGAAGACCGGTCTGTTCTACGTGTCGGTCTGGGAGAACACCGGCACGATCGCCGTCTCAGGCGGCGGACGGGGAAGACAGCGCGGCGTGGCCGGGACGGGCGGAACGCCGATGGGTCAGGCCACGCTCACGCCCAATCTGAAAAAAGAAGACGAAGGGTTTGGAGCCGTTCGCGCTTTCGATCCCCACACGCTGGACAAGAAGTGGGAATTCAAGATGAACGACATTACCTGGGCCGGCGTCCTCGCCACCGCGTCCGATCTGGTCCTCAGCGGCGGCAAGGAAGGCTATTTCTTCGCGCTCGACGCCCGCACGGGCGAGCTGTTGTGGAAGATCGCGCTCGGGGGACAGGTCAATAGCGGGCCGATGACCTACGCGGTCAACGGCAAGCAGTACGTCACGATCGCGGCGGGCAATGCGTTGTTTGCGTTCGCCCTGAGACAGTAACCACGAAGGTCTTCCATGCTCATCACATTCGGCGGAACGCGCGACGCACGCAGGCCTGAACCAGCTTTCCTGGCCATTTCCTTTGTGTCCTTTGTGTTCTTTGTGTTCTTTGTGGTTCAGATTGCCCTGCTCCTGGTGGTTCCCCTGCGAGCTCAGCAGGTCACCTTCGATCGCCTGATGCGCGCCGATCGGGAGCCGCAGAACTGGCTCTCGTACTCGGGAACGGTCTTCAACCAGCGTCATAGCCTGCTCACGCAGATCACGCCCGCGAACGTGAAAAATCTCGAACTGCAGTGGGTGTGGCAATCCCGGTCGCTCGAGAAATTCGAGGCGACGGCGCTGGCGGTGGACGGCGTGTTGTATACGGTGCAGGGCCCGCCGGTACAAGGACGATATCAGGTCGTCGCGCTCGACGCCGTGACCGGCCGGCCCTTCTGGACCTACGAGTATCAGCCCGCGACCCAGGCGCGCCCCTGTTGCGGCCGCGTCAGCCGCGGCCTCGCCATTCTTGGCGACACCCTGTACCTCGGCACGATCGACGCGCGCCTGATTGCGCTCGACGCAAAAACCGGGGGCGTGCTGTGGAACATCGAAGCCGCCAAGCTCGGAGAAAACGTCACCGAAAAGTACGCGATCACGCACGCGCCGCTCGTCGTGAAAGACAAGGTGATCGTCGGCGTCGCCGGCGGAGACCTGGGCGTCCGCGCCTCGATTGCCGCGTTCGACGCGAAGAACGGCAGGGAACTATGGCGCTTCTATACGATCCCCGGTCCCGGTGAAAAGGGAAACGATACATGGTCGGGCGAGTCGTGGAAGACCGGCGGCGCCGGTGTCTGGAACAGCGGCGCATACGACGCGGAGGCAAACCTCGTCTACTTCGGCACCGGCAACCCCGCGCCCGACTGGGACGGCCGCTCACGCCTCGGCGACAACCTGTACAGCGACAGCGTCGTCGCGCTCGACGTGGATACCGGCAAGCTGAGGTGGCATTACCAGTTCACGCCGCACGACGAAGTGGACTACGACTCGACGCAGGTCCCGATTCTCGTGGATATGGAGTGGCAGGGCCGTCCGCGCAAAGTCATGTTGTGGGCCAATCGCAACGGGCTGGCGTATGTGCTCGATCGCGTCACCGGTGAATTCCTCCTCGGTAAACCCTTCGTACGCGTGAACTGGATGGAGGGGTTCGACAAGAACGGCAGACCACAGCGCGTCCCCGGCAAGATTCCGACGAAGGAAGGCGAGTTGATCATGCCGACGGTGCTCGGCGCGACCAACTGGGCGCCGGCGGCCTACAGCCCGAGAACCGGACTCTTCTACGTGTCAGCCTGGGAGAACACCGGCACGATGGCCGTCGAAGGCCAGTTTCCGCGCGGGACCGGGGTGGCAGGCACCGGCGGCACGCCCATGGGGCAGGCCACGCTGACTCCGAATCTCAAGAAGGAAGATGAGGGATTCGGCGTCATTCGTGCCCTCGATCCGAAGACGCTCGAGAAGAAGTGGGAATACAAGATGAACGACATCACGTGGGGAGGCGTCCTCACGACGGCGTCCGATCTTGTCTTCAGCGGCGGGAAGGAAGGATATTTCCTGGCGCTGGACGCCCGCACCGGCGCACTGCTCTGGAAAGCAGCGCTCGGCGGTCAGATCAACAGCGGACCCATGAGTTATGCGGTGAACGGCAAACAGTACGTGACGATCGCTGCGGGTAATTCTCTATTCGCATTCGCGCTGAGACAGTAGCTGCACGCTGTCCGGCTTCAGCCGGACCTTCAAGGGAGACGTTATGGAACGAAAGAAAGCGTCCGACTACCCGCAGGAATTGCTGGATCTGTTTCACGAGTACCAGCACGGCGACATCAGCCGCCGCGAGTTCTTCGATCGCGCGAAGAAGTTCGCCGTCGGTGGGGTCACGACCGTCGCGCTGTGGGAGAGCCTCAAGCCCAACTACGCCTGGGCCGAACAGGTGCCCAAGGACGACAAACGGATCAAGGTGAGCTACGAGACGGTGCCGTCGCCGGAAGGCAACGGCTCGATCAAGGGCTACTTCGCTCGTCCGGCGGCCGCGAGCGGCAAGCTGCCCGTCGTACTCGTCATTCACGAAAACCGCGGTCTCAATCCGTACATCGAAGACGTCGCGCGGCGGTTCGCCGTCGCCAACTTCGTCGCATATGCCCCTGACGGCCTGACGTCGGTCGGGGGCTATCCCGGCGATGATGAAAAAGGCGCCGCGAAGTTCCGCGAAGTGAACGGCCCGAAGATGACGGAAGATTTCGTGGCGGCAGCGAAATGGCTCAAGGCGCGCCCGGAATCGAACGGCAAACTCGGCGCGGTCGGTTTCTGCTTCGGCGGCGGAATCGTGAACCAGCTCGCAGTACGGCTCGGATCCGACCTCAACGCGGGAGCGCCGTTTTACGGTCGCCAGCCGAGCGCTGAGGACACCGCGAAGATCAAGGCCCCGCTCGCGCTTCATTACGCCGGCAACGATCAGGGCGTGGACGCGGGAATCCCCGCGTTCGAGGCTGCGCTCAAGGCGAACAACAAGACCTACAACGTTTACATGTACGAAGGCGCGCAGCACGGCTTCCACAACGACACGACGCCGCGCTACGACGAAGCCGCCGCCAAGCTCGCCTGGCAGCGCACGCTGGACCTGTTCAACAAGAACCTGCGATAAACAACGACGAACGGAAACGCAGAGGTCGCGGAGGACGCAGAGATCCGTTGGATTTTTCTGCGAACTCTGCGGCCTCACCGCTGATCGTCGTGATCAGGCGAACGGACACGCTACGCGGCAGCCAGGCCACAGGCGTCCGAAGGGACATCGGGACCATCGGACGCCGAAACACCCACGCGCGGCATCCGCTCGATCAACACGGAATCGCCGAACTCGTGCGTCCGGTAGCGGCCGGCCTCGAGCGCCCCGTTCGCCCTCTCCAGGGTCGTATCGTCTGCAAACGCCCGCAACAGCTGATAGTGGCTGCTCCCGGGCTCGTGTGTGCCGGAAAGAATGACGTCAGCGATGCGCAACTTGCTTCCTGGTCCGATGCGCGCGGTCGCAACGTGATCGCCCGGCCGGGGCGTGCCGTCCTCGGCGGCCGCGTGCTCGAGAGCGCGAACAACGGTCGTTCCGACGGCGACGACTCGCCGGCCTTCGTTCTTCGCCCGATGGATCAGACGCGCCGTGGCCTCGGAAATGCGATACGGCTCATCGAACGGCAGCCGCCGATCGAGGTCCGGATCGCCGGTCGACGAGATCCCCGCCGCGAGAGTGATCGTCGCGAACGCGATCCCGCGATCGCGCATGCTCTGAATCGATCGCCAATCGAGCGCGAAGGTCGCAGACGGCGCCTCGAACGCCACCGGCAGGCCCGCGATCGGCGTCCACACGTCCCATAAGGCGAGTGGCGCCGGCACGTGGGCGTACTGGATCGGCCGGCCGTGGCGTGCCAAACCCGCCCAGATCGCGGCCGGTGACCCGTCAAAGCGCACCGACACGAGACGCGGATGGTCGAGCAGCGCTTCCACCGTCGCCGACAGTGGTCCAAGCTCCAGCCGATCGCCGGGAGCCAACGCGGGCGGCAGCGCCCGATCCTCGGTGCGCGTGCGGAAGTCTCCGCCGCCGAAAACCACGGCCGAGAAGGCCGTCACGGATTCGGCTGCGAGCGAGCTCCGCCCGGCCAGACGCACTTCAATGTCAGCGCGGCTCGGACCGTGCACGCCACGTAGACTCGCCGGCAGCGTCGCCGCGTCGTTGGCGATCACGAGATCGCCAGGGCGGAGCACGTCAACGAAACGCCGTCGCGCCATGTGCGTGATACGGCCGCGCGCATCGATCGCGAGCAGTTTTGCGTCGCGCGGGCGCTGAATTGGCCGGTCGGCGGGATTCATGCACCCGCCTCCTGGAGCGTCGCCGCTACGCGTTCGACGACGCCGACGCGTCTCCGTGTGAGCGCGGCGGCAATGGCATCGGCGAGCTCTCGCGCCGCCGTTTC
>Ga0068858_100005736_pt1 | contig 12132 bp, 9 predicted proteins | sample KBSSwiS12_FD_66589 | JGI IMG/M metagenome (GOLD analysis project Ga0068858, IMG submission 66589) | Switchgrass rhizosphere microbial communities from Kellogg Biological Station, Michigan, USA - KBS Switchgrass S1-2 | ecosystem: Host-associated > Plants > Roots > Rhizosphere > Soil ... | reverse complement strand
CGAGATCGACGCGACGGGGAGCGGCCAGCTGAGGCCGAGTCGAGGATCGTGCGGCGAGATGCCGCCCTCGGCATCGGGTGTGTAGAACTCGCCGACGAAGTAGCTCGTCTCCGTGTCGTCGACGAGGGTCTGGTAGCCGTGCGCCAGACCCGCGTCGATGAACAGCGCCCGGTGGCTGTCCGCGGACAGCTCTACGGCGACGTGGCGCAGGAAGGTCGGCGAGCCGGGCCGGGTGTCGACCACCACGTCGAGCAGCGCGCCCCGGGTCACCCGGACAAGCTTGGTCTCCCGCACGGGCTCGCCAGCCCAGTGCATGCCCCGGACGGTGCCCGCCCGTCGGTTGTAGGCGACGCTGCACTGCGCGACGCCGATCTCCAGCCCCGCCGCGGCGAACTCGTCCTGGCAGAAGGTCCGGGCGAACAAGCCCCGCTCATCGGAGAGCGGCTCGATGTCGACGATGAACACCCCGTCGAGCCCGGCCGGCTTGATGATCATCTCTGGGCCTCCAGGAGCCGCGATCCGGTCGCAACGCTAGCGGATGCCGTTTCTCCCCCGGACATCGCGAAGCTCCCCGGGAATCGGGGAGCAGAACCCGCTACCGGGCCGGCGCCGGTTCCGGTTCCGCCGGGTAGGTCCAGAACAGGTCCGCGTCGAGCTGCTTGGTGGCGATCAGGTGCTGGAGCTGGCGCAGGCGGGTGTGGCCGCGGCCGGTGAAGGTGGGCTCGTCCAGCTCGATCCGGGTGAAGACGTCGAACAGCTGGCGGGCACCGCGCGGCGCGTCCCAGTCGCAGCCGAACCCGGGCAGCCGCTCGTGGATCCTGTCGAAGTTCACCCGGTAGCTGCGGTCGTCCCCACCATGCGTGCCGAAGCTCAGTTGGCAGTCCGGGAAGACGGCCGCGACGGCGTCGGCGATCTCGCGGACCTGGTAGTTCTGCGCGCTGTCGCCGACGTTGAAGACCTGGTTGTGGACGGCGTCGCGCGGGGCGGCCAGCACGCAGCGGATCGCCTTGGCGATGTCCAGGCCGTGCACCAGCGGCCGCCACGGCGTGCCGTCCGACGTCATCGCGATCCGGCCGGTAGTCCAGGCGAGGCCGCACAGGTTGTTCAGCACGATGTCGAAGCGCATCCGCGGGGAGGCGCCGTAGGCGGTCGCGTTGCGCAGGAAGGTGGGCGAGAACGAGTCGCCCGCCAGCGGCGCGACGTCCCGCTCGACGAGCACCTTGCATTCGGCATACGCGGTCAGCGGGTTGACCGGGGAGGTCTCGGTGACGTCGCCGCCGGTCGCCACCCCGTAGACGCTGCACGACGACATGTAGACGAACCGCTCGACCCCGGCCTGTCTGGCGAGCCGCGCCAGCCGCACCGAGCCGTGATAGTTGATCTTGTAGGTGACCTCGGGGGCGAGCTCGCCGAGCGGGTCGTTCGACAGCTCGGCCAGGTGCACGACGGCCTCGACGCCGGCCAGGTCCGCGGCGGTGACGTGCCGCAGGTCCTTGTGCAGCGTGTAGGCCGTCCGGTCGGTGCCGTGGTAGAGCCAGCCCTGCCGGTAGTAGCCAGTGTCCAGGCCGACGACGTCGTGGCCGGCGCGCAGCAACTCCGGGGCGAGCAGGCTGCCCAGATAGCCCTCCGTGCCGGTGACCAGCACTCTCATGGCGATCCCCTGCGTCGGCTGTGCCGCGCCTGGCGGCGCCGGGACGCTCCCGGTGCCTTCAGCGTGGCACCACGGCCGCGCCCACCCCGGCAGCGCCGAGCAGGGGGCCGACGCCGGGACCACACCGCGTCCGCGCGGTCAACGTCCACGACTCAGCCGACCCACCGCGCGATCTGGTGGTTTCGGGGGCGAGAAACGTGCCTAAGCGAACCGGGCCACCCGCCACTCGCGGCGGCCGCGGCGGACCAGCAGGACCGAGCCGTGCAGGAGGTCCGCCGCGGTGACGGCCGCCGCCGGGTCGGTCACCTTGTCGCCGTTGACGGACACCGCGCCGTTGCCGAGGTGCTCACGGGCCTCGCGCTTGCTGCTCGCCAGGCCGACGGCGATCAGCAGGTCGACGACCGGCCAGCCGTCGCCGTCCAGCCGGGAGGACGGCTCATCGATGCTCGGGACGTCCGCGAAGACGTCGCCGAGCATCGCCTGGCCGATCCCGCGCACGTCGCCGGTGAACAGCGCCTGCGAGGCGGCCTCGGCCGCCTCAGCCGCCTGCTCGCCGTGCACCAGGGTCGTGAGCTCCCGGGCCAGATAGCGCTGCAGCGCCCGGCGGGCCGGCGTCTCGGCGTGCTGGGCGAACAGCTTCTCCAGCGGCTCCCGGCCGGTCAGCGAGAAGAACAGCGCGAACCGGCGGGCGTCCTCGTCCGCGAGGTTGATCACGAACTGGTAGAAGGTGTACGGCGAGGTCCGGTCGGCGGAGATCCAGACGGCACCCTGCTCGGACTTGCCGAACTTGGTCCCGTCGGAGCGCAGCAGCAGCGGGCAGGTGATCCCGTGCGCCTGGGTGCGCAGCACGCGCCGGATGTAGTCGATCCCGGCGACGATGTTGCCCCACTGGTCGGAGGCACCCATCTGCAGCGTGACGCCGTGGTCCTCGCACAGCCGGCGGAAGTCGTAGGCCTGCAGCAGCATGTAGCTGAACTCGGTGTACGACAGGCCGACGTTCGGGTCCTCCAGCCGGCGGCGCACCGTGTCCCGCTTGGTCATCTCGCCGACGGGGAAGTGCTTGCCGACGTCGCGCAGGAACTCGATCATCCCGAGCCCGCCGAGCCACGCGGAGTTGTCGACGAAGATCGGCAGCCGCTCGGGCGGCAGGGCCCGGGCGAAGATGCCGCTCATCAACCCCTGGTGACGGACGACGTTCTCGGCGACGTCCTCGGGCGTCAGCAGCTGGCGCTCGACGGACTTGCCGGACGGGTCACCGATCAGGCCGGTGCCGCCGCCGAACAGCGCCACCGGCTGGACGCCGGCCCGGGCCGCCCGGATCAGCAGCGTGATCGGCAGCAGGTTGCCGATCGTCAACGACGGGGCCGTCGGGTCGAAGCCGATGTAGACGCGCCGCGCACCGCCGTCGAGGTGGGCCCGCAGCTCCGCGGGGTCGGTGCTGTCGTGGATCAGCCCACGCCAGGACAGCTCCTCCAGTAGCGCGCTCGTCATTCCCTCATGCTACCGGCGCACGCCGAGGTTGATCACCGGCTTTTCCGGCCGGTCACCCACGCCCCGACGGCCCCGGCGGCGGGACGGAACCTGGCGCGGGGGTGGCAGCGGCCGGCGGCAGCGGCGCGTACCCGGCCGACCATTCGGGGCCCCGCGCGGCCCGCCGGCCGCGCACCCGCTGGCGGGTCACGAAGGCCAGCACGCCGAGCGCGGCACCGAGCAGCACGGCGGCGGCCAGGCCACCCACCCACGTCAGGGCGCTCGGCCCGTGCTCGGAGTGCGCGCCTGACGGCCCCGCGGACGGCGGCGCTCCGGTGGGAGCCGCAGGCGCACCGGAGCCGGCCGGCGGCGCGGCCGGGATCGCGACGCCCGCGGCCGCGAGCAGCGCGTTCTCGTCGGCGGCCAGCGGGCCGGCACCCGCGGCACCGGGCGGAGCCGTCAGCAGCGGGTTCGTGGCGACCGGGACAGGTGTCGCCTTCAGCGCGGCCACCGGGTCGACGATCCCGTAGCCGAACTGCTGGTCCCAACCACGGGGGCCCGCGTCGTCGGCCGTCCTGGTCAGCAGCTCGATCACGCTCGGCACGTTCAGCGCCGGGTGCTCGGCCCGGATCAGCGCGGCCACCCCCGCGACGATCGCGGTCGAGTTGCTGGTGCCGTCGGCGACCTCGGACCCGCTCGGGTCCAGCGTCGCGGGTACCGGCGCGGGAATGCCCGGCGCGGGCGCGGCGAGCACGGCCCGCTGGCCGGCGGCGGAGCCGTCCCAGAACCGGCCCAGCGCGTCCGAGCCGGTGACCGCGATGACCCCGGGGATGTTGGCCGGGGAGTTGATCTGGTGGTCGAGCGGGTCGCGGTCGTTGTCGTCCACGTTGCCCGCGGCGGCGACGACCACGACGTCGTGCGCCAAGGCGTAGGCGACCGCGGCGCGCTCGTCCGGGTCGGCGGAGCCGACGGAGCCGAGCGAGAGGCTGATGACCTTGGCGCCCCGGTCGGCCGCGATCCGGATACCTTCGGCGACCTCGGCCGAGTCGGCCTCCCGGCCCGTTGAGATTGACAGGATCTTCGCGTCCGGCGCCACGCCCAGGAACCTGGTCGGCCTGCCGTCCGGGCCGGCCGGGCGCGCGGCGATGATGCCGGCCATGGAGGTGCCGTGGCCGTCAGGGTCGTCGTCGCGCAGGCCGTCCTGGGCGGCGTCCGGCCCGATGCCCGCCCCCGTCACGAGCTGGCCGGCCAGCGCGGGGACCGTCGGGTCCACGCCACCGTCGACGACCGCGACGACGACCCCTGTGCCGGTGGACAGCCGGTGCGCGTCGTCGAGGTGCAGCGTGCGGACGTACCAGGCCTCGCCCGGCTGGGCGGCCAGCGCCGGCCAGGCGCCCGGCCCGAGCAGCGCGACACCGGCACTCAGCACCGTGATCAACAGCGTGCGCGCCGCCCGCCGACGGGGGCGGGCGGCCCGCGACGGCGCTAAGGACACGACCCGCCCCCTGTGTCATCTGCGGCTGTGTCGCGTCGGTGGCGACGCACTGCCTGCCCGGCTGTGCGCCGCCTTCCGAGCGACGGGCGGGGGCACCCGGTGGAGGAGGGCGCGCTGCCGTCAGCCGTCGGCGTCTACTGGTCCGGGCAGTTTTCCACAGCGGACGGGCAGGTGGCACCACCAGTCCCAAAGCCGACATAGGCGACGCACCTACCGGACCAGGGGGCGGGGCGCCACCGGGGCCGGGCCTGACGCGGGTCAGCCCAGCTCAGTGCCACCGCTGCCACTCCGTCGGCTGCGCGCTCCGGCCCCGCCCTCGCTACGCTCCGGCGAGACCTCCGCACGCGGCCTCCTGCGTCTCAGGGCCGGGGCGGGCCGACCAGGAGGCCCTTGATGTAGGCGGCGTGCTCCTGCGCGGTCGTCTCCTGACCGCGGGCACGTGAGATCACCGTCCGCCCGGCGTACCCGGCGACCAGCATCGTGCGCATCGCGTTCACCTTCACCGGCGCGTGGTGCTTGCGCAGGTAGCGGATCATCGACGCACCGCGCATCTGCAGCATCCAGGTCTTCGCCGCGCCGGAGCCGCCGGCGCCGTGCGGCACCAGTAGGTCGGTGCGCAGCTTCTGACCCAGCCCGGCCTCCCGGATCGCTCGGCCGAACGCCATGTCCTCGTTGTAGACGTAGAACGTCTCGTCGAAGGCGCCGAGATCGAGGAACGTCCGGCGCCGCAGCGCCATGCAGGCACCGGTCAGCCACTCCGGCGTCATCTCGCGGCCCGGGGTGGGCCTGGCGAACAGCGCCGAGCTCGGCGCCACCTTGTGCGCGCCGAGGATGTGCAGCAGCACCCGGCGTGGAGTCGGCTCCCAGCCGCCGTTACCGAGCTCGGGGCGGCCGTCGTGGCCCTGCATCGTCGCGGCGCTGCAGACGAGGTCCGGGTCGCGGCGCAGGTCCTCGACCAGGGATTCGATGATCTCCTGGTTGGGACGGCTGTCCGGGTTGCAGAGGATCACGTACTCGTACTCGGACGACCGGATGCCCATGTTGGCGGCCTTGGCGAAGCCCTTGCCACCGCCGGAGTCGAGGTAACGGCCGTTCGGCCGGTCGGCGATCAGCTCCCAGACACGGTCCGCGCCCTTCGCGTTGTCGATGACGACGACCGGTGTCTCGACGGGCAGCCCGGCGATCATCTGCTCCAGCTGGCCGCGGCTGTGGAAGCTGACGGTGACGACCTCGTAGGACCACCGCGGGTCGCGGCGGGCCGGGTCGGCGGGGCGACTCACTGCGCTGGCCCCAACGTCTGTGCTGGCCCGAACGTCCGCGCCGGGCCGACCGGGTCGGTGGGGTCGTAGTCCTGGCCGAGCCGCTCGGCCTCGTAGCTCTGGCCGGTGCCGAAGCCCGGCGGCAGGATGATCGGGCCGGTGGCGGCCGCTTCGGGGCCGATGACCGGCTCGCCCGTGCCAAGGCCACCGCGCTGCGCCGAGTACCGGGTGGGGGCCGGCTGATCCGCCGGCGTCCCGTCCGAGCGGGGCCCACGGCCGATCTCGGGCAGCCGGTCCGGCTTCGGCCAGACCGCGGGCCGGTCGCCGGCCAGGAACCGGCGGATCCCGCCGAGCGCGACGGCCTGCAGGAAGAACACCTGCGCGACGAGGCGGGTCGGCCCCGGCACCTGCCGGCCCGCGGCCAGCGCCGCCGCACTGGCGGCACCCACGGCGTTGCCGGCCAGGAACAGCCGCGCGCCCCAGCTGTGCCGCGCGGCCGGGACGCTCAGCCCGATCAACGCGAGGTGCGCGACGGGGCCGGCGGACGAACGCACCAGCCGGTGCCCCCACAGCTGTGGGGTGACCGGCAGCGACCCCGGCGACAGCAGATCGCGACGACGCCACATCATGTCCAGGTTGCCGGCGACGATCCGGGTGCGCCGCTCCCATTCCTCCTGGAACGAGGGCGCCGGGTCCTCGACGGAATACGCCTCCGGCTCGTACACCACCCGCAGGCCGCTCTCCAGCAGGTCCAGCGCGAGCCAGGCGTCGTCGACGGCGGTGTCGGCCGGCAGCGGGCGGAAGGCCGAGCGGCGGAAGGCGAGGAACTCCCCGACCACGCCGATCGTCGCCCCGGTCGCCGACTCGCGCTGCTTGAGCCACGACTCGAACCGCCAGTAGAAGCCCTGCGCTCCCTGGGGGTCGTCAACCTGCTTCTCGCCGGCGACGGCGCCGACGGCCGGGTCGGCGAAGTGACGCATGGCCGCGCACACCGCGTCCGGAGCGAGCGTGGCGTTCGCGTCGGTGAGCAGCACGATGTCATTCGTGGCGGCGGACACGCCCCGATTCACCGCGCGGGCCTTGCCCAGGCGCTCCCCGGTCGCCAGCACCCGGACACCGGCGCGGCGGGCCGAGCTCGCGGTCTCCTCGTCGTCAGCGACGACGATGATCTCCATTTGCCCCGGGTAGGCGGTCGCCATGAGCGCGTCCAGCTTTGTCGCGATGATCGTGCTCTCCCGGTACGCCGCCACCACGACGCTCACCGACGGCCATTCAGCCGGATCATCCGGTACATCCGTGGTAAGGCCCCGACTTTTCAGGCCGATATAGACCGGATACAGAACGTGACCGTACACGGTCGCCGCCCCAAGAAGGACGACCGAGGCGCCACGACCGAGGGCCCGCACTCCTGCCATGGCCAATAACCGTAACGGGGTCCTGTTCATGACTGGTCGATGGGGCCACTGCCCGGCGAGTTGCGCGCTGAAATGGTTCTCTGAGCAACCAGACACGCACGGTAATCCCGCAATGTCGCACGTTGCGGCCAAGCACCACCAGTGATGTCCCGTTCGGGCACTCATTTCCGAAGGATGCGCTATGACTGGCCCGGCCGCGGTCTACTGGCCGGCGGGCGGATGTGGGCCCTGGCGGGCGGCGGATCACGCCGAGCCCGGCGCGCGGGGCCCCGGGGCGTCCCGAGGTGGCGGCTACAGTGAGCGCCGTGAGCGATGCCGAACGGTGGATTGTCGTCGCCGAGGAACCGTTCCTCCCCGCCGACGCCGGCGGCCGAGTGGAGACCTTCGGCTTCCTCACCGCCGCGTCGAACACCGGCATCCGCACCCAGGTCCTGGTGCCGACGAAGGGCGACCTCGACGTCGGCGCCGCCGAGGAGGCCCTGCCCGGCGCCGCGGTCATCCGGCTGCCCAGGGACACCAGCCCGCTGGCGCAGCTGCGGGCCATCCCGTACATGTACGCCTCCCGGCCCGTCGGGCCGCTGCGCCGGGCACTGCTGGCCACCCCGCCGCGCGCCGACGCGGTCATCAGCTACAGCTTCCGGTCGGCCCGGCTGGGCGAGGAGATCGCCCGGGTCTGGCGGCTGCCGCACCTGGTGCGTGCCCACAACGTCGAGTCCGCGTACTTCCGCGCGCTGGCCCGCGGCTGCGGCGGGCCGCGCGCCGCGGCCTACGAACTGGAGCACCGCAAGCTGCTCCTCGCCGAGCGGGCGCTGCACCACTCGCCACTGGTCACCGCGATCGCCGACATCTCGCTGGACGATCACGAGTGGCGCCGTGAGCGGGCCAGTGTCGACACGTTCCACCTGCCGCCGTTCCTGCCCCTGCGGGCGCTCGCGACGGGGCCAGCCGGCTCCCCGGCCGTGCCGGCGCCGCGCGGCGCCGGGCCGACGGTGGTGTTCGTCGGCTCGTTGGACACCCCGCCCAACATCGAGGCGCTGCGCTGGTTCGTCGACGGATGCTGGCCCGGTGTCCGAGCCCGCCAGCCGGAGGCGGTCCTGCGGGTCGTGGGCCGCCGGCCGGAGCCCGGCCTGGCCGACTGGCTGCGCGGCATCCCCGGCGCCGAGCTGTTCACCGACGTGCCCAGCGTCGAGGAGTACGTGGCGACGGCGACGGTGTCGGTGAACCCGATGCGCTCGGGCTCGGGAGTGAACATCAAGGCCATCGCGGCGATGGCCCTGGGCACGCCGGTGGTGAGCACGACGACCGGCAGCCGGGGCCTCGGTTGGACACCGGCCCGCTCCTGGCCGCTGGAGACACCGGCCCGCTCCTGGCCGCCAGAGACATCAGCCCGCTCCTGGCCGCCAGAGACACCGGCCCGCTCCTGGCCGCCAGAGACACCAGCCCGCTCCGGGCTGAATGGTGCGCATCTGGTCGTCGCCGACGAGCCGGCGGCGTTCGCCGCGGCCGTGTGCGGGCTGCTGGCCGCGCCGCAGGAGGCGGCCAGGCTGGGCGACTCCGGACGGGCCTTCGTGCGCCGGACCCTGGATCACGAGGTCCTGATCCAGCGAATCCGGGACCAGTTGGCGGCCCGCCAGCCGACCCGCTGAGGCCGTAGCCGGGCGGAGCCGGGCGGAGCCGGGAGGCGGTCAGGCCAGGGCGTGGAAGCGGTTCTGCGCCGGTTCAAGCCCCTCGGCGACCAGCGCCTCCACGGCGTCCGCCGCCCGGTCCACCAGGAACGGCAGCTCCTTGCGCTCGGGAGCGGCGAAGTCGCGCAGCACGAAGTCCGCGGGATCCATCCGGCCGGGCGGACGGCCGATGCCGAACCGCACCCGCAGATAGTCCCGGGTGCCCAGCGAGGCCGTGATGGATTTCAGCCCATTGTGCCCGTTGTCGCCGCCGCCGCGCTTGAGCCGGATTGCCCCGAACGGGATGTCGAGCTCGTCGTGCACGACGATCACCCGGCTCGGGTCGACCTTGAAGAACGAGCGCAGCGCCGCGACCGGCGGCCCGGAGACGTTCATGTACGACCGGGTCCGCGCCAGCACCGTCGGCGCGCCGCCTAGCCGCAGCTGTGCCGCGTCGGCGCGAGCCTTGTGCGAACGCAGCCTGGCTCCGTGCCGCTCGGCGAGCAGATCGACGACGAAGTAGCCAGCGTTATGCCGGGTGTGCGCGTACTCAGTTCCCGGATTACCCAATCCGACAACCAGCCAGGCGCCGTCGTCGCCAGCCATCCGTCGCCCCGCCACTATCTGGTCCGGTCGCGCCGGCCCGGTTCGCGCCGGCGCGCATCATCGCCGTTGTTTTGGAAGGGGCCACAGCTCGGCGCGGACCGCCGACAGGCGATCCGCGCCGAGAAAGCCGCGGCCGGGGGCGCCGAAGGCGCCCGCGAGCGAACTTCTGGTCCGGGCCGGCCCGGACCTGGCCTACTCGGATTCGCCAGCCGAGGCAGCCGCGGCCTCGGCGCCCTCCGCGGGCGCGCCGAGCTCGGCCTCGACCTGGGCGGCCGTCGGCTTGAGCAGCGCGGCCGCGACGATGATCTCCGGGTCGCTCTCCAGCGTCGCGCCCCCCGGCAGCGTGAGCTGACCGGCGAGGACGTGCGAGCCCGGCTGAAGGCCGTCGACGTCGGCGGTGACCGAGTCCGGGATCGAGGTGGCCGGCACCGTCAGCGAGACGGAGGTGTTCGGCTGGTCCAGGATCGCGTCCGAGCTGACATTGCCTGTGACGATCACCTGGACGTCGATGGTGACCTTCTCACCCCGGCGCACGATGACCAGGTCGACGTGCTCAAAGCTGCCCTTGATGGGGTGGCGCTGCACGTCCTTCGGGAGCGCCAGCTCCGTGCCGTCACCCAGGTCGAGGGTGAGCAGCACGTTCGTGCCGGCGTCGGACTTGAACGCGTGGAGCAGTTCGTGGTGGGACAGCGCGATATGCCGCGGCGGCTGGCCGTGACCGTAAAGAACTGCCGGAACCTTGCCCGCTCGACGGGTGCGACGAGCGCCGCCCTTCCCGAACTCGGTGCGCGGCTCCGCGACGATGCGGACCTCGGACATGGCGGTGCTCATCCTCTCGACTGGCTCAGTGCTGGCGGACTCCCGGCGGCCGCGGGGCGGTGAGACGACTCCGCGGCACCAGGCCAGCGGCGAGGTGCTCCAGCCGCGGCCCGGGGACCACGGCTCGCCTGGACGGCACCACGAACGGCGCCTGCCAGAACGACCCGCCATGAACGCCACCAGGATTCCGGCTCTTCACAGTACCGGACCGGACCCGTGTCGCAGCGCCCGTCCCCTCCTGGCGCGAGCCGGAATGCCGCTCGGGGCCGACCGGGGCGGCCCCGAGCAGGCAACCGGCCTGGTCAGCGGTCCGCCCGTCAGCCGCTCAAGCCGGCTGCCGAGGGCCCAGGCGCGGGCCGGATAGGTTCTCGGACAAGGCCGCCACCCGCAAGGAGCCCGAGCGATGTCCACCGAGCTTTCGACCGGATCGACCCTGTCGGCCCAGTCCTCCCTCGCACGCCTGATCGTCCGCGCACCCGCCAAGGTCAACCTGCACCTCGGGGTCGGCCCGCGCCGCGCCGACGGCTTCCACGAGGTGATCACCGTGCTGCAGGCCGTCAGCCTGTACGACGAGCTGACGGTCACCGCGCTGCCGCCGGCCGACGGCGCCGGCGAGGGCAACGGCGCCGACGAGGCCGAGGTCGCAGCGATCGTCGAGATCAGCGGGGAGGGCGCCGTCGGGCCCGCGGGCGACCCAGCCGTGGTGCCGACCGGCACCGACAACCTCGCCGTCCGTGCCGCGCTGCTGGTCGCGCGGGCCGCCGGCCTGCGGGGCCGGCGGATTCACCTCGCCATGGCGAAGGGCATCCCGGTGGCCGCCGGGATGGCCGGCGGCAGCGCCGACGCCGCCGCGGCGCTCGTGGCCTGCGACGCCCTGTGGGGCACCGGCCTGTCCGCCGAGACGCTCGCCGGGCTCGCCGCCCAGCTCGGCAGCGACGTGCCGTTCCCGCTGACCGGCGGCACCGCGCTGGGTGTCGGCCGCGGCGAGCAGCTCTCCCCCGTCACGAGCGCCGGCGAGTACCACTGGGTGTTCGCGCTCGCCGACGGCGGACTGTCGACGCCGGCGGTCTACCGCGAGTTCGACAACCACCCCTACGCCGCCGCGGGCCGCACGCACGACGGGCGCACCGAGCCGACGCCGGCCGACGCGGTCCTGGCCGCCGTCGCCACCGGCGACCCGGCCGAGCTGGGCGCGGCCCTGTGCAACGACCTCCAGGACCCGGCGATCCGGCTGCGGCCGTCGCTGGGGGCGGTGCTGGCCGAGGGCCGGACGCTCGGCGCGCTCGGCGCGCTGGTCTCCGGGTCCGGCCCGACGACGGCCTTCCTCGCCCGTGACGCGAACCACGGCGCCGACCTCGCGGCCGGCCTCGCCGCGAGCGGCCTGGCCCGTGCCGTCCGCCAGGCGTCGGCTCCCGCTCCCGGCGCGACCGTCATCGGAACCTGACGGGCCGGGGAACCCGAAAGGCCGGTCGACCGGCGCGGCCGGCCGTCAGCCGGTCGCCTCGGACAGCTCCAGCCAACGTTCCTCGAGCGCGGCGATCTCGGTCTCCAGGTCGCCCACCTGCTGGGTGATACGCAGGACGCCCTCGTAGTCGGCGGGGTCGTGCTCGGCCAGCTTCTTGTGCGCCGTCGCGACCTGGCCGGTGAGCCGGTCGAGCCGCCGCTCCGTCGCCGTCAGCTCCTTCTGCGCGGCGCGCAGTTCGGCGCCGGACAGCCGCGCCGGGGCGGCCGCGCTCCCGCCCGACGCGGCCGC
>Ga0068858_100005734_pt1 | contig 12135 bp, 9 predicted proteins | sample KBSSwiS12_FD_66589 | JGI IMG/M metagenome (GOLD analysis project Ga0068858, IMG submission 66589) | Switchgrass rhizosphere microbial communities from Kellogg Biological Station, Michigan, USA - KBS Switchgrass S1-2 | ecosystem: Host-associated > Plants > Roots > Rhizosphere > Soil ... | reverse complement strand
CGATATTGCCGGGATTCCCGCGGGCTGGCAACGCGGTGGCCCATCGGAGGGGCGGATTGCGGTAACCTCCCGTCGCTTCGGGCCGCGCGGCCCTTGCCGCCGGCGCCCGCCGACCCCAACTTCGCCTTCATGCCGCCCGTCACCACTGCGCTCGTCGTCGCCAACGTAGCGATCTTCTTCCTGCAGTCGCTGCTGCCGGGCCTCGTCATCCCCTTCGCGCTCTGGCCGCTCGGCAGCGCGGAGGTCGATCCGCGGGTCGGCTTCGCACCGTGGCAGATCGTCACCTACGCCTTCCTGCACGGCGGTCTCGTGCACCTCGCGTTCAACATGTTCGCGCTCTACATGTTCGGCAGCGCGATCGAGCGGGTGTTCGGCACCCGCAGGTACCTGACGTACTACTTCGTATGCGTCGTCTCGGCGGCGATCGCGCAGCTCGGCGTCGCGGCGCTGAGCGGCGCGGTCTATCCGACGGTCGGCGCCTCCGGAGGCGTGTTCGGCCTGCTGCTCGCCTACGGGTTGTACTTCCCGAACAACCGCGTGATGCTGATCTTTCCGCCCATCCCGATGCCGGCCCGCGTGTTCGTGTTCGTCTATGCCGCGCTCGAGCTCTTTCTCGGCGTCACGAACAGCCAGGAGGGGGTGGCGCACTTCGCCCATCTCGGCGGCATGGTCGGCGGGTGGGTGATGCTGCGTTACTGGCGCGGCAGCGCTTCGCGCTACCGTCCGTGACGCGCTGGTAAACGGACGCGCGCCGAGCAAGGCGGCCGGGACGGTATGATCGCGGTCCCTGATGCCCTGGCGATCGCCATGAAACTCACGCTCGTCGGCTCGCGCTATTTCGGCGCGACCGTATTCAGTGCGCTGCGCAAGGAAGGCATCGCCATCGCCCGCGTCGTCGTGCCGGCCGCCGACGACCGCCTGGCACTGGCGGCGAAGGAGGCGGGCGTCGACGTCGTGGTTCAGTCCGATCCGAAACTCGTGACGGCGACCGAGATCGCCGACGGCACCGATCTCATCGTCACTGCGCACAGCCACGCGCGCGTCGGTGCCGACGCGCTGGCGCGCGCGCGTCTCGGCGGGATCGGCTATCACCCGTCGCTGCTTCCGCGCCACCGCGGCATCGCGGCGATCGAGTGGACGATACGCGAAGGCGATCCGATTGCGGGCGGCTCGATCTATCACCTCGCCGAGCGCATGGACGCCGGGGCGATCGCCGCGCAGGACTGGTGCTTCGTCAGGAAGGGCGAGACGGCGCGCGAGCTGTGGGAGCGGGCGCTGGCGCCGATGGGTCTGCGGCTGCTGATCGGCGTGCTGCGCGAGGCGCAGGCGACGGGCCGCGTTCCCGCGCGGCCCCAGAACGAGGAATTCGCCACCAAGGCGCCGCTGATCACTGACGCCGCACCGGCGCGCTAGGGAAAGCCGACGATGCGCGTCTTCAATTTCAGCGCGGGACCCGCAGTGCTCCCCGAGGTCGTGCTGCAGCGCGCGGCCGCCGAAATGCTCGACTGGCACGGCAGCGGCATGTCCGTGATGGAGATGAGCCATCGCGGCAAGGAGTTCATCAGCATCGCCGACAAGGCTGAGGCCGACCTGCGCACGCTCCTTGCGATCCCCGCCAACTACAAGGTGCTGTTCCTGCAGGGCGGTGCCATCGGCGAGAACGCGATCGTGCCGATGAACCTCGTTCAGGGTCGGACGGTGGCGGATTACGTCGACACCGGCGAGTGGTCGAAGAAATCGCAGAAGGAAGCGAAGAAGTACTGCACCGTCAACGTCGCGGCGAGCGCCGCGGACCGCGGCTACACGTACGTGCCCGAGCGCGCGGCATGGCAGCTCACGCCGGGCGCCGCGTACGTGCATGTGTGCACCAACGAGACGATCGGCGGCGTCGAGTACGGCTTCACGCCGGACACGGGTGACGTTCCGCTCGTTGCGGACATGTCGTCGCACCTGCTGTCGCGGACGGTCGACGTCGCGAAGTACGGCGTCATCTACGGCGGGGCGCAGAAGAACATGGGGCCGGCCGGCCTCACCGTCGTGATCGTGCGCGACGACCTCCTCGACCGCGCGCTGCCAATTACGCCGTCGGCGTTCCACTGGCAGGAGCAGGCAGCGGCCGACTCCATGCTCAACACGCCGCCGACGTATGCGATCTACATTGCGGGTCTCGTGTTCGAATGGCTGCTCGCGCAGGGCGGCCTGCCGGCGATCGAGCGCGCCAATCTGGAAAAGGCGAAACTGCTCTACGACTATCTCGACCAGAGCGGCTACTACCAGAATGCCGTCCGGGCGCAGGACCGCTCGCGGATGAACGTGCCGTTCAAGCTCGCCGACCCTGCGCTCGACGGCGAGTTCCTCAAGGGCGCGGAAGCGCATGGCATGGTGCAGCTCAAGGGTCACCGCGCCGTGGGCGGCATGCGCGCGTCGATCTACAACGCGATGCCGCGCGCCGGCGTCGAAGCGCTCGTGGCGTACATGCGCGACTTCGAGCGGCGGCACGGGTGAGCGACGGCGTGTCGGCGGCCCGCTTCCGCATCCAGGTCTATAACCAGATCTCGAGCCAGGGGCTGCATCGCTTTCCCGCGGCCCGCTACACGGTCGGCAAGGCGGTCGAGGAACCGGACGCGATCGTCCTGCGCTCGTACGATCTGCGTGCCGTGACGATCCCCGCCTCGGTGAAGGCGATCGGTCGCGCGGGGTCCGGTACGAACAACATTCCGGTCGCGCAAATGTCGCAGCGCGGCGTGCCGGTATTCAACGCGCCGGGCGCGAACGCCAACGCCGTGAAGGAACTGGTGCTGGCCGCGCTGCTGATGGCGGCACGCAACGTGGTGCCCGCGCTCGCCTACGTCAACACGCTGCGCTCCGACGCGCCGGACCTCGAGCGGCGCGTCGAGGAGGGCAAGAAGCAGTTCGCCGGCGTCGAGCTGCCGGGTCGGACACTCGGCATCGTCGGACTCGGTGCCATCGGCAGCCTCGTCGCCGACACGGCGATCAAGCTCGGCATGAAGGTGGTCGGCTTCGATCCCGACATCACCGTCGACGCCGCGTGGCGGCTGCCGTCGAGCGTGCGCCGCGCGCATGGCATCGACGAGCTGCTGAAGCAGTGCGATTTCGTCACGCTGCACGTACCGCTTGTCGACGCGACCCGCGGCCTGATCGACGCCAAGCGCCTCGCGCTGATGAAGCCGGGCGCGACGCTCCTCAATTTCGCGCGCGACGCGATCGTCGTCGAGCACGCGGTCGTCGCAGCGCTCCACGCCCGCAAGCTCCGCGCCTACCTCTGCGATTTTCCGGGCGCAGCGCTCATCGGCGAGCCCGGCGTCGCGGCGCTGCCGCATCTGGGCGCGTCGACGGAGGAGGCCGAGGAGAATTGCGCCATCATGGTCGTCGACCAGGTCCGCGATTTCCTGGATCACGGCACGATTGCCAATGCCGTCAACTTCCCGGGGGTCGAGATGCCGCGCGAAGCGCCGTTTCGCGTCGGCATCGCCAACGCCAACGTGCCGAACATGGTGGGGCAGATTTCCACTGCGATGGCGCAGGCCGGACTCAATATCCACAACATGCTGAACAAGTCGCGCGGCGAAATGGCCTACACGCTGGTCGACGTCGACAGCCCGGTGCAGCCGCAAGTTGTCGCCGCGATTTCCGCGATCGACGGCGTGCTGTCCGTGCGCGCCATACCGGCCGAGAGCGCCGCCGATTAGGGCCTTGCACCCGCGCATCCGTCGCGGCGGCGCAGGCGCGGCAGCGATCGTCGTGCTGGGAGGCGCATTGGTCGGCGCGGGAGGCGCCCATGCCGCGCTGTGGGGGTACGTCGACGAGCACGGCGTGCCGCACTACGCGAGCGAGCCGCTCGACGCGCGCTACCGGCTTTTTTTCAAGGGCAATACCAGCCTCGATCGGCCTGCCGACACTGCGCGTGCCGATGAACGCGCCGCGCTGGAACGCACGACGCTCTACAAGCGCGTCGTCAACCATCCGAACGCGCGCCGCTACGCGACGCTGATCGATGCCACCGCTGCCGCATACGGTCTCGATGCCGCACTCCTGAGAGCCATGATCGCCGTGGAATCCGGCTTCGAGCCGACGGCAGTGTCGGACAAGGGCGCCGTCGGATTGATGCAAGTGCTGCCGGATACCGGCGAACGCTACGGCGTTGCCGGCGATCGACGCGGCACGGTCGCGCAAAAGCTCCGGGACCCGGCACTCAACCTCCGCATCGGGGCCCGCTACCTGCGCGACCTGCTCGCGATGTTCGCCGACGACGTCACGCTGGCGCTCGCCGCCTACAACGCCGGCGAGGCCGCGGTGCGGCAATACGGCGATCGGGTGCCGCCGTATCCCGAAACGCAGGGCTACGTCGAGCTCGTGCGGCAGTTTCGCGAGCTTTACCGCCCGCCGACGCCTGCGCCGCGCGCGCCGGCACGGCCGACGCTCGACCTGCCGGGGAAGCGCATGCCCGGTTCGGGCCGGCCGGCGGAATAGGCGGTCGCGCCCGCCTACGCTTTGTGCGCCGCCTCGCCCTGCGCGCGCAGCGCGTCGAGCGATGCGCCCATCGTGAGCGCCTGCGGATCGATCCGGACATGCAGCAACGCCGACCCGCCGGCGCCGAGCGCGCGCTCGAACGCCGGCGCGAATTCCTCGGTGCGCGTGACCGTTTCGCCGAGGGCGCCGTACGCGCGCGCCAGCGCGGCAAAATCGGGATTGACGAGCGATGTGCCGGACACGCGCCCCGGATACGTCCGCTCCTGGTGCATGCGGATCGTGCCGTACATGCCGTTGTCGATGACGCAGAAGACGATCGCGAGCTTGTGCGCGACCGCGGTCGCGAGCTCCTGCCCGTTCATGAGGAAGCAGCCGTCGCCGTTCCAGGACACGACGGTGCGGTCCGGGTGCACGGTCTTCGCGGCGATGGCGGCCGGCACGCCGTAGCCCATCGAACCGGAGTAGGGCGCGAGTTGCGACTTGAAGCCGCGATAGCGGAAGAGCCGGTGCATCCACGTCGCATAGTTGCCGGCGCCATTCGTGACGATCGCGTCGTCCGGCAGGCGCTCGTCCAGCCAGCGCACGATCTGCCACAGGTCGACGGCGCCCGGGACGGGCCGCGGCGCGCGCCATGCCTCGTACTCGGCGTGCGCGGCGCTCGCCAGCGCTGCCCACGCCGGCTGCGCGAACGTCGTCTCGGCACCGAGCGCGGCAAGGAATTCGCCCGGCGTCGCGTTGACGGCAACGGCGGGCTGGTACACGCGGCCGAGCTCCTCGCTGCCGGGATGCACGTGGATCAACGTCTGGCGGGGCAGCGGCGCGTCGATCAGCGTGTAACCGGACGTCGTCATTTCGCCGAGCCGCTCGCCGATGACCAGCAGCACGTCGGCGTCCTTCACGCGCGCGGCCAGCTTCGGGTTGATGCCGATCCCGACGTCGCCGGCGTAGCCCGGATGGCGGTTGTCGAGGAGGTCCTGGTGCCGGAATGCGCAGGCCACGGGCAAGCGCGTCGCGTCGGCGAACGCGCGCAGCGCGGCGCAGGCGGCGGCGTCCCAGCGGCTGCCTCCGACGACCACCAGGGGCCGCCGGGCGGTGGCGAGCGCGGCTCGGACGGCGTCGATCTGCGCGGGCGACGGCGCCTGCGGCACTGCGTCGACGCGCGGCACGTCGCGCACGTCGGCGCGCGCCGTCAGCATGTCTTCGGGCAGTGCCAGCACCACCGGCCCGGGGCGGCCGGCCAATGCCACGCGATAGGCATGCGCGACGTACTCGGGAACGCGCTCGGCGCGGTCGATCTGCGCGACCCACTTGGCCATGCTGCCGTACATGCGCCGGTAGTCGACTTCCTGAAACGCCTCGCGGTCGAGCATGTCGGTGCCGACCTGTCCGATCAGCAGGATGAACGGCGTCGAGTCCTGCGCCGCCGTGTGAAGCCCGACGGCAGCATTGGTGGCACCCGGTCCGCGTGTGACCAGCGCGAGCCCCGGGCGACCGGTCAGCTTGCCGTAGGCCTCCGCCATGTACGCTGCGCCGCCTTCCTGCCGGCAGACAACGAACTCGAGCCGGCCGGCGGCGTCGTGCAGCGCATCCAGGACGGCGAGGAAGCTTTCGCCCGGCACGCCGAACGCGTGCGTGGCGCCTTGCAGAAGCAGATTTGCGACGAGGATCTCGCCGCCGGTGCGCAGGGTCATGGCGATGCGGACAGGGTGCGGGTCGCGACGATTCTACGCGACGGGCCGCGGACCTCACCCCTATAATCGCGGCGTCTCGCTTCCCCGAACCGCCGCATGCCGACCTTCGACACCGTCTACGACGCCTTCTGCTACACGCTGGCGGGCATCCTCTTTGCGCTGATCACGATGCGTGCGCGGCGCGACCTGCGCGCAGGTACCGCGCAAATGATCGTGCTGGTGATCATCGGCCTCGTGCTGCTTGTCCTGCTCTACACCTTCGGACAGGCGCTGGAGAAGGGGCCGCTCGCGGCTGCGTTCCGCGAGACGATCCTCGCGATCATTGCGATCGGCTTCGCGCGCATCCTCGTCACTTTCATCTTCCAGACGCTGTTCCGAAAGTCGGACATCCCGCGGATCCTGTCCGACGTGCTGTTCGTGTTCGTGCTGATCGCGTACGCGATCTACCGGCTGCACGACGCCGGTGTCAATCCGACGTCACTCGGCATCAGCGCGGGCGCCATCGGCGCCGGCGTCGCGTTCTCGATGAAGAACGCGCTCGAGAACCTGTGGGGCGGCATCCAGGTGCAGCTCGACAACACGGCGCGCGTCGGCGACTGGGTGCGCATCGACAACGTCACGGGGCAGATCATCGACATCCGACTCCGCTATCTCGCGGTGGCGACGAACAGCGGCGAGACGGTGATCATTCCCAACGGCCATGTCGTACAGAACCGGCTGACGGTGCTCGCGCGGCGCGGCGACCAGCGCATCCCGTGGCGACGCGAGATCGAGTTCCACGTCTCCTACAACGTGGCGCCGAGCCGCGTGATGAGCGTCGTCACGGCGGCCCTGACACGCGCGGAAGTGCCACACGTCGCAGCGAATCCGCCGCTCTTCCTCGCGCTCAAGGATTTCGGCGACAGCGGCATCGGCTATTCGATCCTCTACTGGCTCACCGACCTGCGCAACGATATCCAGACCGATTCGCAGATCCGCCTGCACCTGCACGCGGCGCTCGCGCGGGACAACATCGAGATTCCGTTCCCGCACCGCGTGCTGATCGACGGCGGCCAGGTCGCGCAGCCGGGAATCACCGAGAAGGCGCTGGCCCAGCGCGTTGCGACGCTCGGCGACATCGAGCTGTTCGCGCCAATGACCGACGGCGAGCGCCGCGCGCTCGCGGCCGAGGTCACCGGCTGCATGTTCGTGAAGAACGACCTCATTTCGCGCAAGGGCGACGTCGCCGATTCGCTCTACGTGCTCGCCGACGGCACGGTGGCGATCTACGGCGATGCGGAGGCGGCCACCGGCGCGCGGCCGCGTCTCGCGACGCTGCAGGCGCCGGCGTACTTCGGCGAGATGGGCCTGCTGACCGGGCAGGCGCGCACGGCCAACGTGGTCGCCGAGACCGACGTGCTCTGCTACCGGCTCGACAAGTCGGGCTTCGACGCGATCCTGCGCGCGCGGCCCGAACTCGTCGACCTCCTGTCCACCGTGATCGGCAGGCGCCAGGCGGAGAACGATGCGAAGCTGCAGGCGGCCGACGCCGATGCGCGCGCCCGCATGGCGATCAGCCGCGCGTCCGAGCTGGTGCGCAAGATCCGGCAGTTCTTCGACCTCGCGTCGTAACGCGCGTCAGGCGGCCGCAAGGTCCTCGCGCTTCAGCACGAACACGCCGTCGGGCGACGACGGCGTCTCGATCCACACGAACGGCAGGCGTGGAAACGTCGCTTCGACGGCCTCGCGGCCGCTGCCGACTTCCACGACCAGCGTCCCGCCCGCGTCGAGATGGCGCGGCGCCGCGTCGAGGATCGCGCGAACGGCGTCGAGACCGTCCTCGCCGCCGGCGAGCGCCAGCGCGGGCTCGTGCCGATATTCCGCGGGGAGCTCCGCCATTGCGTTCGCCGTGACGTAGGGCGGATTGCTGATGATGAGGTCGTAGCGCTTGTCGCGCAGGTTCGCGAAGAGATCGGAGCGGAGGAGATTGATGCGGCCCGCAAGACCGTAGTCGCTGACGTTGCGTTGCGCCACCGACAGCGCGTCGGCGGACAGGTCGACGGCGTCGATGTCGGCCGACGGATACGCATGCGCCATGATGATCGCGAGACAACCCGAACCGGTGCAAAGGTCGAGCCCGCGCTTCACGCCGAACGCGTCGCCGGTGTAGGGCGCGAGACCGTCGGGCAGGAGCTCGGCGATGAACGAGCGGGGGACGATCACCCGCGGATCGACATGGAAGCGAAACGTGCCGAGCCACGCTTCGCCGGTGAGATAGGCGGCCGGAATCCGCTCGTCGATCCGGCGGGCGAAGAGATGGGCGAGATCGTTGCGTTCGGCTGCCGTCAGCCGAGCGTCGAGGAACGGCTCGAGCCGGTCGAGGGGAAGGTGCAGCGCGTGCAGGATGAGGTAGGCCGCCTCGTCGTAGGCGTTGTCGGTGCCGTGGCCGAACGCGAGCCCGGCCGCGCCGAAGCGGGACACGGCCCAGCGCAGCCAGTCGCGCAGCGTCTCGAGCTCGCCCGGCGCGCTAATGGCGGGCCCCTGCGCCCGCCGCCCTCGCGGGGACGCCGCGCCTGCACGGGCAGACGTTCGCCACGGGAAACCAGCCGGCGCCGATCACGGCGGCCCGAGCAGGCGCTCGAGGATGCCGCGGTAGATTGCGGCAAGCGGCTCGAGATCGGCAATCGCGACGCGCTCGTCGAGCTTGTGGATCGTGGCGTTGACCGGGCCGAGTTCGACGATCTCGTCGCAGACGTCCGCAATGAAGCGCCCATCCGACGTCCCGCCGGACGTCGACAGCTCCGGCGTGCGCGCGACGACCGCGCGGATTGCGGCGGAGGCAACCTCGACCAGCCGTCCCCGCTCGGTGAGAAAAGGCTTGCCGTGGCCCGTCCAGTCGATCGCATAGTCGAGCGCATGGCGCCGCAGGATCGCCTCCAGCCGCTCGCACAGCGACTCCCGCGTGCTGGCCGTCGCGTAGCGGAAATTGAACATCACGTCGAGCGTGCCGGGAATGACGTTGCCCGCGCCGGTGCCGGCGTGGATGTTGGAGCACTGGAACGTCGTCGGCGGGAAATGCTCGTTGCCGTCGTCCCAACGTGTCGCGGCGAGCTCGGCCAGCACGGGCGCGACCAGATGAATGGGATTGCGCGCCAGGTGCGGATACGCGATGTGTCCCTGGACGCCGCGAACGGTGAGCGTGCCTGACAGCGTGCCGCGGCGCCCGTTTTTGATCATGTCGCCGAGCGCATCGACCGACGACGGCTCGCCGACCACGCAGTAGTCGATCCGTTCGCCGTTCGCCAGCAGCTGCTCGACGACGCGCGCGGTGCCGTCGACCGATGGCCCTTCCTCGTCGGAGGTGACGAGGAGCGCGAGCGAGCCGCGGACGTCGCCGTTGCCGGCCAGGAACGCCTCCGTGGCGGTCACGAACGCCGCGACCGAGCCCTTCATGTCGGCTGCGCCGCGACCGTAGAGAAAACCGTCGCGCTCGGTGGGCACGAAGGGGTCGGAGTTCCACTGCTCGAGCGGGCCGGTGGGTACGACGTCCGTGTGCCCGGCGAAGCACACGAGGGGGCGTGCATCGCCGCGCCGCGCCCACAGGTTGGTGACGCCATTGCGGGCAAGGGTCTCGAGCCGGAAGCCGAGCGGCGCCAGGCGCTTGGCGATCAGCGCCTGGCAGCCGGCGTCGTCGGGCGTCAGCGAGCGCCGCGCGATCAGCTCGCGGGCGAGGGCGAGCGTGGGGCGGGCCGCGGTATCCATGCGGTCATCTTAGCAAAGCGCCGCCGCGGAGCGCGAAGACCCCGGGGCCGCCGCGGCGCTGCTCAAGACGGCCGCGCCGTCAGTGCGGACGGTTGAGAAGGTCCGGATTGATGATCATGCCGGTGAAGTCGGCCGCCATCGGCTTGCCCGGCTCGTCCTTGTTCTGCGCGCCCATCGAATCGACGCGCGACGTCGGCGAGTTCTGGTTGATCTGCCAGGCGAGGTTCGTCGGCGAATCGGAGGCCGTCATCGCTTCCTCGTAGCCGATGATGCCGTCCAGATGAAGGCGACAGAGCGCCTGCTCGAACGTCTGCGAGCCAGGGTAGAGCGACTGCTCCATCGCTTCCTTGATCTCGGTGAACTCACCCTGCTTGATCAGGTCGGCGATGAGCGCGGTATTGAGCAGGATCTCGACTGCGGGCTGCTGGCCGCCTTCCTTGTTGCGTACGAGCCGCTGCGACACGACCGCTCGCAGGCCGATCGACAGGTCGTTCAGCACCGCGTTGCGGGCATCGTGCGGGAACATGTTGATGATCCGCGACAGCGCGTGGTAGCTGTTGTTCGCGTGGATCGTCGACAGGCAGAGGTGGCCCGTCAGCGTGTGGATCAGCGCCGACTGCATCGTCTCCTTGTCGCGGATTTCCCCGACCATGATGAGGTCCGGCGCCTCGCGCAGCGCGTTCGCCAGCGCAGCGTGGTAGTTCATCGTGTCGACGCCGATCTCGCGCTGGTTGACGATGCTCTTCTTGTGCTGGAACAGGTATTCGATCGGATCCTCGATCGTCAGGATGTGGCCCGAGCGCGTCGAGTTGCGATGGTCGATCATCGCCGCAAGGGTGGTCGACTTGCCGGAGCCCGTGGCGCCAGCGATCAGCACGAGCCCGCGTTTTTCGCCCACGATGTCGAGCAGCACCGACGGCAGCTTCAGCGCAGTGAACGGCGGTACGTTGCTGCGGACGTAGCGGATCACCATCGAGATGGTGCCGCGCTGGCGGAAAATGTTGATCCGGTAGTTGCCGTAGGCTCCGTCGAGGTGCGACAGGTTCATCTCGAGCTCGTTCTCGAACTCGCGCGCCTGGTCCTTGCTCATGAGCTCGTAGGCGATCCGGCGGACGGTCTCGACGTCCATCCGCTGCGTGGTCACGGGCGAGACGACGCCGTTGATCTTGATGTTGATCGGGGCGCCGCAGGTGATGAAGATGTCCGACGCCTGCTTTTCGGCCATCAGCTTGAAATAGGGATCGAGGTACATGGGGACCTTCGCGGCTAGAATGTGTCGGCGGTACGTTTGGATCGTACCTCAGGTTTCGATGATAATGTCATGAATTGACGTCGATTCAGCGGTTTGTCTTCCCCTGTTGCATCCGCATCCGCCCCGACGGCGGGGTTGCGGGACCGTCCCGTCGTCGCCTGCAGGTCTGGGCGGTATAAAGACCACGGATTCAGTCGTTTAAGCGTTTTAGCTAAAGCAATTTCCATGCTCGGAATCATCGGCGGCACCGGCCTCACCCAGCTCTCCAACCTCGCGGTCGCGCATCGCGAGGTCGTGCGCACCCCCTACGGCGAGCCATCGGCGGCGCTGGTCTTCGGGCAGCTGGCGGGCGCCGACGCCGTCTTCCTGGCCCGGCACGGACACGGTCACACGATCGCGCCGCACCGCGTCAATTACCGCGCGAACCTGTGGGCGCTGAAGGAGCGGGGCGCCCGGGCGATCCTGGCCGTCGCGTCCGTGGGCGGCATACGCAACTGCCTGCCGGGGGACCTGGTCGTCCCGCATCAGTTGATCGATTACACGTCGGGCCGGGCCCAGACGCTGTTCGAAAGCGCGGAAGGCCGCGTGGTGCACGTCGACTTCACCCACCCCTACACCCCCGCGCTGCGCACCCGATGCCTCGAGGCGGCGCGGACGGGGGGTGTCGCCATCGTCGACGGTGGCGTCTACGGCGCCGTGTCGGGCCCGCGCCTGGAGACGGCAGCCGAAATCGACCGGATGGAGCGCGACGGCGCGACGATGGTCGGGATGACCGGCATGCCTGAAGCGGTGCTCGCGCGCGAGCTCGCATTGCCGTACGCGGCCATCTGCGTGGTCGTCAACCATGCCGCGGGACGTGGCGACAGTGCCGCGGAAGTGTCGATGGAAGGCATCGCGCGCGTGCTGGAGACCGCCATGGGTCGCGTCCATCTGGTGCTGCAGAACCTTGCTCCCCAACTT
>Ga0068858_100005730_pt1 | contig 12140 bp, 16 predicted proteins | sample KBSSwiS12_FD_66589 | JGI IMG/M metagenome (GOLD analysis project Ga0068858, IMG submission 66589) | Switchgrass rhizosphere microbial communities from Kellogg Biological Station, Michigan, USA - KBS Switchgrass S1-2 | ecosystem: Host-associated > Plants > Roots > Rhizosphere > Soil ... | reverse complement strand
AGCTTCAGCTCGAGCGCGCCGTCGGAGAGCTGCTGGCTGGAGGATTTGGCGGCGAGCGTGTTCGCCTCGCGGTTGAGCTCCTGCGCGAGGAAGTCGAGGCGCTTGCCCACCGGGCCGCCCTGGCGGAGGCTGCGCTCGACCTCGCCGAGGTGCGCGCGCAGGCGGTCGAGCTCCTCGTGCACGTCCGCCTTGGCGCTGAAGAGGGCGAGCTCGGTGCGCACGCGGTCGTCGTCGGCCGCGCCGAGCGCCTCCTTCAGACGCTCGGTGATCTTCGCCTGGTACGCGGCGATCGCCTGCGGCACGAGGGGCGCGATCTCGTCGACGCGCGCGCGCATCGCGCCGACCCGGGCGCGGATGCTCTCGGCGAGCTTCGCGCCCTCGCGGCCGCGGGCCGCGATCAGCTCGTCGAGCGCGCGCGCGCAGAGATCGACGGCGATCTTGCGCAGCGCTTCCTCGTCGGCCGGCTCTTCGGCGATCACGCCCGGCCAGCGCAGCACGTCGCCCACGCGCAGCGTCGGCGCCTCCGGAAACGCGGCGCGCGCCTCGTCCGCGAGGCTGCGCAGGCGCGCGAGCGCCTCGGGGTTCAGCCGTTGCGGCTTGCCCCCGCCCGGGGATTCGCCGAGGGAAAACCGGCAGTCGACCTTGCCGCGCGAGACGCGCGCGCCGATGCTCTCGCGCAGCGCGGGCTCGAGCGCGCGCAGCTCCTCGGCAATGCGAAATTGCACATCCAGGAAGCGGGCGTTGACGGAACGCAACTCGAGCGTGAGCCGGCCGCGCGGAGAATCCGCCGACGCGGCGGCGTAGCCGGTCATGCTTTGAATGATGTGTGACAAAGTGCGCAGCGCGCCTGCGAGCGCGGGTCCGGCCGCAGTAGCCGAAGGCTATCATAGCGGACCGTGCCGGCGCCCCCCCATCCTCTGCCTCCAGCGACGCAGCTCGAGAACTACTGGATCCAGCGCCTGCTAGCGACCGGCGGCTTCTCGCGCGTCTATCTGGCGCACGACGAGAACGACGTGCCGGTGGCGATCAAGGAATACCGCATCGCCGAGGACGACCGCGGCAAGTTCCTGCACGGAATGCGCTGCTTTTTCGAGGAAGGCCGCGCCCTCACGCGCTTCTCGCACCCCAACGTGGTGCGGGTGCTGAACTTCTTCCGCGCCAACGACACCGTGTACCTGGTGATGCGCTACGAGCGCGGGCGCACGCTGCACGAGCACCTGGCGCAACACCGCGGCCCGCTGGACGAAAACTGGATCCGCCAGACCTTCGCCCAGCTCCTGAACGGGCTGCGCGAGGTGCACACGAACAAGCTGCTGCACCTCGACATCAAGCCGGCCAACATCTACCTGCGCAACGACGGCAGCCCGCTGCTGCTCGACTTCGGCGCGGCGCGCCAGGCGCTCCTGGCCGAAGGCTCGAAGCTGCCGCCGACCTACACGCCGGGCTACGCCTCGCCCGAGCAGCACCTGTGGCGCGACCTGCTCGGGCCCTGGAGCGACGTCTATTCGGTCGGCGCGACGATGTACGCCGCGCTCTCGGGCGGCGAGCCGCCGCTCGCCGCCAACCAGCGGGTCGACCGCGACGACTACGTGCCGGCGCGCAAGGCATGGGGCGCCAAGTATTCGGCGGAGCTTCTCGACATCGTCGACTGGTGTCTGCGCCTGGATCATCTCGAGCGGCCGCAAAGCGTGCTCGCTCTGCAGAAAACGCTGCGCGGCGAACGCGAGCCGGAGCGTCGCGCCGACGCGCCGGTGCTCGAGCAGCTTCGCGGCGCGGTGCTGCGCCTCAAGGGAAGCTTCTTTTGAACTGCACCCTGGCGAGCGAGTCGCGCATCGGCACGCGGCTCACCAACCAGGACCGGGTCGGCTACTGGCGCACCGAGCGCTCGCTACTCCTGGTGGTGGCCGACGGGCTGGGCGGGCACCTCGGCGGCGAGCTCGCGGCTCAGATCGCGACCGACCACTTCGGCGACGCGTTCCAGCGCGCCGCGCGCCCGACGCTCCCCGACCCGAAGAATTTCCTCAACACCGCGATGAACGACGCGCACGGCGCGATCCTGCGCGAAGCCTATCGCCTCGGCATGCCCGATGGGCCGCGCACGGTCATCGTCGCGTGCCTGGTCCAGGACGGCAACGCCTACTGGGCGCACATCGGCGACTGCCGCCTGTATCTCGTGCGCCAGGGGCGCATCGCGGTCCAGACCCGCGACCACACCCTCGTGCAGCAGCTCGTCGACTCGGGCAGCATCCAAGAGGAGGCGGCGTGTGCCCACCCCGAGCGCAACCGCATCCTGCAGTGCCTGGGCGGGTACATGCCGCCGCGGCCCGATCCCGTCGCGAAGACCCGCCTCGCGCGCGGCGACGTGCTGGTGCTGTGCTCCGACGGCCTGTGGGGCTCGATCACCCAGCGCCAGCTCCTGCACTCGCTCGGCGCGCTGCCGCTCGAGGAAGCGCTCGCCGAGCTCGCCGGGCTCGCAGAGCGCCGTGCCGGGCCGCAATGCGATAATGTCAGCGCGCTGGCGCTGCGCTGGGGCGAGGAAGAAGCCGCCGACGAAGAGCCGCGCACCGTGCCCTACTACGACCTGCCGACCGTGGTGCAGGATTTCACCGCCACCCAGCCGGACTTCATGCGCATGTCCGACGCGGACATCGAAGAGGCCATCTCCGAGATCAAGGCTGTCCTTCGCAAGATGCCGCAATGAGCGGCGTCAGGCCGAGCGGACGGGCGGCGCACGAGCTGCGCCCGGTGTGCATCCAGCGCGGCTTCACGCGCCACGCCGAAGGCTCGGTGCTGGTCGAGTTCGGCGACACGCGCGTGCTGTGCACCGCGAGCGTCGAGGAGCGTGTCCCGCCCTTCCTGAAGGAAAGCGGCCGCGGCTGGGTCACCGCGGAATACGGGATGCTGCCGCGCGCCACGAACACCCGCAGCGAGCGCGAGGCCGCACGCGGCAAGCAGTCCGGCCGCACCCAGGAAATCCAGCGCCTGATCGGGCGGGCGCTGCGCGCGGTCACCGACCTCGCAGCGCTCGGGCCGCGGACCATCCAGATCGATTGCGACGTGCTCCAGGCCGACGGCGGCACGCGCACCGCGGCCATCACCGGCGGGTTCGTCGCCCTGCACGACGCGCTCGCCTGGCTCGCGTCGAAGGGCGCCTACACCTCCATACCGGTCGCGGACTTCGTCGCCGCCGTTTCGGTCGGCGTCTACGAGGGCACGCCGATCCTCGACCTCGACTACGCCGAAGACTCGGCCTGCGGCTGCGACATGAACGTCGTGATGACCGGCGCCGGCGGCTTCGTCGAGATCCAGGGCACCGCCGAGGGCGCGACGTTCTCGCGCCACGAGCTCGACGCGCTCCTCGGCCTCGCCGAGCGCGGTATAATGCACCTCGTGCGCGAGCAGAGAAGGGCGCTTGGCCTCGCCTGAGCTGATTGACTACTACCGGCGGCGCGCCGCCGAGTACGAAGCGATTTACGCCAAGCCAGAACGTCAGACCGATCTCGCCACCCTCCGGCAGGCCATTCCAGCGAAGCTGCGCGGCGCACGCGTTCTCGAGATCGCCTGCGGCACTGGCTACTGGACGCAGCTTGTCGCAGAGGTCGCAGCGGAGGTCGTGGCTGTTGATCTCGCCGAAGAGCCGATGCAGATCGCTCGGTCAAAGCCATACAACCGTCGGCCCCGGTTCGAGATCTGCGATGCCTATTCGCTTCCCGATTCCCTAGGCCGCTTCAATGCGGCGCTCGCAGTGTTCTGGTGGTCGCACGTGCCGCGGCAGCGCATCGGCGAATTCCTGGCATCGCTGCATGGACGCCTCGAGCACGGGGCGCGCGTGGTCCTGATGGACAATCGCTTCGTCGAGGGCTCGAGCACCCCGGTTTCGGAGATCGACGCGCAGGGCAACACCTACCAGCTGCGGCGCCTGGGCGACGGCAGCCAGGTGCGGGTGTTGAAGAACTTCCCCACCGAGGCCGAGCTTCGCTCGCAACTGCCGGCGACGCTAAAGGTCGAAATGCTGGAGTACTACTGGCTCGCCGACTACGTTTTTCCCTGAGTGGAAAACGTGAAGCGCCTGGTCCTCGCCTCGAACAACCCAGGCAAGATCCGCGAGATCGCGGCGCTGCTCGGCCCGCTCGCGATCGAGGTGGTGCCGCAGGCCGAGATCGGCATCGCCGAAGCCGACGAGCCGCACGACAGCTTCCTCGAGAACGCGTTGGCGAAAGCGCGCCACGCGAGCCGCGCCTGCGGCCTGCCGGCGCTCGCCGACGACTCGGGGCTCTGCGTGGCCGCGCTCGGCGGCGAGCCCGGCGTGCATTCGGCCTATTACGCCGGCCGCGAGGGCAGCCGGGAGGAGCGCGATGCCCGCAACAACGAACGCCTGTTGAGGGAACTGAAGGAAGATCGAAAGGCCTACTACGCATGCGTCATGGTGCTGACCAGAGTTTCATCCGACCCCCTGCCGCTGGTCGCGGAAGGACTCTGGCACGGCGAGATCGCGCGGGCGCCGCGCGGCACGAACGGATTCGGCTACGACCCGCTCTTCTTCCTGAAGGACTACGGCCGGACGGCCGCCGAGCTCGATCCGGGCGAAAAGAACCGGATCAGCCACCGCGGGCAGGCGCTCGCCCGCCTGCTGGAGCTCCTGCGTGATCCCGGTCGCGCTTGAGCGTCCCGGCGCGGTGCGCTTCGAGGCGCTGCCGCCGCTCGCGCTCTACGTCCATATCCCCTGGTGCGTGCGCAAGTGTCCGTACTGCGACTTCAACTCGCACGAGCGTACCGGTTCTCTCCCGGAGGCAGAGTACCTGGCCGTTCTTTTTCGCGATCTGGAAGCGTCGTTGCCGCAGATTTGGGGTCGTAGAGTCATAAGCGTTTTTATCGGCGGCGGCACGCCGAGCCTCTTTTCTCCGGAGTCGATCGACGCGCTGCTCTCCGGCGTGCGCGCGCGGCTAGCGCTCGATCCGCAGGCCGAGATCACCCTCGAAGCGAACCCCGGCACGGTCGAGGCGGCGCGCTTCCGCGGCTTCCGCAAAGCCGGGGTGAACCGCATCTCGATCGGCGTGCAGAGCTTCGACGAGCGGATGCTCGCCGCGCTCGGCCGGATTCATTCCGCCGACGAAGCTCGCCGCGCCATCGACGCCGCGGCTGCGAGCTTCGACAACGTGAACATCGACCTAATGTACGCGCTGCCCGGGCAAACGCCCGCGATGGCGACGGCTGATCTGGACGAGGCGCTACGCTTCGGGCTGCCGCATGTTTCCGCGTACCAGCTCACCGTGGAGCCGAATACCGTGTTCTGGAGCAAGCCGCCGAAGCTTCCCGAACACGACGTCGCCGCCGACATGCAACTCGCCGCCGAAGAAGGCCTGCGCGCGGCGGGCTACGAGCACTACGAGACCTCGGCCTTCGCCCGACCGGGGCGGCGCTGCAGCCACAACCTCAACTACTGGCAGTTCGGCGACTACCTCGGCATCGGCGCCGGCGCGCACGGGAAGCTCAGCTTCCCCGACCGTGTGACGCGCCACGCACGGGCCAAGCAGCCCAATGAGTACATGAAGCCCGATACTCACGTGGAGGAGAGTGTCGTGTCGGTCGAAGACCTGCCTTTCGAATTCATGCTCAATGCGCTGCGCCTCGTCGAGGGTTTTGACATCGCGCTCTTCCGCGAACGCACGGGACTACCGATCCATCTTGTGCAGTCGCGCCTCGACGAAGCCGAGAAGAAAGGCCTTCTCGCTCGAGACTGGAAGCACATCCGGCCCACCGAGCGCGGACGGCGCTTCCTCAACGACCTTCTGGAGGCCTTTCTCCCCGATAGACGAGCGCCCGCACCGGCGTCGGGTTGAAGTCGTTCACCGGGTTGTTCATCTGCGGGCAGTTCGAGATCACCGCGAGCACGTCCATCTCGGCGCGCAGCTCCACGTAGTCGCCAGGCTTCGAAATGCTCGGCCCCATGTCCATGGCGCCGTCGGCGCCGACGGGCACGTACATGAAAAAGTTGAGATTCGCGGCCATGTCGCGCGCGCCCATGCCGTAGCGCGCGAGCTCGCGCAGGAAGTTCTGCCTGCAGTTCGGATCGTCGGGCTTGCCGTAGCGGCGCCGGTTGAGCGCCGAGGAGCAGCAGCCGCCGATGGTGTCATGGGAGCCGCAGGTGTCCTCGATCACCGTGAACATCGGGTTGCAGTTCACGGAATAGAGAACGGTTCCCTTGCGCACGAAGATGTTGCCGTTGATCTTCATCGTATCCGCGGCAGCGTAACGGTCATCGTAGTCGGCGGCGTTGTAGCAGAGGAAGTCGACCGCCTGGCGGCCTTCGAGGTCGGTGAGGCGCAGCACCTCGCCGCGCTTGACCACGCGGCTCCAGCCCGCGCGCGCGGGAATGATCTCGTCCGTAACGATCATGGTCCGGCCCTCCTCCTCCAGTACAGGTCGCAGATCGGATTGCCCAGGCGCTCGCCCCTCGCTGCAAATTTGGTCGCCGGCCTCGATGTAAAACCCGCGGTCGCCTTCTCGACCAAGGGCTCGCGGGAAAAAACGGCGTTCATGTGCTCTGCGTAGTCGGGCGAGTCGGTCGCGGTGTGCAGCGTCCCCCTGGGCGCGAGCTTCCGGGCCGCGAGCGCCGCGAACCCGGGCTGCACCAGGCGGCGCTTGTGGTGGCGCTTCTTCGGCCAGGGGTCCGGAAAGAAGAGGTGGATCGCCGCGAGGCTCGCGTCGGCGATCATCTTGTCGAGCACCTCCACCGCATCGTGGCGGATGACCCTCAGGTTTCGAAGCTGCAGGGACTCGATCCGATTGAGGAGGCTGCCCACGCCCGGACCGTGGACCTCCACCGCGATGAAATCGGCTTCGGGATGCGCCTGCGCGATCGCGGCCGTGGTCTCGCCCATGCCCGAGCCGATCTCGAGCACGAGCGGCGCGCTCCTGCCAAAAATGGCTTGAACGGAAATCGCCTCGTCTCTAAAACCGAGGAGATACTTGGGAGCGAGCTGGTCAAGGGCGCGCTTCTGCGCGGGCGTCGTGCGTCCTTGCCTTAGGACGTAACTCCGAATGGGCCGCACTTACGAGCGCCGTGTGCGAGCCACGACTTAGGCGGCCTTGGGGGCGATTTTCCCTTCGGTGGGCGAGCTCGGCGTCGCCGAATAGAGCTTCTTCGGCATGCGGCCGGCGAGGAACGCCTCGCGCCCCGCCTCCACCGCCTTGCGCATTGCCGTCGCCATGAGCACCGGGTCGCGCGCGGCGGCGATGGCGGTGTTCATGAGCACGCCGTCGCAGCCGAGCTCCATCGCGATCGCCGCGTCGGAGGCGGTGCCGACACCGGCGTCGACCAGCACCGGCACCTTCACCTTCTCGAGGATGAGCTGCAGGTTCCACGGATTGAGGATGCCCATTCCGGACCCGATCAGAGAGGCGAGCGGCATGACCGCGACGCAGCCGATCGCCTCCAGCATCTGCGCCTGGATCGGGTCGTCCGAGCAGTACACCATCACCTTGAAGCCCTCCTTGACCAGGGTCTCGGCCGCGGCCAGGGTCTCGGGCATGTTCGGATAGAGCGTCTGCGGGTCGCCCAGCACTTCGAGCTTGACCAGGTCGTGGCCGTCGAGCAGCTCGCGCGCGAGGCGCAGCGTGCGCACCGCGTCGGCGGCGCTGTAGCAGCCGGCGGTGTTCGGCAGATACGTGAAGCGGGAGGGCGGCAGCGCGTCGAGCAGGCTCGGCTCGTTGCGGTTCTGGCCGATGTTGGTGCGGCGGATCGCGACGGTCACGATCTGCGCGCCGGAGGCCTCGACCGCTGCGCGGGTCTCGGCGAAATCGCGGTACTTGCCGGTACCGACGAGCAGGCGGGACGAGTAACTCTTCCCCGCGACGACCAAAGCGTCCCTAATTGCTCCCACGGTCAGCCCCCACCCACGGCGACGACGATTTCGAGCTGGTCGCCGTCTCGGATCATGGTCTCGGCGTGCGCGCTCTTCGGCACGATTTCCCCGTTTCGCTCCACCGCGATCTTCTTTCCGGAGAGTTCAAGCCTGGAAAGCAGCGCGCCGATCCCGAGCGGGGATTCGAAAGAGTGGGCCTTGCCGTTCACGGTCACCTGGATCACAGGCGCAATGATACTAGAGGCCGAATGCTAGAAGCGGCCGCCTCGGTCTTCCAGCCGCTCCAGATCGGTGACGTCGCGATACTCGCCCTCGATGATCACGCGCCGCCGCGGCAGGGAGCGGGAGCGCCACCATAGCCACGCCCAGACCATGACGCCGATGGCGAGCGCGACGCCGAGCACGACGGGGGCGAACACCAGCGCCGCCAGGAGAAACACGATGGCCACAACGGTGCCGAGGAGTCGCTGGACGATGATCATCCCAGTATGATCGGGGCCGGGCGGGTGTAGTTCAATGGCAGAACGGCAGCTTCCCAAGCTGCATACGAGGGTTCGATTCCCTTCACCCGCTCCAACACCTAGTGCCCTACTTGCGTGCGCAGGCGTCCGACGGCGAAGTCGACGAAGGCGCGTATCTTGGTCGCCGCCTTGCGGCCTTCACGGTACACCAGGCTGATAGGAATGGGAGGCGGCTCGAAAGCGGCCAGTACGATCTTGAGGCGGCCGGCGCGAATTTCGGGCGCAATCATGTACGAGAGCACGCGCGTCAGGCCCCAGCCGGCGAGGGCGCTCGCGATCGCCACTTCGGCGGTGTTGACGAGAAGTCGCGGCGAAAGGCTCACGCTCCGCGATTTTCGCGAGGTCGAGCCGAAAAGCCACGGCTCGGCCACCAGCGCGGGAGAAAAGCCGATGGTATCGAAGCCCGCCAGATCTTCGGGATTGCGCGGTTTGCCGCGCGCCGACAAGTAGCCAGGCGATGCGCACACGACGCGGCGCACGGAGCCGACCTGGATCGCGGTCAACGAGGAATCCGGCAGGTGCGCAATTCGCACCGCGACGTCGAAGTCTTCCTCCGCCAGATCCACGACCCGGTCCACATAGAGGGTTCGCGCCGACAAGCGCGGGTGCAATCCGAGGAACTCGAGCACGAGCGGCGCGATGTGCGCCCGGCCGAACGCCGCCGATGCGGTCACCGCCAATTCGCCCCTCAGCTCGGTCTGGATGCCCGCCACCGCCGCCTCGGCTTCATCGATCTCGCCGAGGATGCGCTTACATTCGCCCAGGAAGCGCCTGCCAGCCTCGGTGAGGCGCACCACGCGCGTCGTGCGGTGAAGAAGACGGGCACCGAGTCGCTCTTCGAGCCTGGCGATCGCGCGCGTCACGGCCGGCGCGGACAGCGCGAGCCGGCGTGCTCCCGCCGCAAACCCTTGCGCTTCTGCCACGGTGACGAATGCTCGCATCGCCTCGAGACGGTCCATCGCACTATTGCGCCAGACGGAATAGTGCCTTGTCAATCATCGCTATTCTGTTCTTCCGTGGAAATAGGTACCTTACCCCGGATTACGGCCCGACCGAGGTGGAGGCGAAGATGTTCTCGATGGGTTCCGGGTACGAGCAATACATGGGCCGATGGAGCCGGCGCCTCGCGCCGGCGTACGTCGCCTTCGCCGGAGTGAAGGACGGCGAGCGCGTACTCGACGTAGGCACCGGCACCGGCGCAGTCGCCGCGACGCTGGCGGCGACGCTGGCGTCGAGCGAGATCGTCGGCGTCGATCCGTCCGCCGCGTTCATCGATTACGCGGGCAGGAGCGCCCAGTCTGGCCGTGTGCGCTTCGAGCTCGGTGATGCACAGTCGCTGAGATTCGGCGACGCATCGTTCGACCACACGATGGCACTGCTGGTGATGAATTTCATCCCGGATCACGACAAGGCGGTCAGCGAGATGCGCCGCGTGACCCGGGCGCGAGGCGCCGTCAGCGCCTGCGTATGGGACTACAACGCCGGCATGGAGAGCCTGCGCTTCTTCTGGGACGAAGTGGTCGCGCTTGACCCGGCGGCGGCGGCAAAGGACGAGCGCCACATGAAGCTCACTCGCGAGGGCCAGCTGGGCGACCTCTGGAGAAAAGCGGGGCTGATCGATGTGCGCGAGAAGGCGCTGGTGATCGAGCAGGCGTTCACGTCGTTCAGCGACTACTGGGACCCGTTTCTGAAGGGAACCGGCCCGGGCGGTGCCTACGTCGCGACGCTCGACGTCGAGCCTCGCCAGCGGCTCGAGGCGCGCCTGCGGAAACGCCTGCTCGGCAGCGGTGCGGATGGCTCGTTCGCGCTCAAGGCTCGCGCCTGGTGCGTGCGCGGCGAAGTCCCAGGCAGCCGCTGAAAGCGACCCCACGCGCGATGGCAACTCACTCCTTCCCCTTCCGCAGGTTTACGAACACGTGGTAGGCGATGGCGTCCCAGGCGTTGTGGATGCCGATGAAGAGCAGCAGCAACGCCGACCCTGCGACGCCAAGCTGGGCGTCGTGCGGATGGGAAGACGCGATCAGCGCCGAGACGCCGAGGACGGCATACCCCACGAGCGGAAGCAGGCAGAAGAACACCCAGTCGTCGTAGTCCGGGCGATAGGAGTCTTGCCTTCGCATGCGCCGCGCCACCACGAGGCTGTACACGACGCCGCTCAAGCCGACGAATCCCCACAGCACCGCGGCGCCTGCGATGCTTTCCCATGGAATGCGGACCAGCGCCGACAGGAGCAGCGCGGCGCTGAAATGGACGATGGTCGGCGTGGCAAACGCGGGGCCGGTCTCGTGGACCCGCGGCGGCGGGTTCTCGGCAATCAGCGTCATGACGACGAACTGCACGCCGATCAGCGCGCCGGCGGCGGCGCCGACGATTACGTAGAAGCTTTCCCACTCCTCGAAAAATGGCACGCGCTGTCCCCCCTGCAAGACCCCGTTCAGGATTTGAATTTCTGGAACGTGTAAGCGAGCCGCGGACCGCCCTTGCCCTCGTAGGCGAGCTGGGCGACGAGCAGCCCGAACGGCTCGGTGTAGCGCGCGATCCGCAGCGGACCTGCGTCCAGAGGCTCGAAGCCGGCGTCGCGGATCAACCGGGCGGCGGTGGTCTTGGCGCGCCGGTCGTCGCCGCAGTACACCAGGCTAGGCCTCGATGCCTTGCGTCTGCCCGCGTACACGTCGAACAGCACTTCGCTCGGTACGGTGTTGAATGCGGCCACGACGCGCGCGGCCGGGATTTTCGCGGCGAGCTCCTCTGCGCCCGACGACGTGTTGGCGATGACGAGCGCCGTGTCGTCGTCATTCATCGGCAGTGAGCAGGTCAAGAGGGCCTTTCCGGCAAGATCTCCCGCCTGGGCGAGCACGTCGTCGACCCGCGACCAGTGCACGGCGAGCAACAGTGCGTCCGCATCCAGCGCCGCCTCGCGCGGCGTGCCGGCGCGCGCCTTGCCGCCGGCTTTTCGCGCGAGCCGCTCGAGCTTCTCTTCGCTGCGGGCGTAGCTGAAAACTACCCCGTGGCCGGCGCGGGCGAACAGCGTCCCGAGCTTCCCGCCCATCAGGCCTGAACCGAGAATGCCGATACGCACGTCCTTACCCGGGTTTCCGGGCAAGTTTACTTCGTCAAAGGCCTAGCGTCGGGAACGGCGTGGCCGGACGGGCTGGAGCGCGGGCGCCGGAGCGCTGGCCCAGGGCATCCTGGCCGACAGGGCGCTCGCGCTCGGCTTGCCGATCAGCTCGCCGAACACCGTCTGGTTCTCGCAGCGCGCGCACACCATTACGTCGCGCCGGTCCTTGGTGAGCGGAAACGCGGGATAAAAGTCTTCGCCTTGGCAGGCGCCGCACTTCGCGTAGGTGCCACCGAGTTTGAGTCGCATCGCTGCAAAGGTTACCGCGCGCCTCGCGGCGTCGGGCAGTAAAAACCTCACGACGCCGCAAACTCACAGATCCTCACAGGCGCGGCGCGCACTTCTTCATGCGTGCTCTGGCAAGAAGTTCTCGCCGCTAGATCTGGCGGTTCTTTCTCTCGAGCAGGCCGATCAGCCCGTCGACGCCATGGTTGCGCACTTCGTCGGCGAAGCTGCTGCGGTACGTCGCTACCAGGCTGATGCCGCCGATCCTCACGTCGAAGATCTTCCATTGCGCGCCGACCCGCGCGAGATCGTATTCGACCGCGATCGCCTCGGCGCCGGACTGCCGGATCAACGACTTGACGGTCACCTCGGTGTCGCCGGCGGCCGCGCGCAGCGGCCTGAAGTCGACGG
>Ga0068858_100005727_pt1 | contig 12145 bp, 11 predicted proteins | sample KBSSwiS12_FD_66589 | JGI IMG/M metagenome (GOLD analysis project Ga0068858, IMG submission 66589) | Switchgrass rhizosphere microbial communities from Kellogg Biological Station, Michigan, USA - KBS Switchgrass S1-2 | ecosystem: Host-associated > Plants > Roots > Rhizosphere > Soil ... | reverse complement strand
GCACCTAATATCGAATCGAGTAATCCCATAACTTATTTCCTCCTTTGGTTGTTGGTTTTCGAGTGACATTGCGACGATATCAGCGCAAATGGAGTAAGACCTAGGTCTTATATCAAACGAACGCCGGTTTACTGTCGATCCAGAGGGGTGAAAGCTTCGACCTTGACGCGTTCACATCCGAGATGGCACTCAGTCGATTTTCGTGATGAAATCTTCAGCAGTGAACAAAGGAGTGCCATGCACAAACTACTCGCCAAGCTTAAGGAAGAATTTTTCGCAATCCTCCCACCAACGATCTTCTTTTTCGTAGCGCTACACCTGCTCACGTTTATCCGTGTGCTGATGGCCACAGGCTCGCACTATGAGCCTCTGTCGACGATGTCGATTGCGATCGCTTCACTCATCCTCGGCAAGGCCGTACTGATCGCGGACTTGTTGCCGCCGATCAATCGCTACCCGAAGAAGCCACTAGCTTATAACATCGCGTGGAAGACGATGCTCTACCTTTTGATGGCCAGCATCATTCATTATCTGGAGCGACTCATCGATTTCGCCCGGCAGGCAGGCGGCATCGTAGCCGGCAACGAAAAGTTGCTCGCGGAGATCGTGTGGCCGCATTACTGGGCGGTTGAAATCATCCTGTTCATACTGATCCTGGTGTACTGCACAGCGCGCGAACTTGCCCGGGTGATCGGCAAAGAGAAAATGCTGCGGTTGTTCTTCGGGCCAACGCCGCTGCCGGCATTCTGAGAAAGAATTAAGGCGTCGCGATGCGCAAATTTCTGGTAAATGCTGACCACCGTACGACCAAAGTCCTATAAGTCCGTGTAGGCGCCGAAGATTATCTTAAAATAAACCACGGTGAGATTGGTCGCCTGCTGATTCGCAACGTCACCATCAAACCCGACGGAAATGCAGTGTGATAACTTATTTCTTAGCTTCTCCCGCGTCGTAATTCTGGGACTCTTTGTTTGCCTTTGGTCCTGCGAGGGGGATCTGTTTGGCTCCGATTCAAGGGAGATTGCGCATGGCTATCGCTTAAAACGAATCGGCAATCCCAGTCAATTTGCTTTGGTGGCGCCATATGACACTGGCGGTATCATCATAGATGAGATCGGCTGGCGTAAGCCATTCATCATTGCCCGAGCTGCCGGATCTCAATCCTGGGACCGAATCGACACTGATCATGCTGAACACATTCGCATCAGTGAATCACAGCGTATGTCAAATCCGAATTACCGAAGCATTCCTGTAGAAAATGCGGACATGGCATGGAATCACCTCAAACCACATAAACGAATGTGGTGATGCGCCCCTCGAAAATGACCACATGCAGCTTTGTCGCATCGATCCGGCCGGGGGCGGGAATCGAACCCGCGAAGGGAACCATCATGGCAGCGGCGCTGGCATGGGAAGTCCCATCCGAATGCGCTGGGAGAAATCTGGATCCTTATCTGCCGCATGTGCGCGCTCGTTTACGTGGCAGAGTCTTTCCAAATCACTAAATGGCTTTGTCGCATCGACCCGGCCGAGCTCGTAGAGATAGCGGGGAAGATAGCCACTCAGCAAAACTTTCCACGACATCGGCGGTGATTCGGGATTCATCCGGGTATGCATGAGAATGGTCGTCGTGCAGTTGGTTGTCAGTGTGTTGTAAAAGCGCGGATGCTGACGGATGTCATTAATCTTCTGAATATAGTCGAGAAAAACCCGGCGGATATTTCTCAGCGGCGTGTTCGTGCGGTAAACATAGACGTCTTCCTGAGGCTCGCGATAAGTTGTGCGGACACGGATCACGTCGCGCTCGTCGGCGACGACGTAGTAGAGTTCGTATTGGCGGAAAAGTCCGGCGAGGGTTGAGTAGCGCTTGCCTTTCGTTTTGCGCATCTCGATCGACACCGCCAGATAATCTTTGCCTTGGAATCCGAAGCTCACCATCATATGCGCGATCGCCTTGCCGGCCCAGTAGACGGCGATGATGTCGGCCGAGTCGAGCTTGCGTAAGTCGTAGGTGCGTTCCTCCCAGCGCGGTGTGAAATCCGTCGCGCTGCGGTAATCGAAGTTTCTGACACCGTAAATAGTTATGAGATCACCATTCAGCGTCGCCGACGGCGTTACTGATACTTCGGGCTGCCAGTCGCGATCGTTCGATGCGCGTGTGCGCAAAAACAAGATTAAAAGAATCGCGAAGACAGCGAGGGCGGCGATCGCTGTTCTACCCTGGTCCGGCAGGAGTGCAAAAGCTAAAACGGTTGCCGCCCCGTAACTCGCGGCAGCAACAGCACGCCATCGCGCCGCCAACAGGGGAGAGAAGTACAATGCTCCGACTCCCCACAGCGTTATCGGCGGAATGGTGATCCAAAGAAAAATGTTCAGGAGAAGTCTCACGCCCTTCGCCCAACAACCACTGTTGCTGGCATCACTGAGCGAACCGGAAAAGTCCGGGATCGAGCCGTGCCAGCAATCGTTGGATTTTCGCCACCTGACTGATTGCAGCTTGTTCGCCAACCCGTGAAAGTTCTTCTGCGCGCATGAACTCCGACAGATCGAAATCTACGACGTCGGGCTCGATCACCACCTCCGCAGGCAGTGCGCCGACTCTGTTAAGGTTAAAATTCTGGACCTCGAGAGTACGTAAGAGCGTTCGCAGGCTTGACGGAATTCTCATCCTGAGCGTCGGCGTGTCGGGCGTATTGGCGCCAAACTCCCTCTTGATCTTGGCCGTAACGCTGACGGCGATGAGGAAGTTGCAGTCCTGAGCGGTAAGCACATCCGCGGGAATATTATCCACGAAGCCGCCATCGATCAGCGCCTGTCCGTTGCGGCAAATCGGAACCGAAAGCATAGGCAAGTTGATGCTTTCGAGAATCGCATGAACGGCGTCTCCCCGATCCCTGACAACCGCATGCCCAGTCACCAGATCAACCGTAACGGCGAGACACGGAACCGCCAATTGCTCCAGCTTCCAGTCCTGAATGTAGTCGCGAAGCATCTGTTCGAATTGACCTCGCCGGTACTTGTACAGCAGATACCAGTAGCCCCCGCTGGGAAGCTGTCGGAAAATCCACGGGAGTTTCAGCTCCGCGCTGAACTTCTTGGCGAGATAATCGCAATCCAGACCCGCGGAGTAGAGGATTCCTGTCATCGCACCAACGCTCGTGCCGACAACCACATCGGGAATGATGCCGTTGTTCTCGAGGGCTTTGAGCGCACCTAAATGCGCCATCCCGCGGGCGGCCCCGCCGCCCAAAGCCAGGCCGATGCGAACCCCTCGCAAGTAATGGATCACGCGCTCGATACCGCCTGCATGCGCGTTACCCCAGGGATGCGAAAGCGGTGATTCGCAGATTTTGAATTCCCGCTTCGCGAACTCGTGGACCTCCGGTATTCCGGGCGCAACGCTGGTCCCCTCCTCAAGCACCCAAGCGATGGCAATCATGTCGAACCACCCTCGCGACGCAGGGTCCAGCGCACGCAACCGTTCGATTGCGGCGCTGACCTCACTCGGTCGAATGAAGACAAGAGCGCAATCGGCCGCTCGCAAGAGCACGGCCCAGTCGAGGTTCTGAGCAGCGGTGATATCAACTACGATTCGTTTGGCCTGGTTCCAGTCGCCAATCTGTCGGCGAATCTCCGCCACTTCCATTAGCCGATTGCCGTCCAATAGTGAACGGAACCGCACATCCGGCATTGACCGCCAGGAATCGGCATCGCTGAGAACGCAGACCGATTCTCCCACCTGTTGCAATCGCTCGATGATTTTTTGCGCGATGCTCCGCGTCCGTGGTGACTGGTGGATCATCGCGATCACCTTCGGTGACTGTCCGGCGACAGGCTCCAGGAATCGCCGCCGGAGGTTGCGGGCGTAGCTCTGTAACCACGGCCGGCGCAGCTCGGGGTACAGGAGCATCAACTCCATCGACTTCTCGTGATCCAGGCTTAAGATCGTCGAAGGTTCCACTGCGAAAATACGGAGGGGCAGTGATTCGCCAAGGCCGCCGAGTATCATCCCGTATTGCTCGCCGCGCTCGAACATCTGAAACAAGTGCTCCTCGCCACGCGAGTCCACGCGCACGGCTTTTACCCGGCCGCGGAGTATGAAGCAGATAGACGTGAGAGGATCGTCAAGCTGGTGAACGATCGCTGCAGCATCGTAGTTGGTAACGGTCGCGAGGCGGGCGACTTCACCAATTGTAGCGTTGCTGACACCATGAAAGTACTGATGTGTTTTGAGCAGATCAATAACTTCGTCGACCGGAGTGCTTTCATTGAATCTCAATGCCATGGTATTGGTTGCGTCTGATGTACTAGAGTTTGCCGGTCGGCTGAGTCAGCGTGCGCGCTGGCCTGTGGCGAGGGAAAAACATAAAACCTCTTCTTTCGCGATGATAATCTGGAAGCACCCTCTTAGACGCCCCCGATCATTTACAATCATGTACAACCCAGACTGCTTAGCGGTCAACATTTTGCTAAAGGAAGTGTGAATTGCCACTACTTATCACCGCCGCGCGCTTGCGCGACTATCGGACCTTGGTCTTATCGACGCTGCTGATATTTCTTGATTGCTTCCTCCAATGACCGCGTCGCCTTCTTACGTGGCACTCAGCGACGAACATTGGTGAGTACCCATTGAGCTGGAAAGGAATCATGCGCCTTGTCACTGCCGCCGTAGGCACGTTCATCGGCGTGCTGGCGACGACGCTCCATGCGCAGGATCTAGAGCCGCGCGCTTACAGCAACTCGCCGATTGGTCTCAGCTTTGTAATCGCCGGATACGGCTACGCATCAGGCACCGTGCTCACCGATCCGTCGCTACCGCTGGAGAACGTGAGCAACCAATCCCACGTCGGCGTCCTCGGTTTCGCCACGACCTTCGGCGCGTTTGGCCAGACCGGGCAGTTTGGCCTCATCGTCCCGTACGCATCAATCGCCGCGAAGGGTCTCGTCTTCGGTCTACCACATGCGCGTTACGTCGACGGCTTTGCGGATACGGCATTCCGCCTTTCGATGAATTTCGTCGGCGCACCCGCGCTGACGGCGGCGGAGTTCAAGAACTACCACCAGGATTTCATCTTCGGCATGAGTCTGCGCGCTACCGCGCCGCTGAGTCAGTACGACGGGGATAAGCTGGTGAACATCGGCACCAACCGCTGGTCGTTCAAACCCGAGATCGGATTCTCAAAAGCGTTCGGGCCATGGACGGTTGAGCTCGCTCCTGGAGTCACTTTGTATACGGACAATCGTAATTTTTTTGGAGGCAAGACGCGCGAGGTGGCACCGCTTTACTCTGCGCAATCAGGGCTTAGCTACACCTTCGCGCCCGGCGGCTGGTTTTCGCTGAACGCTGGTTATTTCAAAGGCGGACGAACGACGGTCGATGAGGTCGAAAGCGACGTTCAACTGGAAGGCATTCGCTTCGGAGCGACACTCGCGCTGCCGGTGAACCGTTATCAATCCGTGAAGCTCTACAGCATCAGCGGGTACAACACGCATCGCGAGCACGACTTCCAAGCCTTCGGCATCGCGTGGCAATACCGCTGGGGCGGCGGGTACTGAGCCACTCTAGCGAATCGCTTACCGCTCATTCGAGAAACCGAACGAGGCCCGTATCGATTTCGCAGATCGCGCCGACGAGCTTCATGACGCCTTCGCTCTGGCGTTCCCGGCCTTCAGGCGTTTCGAGAATCTGCCGCATGCTCCAGCGCACGTTGGCTTCGACAGCTTGCTCGAGGAGTGTCTCCCGCATGGGTTGCGAATCGAGATCGGACAGTCCGGGCAGGATGGAATCAACGAGAAGCTGAATCCGCGAGTGCTGCCTTGTGCCATGGACGCGCGCGTCGACCGCTGCGGCGACTGCGCCGCAATTTGTGTGGCCGAGGACGATGAAGAGCGGCGTCTGCAAATGGCGGCCCGCGTATTGCAGGCTCCCCGCGACTTCCGGCGATATCACATTTCCCGCGACGCGGACGATGAACAGCTCGCCAAAGCCGGCGTCGAAGATCAGCTCGGGTGGCACCCGGGAGTCGCTGCAACAGAGGATGGTGGCATAAGGATGCTGGCCTTTAAGGAGATCTGCGAGGATCTCCTTTTGCACGGTCGCGAATCGCGCGGTCCCGGCGACGAATCGTTCATTGCCCGCTTTGAGGCGCAGCAATGCTTCGTCGGCTGAGAGCGTGGTTTTCGTGATCAGCCCTCGAGAACCGCGGCTTTGCCGCGGCTCCGCACGACCGGTTGATCGGTAATGATGACTGTCGTCCCCGGTGTGAGCGTATCGTAAACCTTGGCCGCAAACTCGGGGTTGACGCGCAGCCGCGCAGCGATCTTGTCGGCAGGAACGCTGCGGCCACTGCTCGTCACGGTCATCCACTTTCGCGCGGCCCGGCCGGGAGCCAACGAGCTTTGCCGGTCGGTCGTGCCTTCGAGGAGCGAGTAGACATGATTCCCCAGCGAACCGCGGCCACTTACCTCCACCGGAGCGCGCCCGATGACATTGCCGTTGCGATAAACGTAGATCGCTTTATCAGCCGCGCTGACTACCATCGTGATCGGGCCGCTCGGGCTGCGTTCTGGCTTCCAGTCGTACTCATTGCTCGCGAGCGGACGCACCATTGCAGACGAGAGATCCTTCGGCGCCAGGAGTAGTCCGGGGCTCGAGGCGAGGTGCGGCACCGGGACCTTGCCATCGCCCACCACAACGGTCCCGCCCGCCGCCGTCACGCTGAAAAGCAACTGTGAGAAATCAAACGGCATGCGGATGCAGCCGTGGCTGGCGGGGTAGCCGGGGAGATTCCCCGAGTGCATGCAGATGCCGGTGTCGGTGAGCCGCTGCATGTTGGGCATCGGCGCATTGTCGTACTTTTTCGAATAATACTCCTTACTCTTGCCGAGAATACTGAAGACGCCGCCCGGCGTGGAGTGTCCTTTTGAGCCAGTGCTCACGGTCGAGCGGCCGATGAGAATGCCGTTGCGATAAACGTGCATGGTTTGCTCGGGAACACTCACCAGTACCATGAGCGGACCGCTCGGAGAGAGCTGCGGTTTCCACCAATACTCGCCCGGCTTGAGTTGGCCGGTTGGTTTTCCAGTGGGCGTACCTTTGGTATGAGACGACGGTTGTTGCATCGCCTGCACGGTGGTGAGCAGGGCGACGCAGAGAACAAGGATCTTTAGGAATTTCATAAGATGATTAGAGACGTGAGCTTTGATTAGAACAGAAGGCCCCAGATCCTCAATAAGACTTTCGTCCCATGCCGGCCTGCGCCGACGATCTCCGCGCGGCTTGCTTTCCAGAAATGAGGAAGCAAGCTTAGGCGTGGAACAGGCTAGGACGGTCGCGTCCTAGGCTTGGAGAAGATGGGACTAAGGTCCTATTTCCCCAGCGCCGCAGATATGAGACAAACTCAGTTGACGGTGGATGAAATGACGCCACTCGCAAAGAAGAAAGGCAGAAATTTATGAACTTACAACGCCCTCGATCCGGATTTCGCAGACGAGCACTTTACGGCGTGATTGCCATCGTTTGCGTGGCATCGCTCCAATGGAGTTCTCCTCTGATCCTGGCGCAGGAGGAAACGACCACGACGGAGGAAGCTCCCAAGATTCCTAACGAACAATTGGATTCTTTGGTGGCGCCGATCGCGCTTTATCCCGACGCGATGTTGGCTCAAACGCTGGCCGCTTCCACTTATCCGTTGGAAGTCATGCAGCTAGACCAATGGATGGATAAGAACAAAAATCTGAAGGACAAGGCACTAGCAGACGCCGTGGCCAAGCAGCCGTGGGACCCGAGCGTGCAGTCGATGGCCGCATTTCCAGACGTGGTACAGCGGATGGCGGAGAATATTCAGTGGATGACAGACGTGGGAAATGCGGTTTTGGCGCAGCAAAAGGATGTGATGGACGCCGTGCAACGTATGCGCGCAAAGGCGCAGGGCACCGGGAATCTCAAGACCGGTTCGGAACAGAAAGTGGAGACCAAAACAACGCAAAGCGGTCAGCAGGTGATTGTAGTTGAACAAGCTAACCCTGAGGCAGCTTATGTCCCGTCATACGACCCCGAGGTAGTTTATGGCGCTGCACCTGCCGAATATCCCTACTATCCTTACTCCTATCCCGGATACCAGCCGGGGACAGCACTGGCTTGGGGATCGGCCATCGCCGTGGGTGGCGTATGGGCCAACAACAACTGGGGCAATTGTGATTGGGATGACGGCAATGTGACCATCAACAACAACAACAATTTCAATAAGAACTATAACAAGAACGTCAACAAAACCGGTACTGGCCAGGGCAACGGCTGGCAGCACAACCCACAACACCGGGGAAACGCGCCTTACGCTAACAAACAAACAGCGAATAAGTACGGCGGCAAGACAGCTGGCGGTGCTGGAAAACCCGGCGGTCCGGGCGGTGCAGGTGGTGTTGGCGGTGCCGGAAAACCCGGCGGCCCCGGCGGTGCGGGTGGTGTTGGCGGTGCTGGAAAACCCGGAGGTCCCGGCGGTGCGGGTGGAGTTGGTGGCGCCGGAAAACCCGGTGGCGCTGGTGGCGCTGGCAGTGCTGGAAAACCCGGCGGCGCTGGCGGTGCTGGAAAGCCTGGCGGTGCGGGCGGCGCTGGCAAGGCAACAAGCGGCGGCGCTGGTAAGGCAACTGGTGGCAGCGCTGCTAAGGCAAGTGGAGGTGCCGGAAAAGGAGGCGCAGACAAGGTCGGCGGGCATAAGCCGTCGGCAGGCGGTGGTGGCGGTGGCGCCTTTGCTGGCGGGAGTGGGGGCTCTGCTAAAGCCGCGAGCAGCCGGGGTGGCAGTAGCATGAAAGGTGGCGGCGGCGGTGGCAAAGGAGGCGGAGGCGGCGCCAAAAAAGGCGGTGGTGGTGGCGGCGGCCGTGGCGGTGGCGGTGGCGGCAAAGGCGGCGGCGGTGGAGGACGCAAGAGATGAGCAAACGGCTAATGGAGGAAGATCCTATGAAAAGAAAATCAAACATCACGAGTTCTTCGAAAATTCTCGGTTCCGCGATCCTTATCTCGGGCTTCGTAGCTCTCGCTTTGCATTCAGCGCTGGCGGCCAAGACAGATGCGGCCGCGACACAGCAGGTAAAACAAAAAGAATTCGATACACCGCAACAGGCGGCGGACAGCCTTGTTCAGGCGGCGGAGTCTTTCGACGTGCCTGTCCTGAAAGAGATCCTCGGACCAGGCAGCATAGATCTCGTCAGTTCCGAAGATCCGGTCGAGGACAAAAATCGGGCGGCCTCATTTGCTGCGAAGGCGAAAGAGAAGAATTCAGTTGCCACGGATGCGAAGAATCCGAACCACGCTGTTCTCACGATTGGAAACGACGATTTTCCTTTTCCGATTCCAATCGTGAAGCAAAAGGGCAAGTGGTACTTCGATGCCAAGGCGGGCCGTCAAGAAATTCTGAATCGGCGTATCGGTGCCAACGAGCTGGACGCGATTGCCATTTGCCGTGGTTTCGTCGAAGCGCAGCAGGAATATGCTCATGAAAAGCACGACGATTCCAAGGTGAACCAGTACGCCCAGCGAATCATCAGCACGCCTGGGAAACATGATGGTTTGGCGTGGCAGAACGCGGACGGAACGTGGGGAGGTCCAGTTGGAGAAGAAGTCGCCAAAGCGCTGGAGCAAGGCTACACAGAGCGGAGTAAGCCATTTCACGGCTACTATTTCAAAGTTTTGAAAGGGCAAGGTCCCGCTGCGCCTTTGGGCCAAATGGACTTTGTCGTGAAAGGAGCAATGATCGGCGGATTCGCCCTTGCTGCAGCACCGGCCCAGTATCGGGTTACGGGAGTGCAGACCTTCATCGTTGGCCCCAACGGAGTCGTGTACCAAAAAGATCTTGGGGCGGATACCCTGAAGGCATTTCAAAGCATGGACCGGTACAACCCCGATAAAACTTGGGAAGTAACTGAGGATGATGTTGAGGAGGACTAACAAGCTTAAGGTTCCTCAAATCGGAAGAACAAAAGCAGCCTGACAATTTACCACTGCGCTTGGCTGGCTTCCACGTTCAACCGGCAGCGAGACGCCCCCTCGCCAGCACGTCGCTGATCTTGTCTCGTTAAGTTACGTTACCGGTCAAGCCCCGATCAATCAAGTCCCAAGATCTTGACTGTGGCCGTCGGTGCCTTGCCGAGGATCTTGTACTGGATCTTCGTCCATGTGAGGCGCCCTTTGCGTCCCGGAGCATCCGTCGGAGCTGTCTGTCCTCCTGCCTTTACGGTTCCGACCGCGTTGAGCGTCGTGTCGGGGCGATTGTCCCAGCCAAGGACGACCTTTAGGATCTGAACGTCTGCGCCCTCGACAGAGAGCCTTACCTGTTTGACGTCTTTCTTCCATCGACCCCCTTGGGACTTAATCTCGGCGCTGGAATCGGCGGACTTGAGCGTCTGCTCGCCCATCACAAACCACTGGTCAGCAGCTCTGGCGCTGCCCACAGCTCCCAGTAGGACGACGGACGCGGCGACAACGACAAACGCTGCCAAATTGTGGATCTTCATGTTCATATTCATATTACTCCTTTTCCCATGATGCTAAGTGCCTGCCAGTCGGGACGCTATAGGACCTTAGTCTTACGCCTAACGATCGCCTAAAGAGGACCGCGAAGATGATGCTGACCTAGGGTGTTTCACGCCTACCCCGGCGAGTTCATCGGAGAGTGCCGGCTCTGCTGGCGAGAGCGATGAGTGACAGGCGCTACGCGTTACACTTCGTGTCTGGAGTGCTGCGACGTTCATTGCTTTCATCTTCATCGGAAATGTCATCATGCGCTTAGTCGATAATAGGCGCTAACTCGTCATCGCCGGGCGTCGGTCTGGTCGCGGTGGCCGCACGCGGGCCCAGTGGTGGCGGATGACGACGACCTGGGTGTAGAGGATCCAGGCAAGCATCAGCGTTGATAGCAGCGCGAGCAGATTGAATACGAACAGTAGCCGCGACTGTCGCTTGGTCAGTCGGTCCTTCAACGCCGCCACGTCGGCACGCACCGCCTGAACATTTGCCTGCACGTCGCCCAGTCGGGTGTCGATGCGCCGTGTAAGCCCTTTGAGCGCGGCAACGGTCCCAGGGGCGATGTCGCTCTTCTGCTCCACCACCAATGCGCGCAACGTGCCGCGCAGTTGCGTCGTGTCCGCGGACAGCTCTTCGAGCCGGTTAAAGGCCTCGTCCAGCGCCGCCAGCCGCGGAGCACGGTCGGCCATCATCGGTAGCGAGTTCAGCAGACTCACCGCGTTGGCGACGTTCCCCACCGCATCCCGCACAGGAGCCAGCACCTGCTGCATCTGCGCGATGCGTGGCGCCAGACTCGTCTCCAGGCGCTCGTTCAGCGCGCTGAGCACGGGGCTGTTCGCCTGCGCCTGCGCGCCGGCGGCGGTGATGGTTTCGGAGGCCTGCCGTACTTCCGTCCGGCTCGTCGTGATGAGGTCGTCCACCCGGCCCACTCCGGCATCGACTACCCCGATGCCGACCTCGATGAGGCCAAACCCTTTCAGCGCGACGTCTGTGGCCTTGCGATCAACGAACCACGCGCCAAAGATGCCGAGCAGGCTCAGGCCGATGAACAGCACGGCAAGCGCAATGGCGGCAAAGCGAATTGTCTTCTCGATGATTGGCATCCTGGGTTCCGATGTTCTTTTCAGGTCAAAGCATGGCTATTACCTAACGAGAGGTGGGTGTTTCAGTAGCCGCGAAGCGCACTCTCTTCCACCCTAATCGCTAGGCTTGCTCAAGTGCGTCTTGAACGGCAGCGATGAATTTTTCGTTGTCCAAGGGCTTGATGAAAAAACCAGAGGCACCAGCCTGCATCACGGTGGCTTCGGCAGCGCGATCCTCATGACCCGTAATAAAAATCACACGAGTCCCGGGCCATCTCGCACACAGGTGTGCTAGTAATTCCATTCCCGTCATCCGTTCCATCCAGATATCCAGGACAACAAGTCGCACAGGATTGGTCGCCATTTGATTGAGAAAATCTTCTGGATCGCCAAAGGCACGTACCTTGAATCCCTCCAATTCGAGCAGGCGAGTGATGGATTTGCGCACCGATGGATCGTCGTCAACGACATAGCATATCTCCGCGGACGTAGTTGGAGAAGAGTCATGCGTCAGCTTTGTTCCAGTTGTTTGGTTCATATATTC
>Ga0068858_100005720_pt1 | contig 12149 bp, 19 predicted proteins | sample KBSSwiS12_FD_66589 | JGI IMG/M metagenome (GOLD analysis project Ga0068858, IMG submission 66589) | Switchgrass rhizosphere microbial communities from Kellogg Biological Station, Michigan, USA - KBS Switchgrass S1-2 | ecosystem: Host-associated > Plants > Roots > Rhizosphere > Soil ... | reverse complement strand
GTGGCTGATGATGCCTAGCCCCTTACAGGGACTGCCGACGTAGTCAACTCATTACTGTCCTTTTTCGTTGCAAGCGACGGTGGTCGAAGAGATTGCTGTACAGAGAACAGACTGCTTCTCTACAGACGGCCTTGTTGCACTGCGGGTGCGGTGCGGACCCAGATGCGAACCGCTCAGCGGGGCTCCATTCCTATCGCGTGGTCACTGCCACTGAGTGCCACCAAGGGCTAGTCGAGCTTGCCCGCTGCCGGTCTGACCTGTCAGCGCGTCTTCGTCTTCACGTCGTGCAAGGAAGGTCGTTGATGTGGAACGAATTGCTCAAGGTGCTGTCGGCTTGACGCTGAGGTGGTTCGGATCGAAGGCCACTCCGTGTGTCATCACCGCCCACAGGATCCTGGAGTTCTTGTTCGCCAGCGCGACGACCGTCTTTTGCCAGCCCGAGCGCTCGCGTAGCGCCGCGGCCCATGTCGAGATCTTGTCCTGCCGTCTGTGCGCCGTCATCACGGCCGACTTGGCGCCTTGGATGAGTAGAGTGCGCAGGTAGGTGTCGCCACGCTTGGTGATGCCGCCCAGGTTGTTCTTGCCGCCACTGGAGCGCTGTCGCGGCGTCAACCCATCCAGGCGCCGAACTGCGCCCCATTCTTGAACTGCTTGAAGTCACCAACGGTGGCCACCACGGCCGAGGCAGTGACGGGTCCGATGCCGACCAAGGTGGCAGCGGCCTTGACTGCTGCGTTGGTCTGGCCGTGCGCGGCAATCCGCTCGTCGCACCAAGCAAGGTGCTCAGCGAGCTCGTGCCACGGAGCTTGCGCACGCTGCAGCGTCAACCTGGCGAGCGTGCCGAGCTCGTTGCTCGCATCCTCGAGCACGTGAGCACGTCACTCAGGACGACTTGCAGCTCGCGAGGGCTCTGCGGGAACACCAGCCCGAACTCGGCCAGCAGACCGCGAATGCGGTTGATGCACGCCGTGCGGTCTTCCTTGAGCCCCTCGCGCAGCCGGTGCACGCACAGCATGCTCTGCTGCTCGATCGACTTGACGGGAATGAAGCGCATCGTCGGGCGAGACGCAGCCTCGCAGATCGCCGCGGCGTCGTTGGCGTCGTTCTTGCCGCTCGCGCCCTGGCTGCGGTACGGCTCGACCAGCTGCGCCGAGATGATCCGAGCGTCCAGGCCCAGGGCGATCAGCTTGCGCGCCCAGTGGTGCGCGCTCGAGCTCGCCTCCATGGCAACGACGCAGCCCGCCGGCAGGCGCGCGCACCACTCGATGAACCTGTCCCGGACCAGCGTACGGGCGCTGAGCACGCGACCCACTGCATCGACTGCGTGTACCTGAATCACTCGCTTGGCCAGATCCACCCCTACCCGCACTGCTCCTTCTCGGATAACCTTGTCCACGGACTTCCCCTTTCACTGGCTGCAGATTGATGACTCACACCACCAATCTTGGCGCTTCGACGCCGTTGCCCGAAGGTGGGAAGTCCCTTCGCATTCCCATCGAGCGGACGTTCAAAAGCCTGCTTCGCAGCCTTTGGCCCGCCGCTCATGTCGAACGTCAGGCATTGCCCGACACGATATGAACGACTCAACAGTCACCGTCCCAACGCGAGAGAAGTGGGAAGCTTGGCTTGAGCGAAACGGAAGCGCCTCGTCAGGTGTGTGGCTCCGCCTAGCAAAGAAAGGAGCAGAGGAGCCAACTGTCTCCTATGCAGAAGCACTCGAAAGTGCACTTTGCTTTGGTTGGATCGATGGTCAGAAGCGGGCTGAAAGTGAGCACTATTGGCTTCAACGATTTACGCCGAGAACCGCCAGGAGTATCTGGTCAAAGATCAACAGAGCAAAGGCGGAGGTCCTTATTGCATCGGGCCACATGCGCTCGGCTGGCTTGCTAGAAATCGATCGAGCCAAGCGGGATGGACGCTGGGATGCAGCATATTCGTCCGCCAGCACGGCGGTCGTTCCGGACGACTTGCAGGCAGCTCTTGATGCGAACAAGAAGGCAAAGGCATTCTTTGCAACGCTCAATAGTCAAAATCGGTACGCTGTCTTATTCAGGATTCAGAATTCGAAGACGCATGAAACTCGTGCAAAGAAGATCGCTCAATTCGTCGAAATGCTAAGCAAGGGTGAAAAGCTCCATCCATGATTTTGCGAACGATGCCTGACCCTTCCATCGAGCGGACAGCTTCCGGCCGCCGGCCTCCAGCTGCCACTCATGTCGAGCGTTAGGCGGCACGGGAAACCAAAGCGAGTTCACCATGTCCGAGGAACAACTGCTGCAAGGTTCATGTCACTGCGGTGCAGTTCGTCTCACGCTGCCCTCAGTGCCGGAGAGGGCGACCAAGTGCAACTGTTCGCTCTGCCGGCGCGTTGGCGGACTCTGGGCGTATTACGAGTTCGGAGCAGTTCGGATAGAAGGACATCCGGAGAATACGGCCGAGTACATCTGGGGCGACAAGACGCTGCGCAATGTACGCTGCAAGACCTGCGGGTGCGCCACGCATTGGGAACCGATTGTCCCCGAGCCAGGCGGCAAGCACGGCGTCAATCTGAACAATTTTGATCCGCGCCTTCAAGAGTCGGTTCAGGTACGCCGGTTCGATGGAGCGGACACTTGGAAATTCATCGACTGAGCGGCACCAGCGCACTGCCGCCTGACCCTCCATCGAGCGGACGTTCCAGAGGCCGCTTCGCGCCTCTTTGCGCCGCCGCTCATGTCGAACGTTAGGCGCCGCAAGACCCCGATCCTCATGCAAGCCACGCCCGGATTTCGCCTTCAGGTTCTCGCTGGCGAGGACATCGGGGTCATGCGAGCAATGCTTGCCATGTTTGGCGAGGCGTTCGGCGAACGGGAAACCTATACGCGGGCTCAGCCTGATGACTTCTATCTCGGGCAAATGCTCTCCAATCGAGCATTCATTGCCATAGCGGCGTTGTCCGGGGCCGAAGTGGTGGGCGGCCTCGCCGCATATATGCTTCCGAAATTCGAGCAAGCTCGAACCGAGATCTACATTTACGACCTGGCAGTCGATGAAATCCATCGCCGCATGGGCATCGCCACTGCGATGATCGAAGAACTTAAGCGGCTTGCCCACAGAAGGGGTGTCTATGTCATCTATGTTCAGGCCGATCCTGGTGACGAGGCGGCAATCGCTCTTTACACGAAGCTGGGAGTCCGAGAGGACGTTCTCCACTTCGATATCGCTCCCGCCAAAGGCGGCGCCTAATGCCTCCATCGAGCAGGCGCTCCAAAGGCCGCTTCGCACCCTTTGGTCCGCCGCTCATGTCGAACGTTAGATCCCTTGGCGATGGCTCGCAACGTCGAAATCAAGGCCCGCATCGCGAGCGTCGAATCACTGTTGCCCAAGGCCGCCGCGCTCGCCAGCGAAGGACCGGTCGAGATGGCGCAGGACGACACTTTCTTTCATTGCGAGTCCGGTCGCCTCAAGCTGCGAGACTTCCTCGATGGCAGCGGCGAACTCATCTTCTATCGCCGAACCGATCAGGCCGGGCCAAAGGAGTCTTTCTACCTTCGCTCGGCCACGTCCACCCCAGACCTCCTTCGAGAAGCGCTCTCGCTTGCCTACGGCCTGGCGGGTCGCGTCGTCAAGCACCGCACACTCTTTCTCGTCGGCCGCACTCGCGTTCACCTCGACAGGGTGGAGGGCCTCGGTCACTTCCTGGAGTTGGAAGTCGTGCTCGGCGAAAACGAGCCGTCAGAGGAAGGTGTGCGCGAAGCGCACGAACTCATGAGTCGGCTTGGCATCGGGCCGCACCAGTTGGTCGAGGGAGCCTATGTCGACCTGATTGGCGGAGAAGGCATCTAACCCCTCCAATCGAGCGGACGCGCCAAAAGGCCGCTGCGCCCTTTGCGCCGCCGCTCTGTCGAACGTTAGACGCCAAGGAGACATCGTGACGGTCAAGCGTATGGACAACATCGGCATCGTGGTGGAAGACATCGATGCCGCCATCGAGTTCTTCATCGAACTTGGTCTCGAACTCGAAGGGCGCGCCCCGGTCGAAGGAGACTGGGCAGATGGCGTCACTGGATTGCGCGACATGCGCGTCGAGATTGCCATGATGCGTACGCCGGACGGTCACAGCCGACTCGAGATATCCCGCTTCCTCGCGCCGCCCGTGGTCGCCAATCACCGCAGCGCCCCAGTGAACGCTCTCGGGTACTTACGCGTCATGTTCACCGTGGAGGACATCGACGATACGCTCGTCCGGCTCGGCAAACGCGGCGCGAAGCTCGTCGGCAAAGTGGTCCAGTATGGAGACATGTATCGGCTCTGCTACATCCGGGGTCCCGAAGGAATTCTCATCGGGCTCGCCCAGCAGCTCGAGCAGCAGACTTCCCGAGCGAATCCCATGAGCCGTACGCGTTGAGAAGCCGAAGCATTGGCATCTGGCCCGTTGCTGGAGCGCCAACGTTGGGCACCCCCCGCAGTGCGAGCCCGAGTTTTCCGCGAGACCGTGAACACATCCTTGAGCAACATGAGGAAGCACGAACAGGAAGACCTGCTACGTACACTGGAGGCGCGCTTCGCGAAGAACATGCATCGCCATCGAGGAATTGCATGGCCCGGGGTCCGGTCCAAACTCGAAGGCAATTCCGCGGCCCTGCGGTCGCTCCGTGAGATGGACTCCACGGGCGGAGAACCGGACGTCATTGGCCACGACGAAGAGTCGGGTATGTATACCTTCTGCGATTGCGCACCAGAGAGCCCTGCGGGGCGCAGGAGTGTCTGCTACGACCGCGAAGCGCTTGCATCTCGGAAGGAGCACAAACCGGAGAACAGCGCGGTGGATATGGCGGCCGCAATGGGTATCGACCTACTGACCGAGGAACAATACCGAGCGCTACAAGAGCTGGGCGAGTTCGACACGAAAACCTCGAGTTGGGTCAGTACGCCGCCTGAGGTTAGGAAGCTTGGTGGAGCACTCTTCTGTGATCGTCGTTACGGCAAGGTATTCCTGTACCACAACGGCGCGCAGTCGTACTACGCCGCCAGAGGCTTCCGGGGAACAGTTCGTGTCTGAACCCCACATCACGCACCACCAGTGACTTAGTGAGGCCTGCCACCGGCCAACGGCGCGAGTCGCCGAAGGCACGTTCACGCTGCGGGCGGCGGCTGTCCGTCGATCCGCGGCAGCCCACTATCGAAGCATGCCCAGTTCGGCGCGCTTGCCGTCCACATCGTCAAAGCCGGCCGCGCTAGGCTGGGGTCGTCAAACGTCCCCACCCGAACGAATATCAAGTGCGGCCTCGTTTCGGCTTCGCTGAAGAGTGGCGTGCCGCACGTTCGGCAGAACCGTCGGCGCATGCGATTCCCGCTGTCCGAGACGCTGAAGTACTCAGCGGCTTCTCCAGTGCTGGAAAAACCCGACGTACGAAAACACGAATTCACGGTCCCGCTGCCCGCGCCAAGGTACTGGCAATCGCGACACCAGCACACCCGAGTCACTATCGGCAACTCCGAACTTGCCCAGCGGACCACGCCACAAAGGCATTTACCCGTTATCGTCATGTGATAGCCGCTCCGCCACGTTGGGCAGAATGATCGCAGGCCGTTCGGTACCGAGCAACCTGCGGCTGAACCAGGTGTTCCGGGTCGTCGGCGTCGAGCTGGCGCTGGGCGAACGCGACAGGAACGCAATTGAGACGATCTCTTCCACGAACCTTCGGGCCCGACGGGGGACGCACAACCCGCCGCCGTTACGTCGCCGAGGCTCTGCTGCTCGGGGCCTTGCTTCTGGCTGCTTCGGGGCGGTTCTTCTACGCCGCCTGGCGCAACCACGAGCTTGCGCTGTTGCGAGAGGTCTTCCTGCAGTACAAGGCCGCGACCCTGGCGGTGGATTTCGCCGACTTCGGCGCGGTTCACCGGGGGCTGGGAGGCAGTCTGGCGAGAATGTTTACCTCCGACGCGGTCGATGGCGCGATCGCCTTTCACTTCGCGAGCGCGCTCGGTGTGGCCTGCGTCCTCGCGCTGCTGTTCGCGAGGTTTCAGGCGCCCGTCGTTCGCCGCGTCGTGTTCGCAGTGGTGGCCCTTGCATTCATGATGCGTTGGGGAGAGGACGGCGGCCGCACCGATCTGGCCGTCGTTGCGCTGCTCGGGGCGGCGACCTTGGCTTGGCACTCCGGCCGTATCGTGACGGCCGCCTTGACGGTTGGACTCGGGCTCTTCATCCACGAGGCGAGCGTCATCCTGGGCGTGCCATTGCTTGCCGCCTTCGCGTGGCGGGATGCGTCGCGAGGGGATCTGCCTTGGCAGCGCGTACGCACTCTGCTCGTGATCCTCGGGGCCATCCTTGCCGTGTATTTCTCATTCCAGTGGCTGCCCCATTCGACGAACGCCGAGATCGCGACACGTGTGCGCGAGCGCGTGGGCAACAACGAGGCGGTCGAAGTTGCTCTGTACTTCGCGCTGGCAGGCATCCGCGGCATTCGGGCCGCCATGTGCGCAAACGCGAAAGACCCGGCCGCGCCGATGCACGTGGCGATGGGACTCGTCGTGATCGCCGTCACGGCACTGGCGCTGGCGCCGTGGCGGGGTGCCAACCGATGGATGGTCCTTCTGGCCGGTCTTCCCGGCTACTTGCTGTTGGCCAGTGTTGCCAACGACTACGCGCGCTGGACGTTGTTTGCGTGCATGGCGCTTTGGCTCTTCGCGATCTCGGCGCCTCAAGCCGCACTCGCTTCCTTCGATCGCAGGGTCGCCTTGGCCGACGCGGCGTGTCTGGCGGCGGCGTGGGTCCTGGTGCTGGCTCTGGTGCCGGCCACTCGCCCGGGCATCTCGCGGGTGGTCTCTCCCGTTCCGCGCGTTGACCAGTGGCTCTATCGCTCGCCCGGTCCGAAGCCGCTGGGCTTTGCGGAGGTCGTGGCGCGCTGCGATCCGTCTTGGCGCGATGTCTTGCGCGCGAGCCCGTAGCGCCTTGAGCTATGCCCAGGATGGTCTTGGGTCTCCAAGGTAGGGTTCGTCAGTTCCAAGTAGCCCGGGAGCCTGAGGCCTAACCCCTTTATCGAACGGTAGCCCCCTTGTTGCCCTCGCCAAACCACCTGGACCGCGTCGTCGTCGTCGGCACCAGCGGGGCAGGAAAGTCCACGACCGGCGCCAAGTTGGCAGCCGGCCTCGGGCATCCCTTCGTCGAGCTCGACGAGCTCTTCTGGGGTCCGAACTGGCAGCCCAAGCGAGAGGAACAGTTCGTCTCGCTCGTCCGAGCAGCGGCAGCGGGTGAACGCTGGGTTGTCGCAGGCAACTATGGCGTGGCCAGGCCGGAGATCTGGCCTCGTGCCAGCGCGATCATCTGGCTCAACTTCAGCCTACCGCTCGTCCTTTGCCGCCTTCTCCCTAGAACGGCGAAGCGGCTCCTGCGGCGTGAGGTCCTGTGGCACGGCAATCGCGAGTCGGTCCTGCGTACGCTCTTCACGCGCGAGTCCATTGTTTGGTGGGCCATCACCACGCACAATCGCCGCAAGGAGCAGTTCGCTGCGCTGCGGGCCGCCAATCAGTATCCCCACCTGCGTTGGTATGAGTTCACCCGTCCGTCAGAAGTCGAGCGCTTTCTCGCTGCAGGTGACTAACCCCTCCATCGAGTGGAGGTCCTCCAGCAGGCTTCGCCTGCCTACGGCCGCTGCTCCTGTCGAACCTTAGGTGCCACCCGTGGCAGCCGAGGCATTTGAGGCGCCGTGTCAGGTCAGGCCGGCTGTGGCCGAGGATCGATTGCCGATCCAGAGAATGCTTGAGCTCTACCAACACGATTTGTCAGACATATGGGACCAGGACCTCGACATCCATGGGGAGTACGGGTATTCGCTCGATCGCTTCTGGTCCAACAAGGACTGCCGTGCGTACGTCGCTACGGTTGCCGATCGCTACGCTGGCTTCGCACTGGTGGACCGGGCAGCCAAGGTCAGCTCGGACGCCTATTGGATGGACCAGTTCTTCGTCCTCAAGAAATACCGCCGAGGCGGCGTGGGCGGGCATCTGGCTCGTCGGGTGTTCGCCTCCTTGCCGGGTCGATGGGAAGTCGGTCAAATGCCGGAGAATTATGCGGCCCAAGCGTTCTGGCGCTCGGTCGTTGCCAGCTGTACCTCAGGGGTGTTCGAGGAACGAGACCTCTCCGTCGGTTGGTGGCAAGGCGTCGTCCAGTGCTTTCACATCCATCCCACATGACACGTCGAGTCTTTCTCGACACCGAGTGGACTGCACCACCGTGGTCGGATCGATCCGAGCTGATGTGGATCGGCCTCGCTGATGAAGACATGCGATCTTGGTACGGCATTTCGTCCGAGGTCGTGATAGATCCGTCCACCAACGCCTTCGTCTCCGGCGCATTTCGATTGATTGACCCCGATGAGCCGCGCCTTTCCAGGGCCCAGCTCGCGGCCGCCGTGATGGACTTCTGTGGCGCAGTCGACGAATTCTGGGTCTGGATTCCGACACTCGAGAGGTTCTCAGAGTGGTCTGGGCTGGCTGACAAGGCGGCAGAGGTGTACGCCAGGTGCCGGGACGTAGATCTTCAGATGCTGCGGGCCCTGCTGATTCCCTGGCCTGCAGGTTGGCCGAACCGCTTGCATGATCTCAATGCGGCAGCAGTAGCCGCAGCGGTCGAAATCCCACCGAGAGCGGCGAATCACCTTCATCCGCGTGTCCACGTCGAGTGGAATCGCCAGCTGTACGGACTCATTCATGGTTAGGCGGCACCAACCGGCATCACTGGAGCTCCACCTATGAGAGTCAACGGTTCGTGTCACTGTGGGCAAATCACGTACGAGGCTGAGGTAGACCCCGATCGCGCAGGCCTCTGCAACTGCACAGACTGTCAAGTTCTCACCGGATCGGCCTTTCGCGTCTCGGTACCGGCACCGGCGCAGACATTTCGTCTACTGACCGGCTCGCCCCGCGTCTACCTCAAGACCGCGGACGGCGGTGCCAAGCGTAGGCACGCGTTCTGTCAGAACTGCGGTACTCCGGTCTCTGCAAGCGCCGACGAAGACAGTCCGCCCACCTACTCCCTGAGAGTCGGTTGCTTGGCGCAGAAGGCACAGTTGTCACCCAAGCGGCGCATCTGGTGCAAGTCTGCGCTGGAGTGGGCGCAGAACGTCAGTTCAGTGCCAGGTATCCAGGGTCAGTGAGCATCACCCCAGAACGGCCCGAGTGACGCCCCTCTGGCCTGTCGCTCCTGTCGAGCGGCCTTGTAGCGGTGCATGTAAAGTGCCGCGAATTGCGAGTACCGTTCATGTCCAAAGCTCGCCGTCTAAGCCACACCATGCAACGCCTGGAAACGACGCGACGCACAGCCCCACGAGCCCTTCGTGCGATTGCAACCGGGGCGCTCGCTGTAGGCGGGTTTGCGCTGGGCGCAATTGCAGTGGGCGCAGCAGCCTTCGGTGCACTTGCCATCGGTCGATTGGCGGTCGGCCGCGCGCGGGTTGGAAGGCTGGAGATAGATGAGCTGTCGATCCGGCGCCTCGTCGTCACCGAGGAGCTTCAGGCCCCGCAAGGCCCGGCCGGTGAGCCGAGCACGCCGCCAGTTCCAGAACAAACATCCTCGCCCGGCTCGCCGTTCCGATGAGCGAGCGGCCTGGCCCCTCCATCGAACGGACGTTCCATGCCCGCATACGCCTGGACCTGCTTCGCATGCGGTGCGTCCAACTCGCCGGGTCCGGCACCCTGCCCCGGCTGCGCGTGTCCGGCATCAGCTTCGGTCGCGGATCTCCTTCGCCATCGCAAGGCATTTCAATCGGCCGGCGGAGTGCTTTCGCCGAAGGCAACGCACCTTCATGAGCCGCCGGAGCTCTGGGGCCTGCGCCTGCTGCTCGTACCCCTGAGCGCCCTTCTCTGGTTCTAGGGTTGCCCGAGTTGCTCAGCGTGGTCTGCGCACTAAGCCCTCGGTCCAGCGGAGCTAGAGATCACTGGAGCGCGAAATGCGGTTGATCTCGACCGCGCTTGCAGTTTGTGCAGTAGCAGCTTGCGCCACGTCACCAACGGGGCTTGTCAAGCCCGAGAATCGGGCTGCGGTGGTCATCATGGTTCCCTACCAGTTAGCGCTCGGGAGAATCGTCGAATTCAGTCGAGAGTGCGCGCGCCCGCCTTTCTCGCCCTTCGCACACGTCGTCAACGAAATTGAGTACTACCCGGATCTCCGGGGGGCGAGAATCATCAATGGCATCTCTGGAATCGGAACTCAGATCTACCAGGTGATCGAAATAAGCGAGGTCGACGCAGAATCTGCAGAGATAGCTCTCTATGCACGCCTAAATCGCCGCCGGCTTCTTGAGCGCTTTCGGCGCTGGGCCAGCGGCGATGCTTCTTGTGCCACCGAGTAGCCGGCCCACGGCTCAGTGTGTCGCGTGACCTCCAATCCCGCCATCGAGCAGACGTCCTCCGAGAAGCTTCGCTTGCCTGCGGCCACTGCTCATGTCATACGTTAGAGCCCACTGATGGACACCGAAGAACGCGACTATCTCTGGCATCACTTCGCGTTCAATGCAGAGCAGCGCCTCAAGGCCTTCAATTTCTTCGTTGTGTTCTCTGTCTTCGCCAACGGGGGCGTGTTCGCGGCCGTCGAGAAGTCCTCTCACGGTGCCGTCTTTGTTCTCATCGGTGGCTTCGTCACGGCCCTGTCGGTCGTGTTCGCCTTGATCGACGTGCGCAGTCAGGGCCTGCTCAAGCTGGCAGTGCCAGGCCTCCTCGAGTACGAAGGGCGATTCGCCGAATCCTCGCGCCTGTTCGCTCGTGACATGCAGCGAAAGGCCGGGCTTATCCGCTACACGGTTGCCTTCCGGGTCCTCTTCGCCATGCAGTTCGTGTTCGGCGTAGGAGTTGTCGTCTACGGTGTCGCAAGGTGGGTTAGGGGGTGAGCATCCACCCCTCCCTCGAACGCTAGGTCCCACTTCAACCATGGTTGCTCGCCTCGATCACATCACAGTTGTCGCGCCAAGTCTGGAGACTGGCGCGGCCTACGTCGAGGCGGCCCTCGGTGTGCGGCCCGGTGCAGGCAGAACGCATCCCGGCATGGCCACGCACAACCTGCTGCTGGCCCTCGGCTCCGACGTCTACTTGGAGGTGATTTCGGCGGACCCCATCGCGGTTCCAGTGAAGCGCCCACGATGGTTCGGGCTCGACAATGTCCTCCCCGGCTCGACCGCGCGTCTCGCCGCCTGGGTCGCAAGCACCGATGACATTGCGGAGGCGGCGGTTCCGGAACTGGGCGAGGTGGAGACCATGCGCCGCGAGCATCACGTCTGGAGGATGACGGTAAGAGCCGACGGCAGCCTACCCTTGGACGGTGCCGCTCCGCTGCTGATTCAGCGCGCAACGAGAGTCAATCCTGCTGGCACCTTGCCACCGACCGGTCTTCTTCTTCAACGACTGCGTATACGGCATCCCGCGCCCGCCCGAGTCGCCGCTCTGTTCGCGAAGATTGGACTGGCCTCACAACCGTCCGTCACTGTGACCGAGGGCAACGAGTGCAGTCTCGTGGCCGACATCCAGACGCCTCACGGGCCTAGAGTGCTCGGTGCGACCTAACATGCGACCTAACCCTCCATTGGCCGTGTCGAACGTCAGGCTCAATTCAACGACTTCGGAGTAGCGAAATTGCGAATCCTCCTGGCCCTCGTCTTCGCTCCCACCATTGCCCTCGCGCAAACTTCTTTTCCCACGGAATGGCCGAGTGGCTCGGAGCCGCTATCCGCTGACACGCTGCGGCAGCGGCTGGTGGGAAAGACATTCGTTGCCAAGTCCGTCACCGGTCCCGACGTTCGAACGGAGTATCAGGAGTCCTACGCCTACATCAATGTCGGCAACACAAGCGACTCTGGCACGTGGAGGACGGAAGCGTCTGCGGTGTGCAACGAATGGAAGAAGCTGCGACCCACTTGCTCCGAGATCAGAGCCCTCGGCGAAGCCCTTTACGTCAGGCGCGCGAACAACGGCGAGATCATGGCTCTTCTTCCGAAGTGATACATAACCCGCACCAAAGCGTGCTTCGCAGCCTTTGGCTCGCCGCTCACGCCGAGCGTTAGGTACGCGGTGGCGAAGTCAGACCTTCTCGAGCGGCCGACCAAGGAGCAGATCGCTCTTCTGCCGCCGTTCGTCGGCCTTTCCCTGAGCCAGATCGTCGTCCTGAGCTCGCCTGCTCA
>Ga0068858_100005719_pt1 | contig 12151 bp, 10 predicted proteins | sample KBSSwiS12_FD_66589 | JGI IMG/M metagenome (GOLD analysis project Ga0068858, IMG submission 66589) | Switchgrass rhizosphere microbial communities from Kellogg Biological Station, Michigan, USA - KBS Switchgrass S1-2 | ecosystem: Host-associated > Plants > Roots > Rhizosphere > Soil ... | reverse complement strand
ACATGCCCACGGCCGTCGGCCCCTTCTCCTTCAGCACGCGCTTCCACTGCGTGGCCATCTCGTCGAACGCACGATCCCACGACACCGGCGCGAACTCGCCGCTCTTGTCGTACTTGCCGTTCTTCATGCGCAACAGCGGCGTCGTCAGGCGGTCGGCGCCGTACATGATCTTCGACAGGTAGTAGCCCTTGACGCAGTTGATGCCGCGGTTGACCTCGCTCTTGCCGTCGGCCTCGGTGGCAACGATGCGACCGTCCTTCACACCAACGGAGACGCCGCAGCCTACGCCGCAGAACCGGCAGGGCGCTTTGGACCACTTGAGACGGGCGGCGTCGACCGCGGGCGCCTGCGCAGCCACCACGGGAATCTGCGCCACGACGGCGGTCGATGCGGCGCCGCGTTTCAGAAAATCACGCCGGGACAGTCCCATTCGGTGCTCCCTGCCGCCGCAGCGGCGATGCCTGCTGCCGGATTCAGCCGCCGCCGGGCGGACCGGCGATCAGCTGGTACATCCACACGAGAAAGCCAAAGCCCACGACGATGGCGACGGCCGCCACCGGCGCCATGACGACGGTGAAGAACAGGAAGCTTCGCAGCTCTTCCTGACGGGTCGACGGAGTGTCGGCAGGCTCGTTCATGATTTGTTCTTCGCTCCCGCGGAGCGGCGACGCACGCGCGTCGGCACTTGCGGGCCGCCCTGCGTCGAGCATTGGAGCACGGCCGCGACGCGCGCTGCTTGACATTGGTCAATGCGCACGCTGACGCGGCGCCGTCGAAACGGGCCTGTCGTCGGGCAAGTCATGCAGCCTCCCCCGTTCGCGGCGATGGGGCGATAATCGAGCCGCCCGTTTCGGTTCATTTCATGCCCACGCCCTCCGCGCCCGCAACGCCGTCGGCCGCACAGATCGCGGCAAGCTTCGATCTCGCACATCTGCCGCCCGCGTTCTACGCGGATCCTTACCCGTACTACCGCGCGTTGCGCGAGCATGCGCCGGTGAAGCAGCTGCCCGATGGCGCGTGTTTCCTTACGCGTTATGACGACATCCTCCCGGTGTACCGCGATCCGAAAGCATTCAGTTCCGACAAGAAGCAGGAGTTCGGGCCGAAGTACGGCGCGACGCCGCTTTTCGCGCACCACACGACGAGCCTCGTATTCAACGACCCGCCGTTGCACACGCGCGTGCGCCGTTCGATCCTCGGCGCGCTGTCGCAGCGCCATATCGCGGCGATGGAGCCGGGCCTGATTGCGCTGGTCGACCACCTGCTCGAGCAGCTGGCCGAGCGAGGCACGGCGGACCTGATCGACGACTTCGCGGCGGCGATCCCCGTCGAGGTCATCGGCAACCTGCTGCGCGTGCCGCACGCCGAGCGGGGGCCGCTGCGCGCCTGGTCGCTCGCGATCCTCGGCGCGCTGGAGCCGGTGCTGACGCCCGAGCGCGCCGCGGCCGGCAATGCCGCCGTGCTCGAGATGCTGGCCTATCTGAAGACGCTGGTCGACGCGCGGCGCGCGCATCCCGGCGACGCGGCGACCGATGTTCTGACGCGCCTGATCGAAGGCGACGACACCGGCGAGCGCCTGACCGAGACCGAGCTGCTGCACCAGTGCATCTTCCTGCTGAACGCCGGCCACGAGACGACGACGAACCTCATCGGCAACGCGCTCTTTGCGCTGACCGAGTGGCCGGGAGAGCGTGCGGCGCTGGTCGCGCGCACCGGCGACGATGCGTACGTGCGGAGCGCCGTCGAGGAGTTCCTGCGCTTCGAGAGCTCGAATCAGCTCGGCAATCGCATCACGACGCGCGCGGTCGATGTCGGCGGGCAGGTGCTGCCGCCCGACACCCGCATTACGCTGTGCATCGGCGCTGCCAACCGCGACCCGGCACAGTTTCCCGATCCCGATCGCCTCGACCTTGCGCGCGAGCCGAACCGCCACCTCGCGTTCGGCTTCGGCATTCACGCCTGCGCCGGCATGAACCTCGCGCGGCTCGAAGGGCGTGTGGCGCTTTCCCGGTTCCTGGCGCGCTTTCCGGACTACGCGCTCGCTGCAGCGCCGACGCGCGGCGGGCGTGCCCGCTTCCGCGGCTTCCTGCATCTGCCGGCGCGGGTGGTCGGTTAGAATTCGCGTCCCGTCCCGTTCGAGGCGGGCAAGGAGGCAACATGGAAAAGGCAGCATGGCGCGGCGCATTGGCGCTTGCGGCGCTCGCGGTCGCCGCGGCGGCCACCGCCCAGGTGAAAGTCGGCGTCGTCGTATCGGCCACCGGGCCTGCGGCATCGCTCGGCATTCCCGAGAAGAACACGATCGCGATGTGCCCGAAGACGATCGGCGGCAAGAGCGTCGAATACCTGGTCCTCGACGACGCCTCGGACACGACCACCGCCGTGCAGGTCACGAAAAAGCTGCTCGGCGAGAACCAGGTCGACGCGCTCATCGGTACGACGACCACGCCGGCCACCCTCGCGATGCTCGACATCGTCGCCGACGGCGAGACGCCGACGATCTCGCTTGCGTCGTCGATCCGCATCATCGATCCGGTCGACGCGAAGCGGGCGTGGATGTTCAAGACGCCGCAGACCGACGTGATGATGGCCAACGCGATCGTCGAGCACCTGGTGAAGACCGGCGTGAAGACGATCGGCTACATCGGCTTCAACGACGCGCTCGGCGAGGCGTTCTTCGTCGAGGTCGAGAAAGCCGCGAAGGCGAAGAACCTGCCGCTCGTCGCCAACGAGCGCTTCGCGCCCAAGGATACGAGCGTCGTCGGCCAGTCGCTCAAGGTGATCGCCGCGAAGCCCGACGCCGTGATCGTCGGCGCATCGGGAACGCCGGCGGCGCTGCCGGCGCGAACGCTCGTCGAGCAGGGCTACAAGGGCAGGCTGTACTTCAACCACGGCGTCGCGAACAACGACTTCCTGCGCGTCGGCGGGAAGGACATAGAAGGCGCGTTCGTTCCCGCGAGCCCGGTCATCGTCGCGGCGCAGCTTCCCGACAGCCACCCGTCGAAGAAGCTCGCAATGGAGTACGTGAAGGCGTACGAAGCCGCCAACGGCGCCGGCAGCGTCGCCGCGTTCGGCTCGTACGCGTGGGACGCGTGCCTCGAGTTGCAGCACGCGATTCCGGTGGCGCTCAAGACGGCGCAACCGGGCACGAAAGAGTTCCGCCGCGCGCTGCGCGACGCGCTCGAAGGCATGAAGGAAGTTTCGGTGACCAACGGCGCCGTCAACATGAGCAAGACCGACCACCTCGGCCTCGACGCGCGCGCCCGCGTGATGGTGCAGGTCAAGGACGGGAAGTGGGTGTTGCAGCCGTAGCTAGGTCGTCTCGAAGCCGCCGGCGCTGCGCAGCGCAAGCGATCGCGCGCCGGTGAGCCACTGCACGAATTCGCCGGCGAGCGCGGCCTCGCGCGCGTCGCGCAGCACGACCGCCGTATAGACGGTCGCCAGCTCGAACTCGGCCGGCAGCATGCCGACGAGCGCAACGCCCGCCGTGTACCGGATCTCGGTGACCTGCGTGCATCCCAACAGGCCCGCTTCGCGGGCGTCGGCGAGCGCGCGCATCGCCGTCGCGCCATTCGGGTAGGGGCGCCAGCGCGCCCGGACGGCGTCCTCGATGCCGAGGCGGCGCACGACGTCGACGAAATGGCGGCCGGCCGTCGAGCGCTCGGGGTCGGGGATGTAGACGGCACGCGCGCCGACGAGCGCCGCACGCAGAGCGCCGGCGTCGCCGACCGCGGGCGCCGGCGTGCCGTCACGCACCGCGACGCCGGTGCGCACGCGCCCCAGTGCCGCCATCGTGCCCGGCAGGACGCGTCCAGCGGCGGCCAGCGCGTCGATCATCGTTGCGGTAAGCACGATCGCGTCGCACGGCGCACCTTCATCGAGGCGCTCGACGATCGCGCCGACCGCGCCGAACGTCGCGTCGAGCGCGGCGCCTGTCGCCGCACGAAAGTCCACCTGCAGCGCTTCGACGACGCCCTTCGCGGCGCCGGCGCACAGCAGATGGACGACGGGGCCGGCCGCGGCACTCACTGGTCGGGCTTCGCGCCGGAGACCTTGACGACCTTTTCCCACTTGACGATGTCGTCGGCCAGGAACTTGCCGAACTCGTCGGGCGTCATCGTCATCGCGACGGCGCCCTGCTTCGCCCACTCCGCCCGGACCTCGGGTCGTGCCGTGATCTTGCCGATCTCCGCGTTGAGGCGGTTGACCACGGCGGGCGGCGTTCCCTTGGGCGCAATGACGCCGAGCCAGATCGTCGTCTCGTAGCCGGGGACGCCCGCCTCCGCGATCGTGGGCGTATTGGGCATGACCGACGAGCGCGTCTTGCCGGTCGTGCCGAGGGCACGCACCTTGCCGGCGACGACCTGCTGGTTCATCGTCGTGACGGCGTCGAGCATCATGTCGACCTGGCCGCCCAGCACGGCCGTGCGCGCCGCCGAGCTCTCCTTGTAGGGCACGTGGACGATGTCGACGCCGGCCATCGACTTGAAGAGCTCGCCGGCCATGTGATACGGCGTCCCCGGACCCGACGATGCGTAGTTGAGCTTGCCGGGGCTCGCCTTCGCGAGCGCGATGAATTCGCCAAGCGTGTTCGCCTTCACCGCCGGATTCACCACCATCACGAGGTCCGAATAGTTGATCGGCGCCACGGGCGTGAAGTCGCGCATCAGCTGGTACGGTCGGTTCGGGAACAGCGACTCGTTCACCGTGTGCGTGTTCGACATCAGCAGCAGCGTGTACCCGTCCGGCGGGCTTTTTGCCGCCGCTTCGGTGCCGATGATGGCCCCGCCGCCGGGCCGGTTCTCGACGACGAACGGCTGGCCGAGCGACTCCTGCAGCCGCTGCGCCAGGATGCGCGCATACACGTCGGCGGGGCCGCCGGCGGCAAACGGCACGAGGATCTTCACCGGCCGCGCCGGATAGTCCTGGGCGATGGCGAGCGTGGCGGCGAGGCCCGCGATCAGGCCGGCGATACAGCGTCGGACGGTGGTACGCATGATGCCTCCTCGAAACGAACCCGCGCAATCTACCGTTTCGCCCGCCCCGCCGCCAGCGCGAACCGCCGCGGCCGTAGCGGTTTATACTGGGCTTTCGCCAGAGCGCCCATGCAGGAACCTTCGACCGCCACCGTCGCCGCGCTCGAGCGGCGTGTCGCGCGTCTGGAACGCGCTTACACGCTGTTGCGCGCCATCAACGCCGCCGTCGTGCGCACACGCAACCGCACGGAGCTCTTCGACGACGCGTGCCGCGTGGCCGTTGCCCACGGCGGCTTCCGGATGGCCTGGATCGGCCTGCCCGGCACGTCGCCGGCCGACGCCGTGTTCGCCGTTTCGCATGCGGGCGACGAGCGCGGCTTCCTGTCGCGCGTGCGCATCGTTCCCGATTCGGCCACGCCCGGCGGCCAGGGTGTGACGGCGACCGCGGTCACGCAGAATCGCACGGCGGTCGACAACGACCTCGCAGCGAACACCGCGCTCGGCACGATCCGCGACGAATGCGCCGCGCGTGGCTACCGCGCCGCGATCGCGCTGCCGCTGCGGGTCGAAGGCAAGGCGGTCGCCGCGTTCGTGCTGTACGCGGGCGACGCGGGGCATTTCGACGCCGCCGAAGTGAAACTGCTGGAGGAGCTCGCAGCCGACATCTCGCTCGGCATGGCATTCATCGGCCAGGCGCACGAGGCGCAGTACCTCGCCGCGCACGACCCGCTGACCGGCCTGCCGAATCGCGGGCGCTTCCTCGAGCGCATCAGCCGCTGCGCGGCCGATCACGCGGGCACGCTGGCCGTCATCCTGCTCGACATCGAGCGCTTTCGCTCGATCAACGACAGCTACGGCGTTGCCGCCGGCGACGAGGTGCTGCGCGCCGTCGCCGAGCGCCTGCGCTTCGCGTCGTCGGGCACCGAGCCGCCGGCGCGCATCGGCGGCGATGCGTTCGGACTCGTGCAGGACGGCTTCGCCCACGCCGCGGACGTCGCCAGCGCGGTCGACCGCATCCTGGCACACACGTTCGGCGTGCCTTTTGCCGTCGAAGGGCGCCAGCTTCGCCTATCCGCCAAAGCCGGCATCGCGCTGCACCCCGCCGATGGCGCCGACGCGGCGATGCTCTTCAGGAACGCCGAAGCCGCGTGCGAACGCGCGCGGGCGTCGCCGGAGGCCGCGCTGTTCTACGCGCCCGACATGAACGCGGGGCTGTCCAATCTGGTCGCGACGGAGAACCGCCTGCGCCATGGCGTCGCCGACGAGCAGTTCGTCGTGCACTATCAGCCGAAGATCGACGCGCGCACCGGCGCGCTCGCCGGCGCCGAGGCGCTCCTGCGGTGGAACGATCCTGAAAACGGCCTCACTGCGCCGCATCAGTTCGTCACGCTGCTCGAGGAGACCGGCCTCATCGTCGATGCCGGCCGCTTCGTCGTGACCCGCGTCCTGCACGACCTCGCGCGCTGGCGGGCGAAGGGCCTCCTGACGCCGCGTGTCGCCGTCAACATTTCGGCGCTGCAGTTGCGGCGCGATGGCTTTCTCGACGAGATGCGCACCGTCATCGGCGATGCGGGCGGGGAGGCGGCGGGACTCGACGTCGAGATCACCGAAAGCGCCCTCATGGCCGACCTCGCCGACGCGATCGAGAAGCTGAACGGGCTGCGCGCGCTCGGCATCGGCATCGCGATCGACGATTTCGGCACCGGCTATTCGTCGCTCACCTACCTCGCGCGCCTGCCGGCGTCGACGCTGAAGATCGACAAGTCGTTCGTCACGACACTCACCACCGGCGCCGACGCGCGCGCGATCGTGGCGACGATCATCACGCTCGCGCACGAGCTCGACTTCAGCGTCGTCGCGGAAGGCGTCGAGACGGAAGAGCAGGCCGGGCTGTTGCGGCGCATGGGCTGCGACCAGCTGCAGGGCTTCCTGTTCCACGGCGTGCTGACCGGCGAGGGTTTCGAGGCGCTGCTGGCACCCGCCGTCACGGCCTGACGCTGCAAAGCGCCCGCTCGGGCGCGCTCTGCTACTCCAGCTCGAAGCCCACGTCGCGCAGGAACGCCGCCCGGTCCTGCGTGCCGATGTGGCCGGCGACGATCTGGAGGAACTCCTCCTGGCTGCGCGCCTTCTCGGCCGCCTTGCGCGCGACGACGCGCGCGATCGGGCCGAGGTACACCGTCAGCCGCTGCGTCGTGACCTGGACGAACTCTTCCTGAAGCGGTGCGGGCGTGCGCGCCTGCGTGCCTGTCGACGCGTCGGGCACGGCGGCCGTCCCGCCCGTCGCTGCGCCCATCACGCTGGTGCCGTAGCTGCCGGTATGGACGACACGGATCGCACTCGAGCCGGCGCCGGGCATCGTCGCGACGAACTGCCGCCGCTCGTCGCGATCACCGATGTTCGCAGCGAGCAGCGAATAGAGCTCGGCGACGTCGTGCGTCTGCGTGGCCGCCTTGCGCACGAGGACGCGCGCCATCGGACCGACGAAGTGCGCGAGCTGGTGCTCGACCGTGGAGAGCGTCACCTCGTCCCACTCCGCCGGGTGCTGCGGCGCCGGGTCGAGCTCGACCCGCGCGAGGTTGACCACCGTCGCCTCGATGCCGGGGCTTGCACCCGTCGACAGGCCCGCGGCGACCTGCAGCGCGTTGCGGAACGCCAGCGCATTCTGGAAGCGCAGGTCCGGCGCCTTCGCCAGCGCCGTGTCGAGCACGTCGTCGAGCGACGGCGGCAGCGCCAGCGCCGACACCTGCGATGCGGGGCGCGCCGGCTCGTGGCAGATCTTGTAGGCGATGAGCTCCGGCGAGCCGGTGAACGGCCGCTCGCCGGTCAGGAGCTCGTAGAGCACCACGCCCGCGCTGAAGAGGTCGGTGCGATGGTCGCTGTCGCGGCCCTGGCATTGCTCGGGCGACATGTACGACGGCGTGCCCATCACCATGCCGGTCATCGTGAGGCTGGTGGTGTCGATGCGCGCGATGCCGAAGTCCGCGACTTTCAGCATGCCGTCGGACGTGAGGATCAGGTTGGCCGGCTTGATGTCGCGATGGACGACGCCGCGCGTGTGCGCGAACTCGAGTGCCTGCAGGAGCTGCGTCGCGATGGCGACGAGCTGCCCGAGCTCGAAGCGCGCCTTGCGGTTCAGGTATTCGCGCAGGCCCACGCCGTCGACGTATTCCATTGCGATGTAGGCAACGTTCTCGTCCTCGCCGTACTCGTAGACGCCGACGATGTTCGGGTGGTGCAGGCGGCCGGCCGCCCTCGCCTCGTTCTTGAACCGCGCCATGAACTGGTGCGCGAGGTCGGGGTCGACCAACTCCTTGCGCACCGTCTTGATCGCCACCGTCCGCTCGATGTGCGGATCGAAGCCCTTGTAGACGACGCCCATCGCGCCCTTGCCGAGGACGGTCTGGATTTCGTATTTCCCGAGGGTCTTGGGGTCCGCCATCGTCGCTCTCGCCGGGCTACTTGGTGCCTTCGAGCATGTTCATCGCCTGCACGACCGACGCCTTCATCCGCCCGAGCGCATCGGTCAGCACGCCGATCTCGTCCTTGCTCTTGGACTTGAACTCGCCGGCCGCCATGTTGCCGAGGCTCACCTGGTCGGCGATCTTCGCGAGCTTGGTGACGCGGCGGATGACGATCGTGTACAGCATGACGTTGAGAAGCAGGATCACCAGCGCGAACACGCCGAGCAGCAGCAGCATGAAGGTGCGGAACGATTGCGTCGCGCGCGCGATCGGCACCGCCATCGGCACGGACACCACCTGTGCCCCGATGACGTCGTTCAGCTTCCAGCCGAAGCCGTTCGAGCTGCCGTAGACGTCGATCATCGTCTTGGGCGCCGTCTCTGCCGTGTTGTGGCATTCGAGGCACGCCGGATTGGTGATCTGGATCGGCCGCGCGACGTAGAGCGAGCGCCCGATCGGCGTGTCACGCTCGCCGTAGAGCTCCTGCGTCTTCGGCGATTGCGCGAACTTGGCGATGACGTCGGCTTCCCAGTCGCTTGCGCGGTCGCGCGGATTGGTGGGATTGAGCACGGCCTCCTTGTAGCCGAAGTCCTCGTGCTTCTTGCGCAGCTCGTTGAACTGCTCGGTCGCGGCGAACGCCGGCACCGTCTCCGGCAGGAAGACGTACTTCAGTTGCGTTTCGAGAAGCGGCTTGATGTGCGCGGTCGTGTAGTCGCGCGACGCGGTGGCCGCTTCCATCATCAGGCGCCCGGTGCGCAGCACCTCCTCGCGCGCGTTCGACTGCAGCACGCCGTACGCGACGAGCGCGGCCGCCGCATAGGCGACGAGGAAGATCGCTGCCAGCACCACGTTGAATTTCCAGATCAGCTTCAACCGATACTCCTAAACGACGGCCGCGACGGCCGCGAGGTGCGAGGAAAGCCCGGGCCGCCCGCCGGCTTTCGGCGGCGGAGCGACGGGGGCGGGCGCCGGCGCCGCGCCTTTGGCGGGCGGCAGGGCGGGCGCAGCGCCCGTCCCCGGCACGCCGGCCTTGGCCGGCGCCGTCGCCGGCGGGCCGGCCGGCCCCGGTGCGGCGGGCGTGACCGCGGCCGCCGGCGTGGCGGGTGTGCCCGCCCCTGCAGGATACTTCTCCGGGTGCAGGATGCGATCGAAATCCGGATAGGCGGCCGGGTTCGCTTCCACGGCCTTGCGGAACGCGGGATCGGCGAGGCGGCCGCCGAGGCGCCGCGCGAACGCGCGCCGGTACGGCCCGGCCAGCCATGGATCGGCTTCCGCGAGCGTGATCTCGCGATCGACGGCGAGCGGCGGCCGCTTGCCCTTGAACTTCGCTGCGAGGCTGGCGAGGCGCTCGATCAGGTGGCGCGGCATCGCCGCGACGAATTTCACCGGCGCGCGCCGCTCCGACGTGAACGACTTGTCGCCGTCGCGCGCCCAGTACTCGCCCGCCTTGGCGTCCTGGCCGGCGCCTTCGCGGCCGGTGCGCGCCGCCTCGAAGACCTTGGCGCCGCCCGATTCGATGAAGAGCTCGAACAGCTTGTTTTCGTAGCGCGTCACGATGATCGCCTCGTTGACGGCGACGACCGCGCTCGGCGTGCGCAGCCGCGAACCGGCGCCCGGCGCCATCGCGACGAACTTGAGCCAGCCACGCTCGAGCGCGAATTCGGCCGGGACTTCCTGGCGCGGCGCCGGTGCGGGCACACTCGCCGCGTAAAGCGATCCCGGGCCCACGAGATTGAGCGCGCCGCCGGCCGACAGCTCGACCTGGACGGTCGTGCGCTCGCCGGCGTCGATTACGTCGCCTTCGGCAAAGGCCGCGCCCGGCGCGAGCTTGTACCATACGGTGCCGCGCAGCACGCGCGCACTCCCGTCGACGATGGTGACGAGCCCGGCGTCGGCGGCGGCCGCGGCGCCGGCCGCAAGCGCCAGCGCGATGCCGAGACAGTAGCGAGCGGCAAGCATAGGGAACATGGAAAACGCGGCGCGGCGCTTCGTTGCGCGCGGAAAGTCGTGGATACTAGCAGTCTCAGGGTGATTCCTCTAGCGTTCGCGAACATCATGGTCCATCGGCGCAGCGGCGCGGCGGGAATTAACCCCGTCCACGAGGCGGAATTTTCGGCGAACATCGTGCTGCACGTCGAAACAATGTTTTTTATACTTCCGGCATGGAACGACACGCACTCCGGTCCGACTGACGAATGACCCGCAACGAACAAACGCTGGCCATCCTCTTTGCGGATGTCGCCGGCAGCACCCGGCTGTACGAAAAGCTCGGCAACGCGCAGGCGCTCGTCGCCGTCGGCCGCTGCCTTGAGATCGTGAAGGGCGTCTGCGAGGGCCACGGCGGTCGGGTGATCAAGAACATCGGTGACGAGGCGATGACCGCGTTCGTATCGGCCGACGATTGCACCGAGGCCGCCGCCGAGATCCAGGGCAAGCTCGCCGAGCTGCCGCCGGCCGGCGGCGCCCGGCTCGCAATGCGCATCGGCTATCACGTCGGGCCGGCGATCGAGGCCGACGGCGACGTATTCGGCGATTCGGTCAACGTCGCCGCGCGCATGGTCGCGCTCGCCAAGGGCGGTCAGGTGATCACCTCGGCGGAAACCGCCGCGGCGCTGTCGCCGTGGCTCCGCGCGCGCCTGCGCGAGATCGACTCGCTGTCGGTCAAGGGCAAGGCGCAGGACATCGGGATTTTCGAGCTGATGTGGCAGGAGTCCGCCGAAGAGCTGACGGCGCTGTCGACGCGACCCAAGCTGGGACCCGCGCGTATCCATCTCGTCTACGGCAATCGCGAGCTCGATCTCTCGGACGGTCAGCACGCCGTGACGCTCGGGCGCGATCCGCAGAGCGATGTCGTCATCAGCGACAAGATGGCATCGCGAATGCACGCGCGCATCGAGCGGCGTCGCGACAAGTTCGTGATCATCGACCAGAGCTCGAACGGCACGTACGTCACTGTCGACGGAGAGCGCGAAATCCTGCTTCGCCGCGAGGAGCTCATCCTGCGCGGCACGGGGCACATCAGCTTCGGCCACGCACACCAGCCGGGCGCCGGCGACGCGGTGCTGCGCTTCGTCTGCGGCGATGCGCTCGGCACGGGGATCTGACACGCGCGTCCGGGGAGCGGACGAATGCGCCGCCCGCCGTCGTGCTACGGCGCCAGCGCGCGCTGCCGCGTGGCGCTGAGCACGGCCCGCGCAGCCGCATAGCCGGCCCACGGGTCGCGGGCGCGCGCGGCGATGTGGTCCCGAGCGTTGCGCAGGTTGAAATGCGCGTCACGCACGTCGACCTCGAGGTCCGCCCATTCGATCGGCATCGACACCGGCAGTTGCGCTCGCGCGCGGAGCGAATACGCTGCCACGGCGGTCGCGCCCGGCGCGTTGCGCAGGTAATCGACGAAGATCCGGCCGGTCCGCTCGGACTTCTTCGCCGTCGCCGTGAAGAGCGCGGGCTGCGCGGCCGCAAGGCTGAACGCCAGCGCACGCGCGAAATCCTTCACCTCGTCGAACGTGTGGCGGCGCGCGAGCGGCACGACGAAATGCAGACCCTTCCCGCCCGTCGTCTTGAGGAACCACGCGAGGTCGAGGCGGTCGAGCAGCGCACGCACCGCCGTGCATCCGTCGCGCACCTGCGCCCAGCGGAGCGCGGGGTCGGGATCGAGATCGAGCACGATGCGGTCGGGACGATCGAGCCTGGGGAAGCTCGCGGCCCACGTGTGGA
>Ga0068858_100005712_pt1 | contig 12156 bp, 7 predicted proteins | sample KBSSwiS12_FD_66589 | JGI IMG/M metagenome (GOLD analysis project Ga0068858, IMG submission 66589) | Switchgrass rhizosphere microbial communities from Kellogg Biological Station, Michigan, USA - KBS Switchgrass S1-2 | ecosystem: Host-associated > Plants > Roots > Rhizosphere > Soil ... | reverse complement strand
AGGACCGATAGAGTATCCGCGAGCCCGCGCAAGCTCTGATGCCCCAGCACCGGTGCGCGCAGCGTGTCCTGGCATCCCTGTTCCAGCACCCACAGGCAGGCCAGCAGATTGCCGCTGTCGGCGGTCGAAATATAGCGCGGCTCCAGGGGCGCGAGGGTTCGCGTGTCGTACCAATTCAGGAGGTGCCCTTCATACCGCTCCAGGCGATCCAGCGTCGTCATGGTTTGCGAGCAGCGGCGCCAGAAATCGTCGGGAGTCAGATATCCGAAATCGCGGGCCGCCAGCGCCGAAGTGAGCCACAGTCCGATATTCGTAGGCGATGTGCGGGGGGCTACTTCGATACGCAGCGCCAGCTGCGAGTTATCCGGCGGAAGCCAGTTCATCGCGGGGCCCACCAGATCGTCGAAGAAACGCCAGGTGCGGCGCGCCATGATCCGCAGGAAGGCATTGTTTCCGATCTCGAAACGATGACGGCGCGAGTCTCGGGCGGGCCGCGATAGCCAGTGCATTAACAACGGCGAAAGCGCCCACAACCCCAGGAAGAACGCAGTGGGAGCGAACGTGTTCTCCAGCCGCATTACGATCATGAGGACAGCCGCGAATCCATATACCACCAGCATGTGGCGCATGGTGGAGTTGAGATGCGATTGGTTTCGGGTGCTGCTGTCGGTAGTTTGCCATTCCAGCAGGTGATGATGGCTGAACCATCGCCGGTAAATCACCCGCACGATCGCGTCCATCGAGAGCCACGCCTGGTGCGGCAAGAACGCCAGCAGAACGGCCGCCCGCAGGACTTCGTCGAACGCTCCCCGCCAGCCGCGAATCGATCCATGCAAATATCGGGCGGATCGTTCGAACAATGGTGCGACCGCGGGAATCGCCACCGCCAAGCCCACCAGCAAGCTCCATACACCGGGAGCCTTGGAGGTCAGCCAGCCAAACAGCAGCAGCAGCATGGACGCGCTGGGTACCAGGCTGCGTCGCAAATTATCGAAAATCCGCCAGCGATTGATGACACTCAGCGGATTTCGTTCCCAGCCGCCGCTAGCGGAAGGCACGCGTCCCAACATCCACGGCGCGATCTGCCAATCGCCGCGTACCCAGCGATGCTGCCGCTTGCTGTAGGTCGCATAGTCAGACGGCATGTGCTCGAACAGCTCGATATCGCTGGCGAGACCGACGCCGGCATAAGCGCCTTCAATCAAATCGTGACTCAGCAGCGTCTCGGGAGGGAAACGGTTGCCGACGGCTTGGCGGAACGACTGAACGTCATAAATGGCCTTGCCGTGAAAGATGGCTTCGCCGAACAGGTCCTGCTGCGCGTCCGAGACGGTCTGGCAATAGGGGTCCGTGCCAAGGCTGTCGGCGAACACACGCGTGAAATGGGTCGCCGTTGCGCCCGGCAAGGAAATGCTGACGCGCGGCTGAATGATCGCATACCCGCGTTTACGGACGTGCGTCACCGGGTCGAGAACCGCCTGGTTTAAGGGGTGCGCCAGCGTCTCAATCAGACGCCTTCCGCTTTCGGGAGGCAGCTGAGTATCGGCATCCAATGTGATCACGTAGCGAATGGGCAACGGCAGGTCGCCGACGATTTTGATGGAAGGATCGCCTTCGCCGCATAAAAATGTGTTCAGGTCTTCCAGCTTGCCGCGCTTGCGCTCGCGCCCGATCCAGCGTTGCTCGCTTTCAGACCAGACGCGTGGCCGATGGAACAGAAGAAACCGGCTGCCGCTATAACGGTGATTCAGTTGTTCGATGCCCTGCCGGGCGGCCGCCAGAACTTCGACGTCCCCGAACGCCGTGGCTTCCGGAGAATCCGTGAAATCCGAAAAGAGACCGAAAAAGACGTTGGCTTCCTGATTCGCAAGAAAGCGGACTTCCAGCTTTTCTACTTCCAAGCGCACCACTTCGGTGCTCGACAACATCATGGGTATGACCACCAGCGTGGCGCGATCGCTGGGGATTCCGTCCTTGTATTCCATCTTGGCAAGCGGATCGGGCGGCAGCAGCGAAATTACCAGCGCATTGATAATCTGCACCGTCAATTCGCTTAATGGAAACAGCGCCAACGTTCCCAGGATCGCCAGCATGAGCGGCTGGTGAACACCTAAGTCCCAGGCGAACGCCAGCGACAATGCCAGGAACCACGCAGTCAAGCCCACTAGGCTGCCCAGATAAATCGGCGTCGCCTTATGGCGGACAGCACGGGTTACGCGGGTCCGGAAAGGCATTCGTGCGCCCAGTTCATGCTCTAATTCCGTGACGCCTTCCGCCAACAGAAAATACGATACCGACGCCGCTTCCGGCCGATTGCTCTGCCGGGCAAGGTTAAGCGCGCGACGGGCTACTTCCAATTCTCCAGTTCCGCTGTGCTGCGAGATTCGCTCTACAACTTTCCGCGACCGGTCACGCGTTGCGAAATCGCTGTGTGCGTGGGTGGGATCGGTACGTAGCTCAGCTTCCACCATGCTGGTCGCCTCGAAAATTTTGCGAAAATCCAGCCTGGCGAGCGTGCGCAAACTGCCAAATGCATTCGCGATCGACAAGCGCTCTGCGGCCTCGCGATTGTGCTCGTTTCGGACCACCTCCGCGAGCGGCATGCCGAGCCGCGCTTCGATCCACTGCTGGGCCGGCGCCAGCGCGCGATCTTCATCTTGCAGCTGCTCTACCAGGCAGGTCGCAAAATACGGCTCGCCCGCAACCGGTTCCGACTCCATCATGTGCAGGATTTTGTCAAACAGCTCCGGATCGCGGCGCGAGCTGACCGCTAATCGATTCGCCCAGAAATAGCCCGCCTCGCGAATTTGTTGCGCATGGTCCACACCTCCGGCGAGAATCGTCAGCGATTCAATCAGAGACAGGCGAAGCAGCAACGGAAACGACCACAGTTCGGCGATGGAAAGCGGCGTCCACTTTTGATATTCGGTAAGTGCCTGCGAAATATTCGCTTCATCTATGACATTATCCGCATAGCGCGCCAGGTCGGCCGCCAGCTCATAGACGCAAAGGTAGCCATACTGCCCGGAGTGCGAACGAATATGATCCCGCGGCAGCGATCGGCGAATCTCAGCAATGCTGGTGCGGGTGAGATAGGCGTTGTCCAGTAACCATTCCGCCGACGCCGTCAAGGTGTGGTCTAAACGCGCGGCTTCGGATAAACCGCCGCGTACCGTTTCCAGTTCTGACTCACAATGGCTCAAGCGAGAAAGGATTTCCTTCTTGAGCAGCGGCGAAGCATTATGGCGCTCGGAACATTTTCGCGCCATTTCGTCGATCGATGCGGGAGCCGGGGATATCGCTGCGGGCGAGGTTTCGGCAGCTTGCTCCGCCAGCATGAAAACGGAAGGCTCGCCCGCTTGGCGAAGTTCTTTGACAATGGCTTGAACTTCGGTGCGCGCGGATTCTACAAGAACCACATTCTCGCCATCAAACTGGAGTGCGCCATAGCGGCTCAGCTTTGATCGCGGATTGGGTTTGGTGTCCGGCGTCAGCGCCAAGCAGACGCGCCCGCGCCCGCCTGAGCACACTGATCGATACGCTCTTTCGGCTTCTTCGCCGGAAGAATAGATGGCAAATACCACCCGCAAGGATTTCGCTGTCATGCGACGCTGGGCCGTCATGTGACCCTGGAACGTCAAGCGCGGCCGCGCACCGCCCGCGTCAAAAGACAGAGGAAAAACAGAAGCGCAAACAATAAACTAGCCGTTACGGCCGGGACCGTCGGGGCCTGACCCAAAATCATTTTTATGGAACTGCCCAACGTCAACATTCCAAAGACCGTCAACCATCCAAGCATTGTGTACACTCCGCTTGGTCGGCATCGCACGCCGACCTTGATTTGTTCTCTCTTTGTTCGCCCTGGATGAATCCAGCCGCCGGATGGCGCAGGCGAATACAAGTACCAAGGCAAGTCGAGTGCCAGCCTGAAGCCTAAGACAACACATGAGAAAGACCTGGATGAGGGTGTACTTCCAGCAGTTCTGACAGTGCAAACGGGAAATATCTACAGTCCGCCAGGAGCGATCGACGCCGCGGTTTGGTTCTCAAGTTGCTAACACGACTCCCGTGAATACGCACAAGAACCTGCGCCAGGTTGATCCGATGATATTGGGCAGGACTTCATGGATCGCCGATGAACTCATGGGGATTCGAACTTTGGAGCACCGGCTCTCCAGAAGGTTGAAGTCCGCGCGGCCCCAGAATAGGCAGTACTTGCTCAGTAATATTCAGGACTTAAACTGGCGCGTGGAACTCTTGGATCGGGCGCTCGACGAATATGTGGCTACCGAGCCTGAGTCGCCGGCGAGCCGCCATGCATTACTGCATCAGTGAATCCCAGCGCGCGCTGGCCCGGGCCCGGATTTTGTCGACGTCGCTGTCGAGCAGCAAGTGGGCCTGAGCCAATTGTCTGCCCGCGGTCTCCACTCTCTTTAGATAATCCTCTTTGCTCGCGTAGCGTTCTTCAATCGACGGCCGCGGATCGCCGGATTTTTCGCGCTCCGCTCTTGTACGGGCGAAGGGTATGAAAGAACCGACCATGCTCTGGATCTCCTCCGGCGCGCCGATGGATGCGTCGCGCAGATTCCATCCGGTATAGGTAGCCAGCGGAACGGCGAGCTCCGGCAATTGGATGCCGCTGGTTTCATTGCCGTCGCGATTCACTTGCGGAACCAGCGTGGGGAACGGCTTCCCGACCTTGGGCGGCTCATAAGCAACGATGCCTTTGGCCGCGAATTCTGGACCGAAATCCAGACGCAAGGCGAAGTTGGGTTCCGACGGAAGATTCACCCCGGGGATTTTCGGGAAAGCGAGAGCGCCGGGCGCGACCAGGTTGTCCTTATCTACGCGCGGGATTTGCGAGTCGGGCGGCGCACTTCCATTGGTGATCCAGGAGTTCATGGCCACCAGCAGGGCACGCATCGCGAAGCGGTAGTCCTGCGGATTGGCGCGATTTTGCGTGCCATTTTTTTCGGGCTTCGCGTTGGCCCCATGCTGCGTGCCAGCCAAGTAGTATATGCGTGTGGTGGGCGGCGGCGCGACCGTCTTCTTCCCATCGGGACTAGTGTGGATCAGGCCGGCATCGCGTCCCCAATACTCATACGACCCGTTGGTGTAAAAAATGTTCGGCACCACACCATCTTTTTTCGCGCGCGCCAGCATGCTGTCGGTGACGCCGCCGTCGGTTTCCGCTTCGTCGGTAAACGGGAACAGATCCGTGGGGTAAAGAAAGTTCATCCACGTATGCCCATCCCGCGAGGGCTGAGCGAAGCGATGATTGAAGCTGCCCCGGCCGGCGCCGGCGACGTGGGCCCACAATCCGTCGAAGACCCGGCGGCCCTTCTCGTCGGCGTTGAAGCCATCGTAGAGATACTTACGTAGAAAGCGGCCGCTCTGCGAAGTTCCGAAGCCAATGGCTCGCTTCACCTCGCCCTGCTCTTTCATGTAGGCGATGTAATCCCGGATGGCGGCGGGTCCCAGGCCCGCGATGGCGGGGTCCTTGCCGGTATAGACGACGTCGTAAATGCGGCCTGGTTCAAAGCCCGCGGGGAATTCCACCGCTGTGGCATCAGCGTTGAATTTCCATTGATTGCGGGGTATCGCTGTGACCGGACCCGTGGGGTGATCGCGAACAGTCATCGTCGCGGAGGTTTGGTCGGCGACGGAGTACGGTATTTGTTTGCGATCGGCGAGGGACGCGGCGGTCTCGCGCTTATCCACGATGATTTCAGCGCGCACCGGTCCGGTGATGCCGCGGATCACGGGCGCGTAAAGTTTCATGTTCGTGCTGTCGGGAACATCGAATTCCCAACCAACCCATACCAGCGTGTAGCCGGATTGGAACAGCAGAGGATCGCCGAGATCAGCCGCGGTTCGAGGCGGCGCCGATCCCGTCGCCAGGTCGAACATGCCCAGCATTCCCTTGCCTCCACGATTGGAGATTTCGAGCAGCGCGGTGCCGTTGCTGTGGGCCGCATCCTTCGGCTTCAGCACATAGAGGTCGGCGGAGAATTCGACCAGCCCCTTCGCGTTGCGCGGAGCACGGTCGAGATCGACAATGATCTGGTTGTGGGGGAGCTTGGGATCAACGGCAAAATAAACCTTGCCGACGATCTCTTCGTAGTTCACCATGGCGAGATCATGGCGCTGGGTGATCTCGACGCGCGTAACGCCGGCATAGGCCAGCGTGGAGAGGAGCAGCAGAGCGATGCGGCGTGGCATGCTGATTATTCTACATCCAAGCAGGCCTCTGCGCGGCGGTCCATAATGATAAAGCCATGAAAACTATTACTCAAAGGCGTCTGGCCATGGCCTTGACCGGCGCTATTCTTACCGTGGCCGCAGCGCGCGCGGCCGAGGTCAAGGTGGTGACTTCGGGTGCGTTTACAGCCGCCTACCTGAAATTGGTCCCGGAATATGAACGCACTACCCACCATAAACTCGTAACCGAGTTCGGGCCCTCCATGGGAACCACCCACAACGCCATTCCGTTACGGCTGGAGCGGGGGGAGGCGATTGATGTCGTCATCATGGCGGCGCCCGCGCTCGACAATCTGATCAAGCAGGGCAAGGTCCAGGCCGGCAGCCGCGTCGATCTGGTCCAATCCCTCATGGGCATGGCCGTCAAGGCCGGGGCGCCCAAACCCGACATCGGCTCCGTCGACGCCTTAAAGCGCACTCTGCTGGCGGCAAAATCGATTGCCTACTCCGACAGCGCCAGCGGCGTCTATCTCTCCACCGAGTTGTTTCCGAAACTCGGGATCGCCGATCAGATCCGAGGCAAGAGCCGAAAGATCGAGGCCGACCCCGTAGGCGAAGCGGTGGCGAGGGGAGAGATCGAGATCGGATTCCAACAGATCAGTGAACTGCGCCCCGTGAAGGGAATCGATATCGTAGGTCCACTGCCGCCCGGAGCACAGAGAGTTACGATTTTCGCCGCAGGAATCCCGGCGACGTCAAAGCATCCGGCCGAGGCCAAGGCGCTCATCCAGTGGCTTGCCTCGCCAGCAGCCTACTCGGCCATCAAGGAGAGTGGCTTGGATCCTGCTAACCACTAGCCGGATCGCGAAGCGCTTGAATCTGATCGAACGACCACGGCGCGGCGCCGCCCGGACGGCTCGCGACCAGAGCGCCCAGGCGATTCGCAAAATCGCCAATCTGAGCCGGCGGCCAGCCGGCGTTGAGACCATGCAGAAACGCGGCGGAGAAAGCGTCGCCCGCGCCAACCGTGTCTGCAACCTGCACGCGGTACCCGGGGACTTCGACGTACTGATCGCGTGCCAGGATCGCGCAACCCGATTCCCCGCGAGTAATGCACACCGCTTCCCAGGCGAAACTCGCCGCGTAATCCCGGCAAAACTCCTCCAGTGTGCGGTTGCTTTTTTGAAACATCTGGTCGACCGAGTGCACCTCGTCCTGATTGAGCTTCACCACGGTAGCCCGCCCTAGCAGTTCCCGCACAAGATCGGGAGTGAAAGACTTGGGGCGCAAATTCACATCGTAAAAACGCCGGGCTCCGGGAAGCGCATCCTCCGTTTCCAACATCGCGTCGTGTCCGCGCGGGTACATGGATAGCAGAGTCCCATAGCAAATCCAATCCGGGCCCCACGCAGACAGACCTGCCAGCGCGGCCTTGTCGAGCTTAATGGAATCGTATGCCGCCGGGCGGTGAATTTCGAATTCAGGCTGTCCATCGTCAGCGACCGTAACGGTTACGATCCCGGTGGGCCATTCATCCGAGCGCTGAACCTGCTCGACCGAGAGGCCCAAAGCAGACATTGCTTCGAGCGCGCGATCGCCACGCTGGTCCCCGCCCACCGCACTCACCAAAGAAACGTCGTGACCCAGGCGCTCGGCGTGCACCGATAAATTCAGCAGCGCGCCGCCCAGGTGCTCCTGCCCTTCGATCACATCCCACAAAATCTCGCCGATACTGATAAGCTTCATGAATCCCGCGAGCCTTCATCCTAACTCCCGCAGCCTCTTGTAGACTAGCCTCATGCGATTCCTGCTGTGTTTGCTGCCTTCTCTACTTGCCGCGCAGACGTACGATGTGGTTCTGCAGCACGGCCGCGTGATGGATCCCGAATCCGGTCTCGACGCCGTGCGCAGCGTCGGCATCACCGGCAACAAGATTGCCGCGATCTCCGCCCGCTCGCTCCGCGGCAAGGTGGAAGTGAATGCCGAGGGCCTGGTGATCGCACCGGGTTTTATCGATCTCCACCAGCACTCGCAGACTCTCGAAGCCGCCGGCTTCAAGGCCATGGACGGCGTCACTACGGCTCTCGAACTGGAGGTCGGCGTCTCGCCAGTGAGCGAATGGTACGCCGCCCGCGAGGGCAAGTCGCTAATCAATTACGGTGCTAGTTCCGGCCACATTCCCGCACGCATGGCCGTGATGCACGATAGCGGCGAATTTCTGCCGCGCGACGCTGCCAACACTCGCGCCGCCACTCCCGAAGAACAGAAAGCCATTGAAGCCGCTGTGAAAAAAGGTCTGGACGAAGGCGGTTTGGGGATGGGCATGGGGATCACTTACACTCCCACCGCCAGCCCCGGTGAGATTCTCAGCCTGTTCTACCTCGCTGCGCAATTCAAACGGCCGGTCTTTGTGCACCTGCGGGCGACAGGCGACGTCGTGCGGTCCTTGCAGGAAGTGATCGCGGACGCCACCGTCTCAGGAGCGTCCCTCCACGTCGTACACCTGAATAGCGCCGCCATGCGCCAGACTCCGGAAGCGCTGCGCATGCTCGACGGCGCGCGTCTTCACGGCCTCGATCTCACGACTGAGTCCTATACCTATATCGCTGGCGCCACGCGTCTGGAATCGGCCCTTTTCGATCCAGGATGGCAACAGCGGCAGCACATCGATTATCCCGATCTCCTGTGGCCCGCCACCGGCGAGCGCCTGAATCCGGCGCTATTCGAGCGCTATCGCAAGCAGGGCGGCACCGTGGTGATGTTTAGCAATACCGAAGAAATGATCCATCTCATCCTGGCTCACCCGCAAGTGATGGTTGCCAGCGATGGCATTCTCGACGCGGGCGTCGGCCATCCGCGCGCCGCCGGCACCTACGCTCGTTTGCTGGGCAAATACGTGCGCGAGGAAAAGGTGCTCCCCTTGATGGAGGCGATCCGCAAGTCTTCGCTCATGCCAGCGATGCGCTTGCAGGCCTTCTCGCCCGCCATGCGTCAGAAAGGCCGCGTTAAGATCGGCGCCGATGCGGACCTCGCGGTCTTCGACCCCAACACCGTCATCGACAAAGCCACCTACGAAAAGCCAGCGCAGTATTCCGAAGGTTTCCGTGACGTCCTGGTGGGTGGCACCTTTGTGGTCCGCGACGGAAAATTGCAATTGGATGCGCGCCCCGGTCAAGGGATTCGGGCTCGCTAGACGCCGCGCTCAAATAGGATCTTACGTGGACGCTGGGGAACATAGCGCAGTCCGAAATTTTCGGTCCCGGCCTTCTTAATGAAGTCCACAGCCTCCGCGGGCGAATCCGTTACCAACAGATGCTCCAGATCTTGCGGGTTGATGGCTGCGTTCATCAGCAGCGATCCGCGAATGAACTCAATTAAGGGCTTCCAGTACTCGACACCCAGCAGCACCACCGGAAAGTTTTTGATCTTTCCGGTTTGGATCAAGGTCGCAACTTCAAATAATTCGTCAAGTGTGCCGAATCCACCAGGGGCCGCTACAAAACCGTAGGAGTACTTCACCAGCATCACTTTACGCACGAAAAAATAGTGGAACTCCACAAATTTGTCCAGGTATGGATTGGGCTTTTGCTCTTGCGGCAATACGATGTTGCAGCCGATTGAGACGCCGCCAGCCTCCTTCGCTCCTCGGTTTGCCGCTTCCATCAAGCCCGGTCCGCCGCCCGTCATCACCGTGAAACCCGCATCGGCGATCCTCGCCCCCAGCTCGCGCGTGAGCGAATAGTAGCGGCTCTCCGCCGGGAAGCGCGCGGACCCGAAGACCGTGATACATGGGCCTACGAAATGAAGCGCACGAAAGCCACGAATCAACTCCCCAAAAATCCGTACGGCCCGGACGAGTTCAAAACCGCGCCCCTGCGGGCCTCGCAAGAAGAGCTGCTCTTCCGGGGTTGCCGCTTCTTTCCCCCATTGGGCCTTTGCTTCGGGAGTCTCGGGCTGTTTCAGATCGCTGGCGGACATAAGAGGGGCGGCTGCGGATGAACCAGACTGGCAGTGCAAGATTTCCGGGCGAAAGAAGATGAAACTCTATGCCGCGTGCTCGCGATCCTGATGCCGCTGCAGACGAAACGCGATCTTTGCCTGGCACTTTCTGCTGAAGCGAATGACCTCGTCCAGGTCCTGATCCGGTTGCACATCCGCTCCATCTGCAACAGGAGGCAGGATCATCTTGTACCGCTGCTGCAAAATGGTGCTCGCCTCAATCTGGTTCATGAGGCTGCGTTCGCGTTCGAGAGAATCACACACCTTACATCGCATATAAGTTTTTATTGTCGCCTATTTTGGGACGCCGTCAACGGTTAGTCGTCAAAAACGTTACGCCAGCAGCAGTTCGACTACTGGTTGCTGACGCGCCACGGAAAACGTAGAACCTGACGCTCAAGAACCGTGTCCGCAGCGTTCTGGTAATTGCGAAATCCCAAGCGGCCGCGCCAGCTGCCAAACGCCAGACGTGGAATAGCGATCCGCAACCGCCTGCGGTCGATCAGTCCGCCAGAGGATTCGGCCGAACCTGGAAGTGCACCACCTTGGCCATGGTCCCCTTGCCGGTTTCCGAATGGAACGGAGTGCGCGTACCCCAAGTGGTCCAGACGCCTTTGCCTTTCCATCCGGCACTGGCATCGTCAATGCGTCCATCCATGCCCTTGGCGAAGAAACCCATCGGATACGGGACACGCATTACCACCCACTTGCCGTTCTGCAGCGCCAGCAGCGAATCGCTGCCGTTGCCGGTGGCGATCGGCGTATTCTTGCCGAGGCCCAGCGTGTCGAACTGATCCACCCAGTCGTAGTAGTGCGAATCCACGCTGCCCGAATCCTTCACGTTCTTGAAGTTCGGACCCGGCGAAGGATACAACGTCCAGCCTTCGGGACAGTGCTGGCCGGTGGCCTTGGCTCCATTCAGTGGACTTTTGCATTTGCTGCGATCGAAGCTGGCCAGATGCCCGCTGCCCAGCACCACCCAGGCGACGTTGTTGCGGTCGATATCCATGCCGCGCGGCGAGAAGCCTTGCACCTTCGCTTTCGGATTGTTATACGGCACTTCGTAGTACTCCGCCAGCGCCGTCTCCGCGGGATTCGAGCCCGGAGCCACGCGCACAATCCCGCCCGGGAATCCCAGCACGCTACCCCAGATCGATCCATCCGTGCCGATCGCCAGGCCGTAAAACGCTGCGTTGAGGCGGGTATCTTTCTTGGGATCCGTGGCAATGCGAGGCAGGGCGGCGGACGTGCCCAGGCTTTCGCCCGTCGCCGTGGTGGCGACATTCTGATCCACCTCTTCGTAGGCATCGCGCTTGCCGTTCCCGTTGGTGTCGAGCACCAGCGCGGTCCAGCCTTGCGCTTTCTGCGCGTCGTGGGTCTGGTCCCAGACTTTTGTATTCAGCCAGCCGACCACGCCGCCGCCGCCACCGCTGCTGGTCCACAATGTGTTGTCTGCGTCCTCCGCGAACAGCAGGTGATGCGTGGCATAGCACGTATCCACCAACGACACCTGCTTGGTCTTCGGATCGTAAACCGCGAGCTGGCGGCCGGAGCGATCCACCGGAGCGATCTTCGCCGAGGGATGGCTGGATCCTGCCTTGCACCACGCCGGGTTGTCCGGCGCGCGCAGACGGGAGGTGAACCACACGCGGCCCGTGTTGTCGAACATCGGATTGTGAACCGATACGTGGCTGTCCCAGATAGACTCATCCCCCCACACCGCCGAGGCTTCGAGCGGCTTCGGCTGGCCGGGAGTATTCGCATCGCGATACGGCACTTTCACCCAGCTAGTGGTGTGGCGCACCGGATCGAGCACCGGAAGCGCATCGCGGCTCTCTTCGGGCGACCCGTAAATCAGGCCGTTGGGGTTCAGACTGGGGTTGCGCTTATCAGTGGCGATTTCGTCGTGCAGATAGGCTTTCGGATCGGCCCAGTCCCACTGCGTGATCACGACAT
>Ga0068858_100005708_pt1 | contig 12162 bp, 10 predicted proteins | sample KBSSwiS12_FD_66589 | JGI IMG/M metagenome (GOLD analysis project Ga0068858, IMG submission 66589) | Switchgrass rhizosphere microbial communities from Kellogg Biological Station, Michigan, USA - KBS Switchgrass S1-2 | ecosystem: Host-associated > Plants > Roots > Rhizosphere > Soil ... | reverse complement strand
GCCACGATCATCGACGAAACCAGATCGAGTTCCATGCCACCGTAACGCTCGGGCACCAGCACGCCCACGAGTCCCAATTCAGCGGACTTCCGCAGCGTGCGCTTCAGAACCTCAAAATCCTGATGCTGAATGGCTTTAAGATTGGGCTCCACTTCGCGTGTCCAAAAATCCTCCGCAGTTTTGGCGACGGCGCGATGCTCGGCCGTGAAGTCCTCGGGCGTAAATAGGTCCAGCGGCGCGTCCAGGAGGAAAGAGCCTCCGAAGGGTGTGGACATACCGGAGGGGGTAGACATGTTCGATATGCTTGAGTGTATGAAATCCCTTCCCTTCCTGCTGAGCGCACTGTCTCTATGGGGACAAGCTGGCGCCTCCGATCCGGTGGTGCTGACGGTAGGTTCGGAAAAGATCACGCAGTCAATGTTCCAGGAGATTATCTCCAGCCTGCCGGCCCAGCAGCAGGCGCAGCTGGCGTCACCCGAGGCCCGCCGGAGCCTGGCCGAGCAGGTGGCCGAGCTCAAGGTGATGGCGCAGGAAGCCCGGGCGCGCAAGCTCGACCAGTCGGCTGCGGTAAAGGCGAAAGCCGCGTTGCAGATGGACCAGATTCTGGCCAACGCAGTGTATCAGCAGCTAACGGCCGGCGATCCCGACGACGCCGCCCTGCGGGCTTACTACGCCGCGCACAAGCAGGATTGGGATGAGGTCAAGGCGCGCCACATCCTGATCCGGATGCAGGGATCGCGGGTGCCGGTCCGCGAGGGGCACAAAGAGCTGACGGACGAGCAAGCTCTTGCCAAGGCCAAAGAGGTGCGCGCCAAGATCGTCGCCGGAGCAAAATTCGAGGAGCAGGCCAAGCTCGAATCCGACGACACTGGCTCGGGCGACAATGGCGGCGATCTGGGCACATTCGGAGCGGGTCAAATGGTGCCGGAGTTCGATGAAGTCGTGTTCAAGGCGCCGATCGGGCAAGTCACCGAGCCGATCAAGACCGCTTACGGCTATCACCTCATCCTGGTCGAAGAGCGCAAATCGAAGCCTTTCGAGGAGGCGCGTGCCGACATCGAGCAGAAGATCCGCCCGGAGATGGGCCAGAAGGCCATTGAGGGTCTGAAGGCGAAGACGACAGTGGTCTACAACGACGCGTATTTCGGCAAGGCGGGCGATTTACCTCCAGCGAAATAAGCGCAACGCGAGACCGAAGCAGACCACCAGCCAAGCTCCGAGCACGGCAGCCTGCGGCGCCATCTGGGCGAACCCTGATCCTTGCAGCATATTCGCCCGCAAAGCATCGATCACTGCAGTCAGCGGAAGCGCCTTAATCGCCGGCTGCACCAGATCCGGAAATCGCTGCGAGGAGAAGAAAACTCCCGAGAGTATCCACATGGGCACCATCGAGAGGTTCATCAAACCGGAAGCCGCTTCGATCGTCCGTACCCGCGACGCGATCAAGAGTCCCCCCGCGCTGAAGGCGAGCGTCGCTAGCACGCAGGTCGCCACGAGTGCGATGAACGGCCCTCGTAGAGGAATCCCAAACACCAAGACTCCGAATCCCAACGGCACTCCCACGTCCACAGGCAGCAGGATCATGCGCCAAACCAGGAACGACAGCAAGTAGTAATGCTTGGGCATGGGAGTCGCCACGATACGCTTCAACAGCTTCTTGCGCCGCGCATCCACGATAGAAAATCCGGGTCCCCAGATCGAGTTGCCCATGATCCCCATGCCGATTAGCCCGGGTATCAGGAAGTCGATGTATCGCGATCCGGGTTCGCGCATGATCTGATCGTTTCCCGAAACCGCGTCTTGCCGGCCGGAAGCCCGCTGGATCGCTTGATCGGCAAGCATCCTCGCCTGGCGACCCTCCGGATTGGTGTCGTCGTAGCGATACACGATGCCTCCGTTTGAACTGCCTTCGGCAGCCGGCTCGGCCACTAAAGCGACTTTACCGGTTCGAATAAACTGTTCGGCCAATTCGGGAGGCAGCTGCGTTACGTCCAACAGCTTTTCCTGACGGAGCGCTTCCGCCAGGCGCGGCGTCACAGCCGCGATCTTGAGAACTTCCGGAGGACGATTGCGAAACGCGATCCCCAGGCCCGCGGCCAATGCAATGGGAAAGATCATGGACCAGAACAGCGCTTCCGGCTCGCGGATAAATTCGCGCATCCGCATTAAGGTCAACTGGACCAACGCATGATCGGTGAAGTTGCGTTTACTCATCGCGTAAATGCCGCCCTGTCAAGTGAACGAAAACATCTTCCAGCGTCGCGGAGTGCGTCCGAAGCTCGGTCAGCGGGACGCCCTGCCGCGTAAGTTCGTCCAGGAGTCCGGGCACAGCCTTGTGTAGCTCGGTCACTTGAAGCAGCACGCTGCCGTTTTCGGTGCGGACATCGCGAACGCCGGCCATCGCACGGATCCCCGATAGATCCACGGCAGTATTACCGGCCGAAAACTCGACCACGTGTTCCACACCGATGGATGCGATCAGCTCGCGGGGCGTACCCTGGGCGATGGTCTTGCCGTGATCCATAATGGCCACGCGACCGCAGAGCTGTTCGGCCTCGTCCATATAATGCGTAGTCAGGAGAATGGTGCGGCCCGCAGCCTTAAACTCCTCGATTAGATCCCACAGTTGACGTCGAGCCTGCGGATCGAGACCCGTGGTCGGTTCATCGAGAAACAACAACTCCGGATCGCCGACTAGCGCGCACGCCAATGCCAGCCGCTGCTTCTGCCCGCCGGAGAGCGCCCCGACGCGGGCGTCGCGCTTTTCTTCGAGCTGGACCATGCGGATCGCGTCCTCGGCTCCCGGTCCCTGGTGAAAGAAGCTGCGAAACAAGCGCAGCGTTTCGAAGACGGTAAGTTTTTCGGCAAGCTGCGTCTCTTGCAACTGAATGCCGAGTTTTTGACGCAAGGCCGGGGCATCCGAGCTCCAACGCAACCCCAGCACGTCGACTTCGCCCGAGTCAGCCTCAGTCAGCCCTTCGCAGATTTCGATGGTGGTGGTTTTCCCGGCCCCGTTGGGACCGAGCAGCCCGAAGCATTCCCCGGAAAGGATTTCGAGGTCGAGCCCATCCACGGCGACCACGTCCTTATAGGTCTTCCGAAGGTTGCGGACGCGCAGTGCTGCCTGGGTCTGCGACGCTTGCATGGGCCCAGGCATAGGCCCAGTATCGCTTACAGGCGGACGATCTTCTCCGAGGCAATGCCCTTCAGTGCATTGCGGGTATCCACAATGAGTTGGGCGTTCTTGACCAGCGCCGGGTAATCGAACTTCTTGTGATCGGTGACGATTACGACGCAGTCCGCCTGGCTCACGCCGGCATCCACGTCGATTGCCTTCATTTCGGTCCCGTCGGCGTTGATATGGGGCACGAACGGATCGCTGTAGCTGACCAGAGCTCCGCGTTTGCCGAGCAGGTGAATGATGTCGAGGGCCGGAGATTCGCGAACGTCGTCGATATCCCGTTTGTAGGCGACGCCCATTACATGTATCTTCGAACCCTTGAGCGGCTTGGTGTGATCGTTGAGCGCGTTCTGAATCTTGTCGACCACAAAGTGCGGCATCTGGCCGTTGATGTAGCCCGCCAGCTCGATGAAGCGCGCCTCGATACCGGCCTGTTTGGTTTTCCACGAAAGATAGAAAGGATCGATGGGAATGCAGTGGCCGCCCAGTCCAGGGCCCGGATAAAACGGCATATAGCCGAAGGGCTTGGTGCCTGCCGCGTCGATCACTTCCCACACGTTGATCCCCATGCGGTCGCACATCAGCGCGAGTTCGTTCACCAGGCCGATGTTGATCATGCGGAAGGTGTTTTCGAGCAGCTTCACCATTTCCGCCACGCTGGTGGATCCCACGGGAACCACGGTGTCGAGCGCCTGTTTGTAGAACAACGCACCGATTTCGGTGCAGGCCGGAGTGATCCCGCCCACCACTTTGGGAATGTTCTTGGTTTGATATTTGGGATTGCCCGGGTCCACGCGCTCGGGCGAAAAACACATGAAGAAATCCTTACCCACCTTGAGCCCGGCTTCCTCGAACATCGGCAGCATCAGTTCATCCGTCGTGCCGGGATAAGTGGTCGATTCCAGGATCACCAGCGTCCCAGGATGAAAGTGTTTGGCGATCTCCTGGCAGGCGTTGACGATGAAGCTCATGTCCGGATCTTTGGTCTTGCGCAGCGGAGTCGGCACGCAGATGTTGATGGTGTCCAGATCCTTGACCACGCTGAAGTCGGTGGTGGCGCGGATCTTGCCGGCCTTCACGTAGGGTTCAAGCGCGGAGGTGGGAATGTCCTGAATGTAAGACTCGCCGCGGTTAATGGCGTCCACTTTGGATTGCTGCACATCGATTCCGGTAACACAGAATCCGGCGTGCGCGAATTCCACGACCAGAGGGAGACCGACATAGCCCAGCCCGACCACGCCGACATGCGCTGTATGCGATTCGATCTTGCGCCGCAGTTCTTCAAAATGATTCGTCATCTTAAAATTAGTCTAGTCCTCTCTCGTAATAAAACTGGCCTTCCGCGACGATCTCGGCAGGCCCTACCAAGTGTATATCGTCATTTTCGACCCGCAACTCCAGAGGGCCGGCGGGCGTCAGAACCCGGACCGGGCTGTGGACCAGTCCCCGTGCCAGGGCCGCGGCAGCCGCACCGGTCGATCCCGTTCCGGAACTCATGGTCTCTCCGGCTCCGCGCTCGAAGAAGCGCACATCCAGAGTGTGATCGTCCACCACGCGAATGAAGGATACGTTAGTGCGATGCGGGAAGAGGGGGTGCCGTTCCAACTCGGCTCCCAGAATTCTCCATTCGAACTCGAACCCGTCGGTAAATACGGCACACTGCGGATTTCCAACGTTCAGGATCACGCATTCGTGGCCGGGGATCAGGGTGGCGTGTAAGTCTTCGATGACGGCTGGCCCCATATTCATTTCGAACGAATAACAATGCCCGTGGCGCTCCAGAAGGCGGAGAGTCTTCACGCCTGCCCCCGTAGAGATGCGGACTTGGCCAGTGGCCATTCCGGATTCCACCAATAGAGCGGCCGCACACCGTGTTCCATTTCCGGAAATCTCGCTGCGGCTACCGTCCGAATTCCACAGCTCGATAGCGGCAGGGGAGCCGTTATTCGCGTTGTCGATCAGAATCCAGCCATCGGCGCCTGGCCCGACATGACGGTCGCAGATGGCGCGAGCCAATGCAGCCGGATCGCCCGCTTGCATGGCCAACTGTTCACGCCAGGTAAGCAGGAAATCGTTACGTGCTCCGTGCGCTTTTGTAAACGGGATTTGCACCTATTCGCGATGGTAAACTTCCACCACCGGCGCTCCTTTCATCACGATATGCCGTCGCAGCGTGAAACCGGCTTTCTGCAGCGCGGCATCTACCGAGTCGCCCGAAAAAGCCAGTCCCCACTCGACCAATCCACCCTCGCGGAGGAAAAGATCCGGACGAGCCCTTGCGGAATCGAACGCTACGCCGTTGCCCTCATGCAAACTCTCCCGCAACGGGATGCCGGCCTCGCGCAAAACTCCGGTCAGGTCTCCGAACGGAAAAATGATGCCCGAACCCGGCCGATACTCATGCGCCAGGAACTTAGCGGCCTCAGCCGTCCAGGCTCGCCGAGATTCGGAATTGATCTCCGACTCTTTCCATGATATCGAAGACGCCCCACGGAAACCCCACAGTCCCGCGATCGCAACCCCCAGAATGATACTGGCTTTCACGTGGAGGCGGTCCGGTATCAAAGTCACAAGAGCTCCCGCGGCCAAGGCTGCGAACGGGATCACCGCGATCGCGTAACGGGTGTTGTACCAGCCGTATGGAGGCAAATCCGGAACGAAGATGGGGGTGCCCGAGGAGTGCATGCTCCAGACATAGAACAGCGGCGGGAGAAGCAGTAGAAACAGGGCCCACCAGACACGCTTGGCAACAGCGACTAAAGTTCCGGCAATCCCCAAGACGAGCAGCGGCCATCCGGCGATCCAACGCGAGGCGGCCAGGTAATATCGCGCGGCCATGATCCAATCGTGATCGCCGGGATAGCGGAATCCCCCCTGTGCGAGCTGGCGCTGGTAGATGGCAGCGGCGGAATACGGTCCGTTGTAAAACTCCAAGGCGTTGCTGTAGTAATACTGATTGTGCGCGAGCCATGCCAAGGGTCCCAACGACGCGAGGACGGCGAACAGAATCGCGTGCGATTTACTCTTTGCGACAACCAGAAGATAGAGGCACACGAACGGGATCAGGAACCAGCCTTCGTAGCGCGTGAGTGAAGCGGCGTTCGACGCAGCCGCGGCGATCAGCACAGCGCACAGCGATTGCGTATCCCGGAACCACAGCGTCGCCCACAGCAACGACGCGAGCGGCGCCAGGAACAGCAGCTCCGTCATGGGCGTCGCCTGCAGGTACAGGATGTTTGGATTGAGGGCAAACAACAGAGCGACCGCCAGCGCCGCTCCCGTGCTGCCGTACAATCGCCGAGCCGCACTGAACAGAAACATTCCCGCGATTACAAAACACGCCACCGAAGGCAGAACACCCGCCAGCCCGCTGTGCCACCAGGCGTCGCGCATGACAAAGGGAATCATCAGAAGATGTGGCAGCAAGAGCCACACCGTGCCGATCTGATCGGGCCCAGGCGTACGCGAATCGAGAATCCGGCGCGCGATATTCAAATGCGCCTCGGCATCGCCGTAATACAGGGAATAGCCGTGCGTGAAGCACCACCACGCCGCGCCAATGCCGATCGCACCTAGCACGGCGGCCAGCATTACGGCCGCGCCGGCGACGCTAGAACGAGGTAAAGCTGCGGAATTCTTCGAAGCGCGCATCGATCTCCGCCCGCTGGAGCGTGCGGAAACGTTCCACACCGAACTGCTCACAGCAGAAACTCCCCATGACGGAGCCGTAGATCACCGCGCGGCTCAAATCGCCCCGGCTGATGTGGTCGCCCTTCAGATCGAAGCCCTGCTGCGCCAGATAACCTATGAAGCCGCCGGCGAAACAGTCTCCGGCGCCCGTCGGATCGAAGACGGTCTCCAAGAGATATCCGGGCACGATGAAATAGGAATCCTTGCGGAATAGCATCGCGCCGTACTCGCCGCGCTTGATGACCAGCGTATGCGGACCCATCGCGAGAATCTTGGCAGCCGCTTTCTTCAAATTCTCTTCTCCGGAGAGCATGCGGGCTTCGCCATCGTTGATCAGCAGGAAATCCCAGTTTTTGATGGTCTTCAGGAGCTCATCGCGGAAATCCGCGATCCAAAAGTTCATGGTGTCGCCGCCAGCCAGACGCACCTTCTTCATCTGGGAGCGAACGCCGGCCTGCAAACGGGGCTGAATGTTCCCCATCAGCAGATATGGCGCGTCCAGATAGTTCGCCGGGAGTTTGGGGTCGAAGTCGGCGAATACGTTCAGGTCGGTGGTCAACGTTTCGCGATCGTTCATATCCGGCGTGTATTTGCCGGCCCAGAAAAAAGTTTTCCCGCGGACGCGCTCCAGACCTTCCAGATCCACGCCATGCCCGGCCAGAAGATCCGTGTCTTCCTTAGCGAAATCGTCACCCACCACTGCGACCAGCCCGACTTTAGTGAAATAGCTCGCGGCCAGGGAAATGTAGGTGGCCGCCCCGCCTAACATGCGGTCCACTTTGCCATGCGGTGTTTCCACGCCGTCATAGGCAACGGACCCAACAACGATCAGAGACATTTTCTGATTGTAGCGGATGGATAGTTATAGCGATGCAAGGAGCCTACCGATAAGATGGAGACACGTGCTTCTCCGTCTCCTGGACGTCCGGAACCTGCCGGATCTGATTCTGCTCTCCGCGGTAATCCTGGTGCAAGCCGCTGGCGCCGCATTGCTGCTCTGGGGACCGGCGGGAGTGCGTTTGTTGCGTCTGCGCTGGGCGGTCATCGCAGGAACGCTTTTTTCCGCTGTGCTGCCGATGCTGGGATTCCTGCTGCGTTTCGCGCGCGTGAACCACTTTTTTCCGCCCTGGTGGTCTGGCTGGGGGCGCGGGCTGATCTTCGCCTGGGCCTTCCTTTCAGTATTTTTGGTGGCGGCGATCCTGATCTCGCGACGATGGCTGCGGGCGCAATCCGGACACAGCCCGGCTCGCAGGGCGTTTCTGCACACTACCCAGGCTGCTCTGATCTGTACTCCAGCGATTGTTACGGGCTATGCGGTTTTCATCCAGCGCCTCAATCTTTCGCTACGGGAGCAGGATCTGATGTTTCCTGATTTGCCCCAGGATCTCCATGGCCTGCGTATCGTTCAATTGACCGACATCCATCTCAGTCCTTATCTTCCGGAACACATCCTGGCCCGGGCCGTCGACATGGCCAATGAGACGCGCGCGCATCTGGCGCTGGTCACCGGCGATCTCATCAGCACCGAACGCGATCCCCTGGATACGTGTTTGCGCCAGCTATCGCGCCTGCGGGCCGATGCCGGAATCTTCGGTTGCCTGGGCAATCACGAAATGTACACGAACAGCGAAGACTATGTCGAACAGCAAGGCGCTCGCATGGGCCATCGGTACCTGCGGCGACGCAGCCAGCCTTTGAAATTCGGCCAGGCAACCCTGAACTTGGCGGGCGTCGATTATCAATCGAGCGGCAAGCCCTACCTGGTTGGCGCGGAGCGGATGGTCGCGCCCGATGCGTTCAATGTCCTGCTATCGCATAACCCGGATGTGTTTCCGGTGGCCGCGCGGAAAGGGTATCGGCTCACCATCGCGGGTCACACCCACGGGGGACAGGTGCGGGTAGAGATTCTGCACCGTGATTTGAGTTTCGCGCGGTTTTTCACCCCCTATGTCGACGGGCTGTACCGCCGGGACCAAGCCGCGATCTTCGTCTCGCGAGGCATCGGTACCATTGCGCTGCCCGCGCGATTGGGCGCTCCTCCGGAAGTGAATCTACTACGCCTGTGCCGTACCTGATCCTCAGCGACATTCACGGCAATTACGAGGCTCTCGAAGCGGTACTCGAGAATGCTCGCGGCCGCTACGACAAAATTCTGTGCCTGGGCGATCTGGTGGGATACGGCGCCGATCCGAACCCGGTCGCCGACTGGGTCAAGCAGAACGTCGTGTCGGTGGTTCGTGGAAACCATGACCGTGCCTGCACCGGAACCGATTCGCTTGAGTACTTCAATCCATCGGCGCGAGCCTCGGCAATGTGGACGCGCGGCGTGCTGACGCCCGGCAACCGCAGCTATCTGGAGCATCTCGCGCGGGGTCCGCTGCACATCACCGATGGTGATTTCGATCTGGTCCACGGCTCGCCTCTGGATGAGGACGAATATCTGGTTGGCGTGGAGGATGTCCGGTTCCTCGCCGAGTACCTGGAAACGAAGCTTACATTCTTCGGCCATACCCACTTGCAGGGCGGATTTCTCGTGGCCCCGCGTAGCGTGAAGGGCATTACGCCGGATCGGGTGATGCAGCTTGAACCCAACTATTACTACTTAATCAATCCGGGATCCGTCGGCCAGCCGCGCGACGGGGATCCACGCGCCGCCTACGTGGTCTTTTCTCCGGAAGACCGCACGGTCGAATACGGACGCGTGCCCTACGACATCGGTAAGGCGGCGTGCAAAATCCTGCAGGCGGGACTACCGGAGTCACTGGCGCTGCGATTGTTCGAAGGGATCTAACACCCTACGAGCTGCCGATGAGCAGTCCCGCGATAAACACCAGTGCTCCACCGAGCATCACCTGCAACATGGCGGAAAACAGCGGCGTGTCCATGTAGCGATGCCTGATATAGCTGATTACGGCCAGTTCAACAATCACCACCATCAGCGCCACGATGAACGCCGCCCGGAAATCCGCGATCAGGAACGGAAGCGTGTGGCCGATGCCGCCGGCGGTGGTCATCAGGCCGCATACCAACCCGCGAATCCAGGGATGGCCGCGTCCGGTCAGAGACCCGTCGTCGGAAAGCGCTTCGGCGAAGCCCATGGAGATTCCGGCGCCCACCGACGCTGCCATGCCGACCAGAAATGCGTCCCAACTGTTTTTAGTGGCGAAGGCCGCGGCGAACACGGGGGCGAGCGTTGAGACGGAGCCGTCCATCAGACCCGCCAGACCCGGCTGGACGATCTGCAACACGAACAGGCGGCGCTCCGTGGCGTCCTCGGTTTTCACTGCCTCGTCGGTCAGGATTTTCTGTTCCAGCGCGTGCGCTGCTGCGGAATGTTTGCGCTCCGCGTCGGCCAGATCGCCCAAAAGCTTGCGGACAACCGCATCACTGACCTGCTGCATGGCACGCTCGTAAAAATTACGGGTTTCGAGTTCCATGATCTCGACCTGTTTCCGGACCGCGTGGATCCCCAGGGGCCGAACCAGCCACATGGGACGCCTCTGCACAAAACCTTTTACGTCCTGGCGACGGATCAGGGGGATGTGGTCGCCGAAACGCTGGCGATAAATCTCGATCAGGCTGGCGCGGTGCTCGGATTCCTCCGCCTGCATTTCCTCGAACATCTTGGCGGACGCCGGGTAAGTATCGCGCAGCCCATCGATGAAGTCTCCGTAGATCCGGGCGTCTTCCTCTTCCAGTGCGATGGCCAGCGCCACGATCTCGCGCTCCGTCAGATCTTTGAAGTTCTTAGCCATGTAGTCTAGGCTACCGTCAGAATTCATTCGCCCGCTTGCCTGTAACACTTTGACTAGCAATAGGAAATCGTGTCCATTCAAAATTTCGATATAGGTCGCGGCTGGCTTTGGTTAGAATAGAGCGGAAGTAGAATAGACAAACGGATGTCCCCTACGAACGGTAAGCTGCCTGCGGCCACGTCGTCAAAGGTAGTAGTCGCCACGACGGTAGCACTTTCCTTCATCAGCTTTTGGCGCGGAGCATCAATTGTCCTCAGCGACTTAGCGTCGTCCGCTTTCTATGCCGGCGGCGCCGCCGAGCAGGCCATCGGCAAGGCTGCCCCCTGGTTTGTGCTGGGCGTCATGCTGTTCAGCTTCGCGGTGCGCAGCGTCTATCTCGAGAGCTGCAGCATGTATGTACGCGGCGGCGTGTACGTGGTGGTCCGCGACAGCATGGGTCCGGTGATGGCCAAGCTTTCGGTATCCGCGCTGGTGTTCGATTACATCCTTACCGGCCCCATCAGCGGCGTCAGTGCGGGGCAATATCTGGGCGCTCTGATCAATGAGCTGACTACCTATCACGTCAATGTCGATTTATTCGCGGCTGGAGTCGCCGTGGTGGCGACGGTCTACTTCTGGTGGATGAACATCAAGGGCGTGCATGAATCCAGCGGCAAGGCGCTGCGGATCATGCAAATCACCACGGTGATGGTGGCGATCCTGCTGATCTGGTGTCCCATCACGATGGTGCTCCAGAACAAGTGGAAACTTCCGCCCGCCCCGATTCCATCCAACATCAACTTCTCCGACGATGCCCAAGGCTGGCTTAAAGGGACCTTCTGGCTGCAAATACCGGTGGTGATGATCATCATCGCCTTTGGGCACTCGTTGCTCTCCATGAGCGGGTTTGAAACTCTGGCCCAGGTCTACCGGGAGATCGCATCTCCCAAGCTGAAGAACCTCAAGATCGCGGCCAACATCGTGTGCGTCTACGCGCTGGTGGGTACGGGAATCATCACGTTATACGCCACCATGATTATTCCCGATGGCGAGCGCCCCAAGTACTTCGCCAACCTGATCGGCGGTCTGGCGATGAATTTGAGCGGCCCCTATGCCATGCGGCTGGCCTTCCACATCTTCGTGGTCTTTGTGGGCGGGCTGATTCTTTCGGGAGCAATCAACACATCCATCATCGGAGCCAATGGCGTGCTCAACCGCGTGGCCGAGGATGGCGTGCTGGTACCGTGGTTCCGCCATCCGCAGCACAAATATGGCACCACCCATAACATCATCAACCTGATCACCATTCTCCAGCTGGCCACCATCTTCTACAGCCGTGGCAACATGACGATTCTGGCGGAAGCCTACGCGTTCGGAGTGGTGTGGAGCTTCTTCTTTAAGGCTTTGGGAGTAACAGCGCTGCGCTTCCAGCGCCACGATCAGGAATACAAGACGCCCTTGAACCTGCGAGTGGCAGGTTGGGAAATCCCGATCGGCCTGATTATCACGACCACTATCCTGGGATGCGTGGCGGTCGCCAATCTTTTTACCAAGCAG
>Ga0068858_100005700_pt1 | contig 12172 bp, 8 predicted proteins | sample KBSSwiS12_FD_66589 | JGI IMG/M metagenome (GOLD analysis project Ga0068858, IMG submission 66589) | Switchgrass rhizosphere microbial communities from Kellogg Biological Station, Michigan, USA - KBS Switchgrass S1-2 | ecosystem: Host-associated > Plants > Roots > Rhizosphere > Soil ... | reverse complement strand
CATGACGTGCTTGAAGTGCTGATATTGTTGAATCGTATTGGCATGCGCGGCGCCCGCTTCGAGCAACACGTGTGCCATTCCCGCCTCGCCGGCATGCGCTGCCGCGCTGAGGCCACCAGGTCCTGCCCCCACGATGACCAGATCAAATAACTGTACGTCCTGCATCCGAAGGCTGTTTCCTGATTTCCTGGCCCAGTTTCCTGGCCCAATTTCCTGGCCGTTCTGATCGCCGTTCCCGTGGACGTCTTATACTGACTCGAGGGAACGCAATGCAAAAGATGTAGCCGCCGGGCGACGATGTTGTGTCAGGATTTGTTACAAATCAGGCGCAGTCAACACGAGGCGAGACTGACGTCTCGCCTCGTCAATGCGCGGAAGAAATGCGACGCATATCGGCGACAGATTCAAACAGCGAGGGTGTTGGTGCCGCGCTGTGCGCGTGAGAAGCGGGCGCGTTGTGATTCGATCCGGTGCGTGCGACGGTCTCGATGCGCTGTCGTGACTCGAACGCGGCGGCAAACAGGCCCGCATCCAGCGCCCGGTGCAGGGCCGCGGCCTGCGCGGGCGTTCCATTCCCGGCACACAGGGTCTCCAACACGGAGGCGAGATCCGGCAGATCCAGGAATTGAGCGCAGACAGCAGAATCACGCAGGCTTTGCAAGGCGCGGCGATAGTCTCCCGCCCGCTGCGTGAACCAGGCGGTCTGATCGACGAAATCGGCAGCGCGGGCACGGCGTAACCGCACGCTCTCGGGCAGCCGTCCGTGGCCGAGCTCGCGTGCCAGTCCACGCGGACGGTTGCCAACCCGGAAGATGTGCAATGGGAAGGTCAGCAGGCGCTCCAGGAGCTTGCGGTCGGCGGTCGGATCGAGCCATTCGAGGCTGAATCGCGCCATGAAATCAACTCGGGTCGAGGTTCGCGGGGCGAGCACGGCGCGTGTAAACAGCTCGCGCTCCGCCGACGGTGAGATGCTGACCGATTGATCCATTTCGGTGGCGATTGCAGTTGCCAACAGGCCGCCCGGGCTGGCCCCGAGGCAGCGGACCCGGTCCCACGTGTGTTGAGCCACGCTGGCAAGGCGTCTGAGTTGCACAAATTGGGCATCACACAGATCACCTGCATAGCCGATCGACTGATTGCCATGATCGGCGCAGAGAATCACCCGGGCGCGGTTGTGTGCGGCCCGTGCGCTCATCTGCCACATCCACACGAGGCTCGCCGGGTTGCATACCGGCGTCTGCGCGAGCTCGTGCGCCAGGGGTAGAATGTCCAGCGGTGTCAGGTTTCCCAGGGACACCAGGCGCTGCCGGATGTTGGGCCGGTGCTCCGCGACCTGGGTCGCCCAGACGGCATCGTCCTGTCCGCCAGCTGTCAATGCTTCCAGTACTTTGCCGCCCGCGGACATGCGGCCGGCCGCGGTGACGGCCACGAGCGCGGAGTCGAGTCCGCCGCTCAAGGCCGCAACGACACCGCCCCGGGCGCGCAGCCGGCAGGCTACCGCCGAATCAAACAATATCCGTGCTTCTTCCACATAGTCGCGAGTGTGAGCGTGAACGTCGCGGGCCGTCGTGTCAGGGCGCCACCATTTTTCAACTTTCAGCACATCTTCGTGATGTACGAGGAGATGGCCGCCCTGCAGTACCTCGATGCCCGCAAACATCGTGCGGCCGTGGACGGGTTGGCCGGCCGCCACGCGACCAAGACACTGGAGATCGAGGCTCGCGCAGGTTTTGGGGCATGCGAGCAGAGCGCTCAGTTGCGAGGCAAGCAGGATGCGGTCGCCGGTCCGGCAATAAAACAGTGGGAAGTTACCGAGGTGATCGGTGGCCGCCACGGTCCGTCTCGACCAGCGCTCCCAGGCTACGAACGCGAAGTCGCCATAGACGTGCCGGGGAGTGTCTTCGCGCCACTTCTGGTAGCACTGCCGCAGAATCTGCGCATCCGACCAGGCGGCACCGCGGGCGGGCTCGATCTCGAGCAATTGCAGCAGGCCGGCGCGATCATCGAGGCGCGCGCGGCAGACGAAAATCAACTCGCGATCCACGGCGGGGGGCGCGTCCAGTGGATCCTCGGGCAACAGGGGGATCGTGCGCGATGCTGCCGCGAATGCCCCGCTTGCATCGACCCACGCGGCGTGCGCGGGGTCGGCGCGACTCAAGAGCTCGCCGCGCCCGGGAAGGGCCGCGGCCATGGCGGCGATGTCTTCGAGGCGGCAGCCCGTTTCGCCCGCGATTGCAGCAAACATGACATACCTCCTGGCAGTGCCGTGACACTAACAGAAGGCATCCGCGGGCTCATTCCGCGGCGCGCCAACATTCAGACGCGCTGGAGCTTCCGCAATGGCTCTATGAACTTGGAATAGTTACGCCAGCGCTTGACGGAGTCACCGTACATGCGCTGGCGCACCTGCCACGAGCTGGCGGTCACCACGGGACGCGGGTTCTCGTTGAATTTGAGGCAGCGTACGTCCCACTCGAGGTCCAGGTGAGCGAGTATTTTTCGCGTCCAGGTTTCCTGGTCGGAGACGAGCTCCTCGTAGGGCACATCGAGGAGGGTTCCGGGGGGCAGGACTTTGCGCCAGTGAGCCATGAGGCGCTCGTGCTGCCGGTAGTATTCCGCGAGGTCATTGAGGTCGAACGTGTAGTTCAGTGCCATCGAGAAATTCTGGAAGTAACACGACAGACACGTGTCGATCGGGTCACGCTGTACGTAGATGATGCGGGCGTTGGGAAAAACCGAATGAATGAGTCCGAGATGATCGGCGTTAACCGGTGTCTTCTCTACCACGTAATCCGCATCAGGCTCACGGCTCTTCAGGACGTGCAGGTAATTCGCGGCGATCTTCTGACGCTGTTCCTGCGGCAAGAGCGCCTTGCGGATTCGCGCTTCATCGCTTCTGAACTCATCGCTCCAGAAATCCATCTCGCCCACGCCGGCTACCGATGGATGCGAGGCCAGAATCTGCTCGAGGAGTGAGGTGCCCGAGCGCGGCATACCGACCACAAAAACCGGCCGGGTCGAAGCGGCCCCGTCGGCCTTTGCGCGGCTCAGCGCTTCAGGCGTGTAGGCAATGATCATGTCATTTACAAAGCGCGAGTGGCCTCGCTCATCGTAGGCAACCGCGAGCGGCTTCAGCAGCTCATTGGCGCGCTTATAGTTGTCGAACGCCTGTGCATGGCTTCCGAGGTCGTCGTAACACTTGCCGATCGCGAACCGCAGGTTGGCCTCTTCAGGCGGGCTCGATGTGTTGGCGGCAACCTTTTCGACGTCCGCTATCCATCCGCTGTCCGCTTTGGTCATGCGGCGTGAGAGCGCAAGGCCAATCAGTGCGGCCGGCAGGACCGGATCAACTTCGAGCGCGCGACGATACGCTTGCTCGGCTTCCGTGAAGCGGCCGGCCGAACGCGCGACCGTGCCCAGCCCGGCCAATGCCGGCGCGAAGCGCGGGTTGGTTTTCAGAACTTTCTCAAATTCGGCGCGTGCCTTGTCGAGCTGCCTCTGGTTCGCCAGCGCCTCGCCGAGCTGAGTCCGGATCAGTGGATCCGTCTGTTGCAGTCCCGCGGCGCGCCTGAACGAGTTCTCAGCATCCGCATAGCGTCCCATCATCAGACGCAGGTTGCCCACGTTGAACAGCGCTTCGGCGTTCCTGGGGTTGAGTGCCAAGGCGGTGTGAAGTTGTTGCCGGGCGTCCTCATAGCGGCCGAGTCGGGTCAACGTGGCGCCGAGATTGTTGAATCCCGCCGCGTCCTTGGGCCGGGCGCCCGTATATTCGCGATACAGCTCGACGGCTTCCAGGTAGGCCCCACGGGCCGCTGACTCATCGGCCCGCAACAGCAGCGCATCCACGGATTTGCGGTCGAAACGGATTCTGGCGGTGGTACTCGTCGTGTCCGGGTCGGAGGCGGGCGCCGCCGCGACGGGCGCCGCCGCGACGGGCCCCAGCGCACTGATGTTGATCAATAGTGTCTGCGTGACGTCGTGCGCAGTTTCAACCGCCACGCCTTTCTCGAGCAGCCGCCAGCGGAAGGCGTTTGCAAATCGGACTCGGCGGTAGAAATTGAGCTTGCGCGAGCGCAACTCCTCAGTCGCGTCGTGCAGGAATTTCCGGATGACTTCCCCGGTCGTCTGGCGCGGGAACGAGTCTGCAAGCTCGGCACCCGCATCCACCGCATCCTGTGCCTTGAGCCAATTAATGAGCATGCGCTACATGATATATCGCAGGGCACCCGGCTCAGTGACACGGGTCTCACGCAGCGCGGCGAGGGACATTAACTTTTATTTAAATGAGGCTCGAGGCCCGCCCGATCGGGGTCAGTGGCGTGACGAACTTGGCGTAATTACGTGCCCGTCCTACGGAATCAGGCTGCACGGGCAGTTGCAGGCACCGCTCATCCAATCCCAGGCCCAGGAAGTCCAGCAGCTTGCGGGTGGTGGGCTCGCGGTTCGCGACGAGCTCTTCATATGTCACATCTAGAATCGTTCCAGATGGCAGCACGCTCCGCCAGTGAGCATTCAGGCGCGCGTGCTCGGCGTAGTACGCCGCCAGGTCAGTGAGATCGAACGCGAAATTCTGTGTGCCGCTGAATGGCTGGAAGAAACACGACAGGCAGGTGTCCACCGGGTCGCGGCGCATGAAGATGAAGCGGGCGTCGGGAAGAACCGAGTAAATGAGACCGACATAGTCGGCGTTCACGGGAGTTGCTTCGACTACCGCATTCGCATTCGGGCTCAGGCGTCTGATGGCGGCAATGTACTCGGATGCGAGCTTCCTGCGGGCATTCTCGGACAGGATCTTCCGGCGCACGCGATTGTCTGCACCGCGAGCCGTTTCCTGCCAGAAATTCAACTGACCCACGCTCGTGACTTCCGGGTGCGAAGCCAGGATCCGTCCGGTCAGTGCCACGCCCGAGCGCGGCATTCCGATCACGAACACGTGGCGCATCGGCGAGCTGTCGCTGATCCGCGCGCTGGCGAGCGAGTCGGCCGTGTAGGTGTTGGCCATGTCCTCAACCAACGCGGTGTACGCGTTTGCATCAAATGCAGGCGCGAGAGGTTTCATCAATGTGTTGGCGCGCTGGAAGCTGGTGAGCGCCTGCGCGTATTGCCCGGTGTCGTCGTGGAATTTGCCTAGCGCATAACGAAGCGCGGCTTCATCGGCGTGCGACTTGGTGGCAGAGGCCAATTTTTCCGCATTCTGCAGCCATCTCGAATCGGCTTTGGTCATACGCCGCAGGCTGGGGATGGTAGCCCACGCCCGGATCAGGTGTGGATCTGCCTGTACGGCACGCCACAGCAGGGCTTCGGCTTCCGCGGCACGACCCTTGGCCCGCTCCAACAATCCCATGCCACACAACGCACCGGCGTGCTCGGGTGTCGTTTTGAGCACAGCCTCAAACTCGGAGCGTGCGCTGTCGAGGCGGCCGATCAGTGTGAGTGCCAGTCCGAGACTGCTGCGCGCCGCGAGGTCTGTCGGCTGGAGGCTGACAACGCGCCGGAATGCCTCTTCCGCCTCGCTATAACGATGGAGTTGCAAAAGCGCGTTGCCGAGGTTGGTGTAGGCATCGACATTCTTCGGATTGCGAGTCACCGCCTTTCGAAGTTGATCTGCGGCGTCCGCGTGTCTGCCGAGTTTCAACAGAGCCACGGCCAAATTGTTCAGCGCGGCCGTGTCGCGCGGACGCGCAGCGAGGTATGCCTGGTAGTGAGCGACCGCGTCCTCAAACTGTCCTGCGCCGAGAGCCTCCTCACCCTGGCGAAATAAGGCCTCGAGTGCCTTCCCGTCGACCGGGCCCCCGTTGGACCTGGCATCGGCGCGACTCTCCGTCGCTCTCGCGTCGGTGGCGCCCGAGGTGCGAGCTGGAGCAAACGCAGGAGCTGCAGCCGGCGCTGCCGGTGTGCTGGCAGTACTCCTTCCGGATGAGCTGATGAGCAATGTTTGTGTCACATCGCGTGCTGTATCAGCCGCGACGCCGTTCTCCAGCAGCCGCCATTTGAAGGCATTCGCGAAACGGACGCGCTGATAGAAATTCAGATTCCGGCCGCGCAGGTCCTGGGTGGCGGTGCGCAGGAATTCGCCTACCGCGGGCCCTGCTGCCTGAGTGGGAAACGAGTCGGCGAGGGCCGCGCCCGCATCGACCGCATTTTGAGCTTTGAGCCATGAGAACAGCATATGTCCAATTATAGAGAGCGGTTTTCGATCCTGAGCGTGATTGGGTTCACGGGTGGCGCCCAACTGGAAGCACTTCACGCCCGCGCAAGAGCAGCACGTCGCATTGAGTGGCCGGGCGTCGGGAGGCGAACGCAAAGTGGCCCTCATTCCATCACCGTGAGGGTGCAACGCATGCGTTGCACGGGTTGCCCGCGAGGGTAACCCCGGATCGACGTTGAGCAGGCGAACGCCTGCGCAAAAGGAGACCACAATGATTCTGGACATCCTGGCGCACACACCCGTCTGGGTCTGGATCGTTTTCGGGGCGCTCATCCTGCTGGGCTTGCAGCAGTCCCGAACCCGCGACGTGAGCATTGCGCGGGCGACGATTCTGCCCATCGTCATGATTGTTCTGTCCCTGAGCGGCGTCGTCGGTGCGTTCGGGCCCGTACCGTTCGCATTGGTCGCGTGGGCGGCCGGCGCCGGCCTGTCCCTGGCGCTGGCAGGAAAAGCGGTGGCCGTTCGGGGCGCCTCCAGGTCGACCCAACCAGGCCATTTGAGGGTCCCGGGAAGCTTCGTGCCGGTCATGCTCATCATGGCGGTGTTCATCACCAAGTACTCAGCGGGGGTCGCTCTGGCAATCAATCCGTCCCTGGCCGCGAATACCGCTGTCGCTGTCACTCTGAGCCTGGTGTACGGCGCGTTCTCGGGCCTTTTCTGGAGCCGGGCCCAATCGCTGCGCGCGCTGGTGCAAAATGTGCAGCCATGAATCGCTATCTCTCGCGAGCGCTGCGCAGTGTTGGTTACGGAATCGGGGCAGGTCTGTGCATTGCGCTCATCCGCCAGCAGCCCATCGGGACCACGCTCCTGTATTCAATGTGCATTTCGGTGGCGTGTTGGTTCTTCATCGAAAGCGGCCGTTATCTCGTCGCCGCGCGCATCGACCCCGGTGATCGGCGGCCGGGGTGGCCCGGGTGGGGTTGGATGACGACGGTCGTCATCGTCGGCGGTTGTCTCGGGCTGCTGAGCGGCACCCTGTTGGCAGACACGCTCACTGGCCAGCACACGCCGATCCTGTCGGGCGATGAAGACCTGCGGCATCTCCTCGGCGACCTGTTGTTTGTGCTGCTGCCGGCCATGATCATTACGTACTTTTTCAATACCCGCAGCGTGATCGCCGATCGGGAAGCGGCGGCCCAGGCCGCGCAGCGCCAGGCCGCGGAGAGTCGCCTGCGCCTCCTGGAAGCGCAGCTCGAGCCGCACATGTTCTTCAACACCCTGGCCAATCTCCACGTGTTGATCGGCATCGACCCGCCCCGCGCGCAGGCGATGTTGGATCAGCTGATCGCATTTCTGCGCGCGACCTTGAACGGCTCCCGGGCATTGGAGCATCCTCTGCATGCGGAGTTCGAGCGGACACGCGACTACCTCGCGCTGATGCAGGTACGAATGGATGACCGGCTGCGGGTCCGGTTCGATCTGCCCGAAACGCTCGCCGAGGTACCCGTACCCCCGTTGCTCCTGCAGCCCCTGGTTGAAAACGCGATCAAACATGGGCTCGAACCCTCGGTGACGGGCGGACGGATCGAGGTAAAGGCCGCGAGGGAAGGGGATACCTTGACGCTCGCCGTTCGCGATACCGGGGTCGGTTTGGGTCGGCGCGCTTCCAATGGCACGAGCTTTGGCCTGCAGCACGTGCGTGAGCGCCTCGAGACTTTGTACGGCGGCACGGCCTGTCTCAGCCTGAGTGCGCCGAACGATGCCGAGGGGGGTACTCTGGCCATCATCCGCATGCCGCTGAAATAAATGCAAACGACCGGACTGATTGCTGAAGATGAGCCACTGCTGGCCGCCAGCCTCGCCATGATGTTGGCGAAGCTCTGGCCGGAACTGCGGATCGTGGCCACGGTGACGCACGGCGCCGCGGCTGTCGAGCAGGCGCTCGCTCAACGACCCGACGTTGTATTTCTCGATATACGCATGCCGCAGGTTTCGGGCCTGGAGGCAGCGGAGTCCATCGCCGAGGATTGGCCGGGTGATGCGCCATTGCCGTTGATTGTGTTTGTCACTGCGTATGATCAGTACGCACTGCGCGCTTTCGACCACGCGGCTGTTGATTACGTGCTCAAGCCCGTTGAGGCCGATCGGCTCGCTGTGACCTGCCGCCGCCTGCAGGCTGCGCTCGCTGCGCGTAACAAGACCAGGGCCGAGCTGCCAGGTGAGCTGATAACGGCACTGGCGGCATTGCGTAGCGCTGAACCTGAGGCCGCGGCTCCTGCGCGCCTGCGGGTGTTGCAGGCGAGCCTGGGTAACACGATACACATGGTTCCAGTGGCGGAGGTGTTGTATTTCGAGGCGGCCGACAAGTACGTCAAAGTGGTCACAGCCACGCGTAGCTTTCTGATACGGATCCCGTTGCGGCAGTTGCTTCCGCAGTTGGATCCCGGTCAGTTCTGGCAGGTGCATCGGGCGACAGTCGTTCGGGCGGATGCCATCGATACGGCGACGCGCGACGACAGCGGCAAAGTGGAGCTGACCTTGAAGGGGCACCCGGGGAAGGTGGCGGTGAGCCGGTTGTACGCCCATTTGTTCAAGCCCATGTAAACACTTAAGTGGGCACTTGACTATCGGGCGGCCGGCATGCACACTTAAGTCACCACTTAACAAAGGAACGCCACCATGACCGACCGCATCGTCTCCCACAGCACTTTCGTCATCGAGCGCACCTATCCCGCGGCCCCTCAGCAGGTCTTTCGCGCGTTCTCAGACCCCGCCCGCAAGCGTCGCTGGTTCGCGGAGGGCGAGGGTTTCGACGTCGAATCCTTTGAAATGGATTTCCGGGTCGGGGGCTTTGAGCGCTCGCGATTTCGCTTCAAGGAAGGCTCGCCGGTGCACCCGGGTACCCCGTGCGCGAATGACACGGTCTTCCTCGACATCATCAACAACGAGCGCATCGTGCTCGCGTACACGATGACGGTGGGTGGAAAACGCATCTCCGCTTCGCAGTCGACCTTCGAGCTTCTGGCCGATGGCGCAGGCACAAAGCTCGTCTTCACCGAGCAGGCCGCCTTCTTTGCGCACGCGGATGGGCCGCAGATCCGCGAGCAGGGTTGGCGTGCGTTGCTCGACCAACTTGCACGGGAGCTGGGACGCTAGTGCACGCTCAAACAGTTGACGTCAACCGCGTGTTTCACGCGCTGAGTGACGCCACGCGGAGGCAGATGATCGAGCGGCTGAGCGAGGGACCGGTGTCAGCCTCAGAGTTGGCAAAGCCCCTGGGCGTGTCACTCGCCGCGGTCGTACAACATCTGCAATTGCTGGAGGAGTGCTCTCTGGTCCGCAGCGAGAAGGTCGGCAGAACCCGCCTGTGCCGCATGGAGCCGGCGGGCCTGCGCGCCGTCGAGAAGTGGATCATCGACCGGCGCGCTTCCTGGGAACGCAAGTTTGACCGTCTGGGCGATCTCCTGGCGGAGGATCCGCCGCTACCCGATACTGATCCTTAGAACGTTGCCCTGAGGCTTCAGCGCCTTCTCAACCGCCGTGGCCGCAACCAGAGCCGCGCCACGGCGGTACGGGTTGGACTCGGTGTCAAACGGCAACTGTGCGTCATTCAATGTGACGAGGTTGACCCCACAGCCGGCCCCCTTGATCTCATAGATCAACTCGACGGGCCGTCCCCTGAGGGTCGACTCGACCCGCAACCCGTCCAGCGTTGCCGGGATCACGGGATCGACGCGCAGGTGCCGTGCTTCCTGACTGACGCCCAGGAAGCGCCGGATGATCAAACCCAACGCGATACCGGCGCCGCTCGAATAGACCCGCCAGCCACCGTCCAGTGATATGGAGCCGCGGCCGATGCGCTGGTATTCCTCGCTCGCCTGGTAACGATCCTCGAAGGCCGCATCGGAGCTGGAGTAATAGCAATTCGCCTGCCGCAATGTCGCTTTGGGCACAATCGACCGGATGCCGATCGGATTGGCCTGACACAGTGCCTGCAGGAATTTCCCGGCGTCTCCCACATGCGCGAGTGCCTGTGCGTAGCGCAGATGCGCATGCATGTACATCAGGCCGATCTCGCGGCCGAAGAACGTTGCCGTCTCGGCGCGCTGGAACAGCTCCTGCAATCCTCCATGATATGGCATCGGCCGATCGAACAGGCGTACTCCATCCGGAGTGCTCAGATGTTGGTCAATCAGCTTCAGATGCTCACGCGCCTGTTCCGGAGTCAGCAGGTCCTCCAGGATCGCGTGGATCATCGCCAGTGAGCTGTACTTGACGCCAGTCGTCTGATCGCTCGGATGCAGCAGATAGCGAGGATGACTCTTGTCGTTGAAGAGAGCGTAGCCCGTCAGAACTCCGTCCACGACCAACAGGCGTTGGAAATCCAGCTTGATCGTGTCCGCCCACTTTTCGAAACGCTCGGCTGTCTCCGCGCGCCCGATTGTCCGCAACACGCCGGCAAGCGAAACCAATGCCTGGTAATGCAGCGTCACCGTCCAGGCGCTGCACATGTTTTCGCGCATCGCCGGGTCGGCCGGCTGCAGTGAGTCATTCCAGTCGCCGTGACCGTACGCCGCCAGGGCTGTTCCGGGAATGACGCGCTTTTCAATCAGGGCCAGCGCGCGCTCAACGTGTTGCCACACAGTCGCGAGCTCGCCGGCGTCCGGCCCGGCACGATCGAAGAACCGGACTTTCTCGTCCAACACGGCAAGATCGCCCGAAGCGGTCAGATATTGAGCCAGGACGACCAGTGGCCAGAAAATGATGTCGCCATGGGAGTCGCCCGCGCGAATGCCGCGCTCGCGATCGAAGAACATCCACCATTGCGGCCAGTCACCGTCAGGATTCTGATTGGCCATGACCCGGATCAACAGGTCACGGATGGCATCCACGTGGCCGAGCGCGAGCAACAGTTCAACAGGTCCCTGGCAGACATCGCGCGTACCCCAGCCGCCGCCGGAGTATTGCTCGAGACCGCGGGGCGAGAGGTAGTGGATCAGCGCATTCTGAGCGAACCAGGGAACGATATCCGCCAGGCGCGCCAGGGTTTCCTGATTGGCAGGGGCCTGGTTGGCAGGGGCGTGCAGCATCAGGCGGGGCGTCAGGTCGTCTGCCTTCGCGGCGAGCAGCGGTGCGGGTGTCGCCTCGGCAACCAGTCCGCCCCGGATGCTCAGCCCGACATGGGTCGAGGCAGCCGTGATGATGCACACGAAAGGCTGTTGGCGCGTCTGCGCATCGGTGAACAACAGCTCGTCCCCGCCAACACGCTCAAACTTCGTACCGCTGGCCGCGGCGATCGTGAAGTTGCCGTGGGGGAATCTACGCCCGAGCTCGGTGTTGGCTGCCGGCGAGATGGTTATCTTCTGATGGCCTGTTTTCTCGCCGGCAAGCTTCCACAGCGCGGCTCCCGGCGCGCTGCCATCATCGTCGTTCAGGGCGACGTGGTTGGAAATGAGGAACCGGGCCGCGTTGCCGGACGTAACCTCAATTGACAGGGTCAGCTCGTGAGGGTCGGTCTTTGCCTCGGAAATGACCTGAATGGCACCCTTGGCATGTTGGTACACCCAGCGGCAGCGATTGGGTGCGATCTCAAACGCGGAAGGGACGTGGAGCAGGTGCCACTGGCCACCTTCCTCCACAAAGACACGCTGCCCATGCGAACGGAACAATCCGAGATACGTGTGTACGGTGGACAGGAAGCGGTTGATGCTGACGTGTCCCTCGGTCACCATCGAATGAAACACGCCGCTCATCCACGCCGTGGAGGTCAGGGCGGTCTCATCGGGCGTCGTGTTCCGTCCGGTACGCAACAAATGCCCGTGCGGGCGCATGACGCGCAGCTCTTTCGCCCGCAACACAACATGGCAATCCCGGCCATGGAAGAACGAAACACGCGTGCCGTGCTCGTCCACTTCAACGTGGCGCCACTGGGATCCGAACAGGTCGCGCAGCTCTTCCGGGCTCAGGTCCTCGGATTCGAACAGCGCAGCCGAGCTGAATAACGTGGTCGCATGGGGCGATTCA
>Ga0068858_100005694_pt1 | contig 12179 bp, 10 predicted proteins | sample KBSSwiS12_FD_66589 | JGI IMG/M metagenome (GOLD analysis project Ga0068858, IMG submission 66589) | Switchgrass rhizosphere microbial communities from Kellogg Biological Station, Michigan, USA - KBS Switchgrass S1-2 | ecosystem: Host-associated > Plants > Roots > Rhizosphere > Soil ... | reverse complement strand
CCATGCCGAGGCGGTCGAGCGTCGCCTCGCCCTGCCACCCGTGGGGCACGGCATCACGTACGCGACCGGCCGGCAGCACGGGATGCTGGCCGAGGAAGCCCACGCGAACGTCGCGCCCCCGCCGCGCCGCACCCACCTCCGGTTCGTCGATGCCGGCGAGGAGCCGGAGCAAGGTGGACTTGCCCCAGCCGTTGAGACCGACGACGCCGAGGCGGTCTCCCGTCGCCACCGTCAAGGAGAGATCGGTGAACAGGGCGCGGCCCGGCCGGCTGGCAGACACGCGCTCGAGGTCGACGAGGATCACCCGACCAACCTAGGAGCGGACGCTACGGTCGCTGGTCCGATGGACGGCGTGCTCTCCGGACCGGTCGACGGCCCCGAACGGGTGCGGGCCCAGTACCCCGAGGTCGAGGCCCGACCGGGGCTGAAGGTCGAGCACCGCGGCTCGCGCTTCGGCGGCGTGATCCTCCGCGTGGAGAAGGACGGCGTCGTGGTGCGGGGCCGGTCCGGCCAGGACCGGATCTTCCGCTACGGGCCGGGCGCGTTCGACGTCGACCGCACGGCCGTCACGCTCGTTCGGCCGAAGGCCTCGCCGCCGGCGGGCCGCACCCGCACCGCCTCCGGCTCGGTCGCCGTGCCGGTGGCCGCCAAGGTGGCGCGCGCCAGCCGCATCCTGGTCGAAGGCGTCCACGACGCCGAGCTGGTCGAGAAGGTGTGGGGCGACGACCTGCGGGTCGAAGGCATCGTCGTGGAGCGCCTCGACGGCGCCGACCACATCGGCAACGCCGTCCGCGCGTTCGGGCCCGGCCCCGAGCGCCGGCTCGGCATCCTCCTCGACCACCTCGTCGACGGTTCGAAGGAGAGCCGCCTCGCCGTCGACGTTCGCCACCCCCACGTGCTGATCACCGGCCACCCCTACGTCGACGTGTGGCAGGGCATCAAGGCGGGCGTGGCGGGCATCGCCCGCTGGCCCGACGTGCCGCGGGGCCGGCCGTGGAAGGAAGGCGTGTGCCAGGCGCTCGGCGTCGACGACCCCGCCGCCTTCTGGAAGCAGCTCCTCGGGAAGGTGCGGACCTACGCCGACCTGGAGCCGCCGCTCGTGGGCGCGGTCGAGCAGCTCATCGACTTCGTCACGAGCACGGGATGAGCGAGGCCACCTCGCCGGACACCACCCCGGAGCCACCGACCAGGGTCACGTGCGTCACGCCCAGGCGCGCCAGCTCGGCGCGCACCGCGTTGGGCATGCACGTGCCGGGCACGAGCAGCAACGGGGCCTTGGCGGTGCCGACCGTGGGACCACCGGCGAGCGCGTCGGGGAAGTTGAGCCCGGTCGCCAGGTAGGCCGCCGGCGCGCCGCTCGGGAACGACGCCTTCGACACCTCGATGGCGGTGCCGTAGCGGTCGCTGCCCGCGGCGCGGCTCACCTGCACGGAGTACGTGTGCAGCTGCGCCTCGACCGCGCTGCTCACCGCGCCGGTGCCACCGAGGATGACGATCGACTGCGGGACCAGGCGGCGCAGCTCCACCGCGACCTCGTTCGAGATCGAGTCGCGGTCGACGAGCAGCACCGGGCCGCCCTTGAACGCGCCAGCGGCGGCGCCCGCCAGGGCGTCGGCGAACCCGTCACCGTTGGCGATGTACGCAACCGGCACGAGGGGCTTGAAGGCCTGCATCGACACCGCCGCCGACGTGGCGGCCCGGTTGGCGCCCGCGACGCGCCCCGCTCCCCCGCTCGCCATGCCGTTGAGCTGCGCGACCACCGCGTCGGACACCGATGCCGGGCCGCCGAGCACGACGATCTTGCTGGGCCGCAGGGCGGCGATCCGCTGCGCGGTCGCGTCCGGGATCGAATCGCGGTGCACGAGCAGGACGGGCGCGGCTTGGGCGGCCGCCGCCGGACCGCCGGCCAGGGCGTCGGCGAACGCGTCACCGGTCGCGACGTAGACGGTGCCGCCGGTCGGCGCGGACGACGACAGCGCCACGGCGGTGGCGAAGCGATCGGCGCCGGCGATGCGCGAGTAGGGCACGGTGCCGGCGTCGGGCACTGTCGACGTCCATGATCCGGTGCGGCGCGAGTCCTTGTGGAACTGGTGCCAACCGAGCGATCCGAGCGTGGCGGTCGCCGGCAGCTGCCACCGATAGACGACGCCGGCGCCGTCGGTGACCCGCGTGCCGGCGGCCACGACGTCGAGCTTCCCGTCGCCGTCGAGGTCGGCGATGGCCGGGGTGTTCTGGAAGCCGGTGCTGTCGCCTTCGGCGAGGTCGTAGAGCTTCTGCCCGGTCTTCCCGCTGAACACCGCGATGTACGCACCCGTGGGCACGAAGAGGTCCTGGGCGCCGTCACCGTCCACGTCGGCGGTGGCGATGCCGCCGAGCACGACACCGCCGCCGGTCGCCTGCGGGAAGCCCGGCAGATCGCTGCCGCTCTTGCCGTCGAGCGCGTACACCGAGCCGCCGGGGAGGCCCCGCGTCGGGCTGTTCCACGTCCCGATGGCGACGTCGAGGCGCCCGTCGCCGTTCACGTCGGCCAGCGCGGGAGATGCGTTCGTCACGCCGTCGGTGGAGCGGCTCCACTTGAGCGCGCCGGTCCTGGCGTCGACGCAGAACACCTTGTTGCTGTCCGAGCCGTGCCAGTAGTCGCCGACGCCGAACACGACATCGGGCTTGCCGTCGCCATCGACGTCGCCGATGGCCGGGGACGAGCGCACGATGTCGTTGGTGCGGTACTCCCACAGCGCCGTGCCGTCGCCGGACACGGCGCGCACCATGCCGCCCTGCCAGTCGACCGGTGGGCCGGCGGTCGAGTCGCCGCCGACGACGACGTCGAGCTTGCCGTCGCCGTTGACGTCGGCCAGCGCGGGCGACGAGAAGATCGTGTCGTCCCAGTAGAAGAGCTCGTGCCCGGATGGCGAGCCCCCGTCCGTCCCGCGCACCGTCCACAGCGAGCGCACGCCGAGGACGCCCACCGTCGCCTCGATGACGCCGTCGCCGTTGATGTCGCCCAGTGCCGCCGAGGTCCGCACCGGGGCGCCGTTCGGGAAGTTGGGGTCGGACATGATCGAGCGGAACCTCGTGGCGCCGCCCAACGTGAACGAGTACAGCGCGCCGCTCGGTGCGCCTTCGCTGCCCGAGCCGACGAACAGCTCCGGCACGCCGTCGCCGTCGACGTCGGCGAACGACGGCGAGGAGTTGATCTTGTCCGTCGTCCGCTGCGGCCACCCGGGCATCTCGCTCCCCGACCCGGCGTCGAAGGCGTGGAGCTGGCGGTCCTCGCCGCCGACGACGACGTCGAGCGTCCCGTTCTGGTCGATGTCGACGAGCGCCGGCGACGACTCCCGGAACGACGCGCCGGGCACGACGTTCTGCCAGTGGATCGGCAGCGTCGGGGTAGCCGCGCGCGCGTCGCGTGGCACCGTGACGAGCAGCGCCGCCGTTGCGAGGGCAACCACCGGGATGAGGAATCGAGCCCGGCGGGTCATGAGCGCCCGAGGGTACCGACCACCCATGGGGTACGGGGCAGCAGCGCGGGGTCGAAGCGCGCCAGCAGGGACGACGGCGTGACGTGCTCGCCCGATGCCGCCAGCCCGAGGCTCCCCGCCAGTCGGGCGAGCACCTCGGCCGGCGCCCCCGCGTCCTCGAGCGTCACGGCGCCGTGGCGCTTGGCCAGTCGCGCGCCGTCGGGGCCGAGGACCATCGGCACGTGGGCGTACTGCGGCACGTCGATGCCCAGGGTCCGCGCCAGGTGCACCTGGCGCGGAGTCGACGGCAGCAGGTCGTCGCCGCGCACGACCTCGCCGATGCCCTGGGCGCCGTCGTCGACCACCACGGCGAGGTTGTAGGCCGGCGTGCCGTCGCCGCGGCGCAGCACGAAATCGTCGACGATCCCTTCGAAGCGCCCGCAGAGGCGGTCCTCGACGACGACCGGGACGTCGCCGGCGCGCAGCCGCAACGCCGGCGCACGGTCGGGATACGGCGGTTCGCGGTCGCGGCAGGTGCCGGGATACGCCCCGGGTGGCGCGTGAGGCGCCGTGGGCGCGTCCAGGATCTCCCGGCGCGTGCACCAGCACGGATAGGTCAGGCCGGCGGCGACCAGCTGGTCGATGGCGGCATCGTGGATCGACCGGCGCTCCGACTGGCGCACCACGTCGCCGTCCCAGTCGAGCCCGATGGCGGCGAGGTCGGCGAGCTGCTGGGCCTCGTGCTCCTCGCGGGCGACCGCCGGGTCGAGGTCCTCCATGCGCACGAGGAAGCGGGCGCCCGACGAACGGGCGAACAGCCAGGCCACCAGCGCGGTGCGGAGGTTGCCGAGGTGCAGCCGGCCCGTCGGACTGGGTGCGAAGCGCCCGTCAGGCACGCGGGATCGGCTGCTCCGCGAGGTGTTCGATGAGGCGCACGAGGTGCGCCTCGCGCGCGGCGATGAACGCCGGGTCGTCGACGGCCGTGCCGGTCACCATGCGCACGAGCTGCGGGAACGCGCTGGGGAACAACGTCAGCGCCAGCTCGGAGAGGACCATCTGCGCGGGGTCGAGGTCGACGGGCAGCTCGCCGGCGTCCTGGGCCTTGGCCACCCGGTCGCGCAGGTCGGCGTAGATGGCCAGGCGCTCCTCTTCCGCCATCACCTTCTGGTTGCGCGAGCGCGTCTCGAGCGCCTCCCACATGAGCAGGCGGGTGTAGTCACGGCTCTCGGCCGACGCGCTCACCCGCGTACGCATGGCGATGCGCTCGGCGTACGGCAGGTCCTCGGGCGCCGGCTGGCCCGGGCGGCGGGCGAGGCGCTGGCGCAGGATCTCCCGGAACAGGCCTTCCTTCGACCGGAAGTAGTAGTAGATCATCCGCTTGTTCGTGTTGGCGCGCGTCGCGATGGCATCGACGCGGGCCCCGGCGATGCCCTTGGCCGCGAACTCCTTGAGCGCGGCGGCGACGATGCGTCGCTGAGTGGCAGCGGCGTCACGAACGGCCATGACGGAAGTCACGCTAGCGGCGTTTGCGTCCGCGGCGAAGTCACGGTGTACTAACTGGATGGTTACCAGTGACGCCCTTGCTGCACGGCGTCGCTGGTACATCCTCGGCGTGCTGTGCCTGTCGCTGACCGTGATCGGCATCGACAACACGATCCTCAACGTGGCGCTCCCGTCGATCGTCGAGGGCCTCGACGCCAGCGGGTCGCAGCTCCAGTGGATGGTCGACGCCTACGCCATCGTCTTCGCCTGCCTGCTGCTGACGGCCGGCGCCCTCGGTGACCGGTTCGGCCGGCGGCGCGCCCTGCTCACGGGCCTGGCGTGGTTCGGGGTCTTCTCGGCGTTGGCGTCGCTGGCCAACACGCCGGTCCAGCTGATCATCGCCCGCGGCCTCATGGGCATCGGCGGCGCCTTCATCTTCCCGACCACGCTCTCGATCCTCACCAACATCTTCCACGACCCGCGCGAGCGGAGCCGGGCCATCGGCGTCTGGGCCGGCGTGTCCGGCGTCGGCATCGCGGCCGGTCCGTTGCTCGGCGGCCTGCTCGTCGAGCACTTCGGCTGGCACTCGGTGTTCTGGATCAACGCCCCCGTGTGCGCCGCCGGCTTCGTGCTCACGGCGCTCGTCATCCCGCCGCTCACCAGCGAGGCGAAGCACCCGCTCGACCCGATCGGCGCCGTGCTGTCGATCGTCGGGCTGGTCGGCCTCCTCTACGCCATCATCCAGGCCCCGAACGGCAGATGGACCGACCCTGGCGTGCTCATCGGGTTCGCCGACGCCGTGCTCGTGCTGAGCGCGTTCGCGTGGTGGGAGACGAAGACCGCGCACCCCATGCTCGACGTGCAGTTCTTCAAGAACCCGCGCTTCTCCGCGGCGTCGGCCACCATCACCATCACGACGTTCGCGCTGTACGCCTCGACCTTCCTGTTGACGCAGTACTTCCAGTTCATCCTCGGCTACAGCCCGCTGAAGGCCGGCGTGATGATCACCCCGCTCGCGGTCGGCCTGATGATCGGCTCGCCGCAGGCGCCCCGCCTCGTCGAGCGCTACGGCACCAAGCGCGTCGTGCTCGGCGGCCTCACGCTCGTCGCCCTCGGCATGGCCTGCTACGGGTCGAACACGATCATGTCGAGCTTCACGGCCGGGCTCGTCGTGCGCTTCTTCTACGGCCTGGCGTTCGGCTTCGTGGGCCCACCGGTCACCGAGTCGATCATGGGCTCGATCCCCAAGGAGCGCGCCGGCGTCGGCTCGGCGGTGAACGACACGACGCGCCAGGTCGGTGGCGCACTCGGGGTCGCCGTGCTCGGCTCGATCTTCGCCGCTCGCTACCACATGATGATGGACGCCAGCACGCGGGTCCCAGCCTCCCTGAAGCACGCCGCGCGCGAGTCGATCGGCGCCACGTTGGGCATCGCCAACGGCACGAAGGACCAGGCCCTCGCCGCCCAACTGCGCCAAGCCGGGTACGGCGCGTTCCACAGCTCGATGCGCATCACCTACACGTGCGCGGTGGTCATCGTGCTCGGCGCCATGTTCGTCGCATGGAAGTTCCTGCCCGCCCGCGCCGTCGACATGACGGACTCCCACATCGAGATCCCCAGCGGCGGCGCCCCCCTTGCCGCCGCCGCTGAGGTCGAGATCCCGGCGTAGCCGCTCAGGCCGGGACGAGCGAGTGGCGCTTCACGAGTGACCAGCCGTTGTCGATCATGATCCGGTCGATCTCGTCGTTGGTGTAGCCGAAGCGCTTCAGGTCCTTGTCGAACGTCTTCGGGTCGGCGAGGCCCTCGGCGTGGGGCCAGTCGGACCCGAACAGCACCCGATCGACGCCGATGAGCTCCTTCAGGTGCGTGAGGTCGTCTTCGTAGAACGGGGCCACCCACACGTGGTCCCGGAAGGACTCGACCGGGTCGCGGCCCCACGCGTTGGGGTTCTGCGCGTAGACCTTCTTGAGCTTCTTGATCAGCAGCGGAACCCACTCGGAGCCCGACTCGATGCTCGCCACGCGCAGGTTCGGATGCCGGTCGAAGAGGCCGTGCGCCAGGAGCGCGGCGTAGGTGTCGAACGGCACGCGGTCGCTGGAGAGCATCGTGCGCAGCGGCGTGTACCGGAAGGCCTCCATCTCGCGGAACTCCTCCCAGTCGGCGACGTACTTGCCGTAGCCGGCGTCGCCCGAGTGGATGCCGATGGTGACGCCGGCCTCGTTGAGGCGCGACCACACGGGGTCGAACCGCGGGTCCGCCGGCGACCACGACTGGTTGCCGGCGAACACCGGGCCCCCCTTGATGCAGACGACGCGGGCGTCGAGGGCGAGCACGCGCTCGACCTCGGCCACTGCGGCGTCGACGTCGACGAGGGTGATGACCGGCGCCGCGAAGATCCGCTCCTGGTACGCGTAGCCCCAGTCGTCCTCCATCCAGCGGTTGAACGCGTGGAAGGCGGCGACCGCGGCCTCGGGATCGTGGGCGAGCGACACCTCCATGCCGACGGCGAGCGTCGGGAACAGGATCGTGCCGCCGAGCCCCTGCTCGTCCATCACCTTGATGCGCGCATCGCGGCCGCGGTACTCGGCGTGGATCGGCTCGAGCGCGCCGAACAGCGTCTTCAGGTCCTTGGCCTCGGGGTTGCGGCCGCGGAAGTACTCGTCGAGGCTGCCCGGCTTGGCCACCGGGTCGAACGTCGGGTTCGGGATGAAGTGGTTGACCTTGCCACCGACGAGCAGTCGCTTCTTGCCGTTCAGCTCGACCCACTGCATGCAGCGCTTGCGCATGGCCGGGTCCATGTAGCGGATGAAGGCGTCCTCCGCCTCGTAGTAGTGGTTGTCGGCGTCGAACAGTCCCTTGGTCATCGCATCCCCCTCACTTGTCGAGTCATCACGTGTCGAGACCGAGCACGCGCAGGGCGTTGCCGCGCAGGAACTTCGGCCACACCTCGTCCTTGAACGGCACGTTCGGCATGTCTGTCATGATCCGTTCGAGCGACAGGCCCATCGGGAAGTAGCCCGCGTAGATCACCTTGTCGGCGCCCCGCGTGTTGGCGAAGTCGATGACGGGCTTCGGGTAGTACTTCGGCGCCCAGGCACTCGTCGAGTAGTGCAGCCCCGGCCACTTCAGCATGAGCTTCACCGCGAGCTCGGTCCAGGGATCGCAGCCGTGGCGGGTGACGAACACGAGCTCCGGGAAGTCGTACATGACCTCGTCGATGAGCTCGACGTGCTGCGGCGCGAACTTCAGCCGGGGACCGGGCACGCCGGCGCAGCAGAAGATCGGGATCTTCAGCTCACAGCACTTGGCGTAGATCGGGTACATCTTCTTGTCGTTGATGGCGACCTGCGGGAAGGTGCCCGCCGGGAACGCGCTCACGGCCCGGATGCCGAAGAGCTCGTGGTTCTTGACCATGGCGCGGACGCAGTCCATGCCCTGGTTGGGATCGATGCCCATGGACGGGATGAACCGATCGGGGTGCTGCTTGAGCGCCATCTCGGCCACGCCGTCGATCTGCCCGACGCCGATCAGGCCCCGCTCGACGCCCCACAGATCCATCTCCCGGAGCGTCGTGCCGATCGGGTCGTCGCTGTCGAGCTCCTTCTCCGGCACGTTCTTGAACATGTACTCGGCCGGGAACGTGAAGTCTTCCTTCGACTGCTTGTCCTTCGTCTGCCGGGTGATGAAGGCGTAGGTCTCCTTCATGTCCTTGTGCGGGAACCCGATCATCGTGTCGATGATCCCGATGCCGCTCGGCATGCCCATGCGTGGTCTCCCCCGTCGTCGCCAGTCCCTGACAGTTTTCAGAATCGGGTTTCGCTTTGTCAATCCGGACCGTTGGTAGCGTTCCGGGGGTGAGCTCCGTGGCAGCCGGTCCGCAGCCTCCCGAGACCATGACGCCGCGCCAGCTCGACCGGCGCCGGCGGGTCCTGGATGCCGTCCACGCCCTGCTCTCGGAGCGCCCGCCGCGCGACATCCAGGTCAAGGACATCGCCGACCGCGCCCAGGTGTCGCTCGCCGCGATCTACCGCTACTTCGCCTCGAAGGAGCACCTCCTCACCGAGGCCCTCGTCGACTGGGCGGAAGAGGGGGGCCGGGCCTACGAGCGCCGCCCGCCGAGTGGCACGATCTCGGAGCAGCTGACGGCCATCGTCCGGCGCGGCCTGCGCGCCTATCGCAAGTCACCGCAGTACGCCGTCGTCTTCCTCGAGGTCACGGTGTCGCGTGACCCGCACGCGATCGAGACGTGGGGGCGGCTGAACGCCCTCGTCGACGGCGGCATGCGCGCGATCCTGGAGCCCCTCGAGCCCGACGTCGCCCACCACGTGCGCCGCACGATCGGCCACGCCTGGGTGGGTGGCCTCTTCGACTGCGTGCACGGCCGGACGACCTACGCCGAGCTCGAGGACACGATGGTCGCCGCCTGCCGACTGCTCGTCGAGCCCCTGGAGCCCCGGTAGCGAGACCTCAAGTCCCGGCCGATCGGGCCGATGAGTACAACGTGACGGGCGAGCAGTGGTGGCAGGCGGCGATGACCAAGCTCGTGGCGGTGGCGTTCACCGCCACGTGGACGCTGCTGTCCTACAGCGCCGCCGCCGGCCGCCTCTGAGCGATCACCGCTCGGTGTTGGCCTCGTCGCGGTGCTTGTCCCACAACGCGCCGGCCATCCCCGCGTTCATGGCGGGCGCGCTGCGCCATCCGCACGCGCACACGGCGAACACCTGGTCGTGCTGCACCTCGATGCGAAAGCTCCCGTGAGGACCCCGCTCCGCCACAACTCGTACTGTGACGAACATCCCTCGGCTTGACCAGGGCCATCTCTCAGACGGGCGCTCACGTTGCCGATGAGTGCTCCAGGGCGACTCACGGACGAGGAGCGATGGCAACACCTGGATCGGTCGACGTGGCACCTCATTCGTTGCTGGCGCGCGTCGCGCAGGTGACGCACGACGGCATCGCCATCGTCCGGTCCGGACGCCTCGAATGGGTCAACGACGCCCTCGCCGGCATGTTCGGGTACGACCGCGAGGCGCTCGGCGGGCAGGACCTGTCGGTGCTCGGCATCGCACAGCTCGACGCCGACGAGGGACGGCGCGTCATCGACCTCGAGACGCTCTGCCACGACGGCAGCGCGGCGGTCACGGGTCGGATCCTGACCGTCGAAGGGCCGATGCGCGCCGTCGCCGTGCACGCCGTCCGGCTCGACCTCGCCGGGCGCCGCTGGCTGCTCACGTTCCACGGGGTGAGCGATCAGCTGCGCGCGTACGAGGACCTGCGCGCCTCCGAGGCGCAGTTCCGAGCCCTCGCGACCAACGCGCCCATCGGTGTCTTCCAGAGCGACCACGGGGTGCGCCTCGGCTACCTCAACCCGCGCTTCGCCGAGCTGTGGGGCCGCCCGGCCGAGCTGCTCGAGGGGACCGGCTGGCTCGCCGCCATCCACGAGGACGACCGGGCCGACGTGCTCGCCGCACTGTCGCGCACGCTCGCCGGCGACGAGATGTCGAGCACGTTCCGCGTCGAGCCATCGGAGACCGAGGTCCGCCTCGTGCACGCGCGCGTCGTGCCCGTCGTGCGCGGCGACCGGTCGATCGGCTTCGTCGGCTCCATCGAGGACGTCACGGCGATCCGCCACCACGAGGCCCAGCTGCAGTGGCAGGCGACCCACGATCCGCTCACCGGCCTCGCCAACCGGAACGAGCTCACCCGCTGCATCCAGGAGGCGGCGAACGACGGGACCCGCGGCACGGCGCTGCTGTTCTTCGACCTCGACGACTTCAAGGTCGTCAACGACTCGCTCGGCCACGAGGCCGGCGACCGACTGCTGATCACGATCGGCGAGCGCCTGGCCAGCGTCCTGCGCGCCGGCGACATGATCGCCCGGTTCGGGGGTGACGAGTTCGTCGTGCTGTGTCGCGACGTCGACGACGAGGTGGTTGCCGCCGAGATCGCGCAACGCCTCGTCGAGCAGCTCGATTCACCCGTCCGGCTCGACGAGCGACGCGTGCGCGTCACCGCGTCGGTCGGCATCGTCGTCGCGCGCGGGACGCGCTCGGCCGACACGCTGCTGCGCGACGCCGACGTCGCGATGTACCAGGCCAAGACCGCGGGCAAGGCCCGCTTCGCGGTGTTCGACGAGCGTGAGCGCGTCCGCGTCGAGCAGCACCTCGACATCGTCAACGGCCTGCGTCACGCCCTCGCGCTCGGGTTCGTCGGCGTGGCCTACCAACCCATCGTCCGCCACGTCGATCGCCGGATCGTGGGCGCCGAAGCGCTGCTGCGCTACGTGCACCCGAGCCTCGGGCCGATCGCCGCGCTCGACGTGATCCGCCTCGCCGAGCACTCCGGCTGCATCGTCGAGCTCGGCGCCAACGTGCTCACCTCGGCGTGTCGCGACCTGGCGTGGTGGCGGCGAGAGCGACCCGGTCAGGCGCCCGACTACGTCGCCGTGAACCTCGCCGCCGTGCAGCTCGACGAGGTCGATCTCGTGGCGCAGGTGATGTCGAAGCTCGATCGCTTCGACCTCGCGCCCCACAACCTGTGCCTCGAGCTCACCGAGAGCCAGCTGATGACCGACGCCGAGAACGGCAACCGGGTCCTGTCACAGCTCCACTCGCTCGGCGTCCACATCGCCATCGACGACTTCGGCACCGGCTACTCGTCGCTCGCGTACCTCCGCCGGTTCCCGGTCGACGTGGTCAAGCTCGACCGCTCATTCGTGGCGGGCGTCGCTTCCGAGCCCGCCACCGCGGCCATCATCCGAGCCGTGGTGTCGCTCACCGACACCCTCGGCTTCTCCGTCACGGCCGAAGGCGTGGAGACGGCGGAGGAGCTGCGCTGCGTCATCGACCTCGGGTGCGACCTGCTCCAGGGCTACGGCCTCGGGCGCCCGGTCCCGCCGGAGGAGTTCCCCCTGGAGGCGTCATGGCCATGACCTCGTCGCGCACCGGTGTCATCGACACCGAGTTCCTCGTCCAGGAGCTCGATGCACTACCTGCGCAACAAGCGATCGCCCTCCGGGCGCTCCACGTCAGCGGCGACCCGCGCTCGTCGGCCGCCGACCTCGCGGGCGCCCTCATGGCCGACCCGGCGATGACGGCGCAGATCATCAAGCTCGCCAACAGCGCGTACTACGGCCTCTCCGGTCGGGTGAGCGGCGTGCCGTTCGCGGTGACCGTCATCGGCTTCGTGTCGGTCCGCAGCGTCGTCGCCGCCTTCGCGGCCGGGGCCCTCGGCAACGAC
>Ga0068858_100005693_pt1 | contig 12179 bp, 10 predicted proteins | sample KBSSwiS12_FD_66589 | JGI IMG/M metagenome (GOLD analysis project Ga0068858, IMG submission 66589) | Switchgrass rhizosphere microbial communities from Kellogg Biological Station, Michigan, USA - KBS Switchgrass S1-2 | ecosystem: Host-associated > Plants > Roots > Rhizosphere > Soil ... | reverse complement strand
TGCTGCGCCCAGGCGCGCGCGTTCGAGCGGTCGCGCTCGGCATCCTGCTGGGCGGCGGTCACTTGCTGGAACGCTCCGATCACCTTGGTCGGCGGATCGGCCTTCTTGATCTCGACACCCTGGATCGCGACCCCGATCTGGTAGAAGTTCAGCACGCGCTGCATGCGGTCGCGCACTTCCTGCTCGACTTGCGCCCGGCCCGAACCGGACAGCGCGCCGTCGAGCGTGATCTCGGCGATCGCCGAGCGCATCGCGGCCTCGGCCACTTCCCGCACGGTCTCGTCGGGGTCGGCGAGGCGATAGCGGTAATCCTTCAGGTTCTTGATGTTCCAGCGCACGAGATAGGACAAGTCGACCAGGTTCTGGTCGCTCGTCAGCATCAGCTTCTCGCTCTCGCCCTCGGGGATGATGAAGCGCTGGATCGACGTGACATCCGTCGCGTCGACGTTCTGGATCGGCCACGGCAGCGTGACCGAGACACCCGGGCCGATCGTGCGCGAATACTTGCCGAAGGTGCTGACCGTCGCCTCTTCCTTGGGGCCGACCATGTGGACCGAAGTCACGCCTAGCCACACCAGCACGACCCCGGCGACCACCAGCGGCAGCCAGCTCTTGCCGTCGGGCCGCACCGGCAGGCGCGGCATGCCCGAAGGCCGGCCTGGACCGCCGCCATTGCCGCCGCGCCCGCGCGGATCGCGCATCTTGAAGATATCGTCGATGCTCGCCGAACGGCGCGGCTTGTCGGCCGGCGGCAGCCAGGGATTGCGCGGTCCGCGGGTCGGCTCCGGGGTGGCGCCCTTGTCGCCCTCTCCGCTTCGACCCCCGCCTCGCTCCTCGCCGGAATCCCCATCCTCGCCAGGACCGTCTTCACCTGCGCCGCCGTTGCCGCCCCAGGGGCTGCGGCGGCCGGCCATGGCGAGAGCCCCGCGTGCCAGTGCACCACCGATTGTTCTCATGGGCCCACTTATAGGAAGGGGCTCGCGGAAAAACAGTGTCTCTCTCGCGCTTTTTCCTTGCTAGGGGCAGCGACGCGCGCAACCCAAGCGGAGAGGACATGACCAGCGACAACGCCGAGACCCTGAAGGCCCTGCTGCCGGTCGAGGCGGCCGGGCGGCTGCAATCGCTCCGTGTGGCGGACGGACGGGCCACGCTGGTGCTCGACGCCGGGGGCCTGCGCGAGGATCAGCGGACCGCGCTGGAAGCGGAGGTCACCGCTGCCCTGAAGGGCACTGCCGGCATCAGCGAGGTGCGGGTGGCGATGATGGGCGAGCGCAGCGCGCCGCAGCGCCGTGGCCCCAGGATCATCGCGGTCGGATCGGGCAAGGGCGGGGTCGGAAAGTCGACCGTCGCCGCAAACCTGGCCGTCGCGCTGGCGCGGCTCGGGTACAAGGCTGGGCTGGTCGATGCCGATATCTACGGCCCGTCGCAGGCGCGGCTGCTCGGTGCCGAGGGCACCCGGCCGCAGGCGCGCGAAAAGCAGCTGCTCCCGGTAGAGAGCCGTTGGGGCGTGCCGTTCCTGTCGATGGCGCAGCTCGTCGAGCCTGGGCAGGCGATCGCCTGGCGCGGGCCGATGGCGGGCAATGCGCTGGTGCAGATGCTGGAGGGCGACTGGAGCGGCGTCGACGTGCTGGTGGTCGACTTGCCGCCAGGCACCGGCGACATCCAGCTCACCATGCTCCAGCGCTTCAAGCCCGAAGGGGCGGTGATCGTATCGACCCCCCAGGATCTCGCGCTGATCGACGCGACCCGCGCCGTCTCCTTGTTCGAGAAGGGCGGCGTTCCGATCGTCGGGATGATCGAGAACATGGCGGGCTATGCCTGTCCCCATTGTGGCGAGATCAGCGATCCGTTCGGCGCGGGCGGCGCCCAAACGGCGGCGGACGAGATGGGCGTCGCCTTCCTTGGTCGCATCCCGCTCGACATCGCGATCCGCCGCGAGAGCGATGCCGGCACGCCGCCTGCCGCCGGCGACGGACCGCAGGCCGAGGCGTTCGCCACGCTCGCCGGCGCCTTGGCCGCTTGGCTGGCCGAACGGTGAACCGCCGCTTGCTCTGCTCGGCCTGAATGGTCTCGCTCAGCCGTCGCCGCATCCTGATCGGGGCGCTGGCCGGCGGCGGCCTCGCCGTCGGCTACGCCTTGCGCCCGCGCCGCTATGCGCTGCCGCTCGCGCCCGGCCGTGACGAGGTCGCCTTCGACGCCTGGATCAAGCTGGCAAGCGACGGCATGCTCACCGTGGCCGTGCCGCAAGTCGAGATGGGGCAGGGCGTCACGACGATCCTGCCGCAGATCGTCGCGACGGAACTGGGTGCGGACTGGCGCCAAGTCGCGGTGGAGCCCGCGCCGCCCAGCCCGCTCTATGCCAACGCTCCCCTCGCCGCGCGCTGGGCCGAGTTGTGGATGCCGTTCGCACCCGGCCTGGCGGATGAGCCGGACGACATCCTGACGAGACGATGGGCCGAGGATCACTGGTTCAACGCGACGGCGGACGGCACCAGCCTCGCCGCCTACGAAGCCCCGGCGCGCGCGGCGGCGGCCTCGGCCCGCGCGCTGCTGTGCATGGCGGCGGCCGAGCGCTGGGGCGTCTCGTGGCAGGACTGTGACGCGCAGGACGGGTTCGTCCAGCACGAGGGCAAGCGCCTGCCGTTCGGCCCTCTTGCGAGCGAGGCCGCGCGGCTCGATCCGCCGCGCAGCCCGGTTGTGCGTGCGACTCCGGTGGCCGAGAAGCCCGAGCAGTTCCCCGCCGGCGCGCCGCTGCGCTTTCCGCGGCTCGACTTGCCCTCGAGGGTCGACGGCAGCTTCACCTTCGCAGGCGACGTTCGCTTGCCCGGCATGGTCTATGCCGCCATCCGCCACGGGCCGATCGGCAAGGCCGCCTTCGCGGGATACGAGAAGGAGGCGGCGAACGGCGTGCGTGGCGTGCTGGCGCTGGTGCACAATCCCGGCTGGGTCGCGGCCGTAGCGACCAACTGGTGGGCGGCGGAGACGGCGCTGACGCGGATCGACGCGCAGTTCTCCGCCAGGGACCGCGCCGATTCGGGCACGATCGACGAGGCACTCGATACCGCCTTGCGCACCGGCAAGGCGCACCGGCTCCATCGGGCCGGCGATCCGGACACCTACCTGACGGGCAAGCTGCCGGTGCAGCTGCGCTACGAGGCGGCGCCGGCGCTTCATGCCACGATCGAGACCACCACGGCCACGGCGCGGCTCACCGACGGCCGGCTCGAGCTGTGGATCGGCACCCAGGCGCCAGAGGCCGCGCGCCGGGCGGCGGCTCGTGCCCTCGGCCTCAGTCCCGCAGCCGTGGTCGTCTACCCCATGCCGATCGGCGGCAGCTTCGACCGGCGGCTGGAGCAGGACCATGCCGCGCAAGTCGCACTGATCGCCAGCGCCTGCGGACGTCCGGTGCAGCTGGTCTGGTCGCGCAAGCAGGAGCACATCGCCGGCTGGCCGCGCCCGCCCGCCGCCGCCGTGCTGAGCGCCAATCTCGATGCCAACGGTAACTTGGGCGGCCTGCGTGCCCGGATCGCGGTGCCTTCGGCCGCGCGCGAGTTCGGCCGGCGCCTGTTCGCGGGTGCGACTGCGCAAGCCGCGATGGCCGACGTGGCGGGCGAGCCCGACCCGCTGGCGCTCGACGGCGCGGTGCCGGCCTATGCGATCGAGCACCTCGCCATCGACCACGTGCCTGTCACCATCCCGCTGCCTTCGGGCCGGCTGCGCTGCAATGCGCACGGCTACACCGCGTTCTTCACCGAGTCCTTCATCGACGAACTCGCGCATCTCGCCGGGCGCGAGCCGCTGTCCTACCGGATGGCGCTGCTCGGCAACGATCCCCGCATGGCCGAGTGCCTGCAGCGCGTGGCGGCGATGGCGAACTGGAGCGGCGGCGGCGACAGCAGCGGCCAGGGCATCGCCTGCCACCTGATCGGCGCGGGCGAGACCGGCGGCCGCATCGCGGTGATCGCCAGTGCCCGGCGCGAGGCCGAGGGCGTGCGGGTCGACCGGCTGTGGGCGGTCGCCGACATCGGCCGCATCGTCAACGTCGACATCGCGCGCCAGCAGATCGAGGGCGGCCTCGTGTTCGGGCTCGGCCTCGCGCTCGGGTCGAGCACCGGCTACGAGGCCGGGCTGCCGATCACCGGCAGGCTCGCCTCGCTGAACCTGCCGCTGTTGGCCGATTGCCCCGATGTGGCGGTTGACTTCGTCGGTAGTGAGGCCGAGCCGGTGGACCCTGGCGAAATCGGAGTGGTCGCGGTGGCTCCGGCGGTCGCCAATGCGTTGTTCTCGGCGACGGGTCTGCGCTTTCGCCGGCTGCCGCTGCTTTCCGAGGAGGACATGTGACCGCACCGCCCGATCATCCCCGCGTGCTGCTCGGCAAGGTCGGCGTGCTGCTGGTCAATCTCGGAACCCCGCAGGAGGCGAGCCCCGCCGCGGTGCGCCGCTACTTGGCCGAGTTCCTCTCCGACCGACGGGTGGTGGAGATACCGCCGCTCGTGTGGCAGCCGATTCTGCGCGGCGTGATCCTGCGGGTGCGGCCGCGCAAGTCGGCCCATGCCTACAGCCAGGTCTGGACGGCTGAGGGCTCGCCGCTCGCCGCGATCACCGCGCGTCAGGCGCGGGCCCTGCGCGAGCGGATGGGCGACGGCGTGCTGGTCGACTGGGCGATGCGCTACGGCAAGCCCGCCATCGCCGAGCGGTTCCAGGCGCTCCAGGCGCAAGGGTGCGACCGCATCCTGGTAGCACCGCTCTACCCGCAATACTCGGCCGCCACCAACGCGTCGGTGATGGACGCGGTGTGCCGGACGATGGGCTCCCTGCGCTGGCAGCCGGCCTTGCGCACGCTGCCGCCGTACTACGACGATCCCGCCTATATCGGGGCGCTCGCGAAGGATCTGGCCGCCCAGATCGCCGGGCTGTCCTTCGTGCCCGAGGTGCTGCTGCTCTCGTTCCACGGCATGCCCGAGCGGACGCTGCACTTGGGGGACCCGTACCACTGCCAGTGCCGCAAGACCGCGCGCCTGCTGGGCGAGGCGCTTGCGCCGCGCTTCCCCGGCGTGCGCATCGACACCACCTTTCAGTCGCGTTTCGGCCGCGCCAAGTGGCTGGAGCCCGCGACCGACGCGACGATCGCCGCCGAGGCGCGCGGTGGCACGCGCCGGATGGTCGTGGCGGCGCCGGGCTTCGCCGCCGATTGCCTCGAGACCCTTGAGGAACTGGCGATCCGCGGACGCGACACGTTCCTCGAAGCGGGCGGGCAGGACTTCGCGGCGCTCGCCTGCCTCAACGATCGCGAGCCCGGCATGGCCATGCTCGAGCATCTGATCCGGCGGGAGCTGGGCGGCTGGGCCTGAGCCGTCAAAGCCTATTTCTGCGACACCGTTCTCATCCATTCTTGACTTATTCCCGATTTGTTCTATTATCGTTCGCGACTCACCGACTGCAAGGAAGAGCGCGATGACCTATCCCGAGAGTGCCGCCCGCGTTCAGGATTGGACTTATGCGAGCGGGGACGATCCTGCCGGACTCCCGCTGACCTTGTCGGTCTACGCCGATCGCCCGCACGTGCGAGCCAGCTTGTGCGAGGATGCGGGCGCCGCGGGATTGCGCGTGAGCGTCACTGCCGAGCTTGCCGGCCTCGTAACGGGAGAAGCGCGGCCATTGGGCGACGTGGTCATGGTCGATTGCCCGGTCGTCGACGCGGCGATGCTGGCAGCCTTGACCCGGCTCGACATGCGCGCGGCGCGCTGCGGCTCGCGGCTGATCGTCTCGACCAGCGTCGCCGCGCTCGAAGACGTGTTCGGCTGCCTCGACCAGTCGGGGGCGCAGATCCTGGTCGATCCGGACCGGGCCGAGCGGGTCATCGCCCTGGGCCATGTGCTCGCACAGTTCCCGTCCGCGCGCCTGCGCGAGCTGTCGGACGACGAGCGGCTGCTGCTGGTGCGCCTGACCGAACAGGTGGGGCAGATCGCCGGTCGGATCGAGCGTCTGGCGCCATCGGGTTCGCCGCTGAGCGGGATGCCGCCACTCGCCCCCCTGGCCTCACCGGCCACTGGCGAGATCGCCCAGCCTCAGGCCCACGCGGGCGAGCCGAAGGTCCAGCGCGCGGTGCGCCCGCCTCTGCCCGATCCGCGCCTGGTGCGTCGCATCCTGCGCCATCGTCAGCTGCGCGCGCGCCACTTCGATGCGCAGCTGTTTGCCGATCCGGCCTGGGACATGCTCCTCGACCTGACCGCCGCGCGCGCCGAACATACGCGGGTCTCGGTCACCTCGCTGTGCATCGCGTCGGGCGTACCGGCGACGACGGCGCTGCGCTGGATCAGCCAGATGGTCGAGCAAGGGCTGTTCGTGCGCGTCGGAGATCAGACCGACCGCCGCCGCGCCTTCATCGAGCTGAGCGAACGCAGCTCCGACGCGATGGCCCGCTACTTTGCCGAACTCGGGTCCAATCCACTGCTCGCCTGAGTGGCGCTTTCGCCGGCAGTTGACCAACCGCCCTCGGGCGATCATAGCGCCGAACATACACGGCCCCACGCGGCGCCGGGCGGTTAGCTCAGTTGGTAGAGCATCTCGTTTACACCGAGAGGGTCGGGGGTTCGAGCCCCTCACCGCCCACCAGGACCACGCTTCAGAGCGTCTCCCACCATTCTTGAAAATCCAGCAAATCCGGGCTAAAATCGGTCTTGTCAGGTCCACTACGTCTCCGCAGATGTCACCACGGCTCATCCATTTGGGGGCCTTTCTGGGGGCAGTGCGAAGGCCTCCTGAAAAAAGGCCCCCACGCCATGCCACTCACCGATGTCGCGATCAGAAATGCCAAGCCCCGCCCCAAGTCCTACAAGCTGAGCGACGGGGGCGGTCTCTACCTCCAGGTGGAGCCATCGGGCGGCAAACTCTGGCGGCAGAAATATCGCTTCGAGGATCGCGAGAAGAAACTGGCGATCGGGTCCTATCCAGCGATTTCGCTCAGCGAGGCGCGCAAGCGTCGCGATCAGGCCCGTGCCCAGCTGTCAGCGGGCCTCGATCCCGCGCGTGAAAAACAGCTGGCCAAGTTTCGCGCCAAGGCTGCCGCCTGCAATACGTTCGGCGAGGTTGCAAAGGAGTTCATCGCGAAGCGCGAGCACGAAGGTATGTCGAAATCGACCGTCGAAAAGAGCGGGTACTACATCTCGCGCTTAGGCCCCGGCATTACGCGCCTGCCGGTGGCCAACATCACCACCCCGGAAATCCTCGAAGCGCTGCGCCGCATCGAAGCCAAGGGCAACTATGAGACTGCCCGACGGGTCCTACAACTCACCGGGCGCGTCTTCCGCTACGCGGTGGCGACGGCACGGCTAACAGTCGATCCGAGTCGCGATCTTCGCGGTGCCCTGATCGCGCCGCAGCCGAAGCACTACGGCGCGATCATCGACCCGAAGCGCACCGGCGAACTTCTGCGCGCAATCGAGGGGTACGAGGGACAGGAATTGACCAAGCTGGCCATGCAGCTCTCGCCGCACGTCTTCGTGCGCCCCGGCGAGCTGCGGCACACCGAATGGTCGGAGATCGATCTTGAGGCTGCGGTTTGGACCATCCCGATCGAGAAGATGAAGATGCGGCGGCCTCATCACGTTCCACTATCAACGCAGTCGATACGACTCCTGCGGCTGGTTCATGCGATCACCGGCCCGTCGGGCTATGTCTTTCCATCTATCCGCACGCCAGAACGGCCGATGAGCGAAAACACGGTCAATGCCGGGTTGCGCCGTCTTGGCTTCACCGGCGATGAGATGACTGCGCATGGCTTTCGTTCAACAGCCAGTACGCTCTTGAACGAGTCCGGCAAATGGTCGGCCGATGCCATCGAACGCGCACTGGCCCATGGCGATTCCGACAAGGTGCGAGCAGCCTATCATCGAGGGACCCACTGGAAGGAGCGCGTGGAAATGGCACAGTGGTGGTCGGATTACCTCGACACCCTGCGCGATGCCGCCGAGATCGTCCAGTTCCCGGGATAGGCCGGATCGTGAGAGGACAATAGCGGGCTCCCGTCCGTGCCGAGCGGCGCATGCCGGCGTCCAGGCCGGCGGCTTCGCTGGAGCCCGTCCATTTTATTGCATTGACGGTGCTCGAATGTTTTGCGCCGCGAGCTCATGGTCGTTGCGCGTGACCAGTCAATTGGCGCGATCCAGCATGCCAGGCTTGTCCTCCTTGAGGCTCCAGCACACCGGATTGCGCATCCACTCGTTGACCGCTGACTCCCGCCATCCGGCGCAGCGCGTGGCAATGCGCACCTGTTTGGGAAAGGTGCCATCATGAATCTTCCGGTAAAGGGTGGCGCGGCTGAGCCCGGTGCGATGGAGCACGGTTTTGAGGCGTAAAATGCGATCGGGAGGCTGGTCGGTCATCATGCGAATGTCCTGAGTTATGATCGGTCGTCTTGTTGCGATACGCCAAGAATTGAGACCTAATTTCTCAGGGTCAAGGCTCCCAAAAAAGCCCTTCTGAGCCGTAGTTACGCCTGGATATCCGTGGAGAACCCAAGGTATCCCTCCTGTGCGAAAAATAAGTTTTCACTGAAATTTTGACCCTACATCCGCAAACGCCCGCAATCCACGCCGCCGCCATAACGCCAATGACTGCTCGCGATCCGGCCTGTCCAGTTTCGCCGCCGCTTCGACCAGCAATTCGAGGATCACGGCGCGCTCATCGTCGGTCAGCTCGACCAACCCGGCCTTCGCAACGAGCCCGCCCAGTTCGATCAGATGCCGCGTGCGTTCGCGCCGCTTCACTTGCCAGTCCCTGGTGTCATGCCGCGCCTGCTTCGCTTGAAGACGGTTGCGTGGGGCCGCATCCTTCGCAGCGCCGCCCTGTTCACCACCAGTGCGGCTGCCAGCGCCTTCGCGTTCTCCACGAAAGAAGGCGGCGCCCCGCTTGCGCCACGCCTCTCGCGCCGAGCGTTCGGCCATGGCGGCATCGAGCAAGGCCCCGGCCAGCTCCTCGATGATCAGGTCGTCGGCGCCAGTCGCTATGACCAGTTCGCCAAGCAGGCTTTGCTTGCGGCTCTTCAACTGCCGTGCCTCGTGGTCAGCCGCTCGGGCGGAAGGCGTGGTTGTTCTGTGGCTCGGATCGCGGCGGGCAGCGCGCGGCGGTGCTTTACACGCTGATCCAGACCGCTCGGCTCAACGACGTCGATCCGCAGGCGTGGCTCGCCGATGTGCTAGCCCATCGCGGATTCCCGATCGGCAAACTGGGCGATCTGTTGCCCTGGAATTGGCGAGCCCGCCAACCTGGCCTCTGGTTCCCGAACTTCGGCACCTGAGGACACGATAACGAAGCTGCCATCTGAAGCGTGGCGGCAAGCGCCCCACTTGCAGACATTCGGTAGCGCCTACATGATGCTTAGATGATTTTTGGCCTGCTCATCTTAGCCAGCATCGTCGCGGGCGTGTCTCTAGTCGCCGCCACGATCACAGCCGTCATCCGCATCGCTACGAAGAGCGACACGTTAGCGATAACTATAGGAACGCTGGCCATACCGGTCTTACTCTGCGCGTCCTTTGGATATTGGCTCCTCACGATGGAGGCAGATGGCGCCCCTCCCGGTAATGTTTTGATGGGTAATTTAACAGCACTTGCGATGCTCACTCCAATCGCCCTGCTTGCTAGTCGCTTCACGGTCAAATTCCTGTCCCGGCGTGCGCCGCTGAACACGCGCTAACCACCCAATTTCAGACGGAAGCTGCCTGTCGGTTCACGCCCAGAAGCGGAGGGATGCGAGTGGCGGGCTGCGAAAAAATGGGATAGCTCGCCGTAATGGGCAACAGCACGCGAGGAGCATTTCTCCTGTTAACTTGGTTCGGCCTGATCTTGTTCTTCTGCTACGGCTGTTCGCTAACCTTGATCTTTTGGCTACTGTCATCCGGCGATCGGCAGCCGGAAGCCGCAGAGGCATATGTTCTTCGCGGTGCTTTAAGCTTCATACTCTTGTTCATCGCCTCTTGTGCTGCGGCCATTCTAATTGACAGAAAACATTTAAACGCAATCTGGCTCCTCCCGGTCTGGATAGCTTGTCCGGCTTTCTTGATGTGGTTTTCTGGGGTCCAGTTCTAAAGGCATCTGTGGACGCCCCATCGGATGCAAGCGGTAAATCGGGGTAGCTCGGCACGTAGTCGGATGCTGTCATCTGTCCGGCCTCGATGAGCAGCGCCATAGCTGCGGGCCAGTATGGGAGTTCGCGGACCGGAACCACATCAGCTTTCCGCGCTTGGCTAGCGCTCCGCCATTCCCTGGTTCTTCCGGCCCCGTCTCGCCGACCGTTGTGCCATACCCTCCTTCGACCGCCTACGTCCCCGACGCCTCTGGCTGCTGTCCCGGCTTACGCTGCGACCGCTGCCGGAGCTCTGTAATCTTCGTTCTTGGTCATGACCGCCCAAGCGATGCGCGCCATCTTGTTGGCCAGCGCCACCGAGACGAGCATGCGCGGTTTGCGCGCCAGCATCCGCTCCAGCCACGATCCTGCCGGCGCGCCGTGGATAGTCGCCTGCCTGACGACCGAGCTGCCGCCGATGATGAGCAACCGCCGAACGGTGCGCTCTCCCATCTTCGAAATCCGGCCAAGCTTTTGCTTGCCGCCTGTCGAGTGCTGGAGCGGCGCGAGCCCGAGCCAGGCGGCGAAGTCGCGGCCTTTGGTAAAGGTCTCGACCGGCGGCGCGAGAGCGACGATCGCGGTGGCAGCGATCGGGCCGATGCCGGGGATGGTCATCAGCCGGCGCGCTACCTCGTCCTCGCGAGCCCGCTTGGCGATCTCCTTGTCGAGGTCGGCGATACGATCGTCGAGCCCGGCGAGCATGTCGGCCATGACGCGCAGCATGGCCAGCGCCGCTTCCGGCAGCGACGATGCCATCTCCTCCTCGTCGAGAAGGTCGGCGAGCATGGTGACCTGCGCCAAACCGCGCGGTGCGACCCAGCCGAACTCGGCCATGTGGCCACGCAATGCGTTGACCAGCTGCGTGCGCTGCCGGACGACGAGATCGCGGGTGCGGAACACCATGCCGGCCGCCTGCTGCTCCTCGCTCTTCACCGCCACGAAGCGCATGGCCGGCCGCTGCACGGCCTCGCAGATCGCCTCGGCATCGACTGCATCGTTTTTATGCCGCTTCACGAACGGCTTGACGTAGGCCGGCGGGATGAGCCGCACCTCATGCCCCATCGCCTGCAGCTCACGCGCCCAGTGATGCGCGCCGCTGCACGCCTCCATCGCGACTAGGCATGCCGGCTGCTTCGCGAAGAAGTCGAGCAGCTTCGCCCGGCTCAGCTTGCGGCTGAACACCATGCCGCCGCGCTCGTCAGCGCCGTGCGCGTGGAAAACGGTCTTGGCGATATCCAGCCCGATTGTGATAGCTTGCGACACGGACGCCTCCCTCAGTGGTGATTCAACACCTCCACTCTGGCACATCGATGCCGTCGGGGGGCGTCCACCCCATCAGCTTTGGTGCAGGTGAAATTGCTAGCCTGTTGGCACAATGCGCTTGGGCCAAGCCTAGCTTGAACTTCATCTGCCCTAGGAACAATATCCGCGTGTCTCAACGCTTCGGGGATACGGAACCGATCTGGGTCCCGACGTCTGCCACAAACCACTATGTCGCCAACCGAGCCTTGATTGCATCCGCCCTGCGCCCGCAAAACAGAGAAATTGAATGGTTCCGACGTGGCGCGAGGATCCGCTTCCTGGGAAAGTGCAGCGACCGGAGCAAGAAGGATCGGAATAGAAAGAAATCCAGTTCGCACTAATCTATTTCCGGGATTGTTTTGGAAAACAATGCACGCTGTACCAATGGCAAGCTTTCGGCAAGCCTCATATATCCTTTGCCCTGACCGCTGATCTGCCCCCTTCTGAGTGGTCCAAAATCTCTGTTACTTTGGACAACGAAGGAGTTGGAAGATGGGCAGGAAGCATGAGCCGGAAGAGATCATCGGCAAGCTGCGCGAGGCGGAGATCGTGCTGACGCAGGGCGGAACAGTGCCGGATGCGTGCCGGCGGCTCGGTGTCACGGAGCAAACCTATTATCGCTGGCGCAAGGAATATGGCGGGCTCAAGGTTGATCAGGCTCGCCGGATGAAGGACTTGGAGCGGGAGAATGCCCGCTTGCGTCAGGCGGTGTCGGAGCTGACCCTGGACAAGGTCATCCTGCAGGAGGCAG
>Ga0068858_100005690_pt1 | contig 12183 bp, 11 predicted proteins | sample KBSSwiS12_FD_66589 | JGI IMG/M metagenome (GOLD analysis project Ga0068858, IMG submission 66589) | Switchgrass rhizosphere microbial communities from Kellogg Biological Station, Michigan, USA - KBS Switchgrass S1-2 | ecosystem: Host-associated > Plants > Roots > Rhizosphere > Soil ... | reverse complement strand
CGCCGGCTTGAACGCACCGAAGCCTTGGCCGGCGAAGCGGGAGAGAACCTGCTCGACGCTTTCGCCCGTCACCGTCCCATAGATCCCGACGAGGTTGCGCGCTTCGGGCCGGCCGTCGAGCGCGGTGGGATCGTCGGGCAGCGGCTCGGGATCGGTCTTCGCCTTGCGGATTTTCTGCGTGATCGCTTCGTCGCTGTCGCTGAGGTTGATCCGGCTCATGTCCGACGGGTCGGTCTTGGACATTTTGGAGCGGCCGTCGCGAAGGCTCATCACGCGTGCTGCCGCGCCGCCGCCGATAAACGGCTCGGGCGGGATGAACAGGTCGACGTCGAAGTCCGTGTTGAACTTGAGCGCGATGTCACGAGTGAGCTCGACATGCTGCTTCTGGTCCTCGCCGACGGGAACGTGCGTTGCCTGGTAGAGCAGGATGTCGGCGGCCTGGAGGACGGGATAGGTGAACAGGCCGACCGACGCGCCTTCCTTGTTCTTGCCCGCCTTATCCTTCCACTGCGTCATCCGGTTGAGCCAGCCCATTCGGGCGGTCCCCTGGAGAATCCACGCCAGCTCAGAGTGTGCGGGGATCGCGCTTTGGCGAAAGACAATCGACTTGTTGGGATCGATTCCGCTGGCGATCAGCGCTGCCGCCATCTCGCGAATGCTCGCCCCGAGTTGCGCGGGATCGACGTCGACCGTCAGCGCGTGCAGGTCGGCGAGGAAGAACAGGCATTCCGCCTCATCCTGCATCCGGACCCAGCGCAGGATGGCTCCCAGCAGATTGCCGAGATGGAGGTCGCCGGTCGGCTGGATTCCGGATACGACGCGCATCTCAGACATCGGTGTAAGGCCTCTTGCGCTTCAATAGCGCTTTCAATTCCTCGCGGTCGGTACCGCCCAGAATCCACACCAGCGGGAAATAGACGATCATTCCGCCGCCGACGATGGCGAGCACACCGGCCAAGCGCTGGGCAAACGACCCGTTGAACCATCCGGCAAGACCGGTGCGGATCGCGATCAGTGCAGCCGTCATCGCGGCAGCCGCGATCAGCTGACGGATGAGCCGAGAGGCGAGCCACTTCTCGATCTGGAAATGGCCCCGGCGATGGAGCAGCACATACAGGATCGTGCAGTTGAGCCAGGAGCTCAAAGCGACCGCGGCGGCAAGCCCGCCGATCCCGAACGGGGGGATGAGCGCGAAGTTGAGGATGACGTTGACGATGAGGACGACGACCGCCGTCTTGACCGGAGTGGCGGTGTCGCGGCGGGCGTAAAAGCCCGGAGTCAACACCTTGACCAGCACATAGGCGGGAAGGCCGAGCGCGATGATCGAGAGCGTGAGCGCAGTGAAGTGCGCATCGCGCGCGTTGAAGCGGCCCGCCTCGAAGATCGCCGAAACGAGCGGGAGCGCGCTTATGGCGAGGGCGAGCGCAGCGGGGAGGCACAGAAGCATCGCCAGCTCTGCGGCCTGCCCCTGGACGCGCGCGGCCTTGTCGGCCTCATTGACGTCGACGTGGCGGCTGACCTGCGGGAGGATGGCCGTTCCGATAGCGGCCCCGATCACGCCCAGCGGTAGCTGGTTGAGGCGATCGGCATAGTTGAACCAGCTGACCGCTCCGGTGCCGATGCGGGTCAGGAAGAAGGTGTCGATGAAGACGCTCACCTGATAGACGCCCGCGCCCAGCGTGGCCGGAAGGACGACGCGGACGAATTGGCGAACGCCCGGCGTCAGCTTCGGTTTTCGAATCTTGAGGACGACTCCGGCGCGCTTGCAGGCGACGATCAGAAGCACGAGCTGGAGGATTCCGCCGATCGTCACGGCCGCGGCGATCGCCATCGCCGTGGTCGGCCCTCCATGACGGAAGATGATGAGCGCGGAGAGCATCGCGAGGTTGAGCAATGCCGGGGCGAAGGCCGCCGCGGTGAAGCGCGAGATGCTGTTGAGGATACCGGAGAAGAGCGAGACGAGGCTGATCAGCAGCAAATAAGGGAAAGTAATCCGGGTCAGCAGCGTCCCGAAGGCAAGCTGGTCGCCGTGCCAGCCGGTGATCGCCCAGATGAACGGCTTCATGAGCGCGATGAAGATGACCGTGAACAGGATCAGCGTCGGAAGGAATACGGCGAGCACTTCTTCGGAGAAGAGCTTCGCCTCGGCTTCGCCGCCGGACTGTAGCCGCTGGCTGTAGAGCGGCACGAAGCCCGCCGAAAACGCGCCTTCGCCGAACAGCCGGCGAAAGGTGTTGGGCAGGCGGAAGGCCACGTAGAACGCATCGGTGTAGACGCCGGCGCCGAGAATCCTCGACATCAGCATTTCGCGTGCGAAGCCGGCGACTCGGCTGACCAGGGTCAGACCGCCGATGGTGCCGGTGGCCTTGTGAAGATTCATCGCGCTTTGGCCCGCGCGGGCGTCACGCTTCGGAGGGTGTTTCGCTCGGCGCCTGCTCGCCCGAGCCGTTGCCTTCGCCGCCCTGCTGCTCCTGCATTGCCTGCATCTGCGCGACATAGGCGGAGGCGAAGTCGATCGGGTCCAGCAGCAGCGGCGGGAAGCCGGTGTTGGCGACCGCCTCGGCGACGATCTGGCGCGCGAACGGGAAGATCAGGCGCGGAGCTTCGATGAGGAGGAACGGCGGAAGCGCCTCCTCGGGCACGTTGCGGATTCCGAACAGGCCGCCGTAGCTGAGGTCGACCACAAAATGGACGCCATTGTCGGAGCGCGCGGAAACCTCGACCTTGAGGACGATCTCGTGGACGTCATCGGCGACCTTGTCGACATTGATGTTGAACTGGACGTCGAGGCTCGGCTGGTCCTGCCATTGGAACACTTGCGGCGAGCTCGGATTCTCAACCGAGAGATCCTTGATGTACTGTGCGAGAATCGAAATTTGCGGTTCGTTCTCAGCCGCGGCCGCGCCATTGCCGCCGTTGGTCGGTTGCTGGTCCGCCATTACATCGTGTCCTTGTGAATGCGTTTAAGACTATTCGGGAGCCGCGGCGAAGCGCGGCGCGTTGCGGCTGGCGACTAGCAGCCCCACAAATGGGGCGCAATGGCGGCTTCGTGCGTTTGCCGGTGTTGGAATATTCATGTCTTGCGCACTATGTTGCAGGCCAAGACATAGCAGGACCTTTAGATTGACCGTTATCGTCATTCTCGCGCTGGTTGCGCTGTTCATCGGGCTTCGGCTCTACAGCGTGCTTGGTGAGCGCACCGGGCACGAGCAACAGCCGATCCTGAAGCCCGCCGACCCCGACGCGCGGGTCGAGGCCCGGGTCAGCCAGCCGTCGCCGGTCACCCAGACTTCCACCGATGCGGGAGACATGGCGTTCGTTCCGACCGCTGGACCCGGCGTCCGCGCGGTGCTCGCCGCCGACCCGACCTTCGACGTCGCGCGGTTCCTGGAAGGCGCCCAGGCCGCCTATCGAATGATCCTCGAGGCCTTCTGGAAGGGCGAGCTCGATTCGATCCGCTCCCATGTCGACGATCATGTCTATGAGACGTTCGCCGACGCGGTGAAGCAGCGGCAGAAGGAGGGGCTGACGCTCGATAACCGGCTGGTCACGATCGACCAGGCGGTCATCTCCGAAGCCTCGCTCGAACGCTCGGTCGCGATGCTGACCGTCCGGTTCGAGGCAGACATTGCCGCCGTCACGCGCAATTCGGAAAAGCAGGTGGTCGCAGGCTCCTTGAGCGATGCGGTCCAAACCCGCGATCTGTGGACGTTCCGGCGCGATCTTTCGACCCCCGATCCCAACTGGCTGCTGATCGAAACCGACGAGGAAGAGTGAGATTCTCGCTACGGGCGATTGCCCTCGCTTCCCTGCTGCTTGTCGCGGCATGCGCGACCCGGCCAGTCCCACCTCCCGAACAAGCCAGGCCGGCACCGGCCCCGATACCGGCCCCGCCGCCAGTCGTCTTTCCTCCACCATCTCCGGTCGGTCCCAATGCGGTCGCGACGGGCGTCAAGCTCGAAGCCCCGCGCGTGCTCAAGGCCGAAGAGGCTGCGCGAGCGCTGCAGGCTTTTCGGGCGAGCTGCCCAGCCCTTAACAAGCGCCGCGACAAGTCGGGCCTGACCCTGGCCGGGGACTGGCAGGCGCTGTGCGCCGAGGCGGCGACGCTCGACCCGAGCTTCGCGCCGGGTTTCTTCTTTTACAATTTCGACTGGGTGAAGATCGGCGACGGGCGCGCCTTCGCGACCGGTTATTACGAACCGGAGATCGAAGGCTCGCGCACGCCCTTGCCGGGTTACGTGCCGATCTACCGGGTGCCTCCGGACCTCATCCGCTGCACTAAGCCGGACGGGACGGGCGGCCGCGGCCGGATCGACGAGACCGGCACCTGCACGCTCTATTTCACCCGCCCGGACATCGAGGACGGAGCGCTTGCCGGCAAGGGGCTGGAGCTCGCCTGGGCGGCGGATCCGGTCGATTTGTTCTTCCTCGAGATTCAGGGTTCGGGCCGGATCCACTTTCCAGATGGAAGCGTGATGCACATCGGTTATGCCGACCAGAACGGCCGCGACTATGTCGCGATCGGTCGGCTGCTCCGCGACCGAGCGATCCTGCCGCCCGGCGGCGCCAACATGGAGTCGATCAAGAGCTGGATCCGCGCCAACCCAGACGAGGGCCGGGCATTGATGCGGGAGAACCTGTCGTACATCTTCTTCAGGGAATTGACGGGTTCGGGGCCGCTTGGGTCTCTCAACGTTCCGGTCACGCCGCACGTGACGGTTGCCGCCGACCCGAATTACGTTCCGCTCGGCGCTCCCATCTACATCCACAAGGCAGACCGCCATGACGTCGATGGCCTGTGGGTGGCGCAGGACACGGGCGGCGCGATCAAGGGACCCAACCGCTTCGACACATTCTGGGGCGCGGGTCCGGAAGCGGTCGCGACCGCGGGTGGAATGTCGGCGTCGGGGGAGGCGCTGATCCTGATTCCGAAAGGCACTGCGGCCCGTGCGATCGCTCAGCCCTGACGAGGCTGCGCTGTGGGCTCGAGTAACGGCGACCATCGCGCCTCTATCGCGTGATAAGAACAACCCGCAAGATTCTGGTAAACCGAAGAAACAGCCGGTAGTTAGGCCGGTCAAAGCGAGCTTACGGCCGGCTCGGCCAAAGCCGCCGGATTCGGCGCCTGCGCGGCCAGGAACCACGCTCGATGGCGGCTGGGACAAGCGGCTTCGCGCCGGTTCGGTCACGCCAGACCGAATTCTCGACCTGCATGGGATGAATCTCGACAGCGCCTGGCGGGCGATCGACCGCGGCCTCGAGCAGGCGATCGCGGCCGGGGAGCGGGTGATCCTGCTGATCACCGGGCACCATCGTCCCGGCGATCCGCCGGTCGAGCGGGGCAGGATCCGCGCCGCGGTCAACGACTGGCTTGCAGCTTCGCGCCATGCCTCCCGGATCGCTGCCGTTCGGGGCGCCCACAGGAGGCATGGGGGAGGGGGCAGCCTGTACCTCGTTCTCAGGCGCCGATGACCTTTTCTTAACCCCTATTGTCTAACGGGGAGCTTAAGGCGGGCATACCGCCGCACGAGGCGCATCGAGGCGATGAAAGCAGGCACGGCCCAGAAGTTCAGCAACGCGGCCCTGTCGTGTGCCGCTGGCTTCGCATCCTTTCTCTTCTCGTTGACGGCGCTCCTCTACCTGACGGAGTTCGACCAGAAGATTCTTGCAGCGCTGGTCGCCGGCGCCTTCTGCCTGCTGATCAGCTATGTCGCTTCGGAGCGTCCCAACAGCGAAAGCGCCCGGGCGCTGGCTTCGCTCAGTGATCGCCTGATGGCGGTTGAGGACGGGGACCTGGTGTCGCCTGCACCGCCGGTGCTCCGCCGGACCATGCCAAAGCTCGCCGCCGCGGTGGATATGCTTTTCTCGGAAGTCCGAGCCTCGATCGAAAATGCCCATGCGCTCGGCATGTACGATCCGGTGACGTCGCTTCCCAACCGGCTCCATTTCCGCTCCGAAGCGGACAAGCTCCTCGGCGAGGTTCCGGAAAAGGCCAGCTCGGCGATGCTGTTCGTCGATCTCGACCGGTTCAAGAACGTCAACGACAGCCTCGGCCATGCGCGCGGCGACCAGCTGCTGATCATGGTCGCAAACCGCCTTCGGGTGGTGGTCAATGCCGAATTCACCGGAAGCGCCAAGGATCGGCCGCTGCTCGCCCGGCTTGCCGGCGACGAGTTCACCTTGTTCTTCCCCGAGATTGAATCCGTGGCCGAGATCGAGCGCGTCGCACGCCGGGTCGTGCTCGCCATTTCCGAACCCTTCGAACTGTGCTCGCACAGCGTCGACATCGGCGCATCCATCGGCGTAGCCATCTCGCCCAATCACGGAACCAGCATCGAATCGCTGATGCGCGCCGCCGACATCGCCATGTATTGCGCCAAGTCGAGCGGCGGCGGGCAGCATTGCCTGTTCAACGCCGATCTTGCCGCCGCCCACCAGGAGAAGGTGGAAACCGAAAAGGCGCTGACCGAAGCGGTTCAGCGCGGCGATTTCCTGCTCGCGTTCCAGCCGCAGATGAGCCTCGTGACCGGCGAGGTCGCAGGCGCCGAAGCGCTGCTTCGCTGGAATCATCCGCGCGACGGCCTGCGCCTTCCCGGAACCTTCGTCCCGGTCGCCGAGCGCACCGGAGTGATCGCCGAGATCGGGGACTGGGTGCTGGCCGAGGTCGCCTCGGTGCTCGGGACCTGGCACCGCAACGGTTACACAGGCCGGATGGCGTTCAACATCAGCCCGCGCCAGATCGACCGCCCGGACTTCTTCGTGCGGCTGCGCCAGGCGTTCGCCGACGTCAATGTGCCTCTGTCGCTGGTCGAGCTCGAGTTCACCGAGACCGCGGCAATGGAAGCCGGCGAGGGGGTCATGGCCGAGATTGCAGCGCTTCGTGAGGAAGGCGCCTGCATCTCGATCGACGATTTCGGGACTGGCTATTCGAACCTCGCGCGGCTTCGCTCGATGCCGCTCGACCGGGTCAAGCTCGACCCTTCGCTGATTGCCGACATCGAAAGCTCGGAAAAGGCGCGGGTCATCGTCCAGGCAGTGATCCAGCTGATCAAGGGCATCGGCTGCGAGGTCGTCGCCGAGGCGGTCGAGACCGTCGCCCAGGCCGACATTCTGCGCGCGATGGGCTGCGACACGGTCCAGGGCTTCATTTTCGCCGCTCCGATGTTTGAAAGCGAGTTCCTTGCCTGGGTCGGCAATGCCGACCGCAAGGGCGCCAAATCGGTCGCCTGATCGCTTCACATCGTTCGAAGGATTGCGCACGGCCCTCCGTTCGCTAGCGTGCCGCGGGCATGCGCCTGAAGGCCATCCTGTTTATTGCCGCGCTCGCCCTTCTCGGGATTGTAGCCGCCATCGGTTATCGCAACGCGAGGGCCGACCCGATCGTGCGGCACCTGGACGTTCGGCTGGCGGATTATCCTCCCGGCGCAGCGCCTGTCCGAATCGTCCTCTTTGCCGATGTTCACGTTCACGGACCCGACATGCCGCCCGCTCGGGTTGGCAGGCTGGTTGACCAGATCAATGCGCTGAGGCCGGACATCATCGTCGCCGCGGGCGACTTCGTCGGCAATAATTGGATCGGCGCCGACTATCCGGTGCCTGAAGCCATCGCACCGCTTGCGCGGCTGAAGGCAAGGCTGGGAAACTTCGCTGTGCTTGGCAACAACGACCACGTCGCCGGGGTCGCCGCAGTCACACGGGCCCTGAACAGCGCGCATTTTCGAGTCCTGAACAATGAAGCGGTCACTGCCGGGCCGATCGCTTTGGGCGGCCTCGATGACCGCAAGGACAAGACTTTCAAGCAGGTCCGGAAGAACGAACAGGCGACCTATTCGGCGAGCTTCGAACTCCGGGAGCGCGGGTGCTCATCGCGCATACCCCGGACTATTTCCCGACAGTCCCGCCGTCGATCGCGCTGATGCTGGTGGGGCATACCCATTGCGGGCAGATCGCATTGCCGTTGGTTGGGCCGATCATCACGGGATCGGATTACGGACGGAAATACGCCTGCGGGCTGTATCGCAGGGGCGACGAGACCCTGGTCGTCACCGGCGGTCTCGGCACCAGCCATCTGCCGCTGCGGCTCGGGGCGCCTCCCGATGTCTGGGTGATCGATGTCTCCGGGAGGCCCGCGGGCTAGCTTTCGCTGAGCACCTTGCGGACAATTCGTTCGTAGATCTGCGACAGCGCCTGGATGTCCTCCACCGACGCGCTTTCATCGAGCTTGTGCATGGTCGCGTTGGGCAGGCCGAAGTCGACCACCGGGCAGAGCTGGATGAGGAAGCGGCCGTCCGAGGTTCCGCCGCTGGTCGACAGCTCGGGCTTCTCGCCGGTTTCTTCTTCGATCGCATCGACCACGACATCGTAGAGCCGGCCCGGAGGAGTCAGGAACGCCTCGCCGGAAATCCGCGCGCGGACCTTGGCCCCGGGGGCCTCCCGGGCGGCAATCTCCTCGACCATCCGAACCAGATCTTCGCCGCGCTGCAGATTGTTGAAGCGGATGTTGAGCTGCGCGGTCGCCGAGCCGGGGATGACGTTGCTTGCCGTGGTGGGCGTCGAAATCGCGGTGAATTCGAGGTTCGATGGCGGGAATTGATCGGTCCCGTCGTCGAGATGGACCGCGTCCAGCGCCGAGATCAGCCGCGCCAGCGGCGCTACGGGATTGGTTGCGCGGTGCGGGTAGGCGACATGGCCCTGAACGCCCGGGACCTCGATCCACATGTTGACCGAACCGCGCCGCCCGATCTTCACCGTATCGCCGAGGCGGTCGACCGAGGTCGGCTCGCCGATCAGGATCATGTCGGGACGGATCTGCCGCTCGTTCAGCCAGTCGATGATCCGCGGCGTACCGTAAACCGAATAGCCTTCCTCGTCGCCGGTGATCAGCAACGAGAGCGTGCCTCCGGTTTCGCCGATTCGCGAAAGTGCGGCGACATAGGCCGCGATTGCACTCTTCATGTCGTTGGCGCCGCGGCCAACCAGCCGGCCATCGACGATTCGAGCCTCGAACGGGTCGACGCTCCAGCCCTCGCCGGGTGGAACCACGTCGAGATGCCCGGCAAAGCCGAAGTGCGGCGCTCCGGACCCGCGGATCGCGACCAAATTCTCGGTCGGCCCGTCGGGCGGCTCCCCCATCACCCAGCGGTGCACGGTAAAGCCGAGCGGCTTCAATTGGGTTTCGAGCACGTCGAAGACTTGCCCGCGCGCCGGGGTGACGCTCGGGCAGGCGATCAGCTCGCGGGCGAGCTCAACCGGGTCGATCGGGTCGGCCATCACTTGGCGCCCTAGCAAGCATTCAACTCGAGGCAAGGTCGCGCCTGCCAGGTCCGACCGGCGACCGCGTTCGCCGGTTCGTCGAAAACAGGGGCTTGCATCAGCGCTACAAATGTAGCACGCTACAAATGTAGCACGACGTTGGACGTGCCGAGTAACAGGGGAATGTTCAATGCGGGTGCTGCGTAGATTGCGGATCGGTCTGCTGGTTGGAACCGGCTTGTGGGCGACTGTCCCGACACTGGCGCTCGCCCAAGCTGTGCCCGCGCCCAACCCGACCGCGGGTGCGACCAAGCGCGTCTATACCCCCGCCGATTTCGCGCGGTTCGCGCCCAAGACTGCCTACGACATGCTGATTCAGGTCCCAAGCTTCACCATTCGCACCGCCGACAACAGCCAACGGGGTCTCGGGCAGGCCGAGGAAAACGTCCTCATCAACGGCGAGCGTATCGCCAATAAATCGGGCGGCGCGGTGGACCAGCTGCAGCAGGTATCCGCGGCGAATGTCGATCGCATCGAGATCATCGATGCGGCCAGCCTGGGGATTGCCGGCCTCTCCGGGCAGGTCGCCAATGTGATCCTCAAAGCCACCGTCGCTTCATCAGGCCAGTTCGAGTGGAACCCGGGCTGGCGCGCGCACTATGCCAAGCCGGAATGGCTCGGCGGCTCGATAAGCTACTCGGGCAAGACCGGGCCCGTCGATTACACCCTGTCGGTCAAGAACGAATATGGCCGCGGCGCCTTTGGTGGGCCGATCTGGATCTATGACGCGAATGGCGTGGTCACCGAGACCCGGCGGGAAATCTACCATTCCGAATATGAGGACCCGAACTTCCAGCTGAAGCTAGGTTACGACGGGCCGGGCTCATCGGTGGGCAATTTGACGCTCGGTTACACGCCGTACTGGAACCCCGCTGTCCAGCGCGACCATCGCGTCCTAGTGACGGGGGAAGAACGAAGCCGCGACATCCGGACCGAGCTCAACGGCTATTATGCCGACATCAACGGCGACTATGAGTTCGCGCTGGGCCCCGGCCGGCTGAAGCTGATCGGGGTGCGCCATTGGGAGCATGCGCCTCTCCTCCAAACGCTCCTGTTCACGTTCGACACCAGTGGTGCGGATCCAGAAGGCACCCGCTTCAGTCGCGATTCGCACATCGGCGAAACGATCGGACGCGGCGAATATCACTGGAAGACGGGCCAGAACGACTGGCAGATTTCGCTTGAGCGCGCGTTCAACTCGCTCGACCAGAAGGGCGCCTTGTTCGAGCTCGACCCCAACGGCGACTTCGTTGAAACGCCGTTCCCGGAAGGCACCGGCAAGGTGACCGAGCTCCGCTACGAGAGCATCGCGACCCTAAGCCGCCCGCTTACCGCTAATCTCGACCTCCAGGTCGCCGGCGGGGCCGAAATTTCGCACCTCGACCGCGTCGACGACGACCAGCCGGCACGCAAGTTCTTCCGGCCCAAAGGCAGCATCACGCTCGGCTGGCATCCGTCGAAAAGCTGGGACCTCAGCCTGAAGCTGCGCCGGCGCGTGGGCCAAATCAGCTTCTTCGACTTTCTCGCTCAGCCCAAGCTTAGCGAAGATCGCGAAAATGCGGGCAATCCGCTGCTCGTCCCGCCGCAGAGCTGGGAGGCGGAAACCGAATTCTCCCACGACCTCGGGCCGTGGGGAAAGACCCGGCTGAACCTGCACTATTACCGGGTGCAGGACATTATCGACGTGATCCCGATCGGGATCGATGGGCAGGGGATCGGAAACCTGCCCCGCGCCGACCGCTATGGTTTTGAAAGCGTCAGCACATTCCAGGGCGAGCCGATCGGCTGGAAGGGCGCGAAGCTCGATCTGACGATCGGGCGCGAATGGACGTCGGTGAGGGATCCGCTAACCAGCGAGAAACGACCGATCTCGGGGGTCAGGGACGCCTGGTTCAATGCCCAGATCCGCCACGACATCCCCGGGACCCAGCTCGCGTGGAGCGCCTACACGCAGTACGGCCACTACGAGAAAAATTACTATCTGACCGAGGTCTTCCGAAGCCTCGACCTGCCGTGGATTTCGGGCTTTTACATCGAGGATAAGAACGTGATGGGCCTGAAGGTCCGCTTCTCGGTCGACAATATCTTCAACAACCGGCACCTTTTCTACCGCCACGTTTACCAGGGCTATCGCGACCGCACTCCGCTCGCATTCTACCAGCGCCAGAATCAGCTGATCGGGCCGCTGTTCAGCCTTTCGGTAAAGGAGACTTTCTAGCGCCCCGGTCTCGCTGCTAAGGCGCGGCCATGCCCAAAATCGACCTCGAGAGCATCGAGCAAACCAACCGCACGGGCTATCCGTCCCCGTTCGACAAGGACGTTGCCGGGCGCTGGTACCGGCGCCTCGCTCCGCCGTCCGGCCTCACCGATTTCGGAGTGAGCGAAGTCACGCTCGAAGCAGGGGCCTGGTCGAGCCAGCGCCACTGGCACGACGGCGAGGATGAATTCCTGGTGATGGTGGAGGGCGAGGCCGTGCTGGTCGAAGATGACGGCCGCACGATACTCCGCCCCGGAGACCTCGCGGCCTGGCCGAAAGGCAGCACGAACGGTCATCACCTGATCAACGAACGCGATTCGCCGTGCCGGTTCATCGTGTTCGGCGGCGGCACCAATACCGGCGGCGGCTATTCCGACATCGACCTCAAGTTCACAGCCGACGGTAGGTACGCCCACAAGGACGGAACGCCCTATCCGGAAACGAAACGTCCGGCCTAAGCGGCCTTGTCGGCCTCATATTGCTCGATCACCCACGGCTCGTCCTGCGCCTTGTCGATCCATTCGGCGACATGGGGGTGGGAGACGACTGCCTTCATGTAGATGCCGGCGAACGGGGGCACCTTGACGCCGTAGGTGATGAAGCGGGTGACGACC
>Ga0068858_100005689_pt1 | contig 12184 bp, 9 predicted proteins | sample KBSSwiS12_FD_66589 | JGI IMG/M metagenome (GOLD analysis project Ga0068858, IMG submission 66589) | Switchgrass rhizosphere microbial communities from Kellogg Biological Station, Michigan, USA - KBS Switchgrass S1-2 | ecosystem: Host-associated > Plants > Roots > Rhizosphere > Soil ... | reverse complement strand
GGGATGCCCTTGGTGACGATGGTGACGAGGCCGACGATGATGATGATCCAGGAGGCGGCAATCGCATGCCATCTCCAGCGGAGGAAGTCGAAGTGCGTGTGCTTGAGGATTTGCATACAGGTCTAAATGCTCAGCGTCGCGACCTGTTGCCGGCGCGTGAGCGCCAGCTCGAACAGTGTCTTCGACACGAAAATCGAGGTGAACAGGTTCGAGACCAACCCGATGACGAGCGTCATCGCGAATCCGCGAATCGGCCCCGTACCAAACTGAAACAGGAACGCGCACGAGATGAGCGCCGCCATGTGGGTGTCGACCAGCGTCCAGAATACGCGGCCGAAACCCGCGTTGATGGAGGCGCGGATGCCGCGCTGGGCTGCGAGCTCTTCCTTGATCCGCTCGAAGATCAGCACGTTCGAGTCGACGCCGATCCCCATCGTGAGCACGAAGCCGGCGATGCCAGGCAGCGTCATGACCGCGCCGATGTAGGCCATCAGCCCGAGCAGGATCACCAGGTTGAAGATGAGCGCCACGATGGCGTTCACTCCCGACAGCTTGTAGTAGACCAGCATGAAGCTCACGACGAGCAGCAGGCCGACGACCGAGGCCATCACCCCGGACCGGATCGAATCGGCGCCCAGGCTGGGGCCGATCGTGCGCTCCTCGAGGTAGTCCATCCTGGCGGGCAGCGCGCCCGATCGGAGAATAAGCGACAGGTTCTGAACTTCCTCCTGCGTGAAGCTCCCCGTGATCCGCCCGTCGGTGGAAATACGTGATTCGATGCGCGGTGCTGACTGGACGCGGCCGTCGAGAATAATGGCGAGCTGACGACCGACATTTTCACCAGTCACTTTGCCGAACCGCTGGGCGCCGTCGTTGGTCAGCGTGAAGCCGACCGCCGGCTGATTGTTCTCGTCCACCGTCTGGCGGGCGTTGCGCAGGTCTTTCCCGGTGACGGCCGCCACCTTGCGCACCAGGTAGAAGACGGTCCCTGCCGTATCTCCCGGGGTGGAGACGCCCGGGACGACCTCCATTCCGTTGGCCACCTGGCCGTTCTGCAACAGCGCTTCCCGCGTCGCGGCCGGCCCCTGTTCCACGATCTTCAATTCGAGGAGACCCGTCGAACGGATGATTTCTTTCGCGCGATCGACATCGGTCACGCCCGGCAGCTGCACCAGAATCTGATCGCCGCTCTGTCCCTGTTGCGCGATGCTCGGTTCGGTCACGCCGAGCTCGTTGACCCGCCGCTCGATCGTCTCACGACCCTGAACAACGGCCTCCTCGCGGAGACTCACCTGCACGTTCGGCTTCATCGAAAGCACGTAGGTCCCGTTCGTGCCGGAGCTCCGATCGAAGTTCGTCAAAATGTTCTGATCGACCACCGCCTGCCGGAACGTCGCATCCTGGGCCTGGGACACCCCCTCGACGCGGAAGTGCGTGGAGTCCGGAGAGGTCAGGCTCGTCACCATCACTCCGCGTTTGGACAGCTCCTCGCGCAGCCGTTCCATCTCGGTTTCGGTCTCGATCCGCAACGCATCGTCGGTGTTGACGCGTAAAACGAGATGCACCCCGCCCTTGAGATCCAGCCCGAGCTTGAGCTGCTTATCCATCAGCAGCGCGGGCTTGTGTACTCCACGCCATGCGGCGATGAGCGGATAGACGCCGACGCTCGCGAAGGCGATGAATACAACGACGATCGTAAGGAGCTTCCAGCGAAGGTTCTGCATCTCGCTCTCCTGAAGGCCGGTCCCTCATCTACTACTACTGCTGCTTGCGCTCTCGCCGACCGGCTCTTGCACGGGATCCTGCCCCTGATAGCCGCCGATTGCAGCCCTCGCGACCTCGATCCTCACCTTGTCGGCCACCTGTACCTGGACCGTCTGGTCGCCAAGCTTGGTGATTTGACCGTAGATGCCGCCCGTCGTCACCACGCGGTCGTTGACTTTGAGACTGTCGAGAAATGTCTGGACCTTCTGCTGTTTGCGCTTCATCGGCAGCAGAATGATGAAGTAGAAAATCGCCAGGACGATCGCGAACGGAACAAACTGCACCCACATGTTCCCGCTGTCGGGAACTGCGCCCATGGCGAACACGGGACCGGCATGGAAAATCGTCATGATTCGGTGGAGTGGCGGGACAAGCTCTGGTGAAATGCTCGCCTGAAACTTTCAAACCGCCCAAACGCTATAGCGTCCCTAATCCGCCGCATGGTGTCAAGGTAAAAGTTCAGGTTATGCAACGTGTTAAGGGCTGATGCACCGATCTCGCCCGCCAGAAAAAGATGCCGCAGATAGGCGCGCGAAAATGTGCGGCACGTGTAGCAGGTGCATGACGGATCCACCGGGCGCTCGTCCTCTGCGTATCGTGCGTTCTTGATGTTGAGACGGCCCTCCGTCGAGAAGAGCTGTCCGTTCCTCGCGTTGCGAGTCGGGAGGACGCAGTCGAACAGGTCGATGCCCCGAGCCACCGATTCGACGAGGTCGGCGGGCGTCCCCGTGCCCATCAGGTAGCGCAAGTCAGTCTCCGGCAGCAGCGGGGCGGTGTGAGAGACGACATCGTACATGAGCTCGACGGGCTCTCCCACGCTCAGACCACCGATTGCGTAGGCCTCGAATCCGATCGCCGCGGTTTCAGCCGCGCTCTCGTTCCGCAGCTCCGGATACACGCTCCCTTGCACGATGCCGAACTGCGCCTGACCGGGATTGCTGACGGTCACACCGGCGACCTCGTGCGCCCGCAGCTCCAGCATTCGTGTCCGCGCCCGGCGCGCCCAGCGGAGCGTTCGCCGCATCGCGTCCGCCGCCGGACCGGCCTCGCACGGATGGGCGACGCATTCATCGAGCACCATGGCGATGTCCGATCCAAGGCGGGCCTGAATGTCGGCGGCGCTTTCGGGGGTCAGCGCGTGCAAGGAACCGTCAAGGTGCGATCGAAACTGCGCGCCCTCCTCGTCGATGGTGCGCCGCGCCGCAAGGCTGAAGATCTGATAGCCGCCGCTGTCGGTCAGGATCGGCCGCGACCAGCCTGTGAACCGGTGCAGGCCGCCGAGCCGCGCGATGAGCTCGTCGCCAGGCCGCAGATACAGATGATAGGTGTTGGCGAGGATGATCTCCGCGCCGAGCGCCTCGAGATCGCGATGGGTGATCGCTTTGACCGCACCCTGCGTGCCGACGGGCATGAACGCGGGCGTCTCGACCGTGCCGTGCGGTGTGGTCAGGACGCCGCGACGCGCGCGACCGTCGGTGTGCGTGACCAGGAAGGAGAAGGTCGAGTCGGACATTGCGAGATGATCAGTTTACAATTCGTTTCCGGCGCCGAGTCGCCGCCCGGACACAACTTATAGGCCCTTGCGAGTCAGGAATTGTGAATTCGGAATTCGGAATTCGTGCCAGAATTCTCAATTCTGGATTCCCAATTCTCAATTTCGCGACGCACTCTCGAGACGTGCTCTTAGTGCCGGGTGGTGGCTCTGACATGAAGCCGAGAACGTGAAGAAACTCCGCATCGGCGTCATTTATGGCGGTCGCTCCGGCGAGCACGAGGTTTCACTCGCCTCGGCGGCTGCAGTCATCAAGAACCTGGACCCGCAGCGCTACGAGGCGGTTCCGATCAAGATAGCGAAGGACGGACGATGGACGCTGCCGCCGCACGCTCCGACGCTGGTGTCGGCGGCTGAGGTCATCGCCGCGAAAGGTGACGTGACCGAGGAGGCGTCCGAGGCGCATCTGGTCGCGCATCCTGGCGCCGATACCCTCCTCAGCATCGATCGCGCGAGCGGAGGCTCGATGGTCTCCGGCCTGACCGTCGACGTCATTTTTCCGGTGCTTCACGGCCCTTACGGTGAAGACGGCACCGTTCAAGGGCTCCTCGAGCTCGCGAATGTGCCGTATGTGGGCTGCGGCGTGCTCGCGTCGGCGGTCGGCATGGACAAGGCGGCGATGAAGCTTGTCTTCGCGGCCCGTGGGCTGCCCATCTGCGATTACGTGGTGATCACCAAGCGCGAGTGGCAGCGTGACGAGCGCCAAACGATGCACCACATCGTCAACCGTCTCGGCTTCCCGGTGTTCGTCAAACCGGCGAATCTCGGATCGAGCGTCGGGATCTCCAAAGCCCGCCACGCCACGGAGCTTCGCAGCGCGATCCAGCTCGCGGCGAGCTTCGATCGGAAGGTTGTCGTTGAAGCCGCAGTGCCCCATGCGCGGGAAATCGAGGTCGCGGTTCTCGGCAACGACGACGCCGAAGCCTCGGTGGTCGGCGAGATCGTCCCCTCGCGCGAGTTCTACGATTACCAGGCAAAATACCTCGATGACGACTCGACGCCGCTGATTCCTGCGCCGTTGACCGACGCGCAGGCGGCCGAAGTCCGGCGGCTGGCGATTGAAGCGTTCAAAGCGGTCGACGGCTCCGGCCTCGCCCGCGTGGACTTTCTGCTCGCGCGCGACTCAGGCGTTCTGTATGTCAGCGAACTGAACACCCTTCCCGGCTTCACGACGATCGGGATGTACTCGAAACTCTGGGCGGCGTCGGGCGTCGACTTTCCGGCGCTCCTCGATAGGCTCATCCAACTCGCACTCGAACGCCACTCGGAAAAGCAGCTGTTGCGGACGACGATATGACCGTTGACAGTCGACAGTTGACCGTCGACGGTCTTCAGTTCAGTGGTCGCCGCCGCGGACCGACGACTGGTGACGGGAGACGGGCGACGGCAGTCGCCATCGCGGCCGCTTTTCTTCTTGGCGCCATGCCGGCGCAGGCCGCGCTCACCGGCGCACCGGGCCTCGCGGCCGTGTACGATGCGATTCTCGACGCGCGATTCGATCGCATCGACGCCCAGTTGAAAGACGCCTGTCCCCCCGCGCCGGTCGAAGCGTGCGCGTCGCTCGCCGTCGTCTCCCTGTGGTGGCAGATTCAGATGCGGCCGGAGAGCCGGCTGCTCGACGACCGATTCAACGACCTGGCCGCGGCCGCGATCGCGGCCAGCGGATCGTGGACGAAGCGCGAACCTGGCCGGGCCGAAGCCTGGTTCTACCTCGCGGGCTCGTATGCGCCACTGGTCCAGTGGCGCGTGCTGCGCGGCGAGCGGATCGCCGCAGCGCTCGACGGAAAGAAAATCAAGGATGCGCTCGAGCGCGCCCTGCAGCTCGATCCGGCGCTCGACGATGCCTACTTCGGCATCGGCCTGTATCACTACTACGCGGACGTCGCTCCGCCGGCAGCGAAGATGCTGCGCTGGTTGCTGTTTCTCCCCGGCGGCGATCGCGTGAAAGGCCTGCAGGAGATGTTGCAGGCGCGTCAGCGCGGCGTCCTGCTCAGAGGCGAGGCCGACTACCAGCTGCAACAGATCTACCTGTGGTACGAACGGAAACCGCTCAGGGCGCTCGAGCTGTTGCAGGAGCTCGACGCGCGATATCCGACCAACCCGGTGTTCATGCGGCGAATCGCCGACGTGCAGGATCAATACTTCCACGATCGTCAAGCGAGCGCGAAGACTTTACGCGCGTTGATCGAGCGTGCGCGAGCCGGTCGGGTGTACGACGCGCAGCAAACCGAAGCGCGCGCGCGCGCGGCGTTGGAACGACTCGGCGTTTCGTGATCCGCGGACGAAACTTTTTTGACTTTTTCGTGCGATTGTGCTTGACAGCGCGATCTTCTCGACCGTAATCTACATCTGGTATGAGGGTGGTGAACTCAGGCCACCCCTAGTGAGGTCGGACCAAGGAAAGACCTCGCCCTTCCGAGCTCGGCCGTGCCGGGCGTCAAGAATATCCGGAAGGTGCCGCAGAGCGTAGAGCGCCGGTCTCGGGTGAGCGTGCCAGGCGGCAGCCACTGTCACGAGGTCGCGAGCGTTCTCGCAAGCAAACCCTAATGAAGGGGGGGATAACAGACAATGGCGAAGAAAGCCAAGGGCGGGAAGAAGAAGGCCGGCAAGAAACGGTAAGCCGACTGTCTCCCGTCAGAAGAAAAAAGGGGGCGGCCGTCGCCCCCTTTTCAATTCACAATCGACAATTCACGATTTACGAAGCGTCGAGTCCACTCTTCCAATCCGTAAGCCAAGCTCCAAGCCGCTAATCCCTCACCCCGGATCTCTAACCCCTAATCCCCAGCCCCTAATCCCGCTAATCCCTAATCCCCAATCCCCAACCCCCGGCCTCTACGGCTCCGTCTGTCCGTCCCACACCCGCACGCGGCGAACGACATCACCCTGCTGAATGGCGTCCACGACGTCCATGCCGGCAATGACGTGACCGAAGACGGTGTACTTCGCTTCGAGATGCGGCTGCGGCGAATGCGTAATGAAAAACTGGCTGCCACCGGTATCGGCCCAGTCGAGCGCCATGCCGACCGTTCCGCGCGCGTAGGGCAACTCGTTCAACTCGTCGCGAATCGTGTAGCCGGGGCCGCCCTCGCCATCGCTGCGCGGATCGCCCGTCTGGACGACGAAATCGGGAACCACGCGATGCACGCTCAGTCCGTTGAAAAAACCGGCGCGCGCGAGTTGCACGAAGTTCTCGACCGTGAGCGGCGCCTCGAGCACCGCGAGCTCGATCTGAATCGTACCGCGGTCTGTGTCGATGTAGACCTGGGTCGACACCTGCGGGGCAATGAGCCGCGGCGTCGCATACGCGTCGACAGGAATCCGGATCGGCGCAGGCCGGATCTGGTGATCGGCATCGGCCAGTGGATTCAGCTCCTTCGAGAGCCGGGCGGCACGGACGCGCACCGCCCAGTCGCGGTCGGCCCACGCCGTCTTCAGCACCGGCTCCGCGGCGACTGCACCATACTTTGCCAGGGCCGTCAGCGCCGCGGCGCGGGCGTTGTACACCGTGTCACGCTGGCCAAGCTCGTAGGCAGCGGCCAGCGCCGGGGCCCCATTCTCCGGCTTCAGGTCGCCAAGAGCCGCCGCGGCCGCCGCGCGGACCACGGGATCGTCGGCCTTGAGGTGGTCGATCATGATCGCGGCGGCATTCGGCGCGCGCAGCTTGGCGATAGACGTCAGGACCGCCGGGATCACCCGCTGATCGGTATCAGTCAGCATTGTCAGGACCCGCGGCAGGCCGATCTCCGGCGGCAGCGTGCCCAACACGGTCGCCAGAGCGGCGCGCACCGACCAGTTCGGATCCGGATCGAGACCTGACAGCACGGTCACGAAGCCCTCGGGATCGCTGACGGCACTCGAGCGGAGTGCCGCCGCGCGGACGTCAGGATTGGGGTCGGACAGCAGATCGAGCAGGACATCGGTGACCGCCGGCGTTCTGATGTTGCCGATCGCCGACACCACTTCGAGGCGAAGATGTGGTTCGGCGGCGCGGTCTTGGATGATCTTCAGCATTGGCGCGGCGCCCGCCGGATCGCCGATGCGTCCGAGCGCGCGCACCGCTTCGATGGCGACGGCGCGATCGGCGCCCGCCACCAGAGGCACGAGCGTCGGCACCGCGGCGCGGTCCTTCAATGCGCCCAATCCCTTGACGGCGAAGGCGCGCGTGTAGGGGGGCGCTTCGCGGGCGAGTGTCAGGAGCGCGGCCTGTCCGCGTGGATCTTCGAGGCGCTGAAGCGCGTAGGCCACGGGCCACCACCGCACACGCGGTTGTCGCGCCGAGTCGAGCACGACGGCGGCAAGCGGATCGAACGCCTTCAGTCGGACAAGCGCATTCAGTCCGAGCCGGAATGCGGCGGCCGGCGTATCTCGCCGCACGTCGGCATCGTCAGCGGGCGGCTGGGCGAGGACGCCGGACTGCACGATCTGCGTGAGCATCGCGCCGATCGGCGGCGCCGCTGACTCGTCGCCGATCAGGCCGAGCGCTTCGGCGGCGCTCCCCTGGACGAGCGGCGACGCATCGCTCAATGCCTGCACGAGCGGATCGCGAGCGCGTTTGTCGCCGATCAGTCCCAATCCGAACGCCGCCATCTGTCGAACCTCGGGATCCGCATCGCGAAGTAGCGCCACCAACGGATCGATCCCGTCGACAAGCCCCACGCGACCGACGGCCAACGCGGCGCGCCGACGGATGCGTGCGTCGTCGTCGGCCAGCAGCCGTACGAGATCCGGCGAGAGCGGGGGCGGAGGCGCCGGTGGCGGTGCGACAGCAGGGCCCCGGCCACGCGCGGGTGCCGCGGGTGGTGGTGGTGGTGGTGCTGGTGGTGGCGCCGCCGGCACCGGATCGCGGAGCATGCGCTGATCTTCGAGGCGGAGAATCCACGCCATCTTCGTGTTCTGGTCGAGAGTGGGCGCAACAAGCGCTGGCGGCGGGACGAGGATTGGATCGGTCTTACACGCGACGGCGCCGAGGGCCAGCGCCAGCACGATGGTGGAACGCGTCATCGGGGACCTCAAGAAGGCTGCGGGTCACTGACCGAGCTCACACGTCTCGGACAGACGAAACAGTCGAATCGTCTCGGGGTGAAGGGTGACCGTGCGAGCCCGGCTTCGGCGGCGGAGCGGCCGCAAATAGCGAGCCTTCGGGCGCATCGTCATGCGAAGGATCGTTACAGCTGCGATGATATCATCGGCAACCTTGCAGTTTCGCCATATCGCGCTCGAGGGACCGATCGGCGTCGGCAAGACGGCGTTGGCCGAACGGCTCGGCGCGCGACTCGAAGCGACCGTCGTGCACGAAGAGACCGACAATCCCTTTCTCGCCGATTTCTACGCCGATCGACCGGGAGCGGCGCTCCAGGCCCAGCTCTTCTACCTGCTCAATCGACATCGGCAGCAGCTGTCGCTGCGTCAGACTGATCTTTTCAGTCAGATGACGATCTGCGACTATCTGTTCGACAAAGACAAGATCTTCGCCTATCTGAACCTCGACGATAACGAACTGTTCATCTACCAGCGGCTGTACGACCTGCTCGCGCGGGACGTGGCGCCGCCCGACCTCGTCCTGTATCTTCAGGCGCCGACCGAAGTTCTGCTCCGCCGTTCGAAAGGCCGGCCCGTCCTGCCCGAAGACGAAACGTTCGTCCCGGATCCCGACTACCTGCGCGAGCTCAACGAGGCGTACCACCATTTCTTCTTCCACTACAACGCGACGCCATTGCTCGTGGTGGAAACCTCGGAGTTCGACGCAAACGCGAGTGAAGAAGCCTTCGACGATCTCGTCAAGCAGATCCGGACGGCCGGTCCAGGCACGCGTTATTACGTGCCCCGCACTCGGTAGTTCCTGATTCGTGGTTCTGGGTCCTTGGTCCTGTGTTCATCCCTGGGCTTACTCTGCTCGCGGTTCTCGGTCGTCCACGCGGGAGGACCAGGAACGTCAAAGGACCAAGAACCAAGGACTTTTTGATAAGCTGGCCGAATGGCGTGGTTCAAGAAGACGCGCACACCGATTACCGCGCCCGCGACGGTGAAGGCCAGCCGCGTCCCGGAAGGCCTGTGGGTCAAGTGTCCCGGCTGCGCGCAGATCATCTACAACAAAGACCTGACCACCAACCTTGGCGTCTGCCCTAAGTGCGCCCACCATTTCCCGATGAGCGCGGTCGACCGGCTCCGTGCGCTGCTGGACGACGGCGTGTGGGTCGAGCACGATAAGGGCCTCGTATCTACCGACCCGCTGCAGTTCACCGACACCAAGCCCTACAAGGACCGCCTCACGTCGTCCATCAAGGCGACCGGGCTCAAGGACGCCATCGTCGTCGCGTCGGGCCGCATCGACGGGATCGACACCGTGGTCGCGGCGATGGAGTACGCCTTCATCGGCGGCAGCATGGGCGTCGTGGTCGGCGAGAAGATCGCGCGCGCCATCGAACGTGCGATCGCCGGGCGGCGTCCTGTGGTCGTCATCTGCCGCTCGGGCGGCGCCCGCATGATGGAAGGAACACTCTCGCTCATGCAGATGGCGAAGGTCTGCGCCACGCTCGCGCGACTCGATCGCGAGAGGCTTCCTTACATTGCCGTCCTCACCGATCCGACGACTGGCGGCGTGACCGCGAGCTTCGCCATGCTCGGCGATCTCAACATCGCGGAGCCAAAGGCGCTGATCGGATTCGCCGGCCCGCGGGTGATCGAGCAAACGATCCGCCAGAAGCTTCCGGAAGGTTTTCAGCGAAGCGAGTTCCTCCTCGAGAAAGGGATGATCGATCTGGTGGTCGATCGTCGCGAGTTGAAATCGACCATCGCGAGCGCGCTGCGCTTTATGGGCGCCCAGCCATCGCCGTTGCCGGTCGAGGCCAGGCTCGTTGCCGTCCCCGCCGGCCTGCGGGACGACGGCGTCTCACGCACGTGACGCGTTCTGCGATCGGCACCGGGTGCTGGGCCGCCTGCTGATGATGGGCCGCTGACGTGGATCCGCTCGCCTATCTGTTCGGCCTCGAACAATTCGGGATCAAGTTCGGGCTCGATAACATTCGAACGATCGTCGACGCTCTCGGCCGTCCGGACCGCGCCTTCCCCTCGATCCACGTCGCGGGCACCAATGGCAAAGGGTCGGTGACGGCCATGCTCGACGCGATGCTCCGGGCGGCCGGACACCGTGTTGCGAGGTACACCTCTCCGCATCTGATCGATCTCACCGAGCGATTCGTCATCGATGGGCACGCAGTGGCACGCGAGAAGCTCGTTGCCGTGCTCGGCGAGCTGCGCGATCGGATTGGCGGGCTCGTCGCCGGAGGCGCGCTCCCCGCCCAGCCGACGTTCTTCGAAGTGACCACCGCCGCCGCGCTGGAGCTCTTCCGGCTCGCGGGTGTCGAGGTCGCCGTGATGGAGGTCGGGCTGGGCGGCCGTCTCGACGCCACCAACGTCATAACACCAGTGATTACGGCCATCACATCGATTGCGTTCGATCACGAAAAGTATCTCGGCTACTCGCTGGCCGCCATCGCCGCGGAGAAAGCCGGCATCATCAAGCCGCAGGTGCCGGTCGTTCTCGGGGCGATGGAAGCTGACGCGACCGCCACGATCGAGCGGATCGCGCGCGAGTGCGGGGCGCCGGTGATCTCTGCGTGGGAAGGCGTGACCGTCGAACGGGTGAGCCAGCCGCCAGGGTCGCCGACGCGCATGCGGCTGCGCACGCCCGAGCGCGACTACGGCGTCGTGACGCTGTCGCTGCGCGGCGCGCATCAGATCGCCAACGCGGTCGTCGCGGTCCGCCTGCTGGAGTGTCTTGCCGAGCCGGGTCTGCACGTCCCTGCGGATGCGATCATCGAAGGTCTGGCGCAGGTGTCGTGGCCCGGACGGCTGGAACATCGTCACCTGCCCGATGGACGGGAAGCCATCCTCGACGCGGCGCACAACCCTGCGGGCGCCGCGACGCTCAGCGCGTATATCGCGGAGACATGTCCTGAAAAGCCGCCGCTGGTGTTTGCGGTGATGGCCGACAAAGACGTGCGGCGGATGTTCGAAGTGCTTCTTCCCACGGTGTCGGCGCTCATCATCACGCGGTCGTCGAACTCGCGATCGGCCGATGTCGAATCGCTGGCGCAGGTCGCGCGGGCAATCGCGCCGGAGTTGCCGGTCCTGACCGAGCCGCTGCGCAGCGACGCGCTCGCTGCCGCATGGGCGCTGTCGCCGCAGATTGTGATCGCCGGATCGATCTTCCTGCTCGGCGACGTGATGAGCGAGGCCGGTCTCTCGTGATACCCTTCGTGAGTCCCGCCTTTCTGGTCTGATGCGCACCTCTCGATTGCTCGTCGCCGCCTGCGCGCTGGCGATGCTGTGGGTTCGCGACGCGCGCGCGCAGCAGCGTGTCACGGCGCCTGTGGGCGAAACCACCATCAGCGAATCGCGCGAGCTCAGCAACAACAAGGACTGGCACTTCATCGGCAAGGTCGAAATGGTGCGCGGCGACACGACGATTTACGCTGACGATGTCCGCGTGCTTTCCGACACCAATCGGGCGGTCGCGACCGGTAATGTCGTGTTCTCCCAGGGCAGCAACCGCATCGCGGCCGAGCGCGCCGAGTTCGACACGGAAACCAAGCTCGGCACGTTCTACACCGCGTACGGCAGCGCGAGCGTCAAGCCGCCGGTGCCGTCAGCGGCGCGGCCTGGCGTGGCCACGTCCGGCCCAGTCGGACAGGAAACCGAGGTCTACTTCTACGGTGACACCATCGAAAAGCTCGGGCCGCGAAAGTACCGGATTACCAACGGCGGCTTCACGACGTGCGTCCAGCCGACGCCGCGCTGGCAACTGAGCTCGTCAACCGTCATCCTGAACATCGACCACTACACGATGCTGAAGTCGGCGGTGTTCAG
>Ga0068858_100005687_pt1 | contig 12184 bp, 7 predicted proteins | sample KBSSwiS12_FD_66589 | JGI IMG/M metagenome (GOLD analysis project Ga0068858, IMG submission 66589) | Switchgrass rhizosphere microbial communities from Kellogg Biological Station, Michigan, USA - KBS Switchgrass S1-2 | ecosystem: Host-associated > Plants > Roots > Rhizosphere > Soil ... | reverse complement strand
CGGTCAGGACGCTGCCGGTCAGGACGCTGCCGGTCAGGACGCTGCCGGTCAGGACGCTGCCGGTCAGGACGCTGCCGGTCAGGACGTCGGTGAGGCGAAACCGGGGCGCGATCCGCTGTCGACCGCCGAGAATGCATTGATGGCACAGGCCGCCGACGTCGCGCTGGAAATGTTCGTCAACGTGCTCGGCCGGTACGCCGGGCAGGCCGCCGCCGGGTCGGCGGTCGTGCCGGACGATGAGGCTCGGGCGTGGGCCGGGCTGGCGATGAGCCTGGCGGCGCAGGGCGAGGCCGCCGCTGAGGTCATGGAGCGTCGGCCCGATCTGGTGCGTGCCGTGTACGCCGAATCGGCGACCCGGCATGGCGTCACTCCGGTGGACGTGGCCACCTGGCTCGGGCCGGCTCTGGCCGGAGGCGAGCGGGCGCGGTCCTGACGACTCAGAACTGCATCGGGTCGATGTCACAGTTGGCTCGCTGATAGGCGTCCGCCGCCACGACGGCCGGATGCTCCGGCCCGAGGATCCGCGCGTACTTGGCTCGCGTCTCGTCGAACAGCGTCCCAGCTTCACTGGGGCGGTTCAGCGCGTCCAGGTCGAACGACAGGTTCAGCGCGCAGGCGAGCGTCGAGGGATGTTCCTGGCCGATCAGCTCGCGGCATTGCACGAGCATCGCCGCGTCCAGGTCGTGGGCCTCCTGGTGCCGGCCCAGGGACGCGAGGTCGCTGGCCAGGTTGATACCGCAGGTCAGGGTGAGCATGTGCCGGTTGCCCAGCAGCCGGGTCAGGTTGTCCCAGGCGGCCCGGTTGTGGCCCTCAGCATCCGTGGCCCGGCCGAGCAACCGCAGCACGATGCCGAGGTTCGTACGGGCGTACAGCGTGTAGGGATGATCCGCGCCCAGGGTCCGGCGATAGTCTTCGGCGGTCTGTGCCGCGAGTTCGTAGGCACGCTGGAGGTCGTCCGCCTCTCGGAGATCGACCGCGAAGTTGAGTGCCGCGGCGATCGTATCCGGCTGGTTCGGCCCGAACCGTTCCCGGAATCGGTTCATCGTGTCCTCGGCCAGCTTGTAGGCGTTGAGGTGGTCGCCGGCGCGACGCCGGGCCACGGCCAAGTTGCGGGCGATGCGTATCGTCTCCTGGTGCCCGACGCCGAACAGCCGGGCGTAGCGGTTGTAGTTCTCCTCGACCATCCGCCGGGACCGGATGTACTCCCCGCACTCGCGTTCGTCGATGGTGAGGTTGTTGAGCGTGCGCAGTGTCTCCGGGTGATCGTGTCCGAGCACGGCGATCCGGCGCCGGTAGGTGTCGGCATCGAGTTGCCGGGCGACCCGGAACTCACCGGTGAGCCGGAGGCTGATCCCGAGATTGTGCGCGGCTTCCAGGGTGGCCGGCTCGTTTTCGCCTAGGGCACGACGCGCGGTCTGGAACGCTTCGAGGTTGAGGTTCCGCGCCGCGGTGAACTGACCGGATACTCGCAGGGTCGACGCGACCATACTCATCGCGTCGATCGTTTCCTCGTCCTCCGGGCCGACCGTGTTCTGGGAGAGCCGCAGGGTTTCCCGCTGGATGGCCGCGGCATTGTCGAACTCGCCGAACAACCACCAGTAGTAGCCGAGCCACTTCGCAGCCTTCAGCGTCTGCGCGTGGTCGGCGCCGAGCCGGGCCCGCCAATCGTCGACGACCCGCTGGGCCAGGTCACGTCCGCTGCCGTAGTCGCCCCAGTAGTAGTAGAACGCCAGCAGGTTGATCACGACAGCCCGCGCCCAGTCGTCCTCGCAGGCCCAGGCGTTCGAGGCGGTGAGGTGCGAGGCAAGCGCCTGGTAGCGCAACCACTGCGTGGAGTCGCCGGGGTCGCCGGTGTTCACACCGGTCAGCAAGATGTGGGCGCTGTGCTCCATGACCGAGCGCTTCTCGGGCGGAATGCTGTCCTGAAGGACCTTCTGGACCAGACGGTGCAGCTGAAGGCTGTTGCCGCGATGGTCGACGCGGGCGAGCACATAGCGCTGAATGTCCCGCACCGCCTGGTTGAGTCGGCTCGGATTCTTCAGCGCTTCGTCCAGTTCGGGTGCGCCCATCGCCCCCCGGACCCGGGCGAAGAGGTCACGGTCTATCGGCTCCGGCGCGAAGAACGAACAGACCTGGAGGAGTTGCAATGCCGCCGGGTTCTCTGCGCCCAACCGGTCGAGGGCCACGTTGGCCGCGGCGGCGACCGGCATCTCGTACCCGGGAGTGAGATCGAGCGTGGTCAACTGCTCCTGCTTTTCCTCGAGCAGCCGCAGGTAGTCTCCGACCGCCATGTCGGTGGCGTGCAGCCAGGCCGAGCCGTGCTCGATCGCGAGCGGCAGGTCGCCGAGCGCTTCGGCGAGACGGTCCGCGTCCGCGTCGGGCAGGTGCTGGTTGCGGCGTTGCAGCAGGCGTACGCTTTCGACTCGGCTGAAGACGTCCACCTCCAGTGATTCCGCCAGATGGCTCCACTCCTGGTTGCGTGAGGTGATCAGGACCTTGCCCGTGCCGGCGTCGGGGAAGTAGTCGCGGACCGTCTCCGGCGTTTCGGCGTTGTCGAAAACCAGCAACCAGTTGCCGTACGGCGTGCCGGCACGCAACGCCGCACGCACCTTGGGCACCGCGCTGATCACTTCGTTGCCGACGTCCAGGCCGAGCCGGTTGCCGAGCTCGATCAGCGACGCCAGGATCTGGGCCGGGTGCTCGGACGGGACCCACCAGATCACGTCGTAGTCCGAGCGGTGGCGGTACGCGTACTCGATGGCGATCTGCGACTTTCCGACTCCGCCCTCGCCGTGCAGGGCCTGCGGCAGGACGGCCGCCACGTTCTGCGTGCGTAACCGGCTCTCCAACTGCTCCAGGAGCGCGCGCCGCCCGGTGAAGACCGGGTTTCGGGTGGGCACGTTGCCCCACAGGACCGGCGCCTGGTTGGGGCTCTGTCCCTCGAAGATCTCCTGGAGGGACAGCGGCTCCTCGTCCGGCAGCAGGCCGCTGGAGATGCCGAAGTCGTCCTGGATGACGAACGGCTGGTCGCTGGGCACGCTGTCATGATTCGCCGGATCGGAGTGCGCGGTCACGATGCCACCGCCTTCTGCCTGTTCCGTGCCGGGAGTGTCACGGAAATCCTCGGTTTCCTGCGCATGGACCATCGCGCCGTCGCCGAGCGCCTCGTCGCGCCGGTCGAACGCCTCGATCGCGTCGCTGAGCCGGCGGGCGCGCCGGGCGTACGGGCCGGAGAGCGCGTTGAGCACGGCGAGTTCGACCCGGGCCATCGCGACGGTGACCTCGGTGATGGGGCGGTCCGGTGCGGTGTCCGGCGCGTCGATCACCTGGGCGAGCGCCACCTCGCCGCGTCCGGAACGGTGGGCGGCGATGGTGCGCAGGACGCGGGCTGAGTCGTCCCGGCTCGCGCAGGCGAGCAGCGCCTGCCGAACCCCGTCGGTGAACTCGAAGGCTGCGCCCCGGTCGTCCGTCCGGCGCACCAGGCTGCCGGTGAGCACCTCAGCCAGATGGTGTGGCTCTGAGCTTGGCAGCAGCACTCGCTGCAGGCGGTGCAGCAGCGGCAGTTCGAGGGGCGCCGCGGCCAGCAGGGTGGCCAGTCGGAACGCCTGCGGCGACGCTACCCGGCGGAACTGGAGCACGGCCGCTACGGGCTCGTCGTCACCCAGGTCACCGGGCGTGGCAGGCACGCTCGGGTCGACGACGTGCACCAGCGCGTCCAGCCAGACCGGCGGGCCGGTCAGCAGGCCGGCCCACCAGCGCAACCAGCGTGGGCTCAGCTCCATCAGCGGTATGGCCAGGGAACCGTCCAGCACCGGCGGATCGAACGGGTTGCTCAGCGCGTCCGGGAATCGCACCGTGAGCTCGCCGGTGGACGCGGCCGGTCGCGGTGGGCGCAATTGGCATCGGCGCGGGATGAGGTTGCCGGACCGCCAGTGCCGCTGTGGGAACGGATTGACCAGTACCAGCGGGCCGCGGCTGCCCCACAGCCGGAGCAGCGCGTCGGTCGCCGGCTCGCGCCACAATGGACTGAGCCCGTCGGTGACGACCATGAAGATCTGGCGACCGGCGGGGTCGAGCAACTCTGCCGGGCTGCGATCGCCGCCGCTGGACGTGTGGAGCCGCGGCGCTGCGCCGGGGCCACCGGACAACTGCAAAGTCCGTACCGAACGGAAGGCACCGTGCCGTTCGAGCAGGAGCCGGAAGGCGGTGATGGTCGGGCGCCACACCGTCATCGTCGGGCTGTCTTCGACGATCATCATGAGGCCTAGCCAGCGTTCGTGCACCGGGCGGTACTGCGGCAGCCACACTCCGGAGTCCACCGCGTACTCGGCCGTGGCGTCCTCGTCGGGCTCGTTCTCGGTGACCGAACGCACCCGTCGTTTCAACGAGTTGAGCGCTTGGGCGAGTCGGCGCCCGGCCGGCAGCGCGCCGAGCAGGCCACTCTCGATGGATTCCTCGAGATCGACGGCCTCATGCACGGGAATGCCAGGTGTGTCGGGCAGAGTGCCGGTCGCCGCGCCCGGCGGCGCGGATGACGTCGGTGTCGGGACGGGACCGCGGTCGTCACCGGTTCGCACCCGGTCGGGGACATCGGCCGCGCCGCCGTAGCCCCGCGACAACTCCACGCCGGGCTCGGCGCCGCCGCGGACGAGAGCGGCCAGCCACAGAGCCTCGCCGATCTGGTACCAGTCCGGCTCTGGGTGCCCCGGCTGCGGGCCGGAGCGGTCCGGGCTGGTGCCGGCCATGTCCTACCGCTCCAGCGAGAGCGAGTGCCAGATGCTGCTGATCAGCCGCTGCCAGGCTTCGCGATCCTGGGCGTACGCGCCGGTGGCGGTCAGGAACACCGCGTTGAGCAGTTGGTCGCGGGCCAGTGAGTCGCCAGTCGACCGGTTGAGGAAGTCGTCGATCAGCCGCCGCTGGCCGTCCTCGAGCCGGGGCAACTGGGCTCGCACCATGGCGGCGAGGTCCTCGGCGCCCGGCATCGGCAGGTCCAGGCGGAGGCATCGGCGCAGGAACGCCGGCGGGAAGTCCCGTTCGCCGTTGCTGGTGATGACGACGATAGGGAACGCGCGGCAGCGGATCCTCCCCTCGTGCACGGTCGCCGTGCCGTACGGATCGTCGGTGTAGACCGACGACGCTGCCTCCCGCCGGCTGACCCGCACCAGCTCGGGCATGGTGAACTGGCCGTTCTCGAAGATGTGCAGCAGGTCGTTGGGCAGGTCGACATCGCTCTTGTCCAGCTCGTCGATAAGCAGGACACGCGGGCGTTCGTAGGGGAGCAGGGCGGTGCCGAGTGGACCCAGCCGGACGAAGTCGCCAACCCTCGGCTCCGCCGCAGTATCGGTGGACATGCCCGCCTGGGCTCGGCCGATGGCGTCGTACTCGTAGAGTCCGGCACGCAGGGTGGTGCGGCTCGTGATCGGCCACTCGAGGACCCGGCCGAGCCGCAGTTCGCGGGCGAGGCGGAAGGCGATGCTGGATTTGCCGCTGCCCGGGCTACCGGTCACGAGCAGCGGACGGCGCAGCATGATCGCGGCGTTGACCAGGTCGCCCTCGCCGCGGTCGGCGTGCCGCGCCAGCCGGGCGTCGACCCGGCCCAGCTTGCGGTCGATCTCTTCATCCTCCTCCGGCGGCGCCGGATGCACCGGCTCGCCGCGGAAGGCGCGCCATGGCGGTGGCTCTGGCAGATTCAGCCGGTCGTCGTCGGCGGGGATGCCATCGCCCCGGTAGAGCCACCACGACGGTGGCCGCTGGACCGCGGTCTCGCTCGTCATGTCTGTGCTCCCGCGTCGTAGACGTTGCGATGAGGGTCGTCCCAGAGCAGTGCCACGTTCCGGCCGGGATGGTGCGCCTGCTCGTCATCCGGGAGGAGGCCGGCCTCCCGGCGTAGGTGCCGGACCCGATCGACCAGCTCGCCGGGCGTCGCCTCGGTGAGCCGGCCCAGCATGCCGGCCATCTCGGGGGTGAGCGAGCCGGGCCGGTGATCCCAGAGGATCACCGGGATGCCCGCGTTGAGCGCCGTCTGGAGTTCCTGACCGCCGGCCTCGTGCTCCGGGGTGCTGCCCAGGATCACCGTGGTGAGGTCCTGGTCGTCGCGGAGCCGCGCGTTCCACGGGCCCAGGTCTTCCGCCTCCGGCGTGGCGCGGCCCCAGTAGATCCGGTGCTGTTGCGGGTGCTGCCACAACGCGTTCCAGCGGTGGTTCCACACCCGGTGCCGGTGTCCGTGGCGCATACGGTCGAGGCTGCGAACGACGACCAAGTAGTCGAGACAGAGCGGGGACGGCGCCGGTGCATCGAGCTCGATGCGCCACCACTCGACTGCCGTGTGCAGCAGGTCGCCGGGGAGGAGGAACTCTATCTCCAGCGGCTTGCGGTCGTCGCCCACGTCACGCCAGGCCGTCTCGGCCTGCTGGATGGCCGCCTCCAGCACTCGCTCCAACTGGCGGAACGTGGTCGCGGTGGGACCGCTGGGCTCCGGTTGCCACGCTCGCGAATGGCGCTGAATCCAGTAGCGGACCTCACAGGACTCGCTGTCGATCCCGTCGCGTTCGATCTGGATGACCAGGCATGGGCGGATCGGCACCCATCTCTCGGCACTGCGATTCTCCATCGCCTGGGCACGTCCGATGTGCCGGCGGTATGCCGCGATCTCGTCGGCGAGGTGGAGGTGCTGCCGGGCCATCTGATCGATCCAGGCGCGCAACTCGCCCGCGAGGTGGTGCGGAGCCCGGGAAGCTACGTTCTCGGCGAAGGCGACCAGTGGCGGGATGCGGTCGGGGCCGGCGTTCAGGTCGGCGAGCATCGCCGACAGCTCAATCAATGAGGCCGGCCGGCCCGGTGGCGGGATGAGGCCACCACTGACAGCGGCCTGCCAAGCGGTTAGGCCGTCCACGTCGCGGCACTGGGCCAGGAGAGCCTGGAGGCGGTCCATGTCCCATTCCGGGAGCAGCGTCCGGACGCCGGCCGAGGCGATTCGCCAGACCGGGAACGGCGGGCACAGGGCCAGCACCGCGCGGACGCCGCCCGCCGCGGCCAGCGCCGCGTACGCGTGCCAGACGTCGTTCTTGTATTCGTCGCAGTAGTCGACGATGCCGCGGACGACGAACCAGTTCAGACCCCGGTTGGCGACGGCGGTGGCCACCCCGGCGGCTTCCATCTCGAATGCGATCACACCGAGCCGGGCGGCCTGTTCGTCGCGGATCGCGGCGTTTTTGAGCAGTACGTCGGCACAGCCGATACTGCCGAAGTGGACCTTCGGATTGTCGATCGGATGGTGCGAATCGCGGCGGTCCGGGTGCGGTATCAGCAGATGCCCGTCGTGCAGATGGTCGGTCTCGTCCGGCGGGCGGGCGAACACAGCCATCGGGACATCGTCGGCAGGCGCGAGCAGTTGTTGCCAGGAGATGGTCTCGCCGAGGTACTGGCCCTGCTGCAGATGCTGGGCGGCTCGCTTCAGCTCCATCGAGATGCCGCTGATCGGGCGGCGCGGCTCGGCCCGCTCGCCCTGCCGGATGTGGCCGTAGTCGACGACGCCGTCGACGGCGAGGACCACGTCGCCCAGGCGGACATGTCGCAGCGGGCGGTTCGGCGCGGGCACCCCGCCGGCGATGCCGGCCATGATCACGCACCGGATGCGGGGAAAGCTCCGCAGCATGTCGGTGCAGGTAGCGGCCGCGTTGCGGGTGTTGTCCTCGGCCAGCGTGACGAGCACGACTCGGTGCGGCCGGCCGGCCTCGGTGCTCGACAGATAACCCACCCGGTATTCGTTCGGATCGAGATCGACGCGGATTTCGCGGAGACTGGACACCAGTGCCCGCATTGCCGCCCCCTCGACGGAGATCGCGGCGACGATACCGATCGTCACGTCCGACCAGGCATCGGCTTCGGCCACGCGCTGCGGCCATTTCACGAGGCCGGAAGCGACGGCGTAGGCGAATTGGCGGCCGAAATCGTCAACTCACGACCCCAATCTGCATGAGATCAATTCATTTTGAGCAATGCGTAGAGGAACAGTGTTACAGAGTGGCGCACTCGTGCACAACGATCGATATTTGATCGTTTCGCGTTGATCGAATGCACGTTCATTCGTCGTCGCCGCGCGTTGCGGCCACGGCAGGCCGGCCGTCCTCGCGCTTGGCGGCGTACCCGCCGCCACCCTTGGCGTGGATGACCTGACCGGCGGGACGCGCTCGGCCGCGCGTCGCGGGCAGCGCGGTGGAGTTCCAGGAAGCAGATTTCCCGCCACCGCGCCGCATTCGTCGGCCCGAAGTTCATCTCAGCGAAGCCACCCTGCGCCGGGTCGTCGCCCAGCCGGTCCGCGACCGCTGCCGCTTCGTCGAGGTGCGTCTGCGCGTCGCCGGGCTGACCGGCGAGCGCGTCCGTCCAGGCGCAAGTCAGGTGCGGCATGCCGTAGGTCTGGAGCGCCTGCGGGGTGGTCTCGCGCTGAACGCGCTCGGTCGCCACGGCCGCCAGCTTCCGGCCGTCCGACCGGCTCTCGGACGGCAAGTTAGGTGGTCAACGTCAGCAGCCGGAGCGCGTCGGCTCGACCCGTTGCGGTGGGTGAGTGGGCGGCGGCACCTGGGTTCAGTGTGGAGCGCTTATCGATCTCCTTGAGCGCCGGCCTCGATCTGCGAGATGTAGCCCGGGCTCATGCCGGCCGACCCAGCGAGTGTCCGCTGGCTCAGGCCACGTTTCAGCCGCCAGAAGCGGACACGAGCGCCCACGTGGTCGTCTGCCATGTCAAACCCCCTCAGGCCTACACGTCCGACGGTACGACAGCGAGCGGTGATCGCTTACCGGCGGAGGGTCCGGATAGGCCTGTTCAGACGACGCGAACGGACCTGAAAACGGACCTGCGATTGAGGGTGATCTAAATCATCAGAACGTTTTTCCTGGTAAATGGGCGCGCCCGGCACCCAAAAAGAAGAACCCCTGAACTCACAACCGTGGGTTCAGGGGTTTCCGATGTCTTGAGACATCACAAGGGCGCGCCCGGCAGGATTCGAACCTGCGACCGACGGATTAGAAGTCCGTTGCTCTATCCGCTGAGCTACGAGCGCTGGCCAGCCACATACTAGGCGGTCGCCTCGGACTTGTCGTCCGTCCTGTCTTCCGGGGGTGGCGGGACGTCGATCTCGGGCGTCCCCGGCGCCGGCAGAAAGGCGTCCACCCAGCGCGCCAGCTCGCGGAACACCACCGTCCTGACCTCTTTCCCGGACAGCGTGAGGTCGTGGATGCCGCCGTCGAAGCGGGCGATCGTCACCCGCGGCCCCAGCCCCGGCGCCCAGCGCACGATGTGCTCCACGTCCAGCACCACATCCGAGCTGCGGACGTCCTCCGACCAGGCCCGCCCCCGGAACGTACGCGTCGAGCAGGCCACCATCACCGGCGCGTCGATGGACAGGCCGGCGCGTAGGCGTCGCTGGCCGCGCCGGATCGCGTTCAGCCAGCCGGCGGTCACCGGGAAGCCGGTGATCGGCTTCCATGCCAGGTCATATGTCCACTCGCCACGGTGGTCGGTGTGCAGGCTCTCGCCGTAGAGTCCGAGCGACGCCGTCGGGATCTTCCGGTACGGGGTGCGGCCGCTGACCCCGACCACCGCGGCCATCAGCGGGCGTTTCACCACCCAGGGCACGTTGAAGTCGAAGAACGGGCTGTTCAGGAACAGGCCGTCGACGATGCCCTGGCCCCGCCGGGAGTGCGCCCACAGCGACGTGATCAGGCCCCCGGTCGAGTGGCCGCTGACCAGCATCTGGTCGTGGCCGTCCTGGTCGCGGATGATCCGGGCCGCCTCGTCCAGCTCCGGGAAGTAGTCGGTGAGGCTGCTGGCGAAGTTCGGGGTCTGGTGCGGCAGCAGGCTGCGGCCGTATTTGCGCAGGTCAAGCGCGTAGAAGTCCCAGCCCCGCTCGACGAAGAAATCCGCCAGGTGGGTCTGGAAGAAGTAATCCACGAAGCCGTGCACGTAGAGGACGGCGCGGCGAGAGGGTCGGTCGGCGCGCCGGCGCACGAGGGTGGCCACGACCGGGCCCTCGTCGTCGGTGCCCAGGTCGATCGTGTGCCGCTCGTAGGGCGGTCCCAGGACGTCGATCTCCACCCCGCCAGGCTACCCACCGGTATGCGTCCGCCATATCAGATCCGCGGGCCGAACCAGCGAAATCCACATGTCGGCTTTCGTCCCCAACCCCAAAGATCAAGACCAGCATCGCGTACGGGATCAGGCGCATGCTCTCGGCCTCACCCGTACCGCCTGGAGGAGGCACCTGTGTTCGAAACAAACCTGGTCATCGTGGGAAACGTCCTGACCGCCCCGGAATGGCGCCGCATCCCGAGCACCGGCGCGCTCGTGGCCAACTTCCGGGTCGCCTCGACGGCCCGGCGCTACGACCGCGAGAGCGACCGCTGGATCGACGGCAACAGCATCCGCCTGCGGATCGTCGCCTGGCGGCGGCTGGCCGAGGGGGTCGCATCGTCGGTGGCCGTGGGCGATCCGATCATGGTCTCCGGGCGGCTCTACACCCGGGACTGGAAGGACGAGAACGGCAACCCCCGGGTCTCGTACGAGATGGAGGCCTATGCCATCGGTCTCGACCTGGCCCGCGGCCGGTGCCGGTTCTACCGGAACAAGACCGGCCAGGGCGTCGCGCTGCTCGAGGACAGCGTGGCCGAGGCGATGGTGGCCGGCCTGCCGTCGCTCCCGGTGACCGCCGAGGAGGCGCCGATCTCGTTCGGTGACGGCCTGCCGGATCTCGGCGAGCCGACCTTCGCCGAGCCCGAGCCGGTGCTCGCCCGCGACACCGAGCCCGAGCACACGGCCGAGCCCGAGCCCACGGCCGAGCTCGAGGCCGATCCCCAGCCCGAGCCCGACCCCAAGCCGGACGAGGACGAGGAACTCGCCCTCGAGGTGGAACGCCTGGTCGCCGAGCAGCCGCCGGTCGCCCGGCGTACCCGCCGCACCAAGCGGGAGCCGGTCGCGGCCTGACCCGGGCGCCCCTGTTCGGATTAGGTCGTCCGAACAGGGGCGCCCGCCCGGTTGGCCCGCGCGGGGGTTCGCCGGGCAGACTGGGGCGCGTGTTGTTGAAGGAGATCCGCGCGATCGCGGGTGAGACCCTGGTGATCTCGCCCCACGACCGGGACGCCGAGCGGGCCAACACGAGCTGGTTCGGCGCTCCACCGCACGAGCGTTTGGGCTTGTCGGCCGACGAGGTGGTCACCGCCTTCCAGGAAACCGCCGAGCTGCTGCGTGACCAGGTCGCCACGTTGCCGTATGTGGGACCGGCCACGTTCTTCGTCTGGCATGACGGGGAGGCCGGGCAGCTGCGCTGCTCGACCGTCTCGTGCGGGCACGACACCCTGCCGTTCGACGCGCCGTACCGCGCGACGAGCGACCTGCACGGCATCGTCGTCGAGTTCCTGGAGGACCGCGCGCCCGGCGTGCTCGTCTGGGGCGACCAGATGCCGGTTCCGTTTCCCGCGGAGGATGCGGAGCAGGCAGTCTGGGTGTGCAGTCTCTGCCCGTAAGCGGCATATCGGATTAAGCGGGGGGAAGTGACAGGTATGGCGGGCGCGGACGCGGCCGGCCTGGTGGCCGGCTACCTGCTCGACGCCGCGCTCGGCGATCCACGACGGTTCCACCCGGTGGCCGGCTTCGGCACGGCGGCCGGCGCTCTCGAACGCCGCCTCTACCGGCCCGATCGCCGGTCGGGCGCGGTGTTCGCGGCGGTGGCGGTGGGCGGGCCCGCGCTGGCCGGCCTCGCCGCCGCCCGGGCCACCCGGCGCCATCCGGTCGCACGGGCGACGCTGGTGGCCGCCGCGACCTGGACCGTGCTGGGCGGCCGTACGCTGCGGCGCGAGTCCCGGACCATGGCGGGCCACCTCGACCACGGCGACCTGCCGGCGGCCCGCGAGCGGCTCAATCACCTGTGCGGCCGCGATCCGTCGACCTTGGACGGTCCCGAGCTGGCCCGGGCCACGGTCGAGTCGGTCGCCGAGAACACGTCCGACGCCGTCGTCGCCCCGCTGGTCTGGGGCGGCCTGCTCGGGCTGCCCGGCCTGCTGGCGTACCGCGCGGCCAACACACTCGACGCCATGGTCGGCCACCGGTCGCCGCGCTACGAACGGTTCGGCACCGCCGCGGCCCGCCTCGACGACGCGCTCAACCTGGTGCCGTCCCGGCTGACCGGCCTGC
>Ga0068858_100005682_pt1 | contig 12191 bp, 11 predicted proteins | sample KBSSwiS12_FD_66589 | JGI IMG/M metagenome (GOLD analysis project Ga0068858, IMG submission 66589) | Switchgrass rhizosphere microbial communities from Kellogg Biological Station, Michigan, USA - KBS Switchgrass S1-2 | ecosystem: Host-associated > Plants > Roots > Rhizosphere > Soil ... | reverse complement strand
CACCAGTTCGTGCAGGGCATGATCGCCGACAGCGCGATCGAGCTGGAGCAATACCGCCTGCTGGTGATGAAGACCGCGTGGGTGATCGAGGAAGTCGAGGAAGGCCGGCGGCCGCACTCTGAATCGCGCCAGCTGATCGCCATGTGCAAGGTCCAGATGGCGAAGATCTACCACGACATCGTACAGCGGGCGATGCAGGTTCATGGCAGCCTCGGCGTCACGCTCGAGACTCCCATCGCCGACATGTGGATGGGCCTGCCGAGCCTGGCGCTCGCCGATGGTCCCACCGAAGTCCACAAGGTGCAGGTGGCCAAGGGCATCACCCGGGGCGCCACTCCCGCCGCCGGCCTGTTCCCCACCGAGCACATCCCGACCCGCGTTGCCGAATACAAGGCGCGCAAGGGCCTGGCTTGACCTCGAGTCGGGCGATGGCCGCGGACCTGCCCGGGAAATCGCATCCTGCCGGTACCCTTGCCGGCAGGACCGCCATCGTCACCGGTGCGGGCAACGGGATCGGTGCGGCAACTGTGCGTCGGTTCGCCGCGGAGGGCGCGGCGATCGTGGTCAACGACCTCGATTCACTCGCTACCGAGCGACTCGTGGCCGAGATCTCCGGGGCAGGTGGGCGAGCGCTCGCCTGCCCGGGCGACGTCACGGCCGAAGGTTTTGCCGAGCGCTGCGTGGCTGCGGCGATCGAGGGCTTCGGCGGGCTCGACATCATCGTCAACAATGCCGGGTATGCCCGCCACGGCATGGTCCAGAACACGACCGACGACATCTGGGACGCGATGATCGCGGTCCACCTCACGGCGCCGTTCCGCCTCATTCGCGCCGCCGCGCCGTTCCTTCGCGACGCTTACCGCCGCGAAGCCGCAGCGGGGACAGTCCGTCGTCGCAAGATCGTCAACGTCTCGTCGGGCTCGATCAATGGCGTTGTCGGCCACGCGGGCTATGCCTCGGGCAAGGCAGGGCTGCTGGGCCTCACCACCACGGTGGCCAGCGAACTTGGGCCGTTCGCGGTCAACGTCAATGCCGTGGCATTCGGGGTGATCGAGACCCGGATCAACGCGCCGCTGGGGGCGGGCGAGCAGCGGACCACCGAGATCGGGGGGGCGAACATCATCATGGGCATGTCGCCGGATCGCTTCGCCCAGGTCGCCTCGTCCAACATGCTGCAGCGGGCGGGCACGCCCGAGGAAGCTGCGGGCGCCATTTACCTGCTCTGCCTGCCCGAGTCCGACTTCATCACCGGTCAATGCCTGTTCGTGAACGGCGGCTAGCCCGGTCTGCCATCCCACCTGATCAAGGATATCCAAAGATGGATCCGCTTTTCGATTTCACCGGCAAGGTTGCCCTCGTTACCGGCGGCTCGCGCGGGCTCGGCTACCAGATCGTCAAGGCCCTGGCCGAACGCGGGGCCGACGTGATCGTCGCCAGTCGCAAGCTCGACAACTGCGAGACCGTGGCCGAGGAATGCCGCGCGCTCGGCCGCCGCGCCCTGGCGCATTCGGTGCACTGCGGCCGTTGGGCCGAGATCGACGCGATGATCGAGCGAGTCTATGCCGAGTTCGGCCGAATCGACATCCTCTTCAACAATGCCGGCATGTCGCCCTCCTGCCCGAGCGACGAAGTGACCGAGCAGCTGTTCGATTCGGTACTCAACCTCAACTACAAGGGCCCATTCCGGCTTGCCACACAGGTCGCCAAGCGAATGGCTGCCGGCGAGGGCGGGGCAATCATCAACGTCAGCTCGACCGGCTCGCTGATGGCCCTGCCGACGGTCGTTCCCTACGGCAGCGCCAAGGCCGCGCTCAACGCAATGTCGGTGAGCCTCGCGAAGGAATATGCGCCCAAGGTCCGCGTCAACACGCTGATGCCGGGGCCGTTCCTCACCGACATCGCGGATGCGTGGGACCCGGCCAAGCGCGAAACCGCAGCCAACGCGGCCGGCCGGCCAGGCAAGCCCGAGGAGATCGTGACCGCAGCGCTCGCGCTCGCCTCGCCCAGGTCGGGCTACATCACCGGCGCGCTCTATCAGGTCGATGGGGGCACGCGCGGCTGACGACGCAATGGTGCGTTCCCGGTTCCAAGGAGAGGTCAGATGCAGTTGGTCGATCGTCGCGTAATCGTCACTGGCGGGGCCCGGGGGATTGCCGAGGCCGTGGTGCGGACGCTGGTCAAGGAGGGCGCCAAGGTGGCCTCGCTCGATATCCTCGACGAGGAGGGCGAGGCTGTCGTCCGTGAGGCGAATGCCGGAGGCCCCGGCCATGCCAGCTACTTCCACTGCGATGTCGCCAAGCGCGAAGAGACCAACCGGGTGATCGACGCGGCCGTGGCGGCGCTCGGCGGACTCGATGCGCTGGTCAACATCGCGGGGGTCGAACGCACCTCGGCGGCAGAGGACATCGCCGACGCCGAGTACGACTTCATCATGGACGTCAACATGCGCGGCACGATGTATACCAACCAGGCCGCATTCCGGCACCTGAAGGCGACCGGTGGCCAGATCGTGAATTTCGGTTCGGGCGCGGGCGTCCGGGGCATGCCCGGCGGCGCGCACTACTCGGCCTCGAAGGGCGCGGTCCTGGCGTGGAGCCGCACCGTCGCGCAGGAGTGGGCCAGGTACAACATCACCGTCAATGCAGTCGCCCCCGGCATCTGGACGCCGATGTACGAGGCGCACCGGGCGGTGATGACCCCGGAGCAGCTGGCCGCGCACGACAAGGTCATGGCCCAGGCCGTGCTGATCGGCGGCAAGCTGGGCGACCCGATGCGCGACCTCGCGCCGGTCATCACCTTCCTCGTCTCCGACGGCGCCCGCTTCATCACCGGTCAGACGCTGCCGGTGGACGGCGGGATGTTATTCATGACTTGACCTCGCGCGTCTCAGATACGACGGAGAGCGGCCCGGCGGATAGCTGACGCCGACCACACTTAAGGGCGCCAATGCCCATACGAGGATGCTCCAGATGCAACTTCCGATCCAGAACCTCGACAAGCTTTACATCAACGGCGAATGGGTGCCGACCGACCAGCACGATGACATCATCAACCCGGCCGACGAGAGCGTGATCGGCCGCGCGCCGGTCGGCAGCGCCGAGCAGATCTCCGCGGCTATCGGCGCCGCCCGCAACGCGTTCGACAACACCGACTGGCGCTTCCTGCCCGTCCGCCATCGCCAGGAGCTGCTGACCCGCTTCCTCGATGCCTGCGAGGCGCGCAAGGCCGATATCCTCCGCCTGATCGTGGCTGAAGCCGGCGCGACCCAGATGATGGCCGACTTCCTTCAGTACGGCATCCCGATGAAGCATGCTCGCCGCTCGATCGAAGTCGCGAGCCGCCCGGCGATCACCCCGCTTAACTTCGAGCTGACGCCCAACGCGATGGGCACCACCACCCTGGGCACCGGCGTCGTCAGCCGCGAGCCGATGGGCGTCGTCTCGGCGATCACGCCTTACAACTATCCGTTCTTCCTCAACATCGGCAAGGTCGTCCCGGCGCTGGCCGTCGGCTGCACAGTGGTGCTCAAGCCCTCGCCTTACACCCCGTTCCTCGCGCTGATCCTCGGCGAGATCGCCGACGAGGCCGGGCTGCCGAAGGGCGTGCTCAACATCGTCACCGGCGATATCGAGGCGGGCAAGCTGCTCACCACCGATCCGCGCGTCGATCTCGTGCACTTTACCGGATCGGACAAGGTCGGTGAGGCGATCCAGGCCCAGGCCGCGCCAACCCTCAAGCGCTGCGTCATGGAGCTGGGCGGCAAGTCGGCGATGATCGTGCGTGCCGATGCCGACCTGCCGACCGTGATCGGCGCCGGGATCATGGGCGTGGGGCTTCACTGTGCGCAGGGTTGCGCGCAGCTGACCCGCCATGTCGTGCACAACTCGATCCGCAAGCAGTATGTGGAAGGGCTCAAGGCGGGCCTCGCGCAGCTCAAGATCGGTAACCCGATCGACCCTTCGGTCACTTACGGACCATTGATCCGCGAAGTCGCGCGTGCCCGCACCGAACGCTATGTCGACATCGCCCAGTCCGAAGGTGCCCGACTGGTCTGTGGCGGCCGCCGTCCCGACGGGTTCGACAAGGGTTTCTACTATGAGCCCACGGTGTTCGACGATGTCCAGAACGCCTCGCGGCTGGCGCAGGAAGAGGTCTTCGGGCCGATCGGCGCGGTGATCGGCTTCGACACCGACGAGGAAGCGATTGCCCTGGCCAATCACTCCGAGTTTGGCCTGTCGGGCGGCATCTATTCGGCCGACGCGGGCAGGGCGTTCGAGATGGCGCTGAAGATCCGCACCGGTGGCGTGTCCATCAACGGTGGTGCCGGCACCATGCAGTCGGATGCGCCGTTTGGCGGCATCAAGCGCTCGGGCTATGGCCGCGAGTACGGCGAGGAAGGCATCAACGAATTCACCTACCAGAAGACGATCAGCTTCTCGGCCCGCTGATCGGCCGTCCGGGGCGGCTCGTGCATGGCGCACGGCCGCTCTGCCTCTCGGCACCGCCGGCGCAGGGTTGCACCCGCGACATGCGCCACGGGGCCACGCCCCGCTCTCGGGGATGTTCGGCACTGCTGGAATCAGGCTGCCGGGGCGAGCGATCGGCCCGGCAGTTTCGATGTGTGCAGCGGGCGCGGATTTCCGCGTGCTCGCCGCGCTGCGCCTGTCGACCGATCATGCAAGTAGCCTTGGACCGGTCCGCGTATTTGCAACATGCATTCCTCAACGACACACTTGTGTCAAAACTCGTTTGACTCGCGTAAAGCCGGCTTGCTAGACTGAGGATCAAAGGGCGCGATAAAGCCCGCCATGCATGTTGGAGAGATATCGTGGCCGAGCTTGCCCGCCCTGAGTGCATTCCCGCAGGGCTGCCGGCCTCGCTTGTCTATGACTTCAACCCCATCAACAATCCCGAGTTCGCACAGGATCCGTGGGGGATGCTCGCCAGGGTCCAGAACGAGGCGCCGAGCCTGTTCTTCTCGACCGACTCCCAGACGGGGCAGGGCCACTGGTATGTGCAGAGCGAAGCGGCCATCCGCGAGCTCCTGCAGAGACATGCCGACTTCACGACCGAGATGGGGATCACGCCCGGCGGCGCGCCGTGGCCGCGCAAGATCATTCCGCTCGAGGTCGATCCGCCGCTGCACCGTGACTATCGCAAGATCCTGAGCCCGCTGTTCTCGCCGCGCGCGATCGATCAACGCAACCAGCAGATCCGCGCGCTCGTCCACGACCTGATCGGCCGGGTCGAGGCGGACGGGGCGTGTGAGTTCCTCTCCAGCTTCGCCAAGCCGTTGCCATCGACCGTGCTGGTCGACTTGATGGGGCTGCCCGAGGATCGCCGCGCCGAGTTCGTCGCGTGGGTCGAGGAACTGTTCCACGCCCCCGATCGGGACCAGCAACGGGCGGCCGGCGTGCGCTGCATGGATTACCTCAACACGGTGATCGACATGCGCTATGCCGCCCCGGGCGACGATGCCATCAGCGCCATCTGCCAGGCCACCGTCGATGGCGAGCCGCTGCCGCGCGAAGTCGTCGAGGATACGGTGATGTTCATCTTCCAGGCCGGTCTGGACACGGTCACCGCCGGCCTCGCACACTGCTTTGCCTATCTGGCGCAGCACCCGGAACACCAGGATGAGCTGATCGCGGATCCGTCCCGGATCGAGAATGCGGTCGAGGAAATCCTGCGCGCGTTCTCATGGATCGGCGTCACCCGCCGCGCCCGCCATGACACGCAGCTGCTCGGCACGCCGATCCGCGCGGGCGACTGGGTGACCACCGTGCCGTTTGGCGCCGGCCGCGATCCCGAGCTGCATGACCAGCCCCACGTGATCGACTTCCACCGTGCCGACGTACCGCATTTTGCATTTGGCGGCGGCGTCCACCGTTGTGCCGGATCGCACCTCGCGCGCAAGGAGCTGTATCTCGCGGTCGAGATCTGGCTCCAGCGCATCGGGCGGTTTGCGCTCAAGCCAGGCACCTCGGTCGAGTATTTAGCCTCGTCCATGTTTCAGCCGAAGCAACTGGATCTTGTGTGGGGCCCGAAGCTGGAGCGCGGCTCATGAAAGTTCGCCAGATCCCCGACAAGTGCTGTGGTCATGCACGCTGCGCGACCTACGCGCCCGCCATCTACCGGCTGGACGACGACGGCTATCTCGCGATCGGCATCGTGAACGTCCCCGCCGACCGCGAGCGTGAAGCGCTTCACGGCGCCAAAGCCTGTCCGGAACGCGCCATCGAGGTCATCGAGGACTGAAGCGCACCCCGCTCCAGCCGCGCGCACGCCACCCACGCCTCACATTTATTTAACATAAGAAATATTATCGGTTTGAATACCGAGGTGCGGTCCCGCCGACCGCCGACCCCCGCATCCGGTGGTCCGATCACTCCGCCGCGGGAAGCGCCTCCGGTGCGAGCCATGGCCGGCGCGCGAAATAGGCCGCTTCCGCGCGATTGATCTCTGGCACACGGGAGAGCGTGGCGGTGATCTCGTCCAACCCTTCGAGAAGCATGGTCCGCTGGTAGTCGCCCACCGCGAACGCATGGACCGAGCCGTCAGGGGCAGTCACCTGCAGGTTGACCAGATCGACCGTGAAGCGGGCGTCCGGATCTTCGGCCTGGCGCAGCAGGTCCTCCACCACCAACTCGGGCAGGCGCACCGGCAGGACGCCGTTAGGGAAGCAGTTGTTGTGGAAGATGTCGCCGAACGATGGCGCGATCACGCAGCGGAAGCCGATCGCCGCCAGCGCCCAGACCGCCATCTCGCGGGACGATCCGCAGCCGAAGTTGTCACGCGCGATCAGGATCTCGGCCCGATCATAAGGTGCACGGTTGAGCACGAACTCCGGCTTCGGAGTGAGATCGTCGTTCCAGCGCACGGCCGCGAAGGCGTTGGGGCCATGCTGGTCGGGCGGCGCCTGCAACGGCATGCGTCCGGCTTTCAGCACGGGGCTTGCGCCCGGTCCGGGCCAGATATCGTCGGTATTGACGTTGGACCAGGGCAGCGGCGCGGCAATGCCCGTGAGGGTGGTAAACGGGCGCATCGTCATGCTTCTCCGAGTTCGCGGATATCGACGAAATGGCCCGCCACGGCCGCAGCGGCAGCCATCGCGGGGCTGACGAGGTGAGTGCGCGCGTCCTTGCCCTGGCGACTCTCGAAATTCCTGTTCGAAGTGGAAGCGCAGCGCTCGCCAGCCGCAACGCTGTCGTTCGGGCTGCCGAAGCACATCGAGCAGCCGGGCAGCCGCCATTCGAAGCCGGCCTCGAGGAACACGCGGTCCAGCCCTTCGGCCTCTGCCTGCGCCCGCACGAGACCCGATCCCGGCACGGCCATCGCGTGGACCCCGGGAGCCACACGGCGCCCGCGCAGAATGCGCGCCGCTTCGCGCAGGTCGTCGAGGCGAGAGTTCGTACACGAGCCGATGAACACCCGGTCAATCGTCACGTCGCGCAGGGCCGTGCCTGGAGTGAGGCCCATATAGTCGAGCGAGCGCTGCCAGGCCGCGGCGACGCGTTCGTTGGGCGCCTCGGCAGGATCGGGCACGCGGCCATCGATCCCCACCACCTCGTCGGGCGACGTGCCCCAGGTCACCTGCGGCACCAGCGCGCCGACATCGAGCCGGATCTCGCGGTCGAACCTGGCGTCGGGGTCGGAACGCAGCGTGCGCCAGTAGGCCACCGCCGCATCCCACAACGCGCCCTTGGGCGACCATGGCCGGCCCTCGAGCCATTCGAAGGTGATCTCGTCGGGCGCGATCATCCCGCTGCGGGCACCGCCCTCCACCGCCATGTTGCATAATGTGAGGCGGCCCGACATCGGCAGGCGCTCCACGGCCGTTCCGGCAAATTCGACAGCATGGCCCACCCCGCCGGCCGCGCCGATCGCATGGATCATGGCGAGCGCGAGGTCCTTGCCGACGACGCCGGCGGGCAGCTCACCGTCGAGCACGATCCGCATCGTGCGCGACGGCTTCTGCATCAGCGTCTGAGTCGAGAGGACATGCTCCATCTCGCTGGTGCCGATGCCGAACGCGAGCGCGCCCAGTGCGCCGTGGCTCGAGGTATGGCTGTCGGCACAGGCCATCAGCAGCCCCGGTTGGGTAAAGCCCTGTTCCGGCCCGACCACATGCACGATCCCGTGCCGCGGGTCGTCGGGATCGAGATACGCAATGCCGGCCTGCTCACACAGCTCCGCGAGCTTGCGCGCACGCCCGGCGCGGGCGACGCCCGGAACGGTAGGAACACTGTGATCGGCCATCGCGAGGCTCGCCGAGGGACGGCGCACCTGCCGCCCGGCCGCGGCGATCCGCTCGAGCGGGATGATCGAGCTCTCATAGGCAAGCTGGCGATCGACCATCAGCAGGCAGGTCCCGTCGGGGAATTCCTCGACGACGTGATCGTCCCAGATCTTCTGGTAGAGCGTGCGCGCATTCATGTCCGGCGTGACTTTCATGAGGGGAGCGAGGTGTCGCTCAGGCAAACAACATGGGGATGGAACGAAGGCCGGTGAAGGCTGTTCGCTGCCGCGGTGGCCGCAGCGGCCGCATCATTTCCCCCCACTCTGCCCGGTCCGCCGCCACAACAGGCGCGATCGCCGGGTGGTGCCATCGGCATTGCCCGCGGTGGCCGCAAGCTCGATCTCGTTGTCGCTGAGGAAGGTGATCTCGCGCACCTGGGGCGTCCCGATCAGGTTCGGGTCGAGCGCCAGCTCGAATTCGTGGTGGACGACGCCCGCGGCCTCATCCACCCGGAAGCGACCCGCATAGGCCATGTAGCCGCGAACGATCTCGGAGAGCGCGGGATCGGCAGGATCGGCGGCGGTGATCTGCGGGCCACCATGGCGCGGCCGGCCCGGGCGCATCAGGTTGACCTGCACGTAGCCATCGCTGGTGTAGCTGATCAATCCGCGAACATCCTCGCCCATTGGATAGAAGGTGGATCCATCCGGTCGCTGGCTGGTGCTTTCAATCAGCTCCCACGTCCCTTGCAGTCGCTCCGCAATCATCAAGTCTCTTTCCTTCACGCACTCGCCGGCCACCGCTGCGCCTGTTGAACGGATGACCGGACAAGCGAATATGACTTTTGCGGTCCGCCAATGGCCGAAGTCAACCGCAATTCGGTCGTGAAAGGGATGATCGGCCGCTCTCGCCAAGGCCGCGCTGGCCGAGCGAGGTCGCCCCGGCGAGCGCTTCCGTCAATCATGAGGGTCTGGATATCCGCGCCAGCGCTCGTTAGGTACTGCCACACAACGCCGCTTTGCCGGCAGCCAGTGGGAGATTGAGATGGACTTCGGCATCAGCGGCAAAGTCGCCCTCGTCATTGGCGGCACCCGGGGCATCGGGTTCGCCTGCTCGCAGGAACTGGCGCGCGAAGGGTGCCGCGTATTCGTCGCCTCGCCGACCCCGGCCTCGGTCGAACGCGCCGTGGCCTCGCTGCGCGAGGCAGGTGCCACCGCGGACGGCATTCCCGCGGACTGCGTCACCAAGGAGGGCATGGAAAAGGCAATCGCCGGTGCCACCGCCGCGTTCGGCGCGCCCGATATCGCAGTGTTCAACGTTGACTCGGGGCCGAAGGGAGCGTTCCTCGAAGTCAGCGACGAGGACTTCCTCGCGGCAAACAACAACAACGTGATGGCCTTCATCTGGATGGTGCGCGGCGTGGTGCCGCACATGCAGGAGCAACGCTGGGGCCGGATCATCACCATCGGGACGAACTCGGTCAAGGCGCCTCACCGGGACCTGAATCGCGCGCCCCAGAATACCGCGCGGGTCGGCGCGCTGGCGCTGAGCAAGACGATGTCGAACGAACTCGGCAAGTGGAACATCACGGTCAACACGATGGGCACCGGCGGGTTCGAGACGGAGCAGTTCAAGACCGTGTTCGGCAAGATCGCCGCCGAGCGCAACCAGAGCTATGAGGAGATGCTCACCGAGCTGACGGCCAAGCATCCGATCCCTCGCATCGGCCGGGTCGAGGAGATGGCTGCGGCAGTCGCGTTCCTGTGTTCGGACCGGGCGAGCTTCATCACCGGCCAGGTGCTGGTGGTCGATGGCGGCTCGATGCCAGTGCTTCAGTAAGCGCCGCCCGCCAGCCTCGCCGGACCGCCAAGGTTCGGCCGAAGCGGCCGGCACCCAGTTCGAACGACGCGGGTCGGCTGGGCCAGAACGCCCCGGATGACCCGCGCACAACCTGCCGAGACGCATGACCCACAACTCAGGCCCCACCTCGCACAGCTTCATCTCGCAGCGGACGCGGCTACATTATCTCGACTGGGGCAACCCGGAGGCCCCGCCCCTGCTGCTCATCCACGGCGGTCGTGACCATGCGCGGACCTGGGATTGGACGGCTGAGCGGCTGCGCCACGATTATCACGTGATCGTGCCCGACTTGCGTGGTCACGGCGACAGCGACTGGTCGTCGGACGGCAACTACAACATGATGTCGTTCGTGTTCGACCTGTCGCAACTGGTCGACCATCTCGACCTTGGGCCGGTCTCGATCGTGGCGCACTCGCTCGGCGGCGCGATCGCGCTGCGATACACCGGGCTGTATCCTGATCGGGTTCAGCGGCTCGTAGCGGTCGAAGGCAGCGGGTCAGGGCCGGCCGAAATGATTGCCTACCTCAACGCTCCGGCGCCCCAACGCTGGCGCCAGTTCATGCAGACCCGCCGCGGTCTGGCCAGGCCCGCCTATCGTTATCCGAGCCTTGCGGAAGCGATCGCCCGCATGCGCGAATCGAACGCCGACCTGACTGACGAGCAGGTGCACCACCTCGCGATTCACGCAGTGCGGCGCAATGAGGATGGCAGCTTCAGCTGGAAGTTCGACCCCTACATCCGCAACCAGATCCCCTTTGCCATGATCGGCGACGAAGTCCGTGCGATCTGGGCCGAGATCACCTGTCCGGTGCTGCTTGCGTGGGGGCAGCGCAGCTGGGGCACAGATCCGGAGCTGGACGGCACGGTGGGGCGGTTCCGCAACGCGCGGACCGCGGCGTTCAGCGGCGGCCACTGGCTGCACCACGATTGCTTCGAGCCTTTCGTCGCGCGGGTCGAGCGGTTCCTGAGAACTGACCAGTAATCAATAATCGCTCGACGGCGGCGGATCGGCAGATTAGCACCCCGGAAAGTTCCGAGGGAGAGTCGTTTCCATGGCCAATGCCGTCATTCTCAGCGCCGCCCGCACCGCGGTCGGCACCGCCCGCAAGGGCTCGCTCGCCAACACCCGCGCCGAGACGCTTGCGGTTACCGTGCTCAAGGCCGCGATCGAGCGCGCCGGGCTCGCGCCGGAGCAGGTCGGCGACGTGATGTTCGCCGAATCGCTCTATGGCGGCGGCGACGTCGCCCGTTATGCCGCCCTCGAAGCCGGGTTGACCCGCACCAGTGGCATGGCGGTCAACCGCCACTGCGCCGGCAGCCTCACCTCGACGGGTCTCGCCGCTGCCACCGTGCTGGCCGGTATGGAAGACATCATCATCGCCGGCGGCGTCCAGTCCTCATCGACTTCGCCGGTGCTCAGCTGGCGCAATCCGGCGACCGGAGAGGTCGAGGAGTTCTGGATGCCGCCGACCCACCCCGAGCAGGCCGATGCCCCGGGCCGGGACATGTCGATCACGGTGGGCTGGAACACCGCGCAGGAAGCGAAGCTCACCCGCGAGGAGATGGACGCATGGGCCGTGCGCTCCCACCAGCGCGCCATCGCTGCGATCGACGCCGGCAACTTCGCCGACGAGATCGTCCCCGTTCAGGCCGTCGCGGCCGATGGCTCGACTTTCGAATTCAAGGTCGATGAGCACCCGCGTCGCGACAGCAGCCTGGAGAAGCTCGCCACGCTGAAGCCGCTTCACCCGGAGATCGAGGGCTTCTCGATCACCGCGGGCAACTCGAGCGGCGTGAACGACGCCGCCTCAGCCCTCGCCGTCAGCACCGACGCCTACGCGGCCAAACTGGGGCTCGCGCCGATCGCCAGGATCCATGGCTGGGCGGCTATCGGCATCGACCCGAAGTTGACCGGGATGGCGGTGATCGACGTGATCCGCAAGCTGATGGACCGCACGGGCCGCAAGCTGGACGACGTCGCGCTGTGGGAAATCAACGAGGCTTTCGCCTCGGTGCCGGTCGCAGCCTGCAAGGTGCTCGGACTCGACGAGGCGACAGTCAACATTTCGGGCAGCGGCTGCTCGCTCGGCCA
>Ga0068858_100005678_pt1 | contig 12195 bp, 10 predicted proteins | sample KBSSwiS12_FD_66589 | JGI IMG/M metagenome (GOLD analysis project Ga0068858, IMG submission 66589) | Switchgrass rhizosphere microbial communities from Kellogg Biological Station, Michigan, USA - KBS Switchgrass S1-2 | ecosystem: Host-associated > Plants > Roots > Rhizosphere > Soil ... | reverse complement strand
TTCATAATTGATAGTTGCGGTTATGGTTAAAGATTAGTTGAATAAAGTATTTAGTTAACAATTGCTGTTTATTGAACCTGGTTTATTCTTCTCCATGCTGTTCCGTCCGATAATATTTCGTAAAAATTTGATCCCGCAGTTACCGGTAGGCTTACAGAAGTGGTAGATGCATCCAGGCGAACGGTTTGAGACAATGTTAATGCGCCGCTACCACTGTGGCAGGTCATAGAACCGGTAGAGAGCGACCCGCGCACATCAATGCTTGAATTAGGAATAGTAGCACCCACAAATATTTGCGCAAATAAACTGGCAGCACACAAAACCGCGGCCACCGACAGAAAAATGTTTTTCATGGCAGTTATTGGATTATATTTCTTTAATTAACTAACTATAAACGTTTTAATTAAAATTTAATTTAACCCAATTAATAATTTTTTAAAACAATGATTACTTAGTTGCTTCTAAGTGTTTACATGGAGAAAGAGTATATGAGTTTGCGCATAAAAACCTGTAGCCGTATTTAATAGATCTTGCAGGCAGTATACATCTTCAGACAAGGAATTATTGCACGGGTAAAGCATCCGCGATGGGCAGATCAACTTTTTTGCGCGTGTTTTTATTGCCACGGTTCCATTCCCAGTTAATACCTATTACAAAATATCTTTCCGTTGCAAAGGGATTAAAACTATAAAGGGGAAAACTCCATTGGTTGTGGGTAAACCCCACCAGTATACCGGGGTCTACTATCGAATTAGTAGCATACAGGCGGGTGTGCTGAAAAGCCACACCTGTATATATCCATTTCAGGGGCTGGTACCACAGCTCGGACCAGTTATAAAAAAAATTATCGTATCGTGTGCTGGCAGAAACACAGTATTGCGACTCGGAAGAAAAATTAAATTTCCTGAAACTCAGCTCCGAATTTAGCCCAAACGAGCCACCCGTAAGCCTTCCCGCCATGCCGCCTATCATAGGCGTGAACGACCAGGAAAACTCGTTCTCCTGCGAAAATGTATGGCCTGCATACAGCGAAAAAGTATTGAAGTCTTCATAATTATAACGTGCCTCGGCATACCATTTTTGCCTGGTCTCATAATGTGCAACAGGGGCCAGTATACCGGGTTGACTGCCACCCGTAAAAGAATATTGCTCAAAACTGATTTTTGACTGCGAGCGGGCACTAAACAGTAATAGAAGAAAAAATATGGTGACTGAGCTACGCATATTTCTTTTCGGGCACAGCCATTTCTGCCGTGTACCTTTCACTGATAACTATTTCCGCGTTCATCAGCCTGTCAAAGATGGATATCTCTTTCAAATAAGGGTTCCAGTGAAAAATCAGCTTATCGATCGGTTTCCATAAAATAACCCAGCTAAAAATTTCTATTGCATTACCTATTACATAGTGAAGGTTTTCATTGCTCTTTATCACCGTCACTAAAAATAACTGGCAAAGCATAACCATCACCAGGCTAAACCCAAGCAGCTTATACGAACTTTTTTTAAATTTCAGGAATTCCGATTCCTTGATAGATTTCTGAATGGAAAAATGGCGGCGGATGGCGTGAATCAGCGGCTCAACAAATTGCTCATCGGTGGCTTTATTACAAACCAGTTTATAGCGGATTTCCGAATATCTTTTGATTGCAACAATAGAAGACATTATATAGGATTCGAAATCCTGGTTCAGTTGCCGCTTGTATATAGGCGAAGGATCGTGGGGGTTAAAATAAGTATCAATGGTTTTCTCATCTACCGTCAGGAAAATAGTGATCCTTTTTAATAGCATCTTATTCATACAGCAGAGATTAAAACATCTTGTCTTTTACAGGATTTGGATGGGTTAAATAACACTGCTTTATATTAGCAGGTAGTATTGCCTGTTATAGCAAACGGGTATTGGCCTTGTGTATTACTTTTAAAAGGTCATTTTTGAGCTGCTAAGTGTAAACACTCAATCCGCTACATGATCCCCTGTACAAACAGGTATTGAATGGTAAGCAGGCGCGATATGGAAAACCGCCCTGCACAAAGCAGGTGTACACCAGCCATTCCCGTGTTAGCTTATTTGCTCCCTGTTTTTTTGATTATTTTCTGCGATTGTAATTGCCCGCTGTTGTTACTAGGATGGAGAAATGCAGACCGGCTGCAATACCGTTTACATGTAGCCTGATCAGTTTGCTGTCCGCCAAAAGATTCCCTGTATGTTTCATCAATGCAGCCTTGCATCAGATAATCTTATAACAACTATTGAAGTTGCGGTTGCCTGATAGCAGAAAGGCTTACCAGTATGCAGGGAGCCAATCAGCGTTTATAATGCGGCCATCAAATCTTAGCATCGACAAAAAGCATATGTGCTTTGGCGATAGCTGCCGGGTACCGGTGCATAAGAAAAAACACCTCCTTTTTTTCAGCTGTGTTTTAAGCCGATGTATAAAAAATTAATACTGTATATTAAGGATTTGTTATAAATTGGGAATAACCAAAACTAGTTTTTATGAGAAATCACCCGCTTACCAGCGTGATCACAGTTTTGTGCATAACTATGGTTAGTTTATGTACGCATGCACAGGTAACAACGGCCTCCCTTAGCGGAACCATCCTCAACAACGAAAAAAAGCCATTGGCAGGCGCTACGGTAAAAATTTCCTACCCCGAAGCCGGTATCAGCAAAACCATCCTTACCCAGAGCAACGGCTATTTCCTGGTACCCAATCTCAGGGTAGGCGGCCCCTACAAGGTAACTGTATCCTTTGTCGGCTATGCCGAAAAAACAGAAGACAATATAATACTGGATCTGGGCCAGAACACGGCCGTGGATCTTACCCTGGAACCCAGCGCAGGCAACCTGGCTGGTGTAACGGTAACGGGCAGGTCAAAAATTTTTGACAGCCAGCATACCGGCGCCTCTACCAATATCAGTTCACGCCAGCTAAAACAATTGCCCACCATATCCAGGTCGGCCGATGATTTTACCCGGCTTACCCCATCTGCATCCGCTACTATCAACGGAACTTCCTTTGCAGGGCGCAACGGACAATACAACAACTATTCGCTCGACGGGGCGGTCTTCAACAATCCTTTCGGGCTTGATGCACCTACACCCGGCGGTCAAACCGGGTCTCAACCCATTTCACTGGATGCCATCGACCAGATACAGGTTAATATTGCGCCTTACGATGTTACCCAGGCAGGCTTTACAGGCGCCGGCATCAACACAGTTACAAAATCAGGTACCAATACATTTGGAGGTACTGTTTATGGCTTTTACAGGAACCAGGGCATGACCGGCAAAAAAGTAGACGGCAATAAAATTACCGTACCCGATCTTACGCAATTGCAGGCGGGTTTTTCAGTGGGGGGCGCCATAAAGAAAAACAAGCTGTATTATTTCGCCAATTTTGAAACAGAACAGCGTGAAGACGCTGCCAGCAGTTATGTTGCCCGCAATGGTTCCAACGGCAATAACAATAATACATCCAGGGTGCTTGAATCAGATTTGCAGGCGGTAAGCAGTATACTTAAAAGCAAATTTGGCTACGAAACCGGCCCCTACCAGGGGTATAACCTGAAACAAAAAAGTTATAAATGGCTGGCCAAACTGGATTGGGTAATTGATAACAATAACAGCCTTTCGTTTACCTATAATGGGCTCGATGCCAGCAAAGAGAAACCCGCTCACCCGGATGCCATCCGTCACCGCGGGCCGGATTACCAGACATTGCAATTCAAAAACTCCGGTTACAGGATCAATAATAAACTGCAGTCGTTCGGGGCTGAGCTCAAATCAAATTTCGGCAGCATGCTCGCCAATAAACTGCATGCGGTTTATACAACGTTCAGGGATACCCGCGATCCATTTTCAGCACCGTTCCCGGTACTGAACATTACCAAGTACGGCACTATGTACATTGTTGCCGGGCATGAACCATTTTCCATCAATAACCGTTTAAACCAGGACGCTTTCCAGGTAACCGACAACTTCAATATCATTCTGCCCAAACATACCATCACCATTGGCGGTTCCTATGAATCTTTCAAATTTGCCAATTCGTTTAACCTAACCGGTTATGGCGCCACTTTGTTCAGCGATGCCGATATACAGGTATTTAAAGACAGCGTGCCCAATAGCGGCAAGTATGTGTTTGGTGCCTACCCGCTTGATGTAGATGTGAATGCGGCAAGGGCGGCAGGAAAGGCGGATAAATGGACATGGTATTACATTACGGTGGCGCAGGCATCTGTGTACCTGCAGGATGAATGGAAAGCTTCCGACAACCTAAGGGTAACCTACGGGCTGCGTATGGATATTCCGCTTTATATGGGTTCAAAATACCAGCAACCCGATGGTACCACCAACTCTCCTACCCTGCCCAATAACGATAACCTGACCCTTTTTGACGAACACGGTCAACCCGTAACCAATGGACAGGGCAAACAACTTGATAATACCAAACTGCCCTCCTCAAAACCACTGTTCTCTCCACGCCTTGGATTTAACTGGGACGTAAAAGGCGACAAGAGCTTCCAGCTAAGGGGCGGCTCCGGCTTGTTTACCGGGCGCTTTCCCTTTGTTTGGGTGGGCAATCATATTGGCAATCCTTTTTCATTTTTTTACTGCGCAACTGCCAGCAATTTTAAATGGCCGCAAATATGGCGTACCAATATTGGTGCAGATCTGAAAGCAGGTGCCGGCACCATCTTCAGCGCAGATGTTGCCTTTTCAAAAGACGTGAATGCCATGATGGTGCGCAATTACGGATTGGGAACACCCACCGCATCGCTCAATGGCGGCACCGGAGATACCAGGAGTGTATACGCGGCAACCGACAAAGGTGCTGCCAATGCTTATATATTCACCAATACAAAAACCGGCTACCAGTTTAATACCAGCTTCAGCGTACAAAAAACATTTAAAAACAATCTTTTCCTGACGGCTTCCTATAATTTCCTGATATCACGTGATGCGAGTTCCATATCGGCCGAAATCAGCAGTGACGCGTTTGACCGTAACCCTGTTTTAAACAATGCCAACGAGGCGCGCAGTACACCTTCTCTTTATGGTAATACACACCGCTTTGTACTGGCAGGCATTAAGAGATTTGAGTATGGCAAAGGAAAGTATGCTACTACCATATCCATCTTCGGCAGCTGGAGCAGTGGCAACCGTTTTGCGTATGTATATGGAGGTGATATTAACAATGATGGCACGGCAAGCAACGATCTTTTATATGTGCCCAAAAACAGTGAAATTGATAAAATGCAGTTTGCCACCCTTACCGATGTGAATGGTGTTGTGCAAAATGCCGCCGCGCAAAAAGCAGCCTATAAGAGCTTTATAGCCCAGGACAAATACCTGAGCAGCCGCCGTGGTTTGTACACAGAAAAATATGCAGGAGAGACGCCCTGGTTCAGCCAGGTAGATATGCGTTTCCTGCAGGATTTCTATTTTAAGAGTGGCAAAAAAACAAAAACGGTTGAAGTAAGTCTGGACATTGTAAATGCCGGCAACCTTATCAGCAGCAAATGGGGTGTTCGCAAATACGCCACCACCTCCGGCTATTTTCAGCCAATATCTGTAACGGGTGTTGCCAATGGTGTTCCTACTTACCAGTTTGACCCCTCTTTGAAACAAACATTTATTGCCAGCCCCGATCTGCCCAGCCGCTGGCAGGCGCAAATCGGCCTCCGGTTTATTTTCTAACATTTTGTCTTTTAAAAAAAAGCCCGCAGCATTTGAGCGGGCTTTTTTATTAAAAGAAATTATATTTTACCTGCCAATACCATGGACGCCGGTCATCAATATCCGGGCCATAACCTGGTATGACAACAACTTTTCCCCATAAGCGCTGCGCGAACTGAAAAAAACCGTTTTGGCCCAATTTTGACGGTAGATAGCAAAACCAGGTTTATGAAATGGATCCAAGCCAGCCAACCATCCGATACACTGGACGTATTTCACCTGGTTGAGGGCGAAGAAACCAAGGGAATCCTTAGGTATAATTCCCTGTTACAGTCTGTCCGGATTAGTTCAGGTAATGAACACCGGCTTTTTTTTATAAAAAGGGCACGCGCAGGCAAACGCTTCCGCATTACCAACGAATACGGTTTTGATGTGGGAAAACTGGAATTGGGCAGCACTGATGCCGGAGACGGTACCATAGAAATAGGCAAACAGGGGTATCACTACAGGCTTTTCAGGGATCCGGCCCCGGAGCTGGCTATTTATTCGCCTTTACAATTGCTGCCCGCCCTGACCTGCCAGTTATTGCACTGGAGGAAAGAGACCCTGCATGAATATGCCGGCCTGTTGCTGGGACTTTGTCTGCTGATAAGATGATACCCGGCGCTTCCCGCCTAAGTGTTTTATTTAGCCCCTCTCCGGCAGATAATCTGCAAAAAAATACCAGCTTTGCTTTGTAAAACAACCATTGTGGACCCCAATGCATACCTGCAGGAGTACAATGATTTTATGAGGTGGTTCAGGATTATTTACCCCGAACTGGCCGATGCCTACTCCCATCATATTACAATACCCACCGATCATACAGGCGTAAAAATAAATGCAGCTGGTATTGACAAAAAAACCTGCGACATGTTGTTTGAAATACAAAACGAATATTACCTGTCAAAGCATACCAGTTAGATTTGCTGCCAGGCAAACAGTGCACATCCGGCGCCGGCCGCAATACGCCGGTCACGTAAACAATTCAATTGCCGCCAAATATTTTTATATATCAACAGGCATCAATCTACCGTCAATGATCACCTGCTTTTACATGACAGTTCATTTTTTGTAGAAATAATTCCACAAAAAAATAAGGTTACCTTTTTTCATTGCGGGTATAAACTATGAACCATTATTTTAAACAAAACATACAGACACATGAAAAAGTTTTTTCTGGTTATCGCCATTGGCGCCACTGTTGCTTCATGTAACGGTTCAGGAGAGAGTACAACGGTAAAAACCGATTCTACTACCGTTACTACCGATACAACAAAAGTTGTAATAGACAGTACCAAGTCTGCAACGGATACATCTGCTGCGAAAAAAGACACATCGAAACCGAAGTAATTACTACCGGTTATTTTTTTGTAAAACAATGTTCAAAGCCCTCCTGTTCACGGGAGGGCTTTTTTGTCCGAAATATGAATGCTGAAACAACTAACGGTGTTGAACAAATGTTTATGTAGAAAATAATTCACTGCCTTAAAAAGCCCGCAGCCATGTAGTTTATAAACCCCGTACAATTTTTCTGCGCAGGCTTTATCCTTTTTTTAATTCAATAACGGTTACTTCGGGCCCGATGCCCAGCCGTCCGGAAAAAGCCAGGAACCCAAAGCCGCGGTTTACATAGAGATGCCGTTTACCCTCGCTGGCAAGACCGGCCCAGTCGAGGTACCGGTATTTGACCGGGCTCCACGTAAAACCGGGTGTTTCCACGCCGAACTGCGCGCCATGGGTATGGCCCGATAATGTTAGCCGGATGTCCGCCCCGTGATACCGCACCTTTTCTTCCCAATGTGTGGGATCGTGAGAGAGCAGGATTTTAAAACTATCCGCACTGATGCCCTCAACAGCCTTATCCAGATCACCCTCCTGTATAAAACCACGTCCCCAGTTCTGTACGCCTATCAGCGAAATGGACTGACCGTCTTTTGTGACAGTCACATTTTCGTTTAGCAATAACCGGTAGCCCAGTTTCCGGTGCTGTTCTTTTAATTGCTGCAGGTTAGCAGCTTTCTCTGCTTCCGAGTTCCATTGAATATACTCACCATAATCGTGGTTACCCAGGATGGAGTATTGCCCGTAAGGCGCTTTAATGGCGCCAAACATTCCCATATATGGTTCAATTTCATCTGCTGTATTGTTCACCAAATCGCCCGTAAAAACAAACAGATCGCTTTTTTGGGCCTTCACCAAATCAATACCTTTTTGAACCGCCGCACGGTTGTCGAAACTGCCTGCATGTATATCCGATAACTGGGTTATCGTAAACCCATCGAAAGCAGCAGGCAGATCATCAAAATAAAGCGTGATACGAAATAACCGGTAATCATACTTACCCCTGGTCATGGCATACAAAAAAGAAACAAAAGGTAATGCGGCAAAAAGAATAGCGAGTTCAGCAATGAATGTACGCCTGGCCGGTATGGCAGGAATATTGCGCGGCCTGGCAATCTTATTAAAAATGCCTGCCAGCAACCTGGCAATGTCTCCTGCAAATAATACTATAACAAAAAATAATTTGGTAAAAAAGAACGTAAGAAAAATACTCAGCAACCACTCATTGAACGGGCGTACGCCCATGGCAGTTCTGAAGGAAGGAATTCTTACAAGCAGCAATACGCTTGTTGCAATGGAAATAATCCAGTAAGTCCGCAACATGTTTCGCTGTCTTTTTTTTGGCCAGGCTGCAGACCATGTTTTCAGTCCCGCTTGTACATACCAATCAAGCAACCATCCAATGATTGAAATGATCGCAAATAATTTCAGAAGGCCATTTCCATGCATACCGGCAAGTTACAAGCTATTAACAATTCCTGGTGTCATTAACATTACGAAGCACGCTGTTGACTACAACAGCCACAAAACAGCCACTCTTTAACGCAGTTTTTACATTTTTCTACAGATTTGCTCCAGAAGCGGCCGATAGGTTTGTTGTCTAAACAAAAATAAAATCTTATGACAATCAAACAATCAATAGCTGCTGTAATGCTTGGGGCAGCATGTTTTGCCGGCGGTGCCTGGGGATACAGCCAGTACAGGCACCAGGAAGTATTTCCAAATGATTCATCCCCGGCGGCTCTTTTCTCCCCTGCCAAATACACTGAACCGGCATCCGGTCCCATGGTGGATTTCGAAAAAGCAGCCAATAAAGCCGCACCTGCGGTAGTTCATATCAGAACCGTAATGAAGGCAAAGGAAGTTAACCAGGATATGGATGACAATCCATTAAGGGAATTCTTTGGCCAGGGCTTTGGCACTCCGCCGATGATGCAGCCACAAAAAGCTTCCGGCAGCGGTGTACTTATCAGCCCCGACGGCTATATTGTTACCAATAACCATGTGGTAGAAGGCACCGATCATTTAACCGTGACATTGAACAACAAAGAAGACTATAAAGCAAAGATAATTGGAACCGACCCCAGCACCGACCTTGCTGTTATTAAAATAGAAGGTCATGATCTGCCGTTCCTGACTTTTTCCAATTCAGACAATGTGCATCTGGGGCAGTGGGTGCTCGCCATTGGCTATCCGTTGGATTTAGCCACTACCGTAACTTCTGGTATTGTTAGCGCCAAATCAAGAAATATTGGCATTAACAGCCGCAACAGCGCTGCGCCGGTAGAATCATTTATACAAACAGATGCGGCCGTTAATCCCGGCAACAGCGGTGGTGCACTGGTAAATACCGACGGCGATGTGATTGGCATTAACAGTGCTATTGCTTCTCCTACGGGCTCTTATGCCGGATATTCATATGCCATTCCCTCTAACCTGGTGCAGAAAGTTGCCAGCGATATTATTAAATATGGCAGCAGCAAAAGAGCTTACCTGGGCATTATGTATCCCAACGACCAGATGAGTGAAGAAGACCGTCAGAAAAACAATATTAAAGAAGGCAAAGGTGTGTTTGTAATGGATGTAGCCAAAGGAAGTACTGCGGAAGAAGCTGGTATACAAAAAGGTGATTTTATTACCAAAATCAATGGCATGAACATCAATACCGGCAATGAAGTACTGGAAAAAATTTCGGCGCTTCGTCCCGGCGACAAAATTACCATCACTTACCAGCACAATGGTGAAGAAAAAAATGCCAGCGCTTCGCTGAAAGGCAATGCGGGCGCATATGCCAGCGCAAGGGAACAGGTAATAGAAAAATTGGGTGCTTCATTCCAGGCGCTTGAAAACGGAAAGGGTGTACAGGTGAAACGTCTTGGTGAGGGCATCCTGTCCGACCAGACCAGGATAAAAGAAGGTTTTATTATAACATCAGTCAATGCCACAAGGGTAAGCAGCACAGATGAATTAAAAGAAGCATTGAAGCGTGCAGGCAATAGTGCAGTTATCAGTGGTGTATATCCGAATGCGCCTGGCACAGTTTACCAGTATGCATTGAACGATTTAAACAGCATACAGTAACAATTTGACAGTAAAGTTGGGTTAGTGGTACTGGTTGTTACTGATACCCGCCTGTAAAAGGGCGGGTTTTTTTATCTTTACTTATTACCATGAAGATCCTTATTATAGAAGATGAGCAGTATTTAAGGGAATCCATTCAAAAATACCTGGAGTACCAGGGCTATGTATGCGAAACCGCAGCCAATTTTCCGGCGGCAAAAGAAAAAATTGACCGTTATGTATACGATTGTATTGTGGTAGATATTGGCCTGCCCTATGGCAGCGGCTTTGATATTGTTGCTGCCCTGAAAAATTTTGGTTCTGCTGCCGGCATTATTATCATCTCGGCAAAAAATACGCTCGATGATAAATTGAAAGGGCTGGAACTGGGCTCTGATGATTACCTGGTAAAACCCTTCCATCTTTCAGAACTCAATGCACGTATCAATGCTATTCTGCGCAGAAGAAAGTTTGAAGGCAGTCAGTGGATACAATTCAACGAAATTAAGCTGGATCCGGAAGGACAACGGCTGACCGTGAATGAAAAGACGGTGGACTTAACAGAAAAAGAATACCAGTTACTGGAATATTTTATTGCCAACAAAAGAAGGGTGCTGACCAAGCCGGCTATTGCTGAACATGTCTGGGGAGATGAATATGTGCAGGCAGGCGATTATGACTTTATCTATACGCATATCAAAAATTTAAGAAAAAAATTGCTGGATGCGGGCAGTGGCGACTATATTAAAACGGTGTATGGCTCCGGTTACCGGCTTACTGACAATTAAGCAATGCAATGAAGCTTTTAACAAAAACAACCTTGTATTTTTTTTCGGCGATGGTGGCCCTGCTGGTGGTAACCGGTCTTTACCTGTTTCACCAGTTTAGTGTACAACTGAACGACCGCAGCGATAAGGAATTGCTGGCCGATGAGGCACAATGGATCGACTACCTTGAAACAGGCGTTGAAAATGGCACTACATTTATTTTAAGAACAGGCGAACTGTCGATCTTTCCTGTTAACGAACCATTGAATGACTATCCAAAAATTGAGGACGTAACCGGTAAAAACACTAAAACCAATAACAGCACTACTTACCGGCAACTCTCGCAGGTAGTATCTATTGCCGGAATCCCTTACCAAATCATCATCAAAAAATCGCAGGAACAAAAAGCCGCCCTTGTAAGCGGATTTACCCGCGTGATGCTTTTTGTATTTGCCGGTTTGTTTTTGGTGAGTCTTGTTTTTAACTGGATCATCAGCCGCCGGCTGTGGGCGCCCTTCCGTGAATCGCTCAGAAAAATAAGGTCAGCAGAATTGCAGCACATGCAGGCCGTTCGTTTTGACAGTACCAATACGGCCGAATTCAATGAATTAAACAGCTCGTTGAATGCGATGACCAATAAAATTTACAGCGATTACATTTCCATGAAAGAATTTACCGAAAACGCTGCCCACGAAATGCAGACACCCATTGCCGTTGTGCAAAGTAAACTTGAGCTGTTGTTGCAGGATGCCAACCTGGACGATGCGCAGGTACAATCTGTGGTGCAAGCCGCCGCAGCCCTGAACCGCCTGGGCAAATTAAACCAGGGATTATTGCTGCTGGCCAAAATTGACAACGATCAGTACCAGACAAAAGAAGTTATCAGCCTTAGCGATATAACAAAAAAGTACCTCCATCTTTTTGACGCGCTGATAAAGGACAAACAACTAACCGTAACAACAAATTTTACAGCCGATTTTAGAACAGCATTACACCCATTCCTGGCAGATTCGCTTATCAGCAACCTTTTGGGCAATGCCATTAAATACAATTATCCTGGTGGAACTGTTAACATTGTAACAACCCGTGACGCTTACCAAATCAGCAACAGCAGCCTGCTTCCTGCCATACCGCAGGATAAATTGTTTAAGCGTTTTACCGGTGCTGCAGACAACCCAGGCGCATCAAACGGACTTGGCCTGGCCATTGTAAAAAAAATACTGGACAGCAATGATTTGCTGGTTCAATACAGGATGACAAGCGGCCTGCACGAATTTATTATCAGTAAAAAGAATCTGTAAC
>Ga0068858_100005677_pt1 | contig 12196 bp, 11 predicted proteins | sample KBSSwiS12_FD_66589 | JGI IMG/M metagenome (GOLD analysis project Ga0068858, IMG submission 66589) | Switchgrass rhizosphere microbial communities from Kellogg Biological Station, Michigan, USA - KBS Switchgrass S1-2 | ecosystem: Host-associated > Plants > Roots > Rhizosphere > Soil ... | reverse complement strand
GCTTCCGCCAATTCCAATTCGCGTCCCCCCACGCCGGTCAGCAAGGCATCGCGCAAGAAGGCACTGTCGGGAGCGCGCCGCGCGAGCGCCGCCATGGCGAGGTCGGCGGCGTGATCCCGCGCTTCCCCCAGCGAAAGCGCGAGTTGCAATTGCACTTCCGGCGACGGCTCGGTGCGGGTGAGCGCGACCCACTTCGCCAGCACGGCGGAGCGATCGTTCCCGTCGAGCAGCCCCTCGCTGACCTGCAAGGCGGCGGCCCGCACGCGCGGATCGGCATCCTCGAGCGCGTGGCCTAAGACCGGCCACGTCGTCCGTCGCAAGCCGTCGAGCGTCCAAAGCGCGTGCAGCCGGCTCATCGGCTCCGTTCCGCCCGAGGCCAGCTTTTCCAGCGCCGGTACGACGGAGAGATCGCCGCGCTCGACAAGGAGGCGCTGCGCGGTCTCGCGCCACCACTGGTTGCGATGGGAAAGATGCGCGACCCATTGCGCGGGCGTTTCCTGCGACATCCGTGGCGGCACCTGCTTTGGTGCATTTTCCGGGACGATGCGCCAGATGCGGCCCTGGGGGTAGCCTGGCTTCTCGAGGTCGCGCGCCCGCACCTGGTCCTCGAGATATTTCGAGACGGAAATGCGGTGCTCGATGATCCCGTGATACATGTCGCACACGTAGAGCGCGCCGTCGGGGCCGGTGGTGATGTTCACCGGACGAAAACGTTCATCGGTCGAAGCGAGGAACTCGCGCCGCTCGTAAGCTTCGCGGGCCGAGAGCCTGCCCTGCTCGGCGGTGACAAGGTCGCGCTTGATGAGATTGCCCGCCGGTTCGCAGACAAACGCATTGCCGAGAAAATCCGCCGGGAAAAGATCGGCGCGATAAATCCACGGCGCGCAGGCGGCGGTGAACTCCATCAGTTTGTTATCGCGCAACATCTCGGGCACATACCCGCGATTGATGCCGGGGGTGACGCGCGCCGGCCACACGAACTGATCGCGCGCCACGGTGACGCTGCGGCCGCCGGAGCGCGGGTAGTGAGGGTTGCGGTTCAGATAACGCGCCGGGATCATCTGCGCGCTGAGCTGCGCGCTGTTCGAGTTGTTGAAGAGGTGGCCCCAGTCGTCCTGGCTAAGTCCGTACTCGCCGAGGGCGTTCGCCACACCCCGCTCCCACTGCCCGTCGCGCCAGCGAAATTGCCCCGCGTAGTGCCCGATGTGGATCCAGTTGTCGAAGCCCCACAGCGGATTGTTCGGTTGATTCTCCGGCTCGCCCATGGCGATGTTTTTCGGATCGGGAGCGAAGCCGAAGTCCCGGGCGAGCTCCACCTTCTCGTCGGCGTGCCCGTCACCGTGGGTGGCGCGGCAAAACCACAGGTACGGCGGGGCGCCAATGAGCGCGCCATCGCGCACGAGAGTAAGCGCGCGCGGCATGACGAGGCCGTCGAGAAAGACGGTGCTCTTGTCCATGCGCCCGTCACCATCGGTATCCGTGAGCACGGAGACGCGGCCGATCGGGTTGTCTTCGCCGGTGCCTTCGAGATTCGGCATGAAGGCGCGCATCTCCACGACCCACAGGCGGCCATCCGGATCGAACTGCAGCGCCACCGGGCGCTCGACCATCGGCTCGCTCGCCACCAACTCGACCCGAATGCCCGGCGCGAGGTGAAACGATTTGAGTTCATCCTCGGGAGAAAGCACGGGCGACGGCGGGACCAGTTCCGGGGGGATAATTTGCACCTGCGGGCGATTGTAGGCGCTCGACGGCGGAGCAGCCGAGGCAGCGCCGGTCAGGAACAGCAGGGCGAGGAGGGGGAGGTTTTTCATGAGAGGGGCGAATGAAAACTGGTTCATTCCTTTAGTTTAGCGGCGGCCTCGGCTTTCGCTTTCGCGAGCACATCGGCGAGCGCCACGGGCGCGCCGTTTTGCCGTTTACTCTCGTCGGCGGCTTCCATGAACGCAAAAATCTCGATCGTTTCCTCGGCACTCACCGGCGCCGTGCCCGTCTTGAAGAATTTCGCGATCTCGCGGCAGAGATCGTTGTAATCGCCGGCTTTCGCCACCGGCACGACCGCATTGGTGCCGAAGGCCATCGCACCCATGGACGCCTTGCCCTTGCGAATGCCGCGATAGGTGCCGACGCGTCCATCCTTCCACACGCCGGTAACGTAATCCACCTGCGTACTCACCGCACGGGTGACCGTCTGGCAGCCTGTGCCCATCAGCGTGTAGAGCGGTTCGACGCCGTGTATGCCGTAGAAGAAGAGGTCGGGCATGCCGGGAGAAGCCGAGCAAGGTCCCCATGTCGCCGCGCCGACGACCGCGCCGAGCTCCGAACTGTTGCGCAGGGCCTGGATCTCCGCGCCAAAGCGCAGCGCCGAGCTCGAAAACACCGGCACCTTGTGCTGTTTCGCCAGCTCGAAAATGACGATCGCGTCCGCGAGCGAGCCGGCGACCGGCTTGTCGATCCAAAGCGGTTTGCCGGCCTTGATCACCTGCGTGGCCTCCTGGAGGTGAATGCGCCCGTCCACGCTCTCGAGCATCACGACATCGACTTTTTCGAGCAGCTTGGGAATCGAGTCCACGATCTCGACGCCCTTCGCGCGAATGGCCTCGGTGAATTTCTCTACCCGGTCTTTGCTCGCCGGCATATCCGTGCCGCCGGGAAAACCGGCGACGACCTTGATGCCGGCGACATCCCCTTCGGCCTTCGGATTATTCAAGATGCCGACGAAGGCCGGCACATGCGATGTGTCGAGGCCGATCATTCCCGCGCGGATAGTTTTGGCGGAGGCATCCTCCGCGTGAATCGAAACGCCGAGGGCGAGGAGAGGCAATGCGGTGAAGAGAGCGAAGAGTTTCAGCATGGGGGATGGAACGTCTGGTTTGGCGGCGCCGGCACCGAAGGCGGGAAACGGGAAAGGGTTCTCGTTCGACTCGGGGTGCAGGGTGGGGCGAATAGTCGGGGCGATTGATCCTAGCCACGCGGCTTTTGGAGCCGAGGAAATTGTTCACGCCATCAGCGTGGTAGCGCGCCCTCTCAGTGCGGGCCTTTTCCACTGGTCCGGTAGCACGTCGGAAGGATGAGAACGCAGGACAGATACGGAGGTATTGACACACATCCTGTTAGTGTATTATACACACGAACAATGAACACGCCCGGAACTCCCACCCGACCTTGCTCGGCGCTCCTCACCGACCTGTATCAACTCACGATGGCTTATGCTTATTGGAAGTCGGGTGTGCAGGAAAAAGAGGCAGTCTTCCATCTCTTCTTTCGCCAGAATCCGTTCAAGGGCGGCTTCAGCGTCGCGTGCGGATTGAGCGACGCGATCGACTACCTGCGCACCCTGACCTTTCGGGATGACGAACTGGCCTACCTCGCCACGCTGGTCGGGAATGACGGCGAGGCGCTCTTCGATCCGGCCTTCCTCGAATACCTGCGAGCGCTGGAGTGGAGTTGCGATGTCGACGCCATCCCGGAAGGAACGGCGGTATTCCCGCATGAGCCCCTGCTGCGAATTCAGGGGCCATTGGTGCAGTGCCAGATCGTTGAGACCGCATTGCTCAACATCCTCAACTTCCAAACGCTCATTGCCACAAAAGCGGCGCGAGTCTGCCTCGCGGCAAAGGGAGATCCGGTATTCGAGATGGGACTTCGCCGCGCCCAGGGCGTCGATGGGGCGATGGCGGCGAGCCGGGCAGCCTACATCGGTGGCTGCGCGGCCACCTCGAATGTGCTGGCCGGCTATCGTTTCGGCATCCCGGTTCGTGGCACCCACGCGCATAGTTGGGTGATGTCGTTCGACACGGAAGAGGAGGCTTTTCGGGCTTATGCAGAGGCGATGCCCAACAATGCGGTCTTTCTGGTGGACACCTACGACACCTTGAAAGGAGTCGAGCGTGCGATTGAAATGGGACGCTGGCTCCGCGAGCGCGGCCACGAACTGACTGGTGTCCGTCTTGACTCCGGGGATCTCGCGTGGCTGAGCGTTGAAGCGCGCCGGATGCTGGACGCGGCGGATTTTCCGAAGGCGGTGATCGTCGCGACCAATGACCTGGACGAGCAGACGATCGCGAGCCTGAAGCAGCAGGGCGCGGCCATCAGCGTCTGGGGCGTGGGCACACGGCTGGTCACGGCCTACGATCAGCCAGCACTCGGCGGCGTTTACAAGCTCTCTGCCGTGCGAGAGCAGGGCGGGGCCTGGCGGCACAAGATCAAGCTCTCGGAGCAAGCCGCCAAGGTTTCAACACCCGGACTGCAACAGGTCCGACGCTTCCAGCGCAATGGGACTTTCATCGGCGACATGATCCACGATCTCGACGGACCGGCAGAGACTGGAACGGTGATTGTCGATCGAACGGACCTGACCCGGCGAAAGCAGATCCCCAACGGCGCGGAATACGACGACTTGCTCGTGCCGATCTTCCGAGGCGGCCGACTGGTATACGAACAGCCGCCTATCGCGACGATCCGGGAGCGCACGCAGACGCAGCTCAGCGGCTTCCATGAAGGGCACAAGCGTTATATGAATCCGCATGAGTATCCGGTCGGCCTTTCCCCGATGCTCCACGGCCGGCGGACGCAGTTGATTCTTGCGGCGCGCGGAGAGAATGCCACCACCACAGGGTTGCCTTCGTGAAAACGAATCTTCAACCAACTGGTTTCTCCGCCACCAGGACCATATTTGTCGGCGGCCACGGCATTTTCGCTCCATCAGCGTTAAGAATTAACGCCCGGCCTTCGTATCGGTTCTGGACAATCCAGGGGTTGACGTAGGCTCGTGAGCCGGCTGCGAGATCATTGACATTTTCGAGCACATGAAAACCAGTGTCCTCCAGCGTGCTTTTCCATTGTGAAAAACTCCAAAAACAAAACTCCTCGTTCATTTCGGACTTCCAGTTGTCAGTGTAATCCTTCTTCGAAAGAAATTCCGCCGCTTGCCGGAGCTTCAGGCGAAAGACGGGACGTCCCGCGTGCTGCGTCTCTTCAAATTTGAATGCCTTTCTGGCCGGAACGAAATCCTGGGCAAACAGATGGAACCGCGCCCGGGTGGAAAGGCTCTGAATCCATCCCGCGTCTCTCCGCATTTCTGCCGCGAGTTCTGCCGGGCTTGGGTTTGCTCCGTCATCTGAGGAGCACCACAAGAAAACCGAACCGTCGCCCTCTTCGGGTCCGAGTACGTCGCGGATGACCAGTCGCCCCTTCGGGCGAAGCTGGCGAAATTTTTCCGCCAAATACACCCGCACGGTTTTCTCCTGATCCGCGTAGCTCCAGAGTTCATGGAGTGTGCTGTTGCAAATGGTGGTGTCGATGCACTCCGCCTCAAAGAGCGAATCCAGGAGGTTGCGATGGAAAAAATGAACGTATGCCCCGCCGAATTCCCCGGCCCGCTGGCGTTCCTGGAAACGTCCGGCGAATTCCGCCGAAAGGTCGATCCCGAATAAATCTGCATCTGGAAAGTCCTGGCTGATTTCCGCCAGCAGGGCGCCATCTGCGCAACCTTCGTCCACGATTCGCCCCGATTTGATGGTGTTGCGGATGTCGAGATACTTCAGCCGGATAATCTCGTTCATGCCACGGGCATAGCTGCTGTAATTCCGGGTCTCGGTGAGGCTCCCTTCCTGGTTGGTCAGCGGATCCTGATACAAACGCTCAATGCGTTTTGGGACTTCGGGAAAATCCGCAAACAAACTGCCGTGACTTGCCGCCAGTTGTGTTTTGACAAGATCTCCCGTCCGCCAATCTTTCCGCCCACCCATTTCGCGGATGATTTCGATGGGGGTTGCCGGACGGGGTTCTACTTCCGCCATTTCTGCCGGCGCGATGGGAAAGCCGAGTTCCTGGTAAAGCTTGATCACCTCGGGTGTCGAACAAAGCACGAGACAGTTCGTCGGGGTCAGGAGAATCGTCTGTTCGCTTTGATGGGCGATTTCCTTGATGGCGAATGCCGCAAAATTCTTCGTGTGGCCGTAGTGGGGAATGCCGAATATCCGATGTCGGAATGGCAAATTTGCCTGCACCTGCCGGGCAAACCGATCCACCCCGACTGCCCGGATGTGAAATGGAATCGGATTGAACCGGGAGTTCTCCTGGTTGGCGGATGTGATCGCGAAAAGGATTTCCGCGGGGGATTCTTCGAGGATTTTCCTGCCCGGCAGGAAGCCCGGAAGCGAAGCGGGCGCTTGCGACAGAACGCGCTTCAAATATTGCTCTTGAAATGTGGTGTTGACGAGATGCCGCCCGGGAAAAAGCAAATAGCTCATGCGTGTCCGTATTTGGGTTTTGAAAGTCCGTCACCGCGCCATTTTAGTTTTTCGGCGAGAACGTCGTAATAATTGATTTCAGGCAAAAACGCGATGGGAACGGGGGTGGCTGATATTTTCACCGTGATCGTGTGTCCGGTGGTCAATTTTGCGAGTTTCATCCCGTCCAACTGCAGTTCGGCAGGACCGGAGGATGGATCAAGCCGGATTTCGATGGGTTCGGTGGAGTCGACCACCACGGAGCGATTGGTCAGCGCCTGCGGACAGATCGGAGTTACGGTCAGGACATTGCACTCCGGGCTGATGATGGGCCCGCCCGCGGCAAGGGAATAGGCGGTTGACCCTGTGGGCGTGGCAATGATGAGACCGTCACAACGATACTTCGTAAGCCGTCGATTCCCGATGCTGGCATCGATGCTGATCATGTGGGGATTGCTTCCGCGGGTGATGATCGCATCATTCAAAGCCCATCCGGTCACCGCCTTCTTATCGCCACGGATTTGCAGTTCAAGAGCCGTGCGCTTACTGACGACGAAATCCCCGTTCAGCACCCGGCTCATTTCCCGGCGAATGCTCTCGCTGCTAATGGAGGTGATGAAACCGAGGTAGCCGATATTGACGCCAAGAATCGGGACGTTGGATCCACGAAATCGATGGGCGGCCTGGAGGAGCGTGCCATCCCCGCCCACTGCAATGACCATGTCGGCAGTGCTGTCTCGATGGTCTCCCATTTTTCGGAAAAGGTTCTTTTGCGGGGGTAGCGTCTCGATCCATTCGTGCCGAATTTGTCTGCGGTCGAGAATTGCTCGCAAGGCGACGGCGATTCGCTGCGAGTCAGCCTTGGTGCGATTGATGAAAACGACAACCCTGCCGATTTTCGGCTGGGCGGGATGGGAACGAGCTTCTGGTGGATTCACGAGGAGCACCGTAGCAGGAGCGGTTTTCTTCCACACGCGTTGAGGGCCGAATTGTTTCGCATCAAAAGATCTTGCGTTGGTGTCTTTGCGACACTATCTACTGTTCGTGTAAATAGAACACCTACCAAATGAACACTCTTTCCCTTCCGCGAGAACCGAATCAACCGGCCCTGCCCGGCGCCATTGTCTTGATCCACCGCTGATCAATCCACCTCCACGAACCATCCACCACGAAAGAGAAACTCCATGTTTGGAATCAAATTCATTAAAGTTCAGCCCACCACTTATCTTTTGCAATACCGCGGGGGAAAAGTGGTCCGCGACGGATTGGGGCTGTCGTTTTTCTATTACGCGCCGACGACCTCCCTCGTCGCCGTTCCTGTTGCCAGTGCGGACATCCCATTCATCTTTCAGGAAATTACCGGGGATTTTCAGAGTGTGACGATCCAAGGGCAGGTGACCTATCGCGTGAGCGAACCCAAGCGCCTGGCGGCCCTGTTGAATTACACGCTGGCCCGCAATGGCCAGACGTATGCCGCGGAAGATCCTAAAAAGCTTCCTGAGCGAGTCATCAACGTGATCAATGTGCTGGCCCGTGCCGAGCTTCAAAAACTTCCGCTCCGGGAGGCCATTCGCGCCTCGGATGACCTGGTCAAAGCCGTGAAAACCCGACTGGTTGAAGCCGAAGAAATCACGTCGCTCGGCCTGGAGGTGCTGGGGCTTTCGATCCTCGCGATCAGGCCGACCCCGGAAACCGCAAGGGCGCTGGAGGCCGAAACCCGGGAGAAATTGTTTCGTGATGCGGATGAAGCCGTCTATGCCCGGCGCAACTCGGCGGTGGAGCAGGAGCGGGCGATCAAAGAAAACGAGTTGAACACGGAGATCGCCGTCGAGACCAAGAAACGCCAGATTCGCGAGACCCAAATGGATGCGGAACGCGCGGTGCAGGAAAAGAAGAACCTGCTCGATAAGGAATCGCTCAACGCATCGATCGAAAGGGAAGACGAGCGGAAAAAGCTGGTCGCACTCGCTGCTGAAAACGCCCGCGCCGAGGCCGACGCCCGTGCTTACGGGGTTGAAGCGAGCATGAAGGCGCTGGCGAGCACGGATCCAAAAATCCTGCAGGCCCTCGCCAGCACCAGCATGAAACCCGAACAACTCATCGCATTCGCCTTCCAGGAACTGGCTGGCAAAGCCGAAAAAATCGGCCAACTGAATGTGACGCCCGATCTACTGCGCGAATTAATGGCCCCGCAACCGGCGCGAAAATGAACCGACTGACAGACAGCAAGATCGTCCTTGTGACGCGCCCGACGCGCCTGGCCGAACTGGTGGGGCGGTTCAACACCGTCAGCCAGGCCCGGTTCTACGTCGAGCATCAAGGGGCCGACTTTGCGGATTATCTGCGCGAGGATGAAACCTATCACCATGCGCTGGTCGAGACGCAGTCTGTCATCTCGGAAATCGGGCGGCTGCAAACTGTAGATCGCAGTTTCCTGCCAAACTTCGTGTTTGCGCCGGAGGACACCGTCGTCGCGCTCGGCCAGGATGGATTGGTGGCCAACACCTTGAAGTACCTGGATGGCCAGCCGGTTGTCGGGGTGAATCCCGATCCGGCGCGGTGGGACGGCAGACTCCTGCCGTTTCACGTTCGGGACCTGGCGAAGTTGCTGCCCGAGGTTTTGCTCCGGAAGCGTTCCGCCCGTTCGGTGACGATGGCACAGGCCACCCTTAACAACGGACAATCTTTGCTGGGGGTGAACGATCTGTTCATCGGACCGAAGTCCCATTGCTCGGCTCGTTATGTGATTCGCAACGGCGGGGTGAGCGAAACGCAATCGTCGAGCGGAGTGATTATATCGACCGGACTCGGTTCGACTGGGTGGTTGAAAAGCCTGTTGACCGGGGCCACCGCCATTGCGCAATTGGCCGGGCAAGCCTTGGGCAGGCAGGCACCGCCCTTGCCGGGAGAAAAGCGGACTCCGAAGTTAAAGTCCGAATTTGCCTGGGATGCGAATTACCTATTCTACACCGTGCGCGAACCCTTTCCGACCCGGACAACCGGTGCTTCTATGGTGTTTGGCAGAATCACGCCGGACGCGCCGTTGGTTTTGGAGTCCCGGATGGCGGAGAACGGGGTCATTTTCAGTGACGGAATCGAAAGCGACTTTTTGGAATTTAATGCCGGGACCCAAGCCACCATTGATGTCGCGGACCGGAAAGGTGCGTTGGTCGAATAGCTATGAAAGCATTGATCCTGGTTGATATTCAAAACGACTTCATCCCCGGTGGCGCCCTGGCGGTGCCAGATGGAGACGCAGTGATTGCAGTTGCGAATCGGATCCAAGATTGCTTTCCGCTCGTGGTTGCCACGCAGGACTGGCATCCGGCCAATCACGGCAGCTTCGCGGCGAATCACCCGGGCAAAAATCTTTTCGATCCAATTGAACTCCATGGTTTGCCACAGACCTTGTGGCCGATGCATTGCGTCCAGAAAACTCCGGGAGCGGATTTTGCCCCTGGTTTGAACCGGGAACGGATCGCGAGAGTTTTTCAAAAAGGAACGGACGCCGGCATCGACAGTTACAGCGGCTTCTTCGACAACGGTCACCGTCAGGCGACCGGCTTGGGAGACTATCTGCGCGAGAACAGAATAACCGAGGTATTTGTCGCGGGCCTGGCTACTGACTACTGCGTAAAATTCATCGTGCTCGATGTGCTGCAATTGGGATTTAAGGTGCATCTGATCGAAGATGCCTGCCGCGGCGTGAACCTTCATCCGGGCGACGTGGAGCGTGCCGTCCAGGACATGAAGGCCGCCGGGGCGCAGGTCACGGCCAGTGAAGAAATCCTTCGCCCCGCGGGCACCGCCCACTGATTTCAGTCTCAATCCCTACCTCTTTTCCATCATGGCTAATCCTCTTGAGTTTTATCGAGTCAATGAACCGTACGGAGAGTTCTCCAACTTTTCCCCGCACCCGGTGCAGTTGAAGGGGCGCATCTGGCCGACGGTCGAACACAATTTCCAGGCACAGAAGTTTGCGGGGACCGAACATGAGGAAGTGATTCGCCAGGCGAATTCGCCAATGATTGCGGCGCGCTTGGGACGGGCCCGCTCCCGCCCATTGCGTCCGGATTGGGAGACGGTCAAGGAAGACGTCATGCGTGAAGCCTTGCGCGCAAAATTCACGCAGCATCCCGAATTGCGCAAACTGCTGCTGAGTACTGGCAATCGACCATTGATCGAGCATACGAAAAACGACCGTTACTGGGCGGACGGTGGTGATGGCAAGGGTCGCAACCGACTCGGGGTTCTCCTCGTGGAGCTGCGTGCCAGGCTGGCAACTGAAATCCTGCCGCCCTTGGAACCAGGAGAGGCTGCATGACGACGACAACTATTCCATCTGATCATGTGGAAAGACTGCAACGCGCCCGATTGTCTTTGGAGGGATTGTCGGTCGGCGACGCGGTCGGCGAATGCTTCTTCGGGAGCCGTGATGACACGCCATGAATACGACCACTCTCTACCGCCCCGTCGGCCCAAAGGAACTCGAACTGATTGCGGCGAGTGGTTATCGGGAATTCCCGCCGCGCCTGCCGGACCAGCCGATCTTCTATCCGGTTCTCAACGAGGAATATGCCCGGCAGATTGCTCGGGACTGGAACGTCAAGGCTTCCGGTGCTGGCTACGTCACGCGTTTTCGCATCGTGAATGAATTTCTTGAGCGCTACCCGGAACAAACGGTGGGCGCAGCCATTCACCGCGAACTGTGGATTCCGGCTGAAGACCTCCCTAAGCTGAATCAGCAGATCGTCGGCTTGATCGAAGTCATCGCCGAATTCCGGCCTGCGCCAAACGCCACCCAATTGCCCTAGAACCACTATGCCTCACACCTACGAATATCCGCGCGCCGCGCTCACTGTGGACTGCGTCGTCTTCGGCCTCGATGAAACGGAGTTGAAGGTCCTGCTCATTCAGCGCGGTCTCGAGCCGTTCAAGGGAAAATGGGCTCTTCCCGGCGGCTTTGTGCGCGTGGAGGAAACCGTCGACGAAGCCGCGCGCCGTGAACTGGCGGAAGAAACCGGTCTGGTGAATGTCTTCCTCGAACAGCTCTATACTTTTGGCACAGTCAATCGCGATCCGCGCGAGCGCGTGGTGAGCGTCGCCTACTATTCGCTGGTCAAGCTCGCGGAACATCCGGCCACGGGCGCCAGCGACGCGAGCGACGCGGCCTGGTTCCCGGTGGCAAAGCTGCCAGCGCTCGCGTTCGACCATCGGGAGATTCTGCAAGCCGGGTTGAGTCGGCTGCGCGGCAAGGTGCGGTATGAGCCGATCGGCTTCGAGTTGCTGCCGGCTAAGTTCACCCTCTCTCAGCTTCAACACCTTTACGAAGCCGTGCTGCAGGCCGGGTTGGACAAGCGGAATTTCCGCAAAAAGATCCTTAGCATGGACCTGCTCGTTCCGCTGAAAGAACAGGCACGCTCTGGTGCCCACCGCCCGGCGCAGTTGTTTCGCTTCGACGCCAAAAAATATGCCTCGCTGAAAAAGCGCGGCTTCAACTTTGAATTATGACACCGACCCTCCCCGCGGTCGCCAGTGTTGAGCCCGCGCCAATGGCGAATCGACGGGCAGACGCTCTGGCCGGTGTCCTGATCGGCACGGCCGTGGGTGACGCGCTGGGCCTTCCGATGGAAGGTTTGTCAACTCAGCGGCAGCAGCGCATGTTTCCGCCGCCGCTGCGCCATCGTCTCATTGGCCGCTTCGGCCTGATCAGCGACGACACCGAGCACACCTTGATGCTCGCCCAGTCGCTCCTTGAAAATCCGGCCGACCCAACCGCCTTTCAAGGCGCCCTCGCACGCCGGCTGCGCTGGTGGCTCGTGGGCCTGCCCGCCGGAGTCGGCTTTGCCACGCTACGCGCGATTCTCAAATTGTGGGTTGGTATTCCTCCCAGCCGCAGCGGGGTGATGTCCGCCGGCAACGGCCCGGCCATGCGAACGGCCTTGCTCGGAGTCTATTTTGCA
>Ga0068858_100005667_pt1 | contig 12206 bp, 12 predicted proteins | sample KBSSwiS12_FD_66589 | JGI IMG/M metagenome (GOLD analysis project Ga0068858, IMG submission 66589) | Switchgrass rhizosphere microbial communities from Kellogg Biological Station, Michigan, USA - KBS Switchgrass S1-2 | ecosystem: Host-associated > Plants > Roots > Rhizosphere > Soil ... | reverse complement strand
CGGCAAGCCCGCCTGGCTCGGCTGATTCACGACCGAGCTTCGGCGCGGCAAGCCCGCCTGGCTCGGCTGATTCACGACCGAGCTTCGGCGCGGCAAGCCCGCCTGGCTCGGCTGATTCACGACCCAGCTTCGGCGCGGCAGGCCCGCCTGCGCTCGGCGAATTCGTCAGCGAGCGTCGGCCCGGCAGGCTCACTTGTCTCCGCTGCGGCACTCACCGAAAATGCGGTGTGACCGCGAGCGAGACGCACCAGGCCATCGAAGCAACCTTTCGCATTGAGCGGGCCAGGCTCATCGCGGGACTGGCCCGCTTCGCGCGGAATGTCGACATCGCCGAGGAGCTCGCGCAGGACGCGCTGGTCGTCGCCCTCGGCGAATGGCCCAGGACCGGCGTCCCGCGAAATCCGGGCGCCTGGCTGATGACCGTCGCCAAACGGCTCGCCATCGACGCCCTCCGGCGCGACAAGATGCGTGAGCGCAAGCACGACGAGATCGCGCGGACGCTGGAAGAGACGCTCGACGGCGCCGCGGCGGCGATCGAAGCGGCGATGGACGATGATCTGGGCGATGAGCTGCTTGGCCTCATCTTCACGGCCTGCCACCCGATACTGTCGCCCGATGCTCGCGCGGCGCTCACCCTCAAGGTCGTCGGCGGCCTGACGACCGACGAGATCGCCCGCGCCTTCCTGTCGAGCGAAGCGACGATCGCGCAGCGCATCGTCCGCGCGAAAAAGGCGATCGCAAAGGCCGGATTGACCTTCGAGGTCCCGCGGGGCGCCGAACGCGCGACGCGGCTGGCCTCGGTGCTCGAGGTCATCTACATCATCTTCAACGAAGGCTATGCAGCCACGGCGGGCGACGACCTTGTCCGGCCGGGCCTGTGCCTGGAGGCGCAACGGCTCGGGCGCATCCTGGCCGGACTGATGCCCGATGATGCCGAAGTGTTCGGTCTCCTGGCCCTGATGGAGATCCAGGCGTCACGCCTCGCGGCGCGCACCGGACCGGACGGCGCCTCCATCCCGATCACCGAGCAGGATCGCGCGCGCTGGGACTATTTGCTGATCCGCCGCGGACTCGACGCGCTGGCTCGCGCCGAGGCGCTGGGTGGCGACGGGCCGTACGTGCTACAAGCGGCGCTCGCGGCCTGCCACGCCCGCGCGCGCCGGGCCGCCGACACCGACTGGCCGCGCATCGCCGCGCTCTACGATCGGCTGCGCGTCGCGGCGCCCTCGCCCGTCGTCGATCTCAATCGCGCGATCGCCCACAGCATGGCCTTCGGGCCCGAAGCGGGGCTCAGACTGGTGGACGAGATCGCCAACGCCGACGCCCTGCGCGACTACGCGCCATTGCCGGCGGCGAGGGGCGACTTTCTGTTCCGCGCCGGTCGGCTGGCGGAGGCGCGTTCAGCATTCACGGCGGCGGCCACGCTGACACGCAACGCGCGGGAGCGAGCGTTCCTCCTCGCACGAGCGGACGCCTGCGACTGCAAGTAGTGAATTCTTTCTGCCTGTCGATACGTGATGGCATCTCATCAGGCAGCACGGGTCGCCATGTCACATTCCCACGCTCTATTCCGTCCTACCAGTGGAGACGGGGAGGGATCTATGAAACGAACCTTCGCGATTGTTCTGGCCGTTGCGGCTGCAGCCGCGGTATTCGCAGGGCTTGTTCATGCCGTACTCGTGGCTGCGCACCTTTCCGAGCCAGCCGCGACGACCGTGTACGGCCTGACGCCTCGGCGACTCTGGGCGACCAGCGTCGCAGTGTTGGCGCTGATCGGCGTTGTCGTTGGTGCGCTTGCGCTGACCCGAGACCCGGTAAGTCGTTTCGGCGTCGTCCCCCGCAAACACGGGCCGATGGTGGCCATGGTCGCGGGATCGATCGCCGCGTTGAATGGATTCCTGAACCTGGCTCTCGCCAGCGGCGGCCCCGGCACCGGAAACGGAGTCGTCGGCGGAGCCGCGGCGCTCGTACTGGGAGCGATCGCCATGTCCCTCGGCGGCCTGGCGCTGTCACGCCGCGAAGCGGGCCGAGGTGTCTGACACGAGGGCGTATGCGCGACTCGTGTCCGCGATCGCAGCGGCTGCGGACAAGCTCCGGCATCTGGCGCGGCCCCGACAGGAGGGTTCTCAGAGGAAATCGGTACCGAAGGCTCAATCCACCGATGCGGAAACCTGTTTCGCGGGCGAAGCCGCCTCGAGGGACGCGTGAACGAAGCTGACGGCCATGGCTCCCTCGCCGACCGCCGACGCACAGCGTTTGACCGATCCACTCCGCACATCGCCAGCGGCGAACACACCAGGCAGACTCGTCTCGAGGAAAAATGGCGTTCGCCCTTGTGCGCGCCAGAGATCGCCGCGCACCGCATCGAGCGGCACGGACGGGCCAGTCAGCACGAAACCCTTCTTGTCCAACTGCACGCAGCCGCTCAGCCACTCGGTGTGCGGATCGGCCCCGATGAAGAGGAACAGCGCCGGCGTGTCGATCAGCGTCTCGACGCCGCCATCCTCGCGGATGCGGACGCCCTGGAGATGACCGTTTCCTTCCAGGCCGGTCACAACGGCGCCACGGTGAATCTGGACGTTGTCGATTTGCTCGACGCGATCCACGAGGTATCGCGACATGCTCCTTCCAAGGTCCCGGCCGCGCGCGATGACGTGCACGCGTCGCGCATGCCGCGACAGCGCCACGATGGCCTGCCCTGCAGAATTGCCGGCGCCCACGACGACGACCTCCTCGTTGCGACACTGCTTCGTTTCCGTGTCCGTCGCGGCGTAGTAGACGCCGGCGCCCTCGAATTCGCTCAGGCGCGGCACATCGAGGCGGCGATACTCGACACCCGTCGCGACGAGGATGGACTTGGCGCGGATCTTCGTACCGTCGGCGAGCGTGATGACGCGGACGCCGGCGTCGATCCCGAGACGCTGGACGGTGCCAGGCACGGTGATGCGCGCGCCGAATTTCTGCGCCTGAAGGAGCGCGTTGCGCATGAGTTCCGGACCGGAGATGCCCAGCGGGAAACCGAGGTAGTTCTCGATCCGTGAGCTCGTGCCGGCCTGGCCGCCCGCGGCCACGCGCTCGACGACCAGCACATCGAGACCCTCGGAGGCCGCATACACCGCGGCAGCGAGCCCGGCCGGTCCGCCGCCGACCACGATGAGATCGAGCAGCTCGGAGGGATCGATCGCCGCTTCGAGCCCGGCGCAGTGCGCGAGCTGGGCGACGGTCGGATTCGTGAGATAGCGGCCTTCGCGGCCGATCACCACCGGCGTCGCCGATGGCGGCACGCCGAACTGCCGGAGCAGCGCCTCGGCCTGTTCGTCGGACTCCAGATCGATCCACGTGAACGGGATCGCGTTGCGGGTCGCAAAGTCCCTCAGGTTGTGCGCGTCAGGCGAGAACCGCGATCCGACGATCTTGATGCCCTCGAAACCGGTGCTCAAGAGCAGGGTGCGGCGCGTGAGGAACGCCTTCAGCACGATCTCACCGATTTCGGGCAGCGCGTCCACGGCCTGGCGCAGTGCCGCGGCGGTCAACTCCAGCACCTCGCCGCGTGCGGTCGCGCGCCCGGTCACGAGCGCGGCGCGCCCCGACAGCGTGTCCACATCGCCCGTGAATTGTCCCGGTTCGTGAACCGTCACCTGATGCGGCGTCCCGCGCGACTGCTCGACGATCTCGACGGCTCCCTCGAGGACGACGAAGAAGGAGAACCCGCGGTCCCCTTCGCGGAACAGCACGTCGCCGGGCGCGATGGGACGCACGTGGCCCCAGCGCCGAAGCGAATCAATTTGAGCCCGGCTCAGCCGGGGGAAGGCGATATCCAGTTCGGACGGCATCACTCAGTCATATCAAACCTGTCAAGGCGCAACGGCGATGTAATCGCGTTCCACTTCCGCGACCGGCCCTCGAGTCGGTTCGGGCACCGACAGGCTATCCTGAACGGGACAACAACACGCGTAGCCGAACGTCTCGACTCCTCTACCCAGGTATCTCACGTGAAAAGGATCGGTTTTCTCTCTTTCGGGCACTGGACTCCAGCGCCCTATTCGGGCGTTCAAACGCCATCGGACGCGCTGCTGCAGTCGATCGAGCTCGCGGTAGCCGCCGAAGAGCTCGGCCTCGACGGCGCGTATTTCCGCGTGCACCACTTCGCGCGTCAGCTCGCCTCGCCATTTCCGCTGCTCGCTGCCGTCGGCGCGCGCACGAAGAAGATTGAGATCGGGACCGCCGTCATCGACATGCGATACGAAAACCCGATGTACATGGCCGAGGATGCCGGTGCCGCGGACATCATCGCCGGCGGGCGTCTGCAACTGGGCATCAGCCGCGGATCGCCGGAACAGGTGATCGACGGCTGGAAGTACTTCGACTATGCGCCACGTGACGGCGAAACGGCTGCCGACATGGCGAGGCATCGCGCGGAAGTGTTCCTCGGGCTGCTGAAAGGCGAAGGCTTCGCGCAGCCGAACCCGCGGCCCATGTTTCCCAATCCGCCAGGGCTCCTGCGCCTCGAGCCGTACTCAGAAGGGTTGCGCGAGCGAATCTGGTGGGGGTCGAGCTCCAACGCGACGTCCAGGTGGGCGGCGAAACTCGGCATGAACCTCCAGAGCTCGACGCTCAAGGATGACGAGACCGGCGAGCCGCTGCACGTCCAACAGCGGAAGCAGATTGACGCCTATCGCCAGGCATGGAAGGACGCTGGACACCAACGCGAGCCACGCGTGTCGGTCAGCCGCAGTATCTTCGCGCTCGTCGACGACCGCGACCGCGCGTACTTCGGCCGGGATGCCCGCGACCGCGACCAGGTCGGCTACATCGACGCCAACACGCGGGCCATCTTCGGCCGCTCGTACGCCGCGGAACCCGGCGTGCTGGTGAAAGAGCTCGCGGGGGACGAGGCCATTCAGGCGGCCGACACATTGCTGCTCACGGTCCCGAACCAGCTGGGTGTCGACTACAACGCCCACGTGCTCGAGAGCATCCTGAAGTACGTCGCTCCGGAGCTCGGCTGGCGCTGACCGGCGCCTCAGAAAGGCGCAGTTGTCACGATCCGGAAGAAACCGCGGAGCGGTTTTTTCTGAATCGTGCCCCTCTGCCGCCGCGCATTCGACCCGCCAGCCACACGCTGACGCATTCGCCGGTGTCGCGTTACCGCTCCGACTTCAGCACGAAATCAAGAAGCCCGTCGAGGTCAGTCACGGTCCGATCCGGAGACGGGTCCAGTTCTTCGCGAGGCTGATTGAAACGGTTCACCCACACGGTGGGATAGCCGAACGACTTCGCGCCGGCTGCGTCCCATCCGCCAAACGCCGCGAAGACGATATCGCCCTTCGGGAGCTCCAGACGATCGACACCCAGTTGATACGCGCGTGGATCGGGTTTATACGTGTGGTTAGCGTCCGTGCTGACGAGTGCGTCGAAGAGCGGCGTCAGGCCGGCACGATCGGCGTTCGCCTGGAGCATGGCTGGACTGAAGTTCGCGAGCGCAATCACCCTGACCCCCGCGTCGCGGAGCCGGCGTAAGGCACCCGCCGCATCCGGCCACGGCGCGAGATGCAGATAGGCGTCCAGGAGCTCGCCCCTTTGCGCTGCGGTCAGTTCGAGATGCATGGTGTTCGCCGCGTACGCGAGCGCATCGCTGGTGATCGCGGAGAAATCGACGTATCGACCGGTGATCGATCGCAACCAGCTGTATTCAAACTGTCGTGTCCGCCACAGGTTCGTGAATTCTCGACCATGGCCCGGAGCGATCCGATCGACGACCGGGACCACGGAGTCCGGATTGAACAGGACGAGATAGTCGAACGCGACGGCCGCATATTGCGTGTGGACGCCACGATCAACCGATGCGGATGTTTGTCCGGCCGAGGTGGACCCGATTGTCAAAGCGCCGATCGCTACCGCGAAAAACCGCAGAACAGTTCTCATGGCGCGTCGGCGCTCACGAGCATGACTTTGCGATCACCTTGAGCGTCTTAACCGTCAGCGTCGACAGATCCTGATGCATCGCGCCCATCGAGCCGTCGGAGAGCGATCCGGTCACGGACACCTTCTGCCCAATGTGCTTGCCGAGATTGGAGCCCGTGAGCGCGAACGACTTCGATGACATCGGGGCCATCTTTTCGCCGGCCATCGGCATCTGTTCATGCTGCATCGTCTTCGCCGAATCACTCTTCATCGCCATGTCGTCGTGCTTCATCGCCGTGTCGTCGTGTTTCATGGCCATATCGCCGTGCATGGAGCTCCCGCCGTCGACCTTTGTCAGCAGGAACGCGGCTCCGTGATTCACGGACTCCACGCAACCCGTGTACGTCATGCTCATCGTCTCGCCCTTTGCGGGCTGCTGCATCGTGCTCGCGGACTGTGCACCCACCGCCGCAGTGACTGTGATGGCCACCACGGCCGTGGCCAGTACCCAGTTCGTTCTCATCTTATCCCTCTCCTCGAGCAGGCTGGACGCGCCCGCTTGATGATGTGATATCGACCTGGTGGCGAAATATTCCGCGGGAATATCTGGGCAGCGTCTGGTGATTCAGTCACTGTGATGAAAACCAGACTGCAGAACGGCGAGTGTTTCCCCGAACTGTCCGTTCACACAGTCGGCGGCAACCAGCTGACCCTGCCGCGCGACGTCGAAGGCTCGTATATGGTGATTCTGTTTTACCGTGGAGCCTGGTGTCCTTACTGCAAAGCGCAGCTCGCCGCGTTCGCGCGAGCGCGCGCCTCGCTCCAATCGATTGGCGTCGAGATCGTCGCGATTTCGGTTGACGATGAAACCGTATCTGCCGCGCTCGTCGAGAAATTGCGGCTCAACTTTCAGGTCGGATTCGGCGTGAAGGCCGATGAAGTGTCCGACTTGACCGGCGCCTACGTCGCCGATGAGGCCGCCTACCTGCAATCGACAGGCTTCGTCCTGGACAAGCGCGGCAGGATCCTCACGGCCGTCTACTCGAGCGGCGCGATCGGGCGGCTCGTTCCGGAAGACGTTGCGGGATTCGTGCGGTACATCGAAAGCCACGACGCTGCGAACGCTCCGGCCGAAACGAGACCGTGAACACGTCCGCAGATACGCGCGGGCGCTCGCTCCTCATCGTCCTGGTCATCGTCTGGGGAGCGAGCTGGCCTGCGATCAAGGTCGGCGTATCGGCGATGCCGCCTGTATGGTTCGCGTGCCTTCGCTATGTCGTGGCGACCGTCTGCGCGTTCGGTTTCGTCGCGGTCCGCGGCGAACTGCGACGGCCGTCGCCGTCGGACTGGCGGCTCGTCACCGTCTCCGGCGTCCTGCAGATGGCGGCATATTCGGCGCTCACCGCGGTCGCATTGACGCGACTTCCTCCGGGTCGCGCGTCAGTGTTGGCATTCTCGACGCCGCTGTGGGTCGCGCCGCTTTCGGCGTGGTGGCTGGACGAACGATTCACGTGGCGCACGCTCACCGGCGTGGGCACTGGGCTGGCCGGTGTGCTCGTCATCGTGAGCCCGGCGCTTCGACACGGCGAGCGCAGCCAACTCCCCTTCTACGGACTGCTCTTGTGCGCCGCCGCCGCATGGGCCGTGTCGATCGTGTTCGTGCGCGCCCATCGATTTCAATCGTCAGCGCTTGCGCTCGCACCCTGGCAGATGCTGGTGGCCGTCTTCCTGCTGCTCCCGCTGGCCGCAACCCTCGAGGGAGCCTGGCCGCACGTTCCCTCACGCGCCATGGCTGCCCTCTCGTATGTCGGGCCGGTTGCGACCGCTTTCGCTTACTGGGCGGCTGTCGAAGTCGGCCGCTTCGTTCGCGCGACGACGATGTCCATGGTGTTGCTGGCGGTGCCTGGCCTCGGGCTGCTCTTGTCGACGATCGCGCTGCATGAATCGCTGAACGTCTCGCTCGAGCTCGGGATCCTTCTCATCGGAAGTGGGATCTGGACTGTCACGGGTGAAAGCGGTCCAGTCAGAATGAGACGCGCACACCACCATTGAACACTCGACCATCGAGCGGCGCCCAGGCATCCACCGTCCATCGACCGTCGATCGCCTGGGATGGCCGAACCAGGGAATCCCATGTTGTCTGCCGCACGCCGCCCAGATTCTCCACATTGAGGAACACGCGTATCCGCTTGAACCGGTGCTCGATCAGCCCGCCAAACAAAACGTAGGCTTCGCTCTCCGCGCGAAAGGGATTGTCTTCAAGCCGCTGCCGGCCGGTGAAATAGGCTTCCACGCCAATTCGTCCGCGATCTTCGTTCTCCCACATGCCGACGAGCCCTGCGCTGTGCCGCGGCGTGAGCGGGATATCGCCCCGGCCCGCGCCCACGCCTTCGTGTGAATGGACGTAGGCGTACGTCGCCGTCGCGCTGAACGGTTGTCGCCGGAACGTCGCGACCGCCTCGAACCCGGAATTGACGGTGGGTTCGTCGAGCGTCGACAGCGTGTAGGTCGCGCGATCAACGACGGCAGGATCGTGCACGTCATAGTGAAACAGCGTACCGGTCAGCGTCACGGGCCCGAGTGTGCGGGTGACGTCGACCGACGCACTCCGGCCCCGCTCAGCCTTCAAAGGACTATGGATAGTGAGTCGACTCAGTCCAGCGGCCGCCGTCTCTTCGGTCAGCGCCGTCGGCGCGAAGAACCCGCCGCCCGCCGACACGCGGCTGATCCACGCACCCTTGCGGAGCAGCGCCGAGACGCGGGGACTGACGAACGTTCCGAACTCGCTATGGACATCGACGCGCGCACTCGCCGAAACGGTCAACCAGCGCTTCACATCGATATCGTCCTGGATGAATGCACCGGGGACGTTGAACGCATAGGCGAATACCGGCTCGTCGCGCGGATCGAGGGTCGAACGCTCAAAGGCCAGGCCTGCCACCCAGGTTTGCCGCGGCGCAGTGCCCCGAAGCGCAAGCTCGGTGAAGAACGTGTCCTGGATGTCGTTCTCCGGGACGTCGCCGAACTCGTGCCGCTCGGTCTTGCGGGTGGCTGACATCCGGAAGGTCAGCACGTTCCCGCGAAACGGCGTCTGAGCGACCAGCCCACCGTCGAAACGGGTCGTGTCGAGCGACTCCCGATAGGGTTGGCCCGTCGCCGGCAACACTGCAGACGGCAGCGTCCCGCCGTCGCGCTGCTCCCACATCGCACCACCGGTGGCAAACAGCGATCGACCCGAGTCATCGCTCCAGAAGATTCGAGGGCGTACGACGGCCCGCGAGTACCCCGCGATGTCAGCCCATCCGTCGTCGTCCACATCGTTGCGCTGCTGCCAATGTCCTCCCACGAGCCACGTGCTGCTCCAACCGTCCGTCAGCGGCTGTCCCGCGAAGAGCACGGCGTCCGTTCCGCCGCGGCTCGTACGGTTCACGAGTGCCTCACGCGCCGGCTCCTTGCCGGGGCGCCGCGAGATCAGATCCACCACGCCGCCGAGCGCGCCGGCACCATAGAGCGCGGATGCGACACCCTTGATGACCTCCACCTGACCGAGATCAGACGGCGGAATCTGCAGAAGGCCGAGACCGCCGACGTCGGCTCCGAACAACGGGAGACCGTCCGACAGGAATCGCGTATATCGACCTCGCATGCCCTGCACACGCACGCTCGCTGCCCCGAGCGACGGCGACGTGGCCTGCACGCGCAGCCCGCCCATTTCATTCAGCATCATGACGATGTCGCCGGGGGTCATGAGCTGTTTCTCTTCGATGTCTTCAGCGTCGAGGACCTCGACGCGCATGGGCTGGTCCTCCATGCGCTTGTCGGTCCGTGTCGCCGACACAGTCACGTGCTCTTCGAGTGCGGCCTGGCGCTCGAGCGTGACGGATATGACCTGCGCCTGCCCGGGCACCGCAGTCGCCGAAACGGTCACCGGATTGAATCCCTCTTTGATGACCGTGATGTGCACCTCGCCCGGTGCGACTTGTAGCGTCACGCGTCCTTCGGCGTCCGTTTCGCTCGTGTGGCCGTCGACGACAACCTGCGCTCGGGCAACGGGACCGCGTTCGCCGGCAACACGGACTTCGATACTGGGCGCCGGCTGTTGAAGAGCAACAGCGAGCAGCAGAATGCACGCACTCATAGAGACACCTCGCCGTTCTTGTCTGCGCTGGTTGCGACGCGGCTACGCAGAGCGACGGGGCGGGTGTTCGATGGACGGTGGAAAGGAATCGACGACCGCTTGCTCAGACGAAAGCGGCGCGGAGACGACCACTGTGCCGGCCGCGAGCCGGCTCGGGGCCGTCGCAACAGCCCCCAGCCGGCACATGGGGCAGTCGGTCCCGGTTTGCGCGTGATTGGTCAGCGCCAGCTCGCCGCGCGTGCAACCATCCGAGCAGTACAACGGATCGGTCGACGCGATCGCCGTCACAATCAGCGCGAGGAGGAACGCGACGGTCCGCATCACGTTTGAGTATAGCCCGCGGCCGATACCTGATCACGAGGCCGGCGGGAGCACTCCCCGGTCGCGGAGGACGCTCACCACGTCCTGCTCGTTCATGTAGACCACGATGCGCGGTGCGTCGCCGCCGCGGTCCACGACGAACGTCGACGGGAGCGTGACGGTGATCGGTTCACTCTTCGCGGCCTGAAACCGCCATTGGAATTGCGCCCGTACCAGCGCATAGCGGCCGGTCAGCGCCGCTTCCTCGAAACCCACGAGCGCAGTGTCCTGATAGCCGGCCGATTCCAGTAGCTGCCTGCGCATCGGGATCGCCCGCTGCAGGTCAGCGGCACTCACGACCTGAGAACCCCTGGGACCCGCGATCATCACGCTCCCGGCATACATCGCCGCGATCCGTTCGACGTCGGACGCCGCGCTCAGCGACTGAAACCGCTCGAAGAAGGCGCGCAGCTCCTCTGCCGGCTTTTTCTGGTCGGACATATGAACCTCCGTTTATTATTATACCATATTTTGCATACTTATGCAAGTTTCCCGGCGAGAGGATAGTGACCGATGTCCGTCAAGAATCTCGATCTGGATACGCTGCGGACGCTGATGGTCGCCAACGACCTGGGCGGCTACGGTCAGGCCGCGGCCCGGCTTGGCCGCACGCCCTCCGCCATCAACCTCAGATGAATCGATTGCACGAAGACGTCGGCGCCCGAAGTAGTGGTCAATCACCCCGCCGCCTCCGAAATGCAGGAGGCACGACCGGGATCGATCTCTCACGCATGAGCGAAGGTCGCGACTTTTAGGGCAGTTCAGTGCTTTCGGAGTGCCGCAAACCCGGCACGATTTCTGCGACTGCGTTCCTCCAGCCCAATCATGCGACTCATTCGAATCGTCTTCCTTGCACTGTGCCTGGCGGTCGCGAGCCACGCAGCTGAGGCGCAAACCACCGCTCCTGGATCGGCCGTCGAGCAGGATTGGCATGTCACGGTTTACCCGGTTCTCGCCTGGGTTCCGCTCGACATCGCGATTGATGTCAATGTCCCGCCGATCGACGGCGGTGGAGGCGCTTCGGGTCAAATCCTGACCAAACGGTTCGACGGAGCGTTCTTCGCCGGCGTGGCCGCAACAGACGGCATCTGGAGGATCGAGGGCTACGGACTCTGGGCCAGCATCGGCGGCGACAGGCCGGAGCGGCCGTTCCTCCAGGTCGATCTCGACTTGATTTACGGGACTGCCAGACTGGGCCGCCGAATCGGGCCCGATTTGTTTGTCACCGGAGGCGTGCGCCGCGTGGCGATCGACTATGACATCACGTTGGGCGACCTTCCTCGCCTTTCACGCAAGCCCGGCGTCTGGGATCCCATCGTGGGAGTCGGCTGGCATCGCGTGCGCCAGAAGGTGGAGTGGCACGCGACGTTCGAGGGCGGCGGATTCGGCGCTGGTGCCGACGTCGATCTCGGGGCCTCGCTGAGCGTGGACTGGAAACCCGTCAAGCATTTCGGTCTCACAGCCGGCTACAACCTTCTGTACTTGAAGCTCTCGGACTCGGTGGCGAGCAGAGAGCTGACCATGAAGATCACCGCGCATGGTCCGACCGTCGGAGTCGGCCTGTACTTTTGATTCAGTCTTTTCATTGTCGCCGGCCTGCTCTCGACCATCGGCGGAGTTACGGCTTTTGCGGCCGGTGGAACGCACCCGAATCGATGGTGACGCCGCCGCGTGAGACGGTCTGGAAGTTGAACACGTCGTTCGCCACTTCCACGACCATGAACGTGTTCTCCGTGTCGTCGCCCTTCTCCGTCAGTTCCGATCCCTTGCGGATGTTCCCCTTGCGGAGCTTCGCCGACCCGCC
>Ga0068858_100005661_pt1 | contig 12215 bp, 6 predicted proteins | sample KBSSwiS12_FD_66589 | JGI IMG/M metagenome (GOLD analysis project Ga0068858, IMG submission 66589) | Switchgrass rhizosphere microbial communities from Kellogg Biological Station, Michigan, USA - KBS Switchgrass S1-2 | ecosystem: Host-associated > Plants > Roots > Rhizosphere > Soil ... | reverse complement strand
GTACATCGATGGCACGGACCTGCGCCGCATCCTGAAGGGGCCCGGGCTGAAGCCCGATGAGGCGCTGGTGATCGTGGGCCAGATCTGCGACGCGCTCCAGGCCGCCCATCGGGAAGGCATCATCCACCGCGACATCAAGCCCGAGAATGTGCTCATCAACCGCGACGGTGAAGTGAAGCTGGCCGACTTCGGCCTCTCACGCCCGCTGCAGGGGGCGGACGTTTCCCAGCTCACGCAGACCAATGTGGTGATGGGCACGCCCGATTACATGGCGCCCGAACAGCATGAAGGCGCGGGGAAGGCCGATCAGCGCTCGGACATCTTCGCCCTCGGCGTCATGTTTTACGAGATGCTCACTGGCAAGCCGCCGCGGGGCGCCTTCGCCCTGCCGTCGTCCCGCATGCGCGGGATGGAGATCGATGTGCGCATCGACGACGTGGTCCTCAAGGCCCTGCAATCCGAACCCGAGCACCGCTATCAAAAGATCAGCGAGATGAAGACCGATGTGGATCGCATCCGGACGACACCGCTGCCCGCGCCCACGCCCCAAGCGGCCGTGTCGGCTCGCTCCGGGGGAACCTCGGTCCTGCGCATGGCGATCGCCCTCGGCGTGGCGCTGTTGGCGATGGTGATTGGGTTGATGGTGGCGTCATTCGTCTGGTGGGGAAAGAGCCCGGCGCCGCGGCCGGCGGCGACAGCGAGTATTTCGGTGCAGGAAGATGCCAAAGCATCGTCGGCCGCGCCCGTCGCCACTGGCCAGGCTCCGGCGGTGGCTGCCGCCGCATCGCCAGCCACGCCCAATCTCCCCGCGATTGCGGAAATAAGACTGGGAGCGGATCCGCAGAAAGGGCTCGAAGCCCGTCGAGGCAAGGAAGTTTGGGTCAGCTCGTCGAACGCCACGCAGTTCAAACTCGTGCCCGGTTTGAAGGAACCACGCCTGGTATCGTTCGAGCCGGTTGACTCCGCGGGGGCCTATCTGCGGCACAAGGACGCGATTATCTGGCTGCACCAGCAACCTGGGAAATTGGATCTTATCTTCGAAGGCAACGCGTCGTTCCGGCCGATCCACCTCGATGGCGACAAGTACCGTTTCGAGGCCAGCGGCTTAAACGACATGTTTATTACCGTCAAGGAGGACGGTTCCGTGGTCCTGGCGCGCGATCCTCGTCTCGAACGGTCCACCTTCGTTTTGAAGCCGGTGAATATTGCTGCGAAAAACGGTAATCCTTCCCCAACGCAGTCGATTCCGCCACCGGCGCCCGCAGCCACACCTTCTCTCGCAGCCCAGCCGGCGGTGACGTCCGCGCCAGCCGCAGCCGGCCAGCATTTGGCCGAGGCGCTCGTCGGGCACAAGTGGTCGTGGGCCCGAGGTGACAATCAAGGAGGCACATGGCGCACCACCCTCACCTTTCATCCCGACGGAACCATCAGCAATCCCACCGACCATCGCACCTGGTATTGGTGGGCCGTCGACGATCACACCGCGCACCTGCAATTTCACGAGGAAACCGGATCGCCCGGGGCTCTGAATCTGCAAGCGGGAATGACGCTCACCTTCAATGACGACCTGACGAATTTCCGCGGCAAATACATTCCCGATCCGGAAAAGCCCATCGCGGTCGGCGAACGCAAAGAGCCGACGGGGGTGAGCCTGGCTAAAATTCCCGCCGCGACGCCTGCGGCCGCCGCCACGCCCGCGCCAGCCACGACCGCCAAGTCCACCCCCGCGACGCCTGTGGCCCGCCGGGCGGCGCAGGTCTACGAGGCTATCGTGGGTTATCATTGGGCCTGGATGAATGTGGGCGACGACAAGACGCCCTCGGTCGTGGATTTCATCTGGGACGGGCATGTCTCTGGCGGATGGCTCTGGGAAATGATGTACAAACCCGACGGCGAAACCTTCGTGCACTGCAATTGGAACGGAAACGGGCACCAGTACCTGCGGCTGAATGAAGCGTGCGACGCCTTCGACTCCTTCGATTCCGATGGTGTGTGTCGTGTCAAAGGCAAGCGGCTCGGCCCGATCGGCGAGGCGGTGAATCTCAAGGAACTCGCCGCGTTATCCCCCGCCGCCGCCACGCCCGCACCGAGCGCTGCGGCCAGGTCCACTGCCACCTCGCCCGCGGCCCGCCGGGCGGCGCAAATGTACGAGGCCATTGTGGGCTATCATTGGGCGTGGATTAATATCGGAGAAGAGAAGCCGCCCCTGGTCGTCGATTTCATCTGGGACGGCCATGTGTCCGGCGGATGGACTTGGGAAATGCTCTACAAACCCGACGGCGAAACGTTCGTGCACTGCAATTGGAACGGCAACGGACACCAGTACCTGCGGCTGAATGAAGCGTGCGACGCCTTCGACGCTTTCGATTCCGCGGGCGAGTTCCATGTCAAAGGCAAGCGGCTCGGCCCGATCGGTGAGCCGGTGAACCTCAAGGGACTCGCCGGGGTGCCGTCCGCCGATGGCTCGCCGGCCAAAAGCGGGTCGCCGTCCCAGCAGATCGAACCGCTGCTCGAGCCCAGCCTCAACGCGATTCTCGCGCCGCTGGAGGCAAATCCGCAGATGCCTCGCGTGGCCGTGGAAAAGCTGCGCGCCTCGCTCGCCGGAGCTTCGGTGAAAGCCAGGACGCCGCTGCAAAAGCAGATCTACCAATACGGCATGGCCGTATGCGAAGCGCTGACCAATGGAATGGACGAACGCGCTCTCACCAAGGCCGCCGCCCTTTCGTCGGCGCAGGTGCCGTCGCTGTCCAACGGCGCCAGCATCATCAACACCATGCCGCTCCGGGGCCGGGACGCCGGCCACGCCGGCGACGCGATCCGCGGGAAGCAGCGCGACGAGCGCAACTATGCCGACATGAAAGGCGCTCAGGTTTCGGGTTTCATGGAGTCGTCGGCCTACAAGGCCTGGATCAGCAAGGCGGCGATGCTGCGGCAGAATGTGATGGGACTTTATACCCGGCTCGTGCAGCTCGAGGCCGCCGATACCGCCGCCACGCCTCAACCGGCGAACCCGTGAAAATCCAATTCACCTTTGCTGCCCTGTTGCTCGCCTGTGCTCATCGGCTGATCCTGCCGGCGCAGTCCAGCGCCGCCGATGTCACGCAGCTCGCCGCGATTACCGTCCAGACCCCCGATACCATCATGATTCTGCCTTTGTCCGCCGGCCAGCCACGGCTCTACGACTCGAATCCTCTGCGGGTCGTGGAGAAGGTGCGGAAGGACCTGTTGGGTGCGAGATTCATTTCGATTCACCAGCGCATCATTAACCAGTATCAGATTCGCGTGGAAACCGGCGGGATCCTTTATGCGTTTGGCGGCAAAGCGAAGACCCAGCCCAGCCTTGAGGTGTTCCTCGGCGCGAACGATCCCCGCTGGGTGCGGGACGACGGGGCCGTCGAGGGGAAAAATCTCGTCGCTTGCTTTCGGCGCACTGTTTCCGCAGGGGAGATCATCACCCTTCAGGGATTCGAACTGCAACTCGCCGCGAAGAGCATCGCGCCTTCTCAAGGCGCATTGACCGCTCCCTCGACTCTCGCCTCGACCTCCGCGGATCGAACCCCAGCGCCCTCCAGTCGGATCGAGCCCTTGCTGGAGCCCTGCCTCGACGCGATCCTCGCCCCGCTGGAAAGAGATCCGCAAATGCCACGCGTCGCCGTGGAAAAGCTGCGCGCCTCGCTCGGCGGCGGTGCCGTGAAGGCAAAGACGCGCTCCCAGAAACAGATTTACCAGGGCGGGATCGCCGTCTGCGAGGCCCTCACGACGGCGATGGATGAACGCGCCCAGGCGCGGGCCACGGCGATGGCCTCGGCGCAGGTTCCGTCGCCCTCCAACGGCGGCAGCATCGTGAAGACCTCGCCGCTCCGTGGTTCGGATGCGGGCGCCAACGCCGAGGCGATTCGAAAAAAGCAGCGCGACGAGCGCAACTATGCCGATGACAAGGCCAGGGCGGCTTCGAGTTTCATGGAATCATCAGCCTACAAAGCCTGGGTCGCCAAGTCGGCGACCCTCCGCGGAAATGTGATGAGCCTCTACGGAAAACTCGTGCAACTCGAGGCCGCGGCACCCGATTCGGCGGCAGCCAGCAAATGAACGGAATTCCCTCCATCCACCTTATGTTCCCTCCCTCGAAATCGATCCTTGGCGCACTGTTGGTCATCCTGACTTACGGCGCACTGCTTTCCCATTCACCCGCGGTTGAGCCCGGATACACCCCGCTGCTGGATCGCGAACATACCAATGGATGGAAGTACGTCGGCGATGGAGCGATGAAAGTGGAAGACGGTGTGGCCAGCACGTCCGCGAACATGAAGCCGGAGAGCGGGCTCTATTGGTACCAAAAGAGGACCTTTGCGGATTTCACCCTGCGGCTGGAATTCAACGTCGATACCGACACCTCCAATTCGGGCATCTATGTCCGCATTCCTGATCCGAAAGGTGATTACAAGGTGGCCGGCGCGAAGGGGTACGAGATCGATATCTACGGCGGGAAGACGGGCTCCATCATCTTCCTTCCGGTCCGGCTTCGTCCCGCCAAACCGGTGCCGGTCGCTCCTGGTAAATGGCAGGAGATGGAGGTCACTGCAGTCGGCCAGAAATACACGGTCAAGCTCAACGGCCAGGTGATCAACGAGTATCTTGGCAACCGTGCGCTCTCCGGCTACATCGGCCTGGAGACATGGCATGGGGAAGGGGACGTGCATTTCCGCAATGTGCGGATCAAGGATTTGTCCGACTCGGGTGGCCCTGCCGTGGCCGCCAACAGTGGATCGCCAACCCCGTCGCCCTCCACCCAGATCGAGCCCTTGCTGGAGCCCTGTCTCGACGCCATTCTCGCTCCGCTGGAGAAAGATCCCGGCATGCCGCGCATCGCCGTGGAGAAGCTGCGCGCTTCGCTCGGCGGCGGAGCGGTGAAGGCGAAAACGCCATCGCAAAAGCAGATATACCAAAGCGGGATCGCCGTCTGCGAAGCCCTCACGACGGCGATGGACGAACGCGCCCAGGCGCGGGCCGCAGCGATGGCCTCGGCGCAAGTCCCTTCGCCCTCCAATGGCGCCAGCATCGTGAATACCATGCCGCTCCGCGGTCGGGACGCCGGCCACGCCGGCGACGCGATTCGTGGGAAACAGCGCGACGAGCGCAACTATGCCGACGACAAGGCCTGGGCGGCTTCGGGTTTCATGGAATCATCCGCCTACAAAGCCTGGGTCGCCAAGTCGGCCTCGCTTCGCGAAAACGTCATGGGCCTCTATGGAAAGCTCGTGAAGCTGGAGGCGGCCGAGCCCGATACGGCTGGCACCGCCACTCCGTCGGCGAAGTAGGAGCCCGGGCATCCGCTCCGGGACGGGGTGTTGCCGCCGCCACGCGTATTTTCGATCCTTATCTCCCCAGGCTTTGCAACCCGGGCTGGCGAATTCCGTAGGACTTGATAGAACCCGGCCGTGTTCAAACGGCGGCCCCTCGGAAAAATTCCATCTGTCCACGCCGATGCCCGACGCTGATCCTCCCGCCCCCCCTCCGCCCGCCGCGGGTGGGCCTTCCGAACTTCAGGGACTCGATCCCGGTGAATTGCTGGCGCGTGGGCTGCACACCGTGAAGCCCTCGGTCGGGTCGAGCGGGTGGGAGCCGCCGGAGCCGGAGGAAGTGGGCCGGCTGCTGCCGCAATATCGCATTGAGAAGCTGATCGGCCGGGGCGGCATGGGCGCGGTTTACAAGGGCATCCAGCTCAATCTCGATCGTCCGGTGGCGATCAAGCTGCTGCCGGCGGAAATGGCCGCGGACCAGGAGTTCGTCGCGCGATTCGAGCGCGAAGCGCGGACGCTGGCCAGACTCCAGCATTCGCGGATCGTCACGATCTACGATTGTGGGCGGACGGCGGAGGGCCATCTTTATTTTGCCATGGAGTTCATCGATGGCACGAACCTGCGCGAGATCCTGCGCGGGCCGGGACTGGATCCAGAGCAGGCGCTGGTCGTGGTGGGCCAGCTCTGCGATGCCTTGCAGACAGCGCATCGCGAAGGAATCGTGCACCGCGACATCAAGCCGGAGAACGTGCTCATCACCAGGGACGGCTATGTGAAGCTCGCCGACTTCGGTCTCGCACGTCCGCCAAGCGATGATGACACTTCGGCGCTGACGAACACCAACGTGGTGATGGGCACCCCGGAATACATGTCGCCGGAGCAGCGCATGGGGGCGACGAAGGCGGACCATCGCTCGGATATCTTTGCGTTGGGCGTGATGCTTTACGAAATGCTGACCGGCCAGACGCCCCGTGGTGTCTTCGACCCGCCGTCGCGCAAAGTGCAGGTGGATGTGCGGATCGACGAAGTGGTGATCAAGGCGCTGCAATCGGAGCCCGACCGGCGGTACCAGTTGGCCAGCGATCTCAAGCACGACGTCGATCACATCCGCAACACGCCGCCGCCCGCGGCGAAGCCTCCGGAAAAGAAGGCGGCGCGGGCGCGCCGACCGGTGGTCCTGTTGGCCGTGGCCGGCTTCGTACTTTTCCTCGGTGTTGTGGGCTGGTTGCTCTCCACGCGGCGCGGCGCTCCACCGGCGGGTGCGGTTGCCAGGGTGCCGCTCGCGAGCACGGAGCATCCGTTCGTCAACAGCCTCGGCCTGAGCTTTGTGCCCGTGCCACGCACCGGGGTGCTCTTTTGCACCACGCCGGTGCGCGTCGGCGATTTTCGCAAGTTCGTGGCGGAGACCGGATATGACGCCACCGCGGATGGGTTCAGCGTGCAGAATGGCTATACCACCAAGGGCGGCTCGTGGCTCCAGCCCGGCTTCGAGCAGGCGGAAGACCATCCGGTCGTGTCGGTGAGCTGGTTCGACGCCCGGGCGTTTTGCGCCTGGCTCAGCAAAAAAGAAAACCGCACCTATCGCCTGCCCACCGACCGGGAATGGAGCTGCGCGATCGGCATCGATGACATGGAGGATCCCAATGTCACGCCGGAAGCCAGCAAGGGACTGCTGCACGGCCGCTATCTGTGGGGCACTCAATGGCCGCCGCCGCCCGGGGTGGGGAATCTTCCGGATCTCACCCTCGAGGATAAGTACCCGGGATTGCGCACGGATCATCTTACCGTCTACCGGGACGGCTACGCGTATACCTCGCCGGTGACTGCCTTCCAAGCCACGCCGCTCGGACTGTACGACATGGAAGGGAATGTTTTCCAATGGTGCGAAGACTGGTTCAACACGCAGCGCGATCACCGCGTAGTGCGGGGAATTTCGTTTTGCTTCGGGCGGGAAAGTTCGCTCAGCGTTTCCCATCGCAGCGCGTTCGACGCGACGGCTCGGATGCCATCGAACGGCTTCCGCTGTGTCCTCGACACGTCGGACCCGCCGTATGCGCCCACGACTTCTACTGCGCGGGATCAGTCCGCGACCAAAACGCCAGTCGGGGCGAGTGCTGGCGGTCAGCCGGGCATCGTGGGGACGGAAAACAATCCTCTGCGGTCGACGAAAGAAAAGCCGTTCGTCAATTCGCTGGGCATGAAGTTTGTGCCATTGCCCGCTGCTGAGCAGGGAAACGGAACTGCTTCAACCCAATCCACGGCTTCGCCTCAGGTGCTCTTCGGCGTTTGGCTGCTTCGCGTGCAGGATTATGCGGTCTACGCGCAGGGGCACAATGTGAACGCGGGCTGGCTGAATCAGCAAAGGGACGGGGTACCCATCAGCCGGGAACCCCTTTACCCGGTGGTGGGGGTCAGTTGGGAGGAGGGCCAGGCGTTTTGCCGCTGGCTGACGGACAAGGAGATCGCCGCCGGTGCGTTGCCGCGCAACGCGAGATATCGCTTTCCGACGGATGAAGAGTGGAGCCGGGCGGTGGGCTTGCCTGCCGAGGAAGGAACCACCCCCGCGGAGAAGAAACAAAAGGACCTGGTTCATTTCCCGTGGGGCCTCGGTTTTCCTCCGCCCAAGTCGGGAGTGGGGAACTATGCGGACACCGCCTGGCACGACAAATTTCCCAATGAACGGTGGCTGCCAGGATACTCCGATGGTTTTGCGACCACGTCGCCCGTGGGGAGCTTCCCCCCGAATGCCTCCGGAATTTACGACCTGGGCGGAAACGTGTGGGAGTATTGCGAGGATTGGTTTGATGCGTCCCGGACGGAACGGGTCCTGCGTGGCGGGTCGTGGTGCAACAACGACTACGCCAATGCATTGTCGTCCCAACGTTTTCGCGGCGTGGCGGATGGCCGGAGCAGCATTGCCGGGCTTCGCTGCGTGCTCGATTTGGGAGGGCCATCGCCAGCGCCGGCCGGCGCGGACGTTTCCAAGAAGGAGTCTGCGGCGGCGAACAAGACATGGATGATGAGTGTCGGAATCTATGGTCCAACGCCGTCGCCGACCAATGCTCCGCACCCGGGTCAGGCGTCACCACCGCCCCCACCTCCGAAACCGAGTCCCACAGCGATCAGCGCAACCGCCCGCCCCGCCAATGAATCGCCATCGCCCGAGGCGGATGTGATCCAGCCTCACTCCGTCTGGCACTCGGAAGACTCCAGTAAAACCAAGTATGTCCTGCAGATTCTGGAACGCCAGGGCGACACGTTTCGAGCGCGCTTCGAGGTGGACGGAAACATCGTCAGGGAAGTCACTGGCGTCATCAAAGGGAACACGATTTCATGGCTCGCCAAGGACGTGCGCGTCGTCAGCGGTAGCTCAGGGGCTGACAACCTCGGTACGATCAGCGGCCATAAGATCGATTTCACCTGGCATGACACCAACGGTGGATCGGGCACTTTCACTTTGGTTCGAGTCGAGGAACAGAAATAGGTGGCGATATTTCCGCGGCTGGTCGCGCCTCGCCTGTACGCAACGCCGTAAACGGCGGAAAATTGCGCGTCCGCGGGAATTCGACCATTGTTTGGATCAATCCCTCCCTGTCATGAAACTCCCAGAAAATCTCGACGCCGCTGTGACCAAAGACACGATCCCCACCGTTCGCGTTTCCGGGCAGCGCGAGGCGGCGGTCGAGCGCAAGGCGCGCTTTCCTTACCAGTTTCCGCGGGATCAGCGCGCGCTGGGTGGAAAGTTCACGGTGAAGGAAAATGGGCGACGGTTGCTGCGCTCTTTTTACTTTGAGCGGCGGCTCATGCAGGCGCTGGGGGCGTGGACGCTGAGCCTGCCAGAGTTTGAGGTGAAACTGGAGACGGGCCGGCACATTTTCTATCATGCGGATGCGGCGCGGCTGTTGCGCGAGCGGCTGACGGAACAGGAGATGCGTCCGGCCGCGGTGGATGCGTTTCGCGACCCGGAGATCGATCGGTTCATCGAGGAGATGCTCAGTGCCGCTTCCGCCGCCGAGTTTCTGGTCGGCGTGCATCAGGTGGCCGGGCGCGCGCTGTCGATGGCCTATCGCCATCATATCGACCTCACCGATCAGGTGGCCGACGTGCCGACCATCCGCTGCCTGCGGCGCATTCTCACCGATTACGAGCCGATGCTGGCCTGGGCGGATGCAGCCCTTGGCGCCTATATCGATGGTGGCGTGGAAGAAGCCGGGCTGGCCGCGTGGCGCTGGCATCTCGATCGGGTCCTGCGCTCCATCGGCGGGATCAGCGGGGCGGACGAGCGCACCGAAGCGCCCAAGCCGTTACGCATCGACGCGAAGCCTTTCGAGCGCGGCACCGTGCCGCTGCGCGATTGCCGGTTCGATACCTTCAAGAACACCGGCGATTACGACGAGGCGGATGGCGGCGAGCGGTTTCCGCAGGATTCCTATGAAGGGCTGCGGCTCCGGTTCATCCGCACCCAGCGGGATGAGATCGATGCCATCGAGGCGTTTGGCACTTTCATCTGGGACATTCGTTTCAAGGATTTCGATGCGGAATACGATCTGGCCCGCGTGACGTGGGACGAGGCCCGCCATACGGAGATCGGCCACCGGGCGATGCTCATCGCGGGGTACGATCCTTTCGAGTTGCGCAACCGCCTGACCGGTTCGACCTGCCGCGGCCCGATGGACCCGGCCTTTGCCATGGCGGAGATCAACCTTTTCGGCGAGGTGGGCGTGTTGAAGACGATCAATCAACTGATCGACGCCGCCGCCGACCGCAACGACGAGGTGCTGCGCCACGTGGCCGATTACATCCGCTCCGACGAGCGCACCCACGTGCGCAAGGGCGGCCGGATCATTGGCGTGATGACCGATCTCGATGCCAAGGCCCTGGAGTTGCGGACGCGCGAGCTCTTCACCGAATGCCTGGTGAGCCTCGGCGCCGTGAAGCTGGACATGGATGTGTTCACCGTTTCGCGCGAGGACATCGAACGGTTGGTCGGCGAGTAGGGCGAACGCGCCTCGTCTTACTTTTTCGTACCGGCGACGAGCTTCTCCTCAATCTCCGCGAGGACCTTGTGCGTGGCCTCGCGGTCGAATTTGTAATCGTCGAGGATGAACCGCCCTTTGCGCCCCTCGATCTTGTAGAGCACGGTGGCGAGGCCTTTTTCCTCCCACTTCTTTTTGCCGAGGCCGGTGACGGCCCCGAAGGGGATGCGCGTGCCGGCCGGGGAGTAGACCGCTTCGTCGTCGGTGCGCAACACGCGGCCCTTGTGGGTAAACCAGTAGGCCAGCGAGACGAGCCCCAGCAGGGTGGCGAAGAGGCCGCAGATCCACTGCGTGCGGAGGTCCATGGGGCGGTAAAGCTTGTGCGGCACTTCCGCCGTCCAGTCGTGCTCTTTGGCCACCTGGGGCCAATCGGTTTCGTGCCCGTCCTTCACCAACTGCTCGTGCGTCAGCCAGCGTTCATTGCTGTGCGGGTAGCCGACAAAGCCGTCCCAGAAAAACCAGCACGCAATGGCGAGCAGGAAGAGAGCAACAAAGAGCTTTTGCTTCTTCCAGATAGGGGTGACGTGGGCTTCGGCGGGCATGGGGTGGGAAATGTCGAATGACGAAGGACGAATGACGAGAGGATTTCGCGTCGTCTATTGTCACAATTCGTCATTCGACCTTCGTCATTCGATCTTCGTCATTCGTCATTTCGCGCGCGAATGCGCGCGACCGCCCACTGCGCATGCTCCGCGATGAGCGGCTCGGGATCCTGCGCGGCCTTTTCCAGCGCGGGCAGATCTTCGGGCGTGCCGATGTTGCCGAGGGCGACGCAGACGTTGCGCAGGAAGCCGCGGCGCTTGATGCGTTTGATGGGGGATTTGCGGAAGAGCTGGCGGAAAGCGTCGTCGTCCAGTGCGAGGAAATCGCGCAGCGCCCAGCCGTGGACGTACTCACGCGCCGCAAAGGAAGTCTCGCGCGATGCCTGGGCGAAACGGTTCCACGGGCAGGCGGTGAGGCAATCGTCGCAACCGTAGATGCGGTCGCCCATGGCCTCGCGAAATTCCTCGGGGATCGCGCCTTTGTTTTCGATGGTGAGATACGAGATGCAGCGCCGGGCATCGAGCTGGCGCGGCGCGGTGATGGCGCCGGTGGGGCAGGCATCGATGCAGCGGGTGCATTTCCCGCAGTGATCGCCCATCGGCGCGTCGGGCTCGAAATCGAGGGTGGTGAGGATTTCCGCGAGGAAGAACCACGTGCCGAGCTTGGGGTGGATGAGCATGGTGCTCTTGCCCTGCCAGCCCGCGCCGGCGACCGCGGCCAGGTCGCGCTCCAGCACCGGGCCGGTGTCGACATAACAGCGCTGCCGTCCGCCGCGGGCGGTGAGCCATTCGTCGAGCGCACGCAACTTCTTCTCGATCACGTCGTGATAATCATCTCCCCACGCATACTGGGCGATGCGCCCGTGTGCCCCGTCATTCGTCATTCGACGTTCGTCATTCCAATAGTTCATCGCCAGCACGACGACGCTGCGCGCCCCCGGCAGCACCTGCTGCGGGTCGGTGCGCCGGTGCTCGTTCCGCTCCAGCCACGCCATTTCCCCCGCGCGTCCGTCGGCCAGCCAGGCGCGAAACTCCGCGGCATGCGGCGGGGCGACGCAGGCCGCAATACGGCACACGTCGAAACCGAGCTGTTGGGCGAGCGTGGCGAGCTCTGCTTTCACGTCGCAGTCTGCCACGAAAACGCCCGGCGCGCCTCGCCGATCACGGCGTCCGCCGCGGCATCGTGTCCGAGAGTCGTCGAGTTGAGGGTGAACTGGGCGGCCCCTTCATAGAGCGGGCGGCGTTGCTCGAGCAGCTCATGCACCGTGGCCCGCGGGTCGGCCGTTTGCAGCAACGGGCGCTTCTTGTTGCGCGAGACCCGCTCGAAAATGACGTCT
>Ga0068858_100005659_pt1 | contig 12217 bp, 11 predicted proteins | sample KBSSwiS12_FD_66589 | JGI IMG/M metagenome (GOLD analysis project Ga0068858, IMG submission 66589) | Switchgrass rhizosphere microbial communities from Kellogg Biological Station, Michigan, USA - KBS Switchgrass S1-2 | ecosystem: Host-associated > Plants > Roots > Rhizosphere > Soil ... | reverse complement strand
GTCCACGTCGTGCCGCTGTCCTTGGAGAACGCGACCCGCAAGTCGTAGGCCTCCGGGTCGGGACCGTTCGCCAACATCCACGCGGCGGCCAACGTCCCATCCGCAAGCGCCCGCACGGACGGTACGTCCGCCGCGTTCACGACGAGATCGTTGCCCGAAGCGATGGTCTTCGGCGCTGACCAGCCGGACGGCGTGCGTTCGGAAAACTTGAACAGGCTGCGAGGGACCACGCGCTCCATCCAGCTGAGGATCGCCCGGTCGCCCTGGGTCGTGAGCTGCGGGCCTGAGCTGAGATCGCCTGCGGGTGACGCCACGGGTTCGAGCTTCAGCGGCCATTCGCGGTCGGCGACGGCCGACGATGGGGCGCGCTCGGTGGCGAGCGCAGCGAGGGCCAGGACACCGATCGCGATTCGGAGGGTGCGGAGCTTCATGGCTGGATCCTAGCCGAGGTTCGGCGGATTGAAACCTGAAGAGTTTCTGAACTCTGGCGCAATGGGGTACATATCAATCATGCCGGAGGACCTCGTGTTTCTGATCGATGTCGACGAAACCCTGCTCAACAACGATGCCGTCGTGGCCGATCTGAAGCGTAGTCTCGTTGACGCCGTGGGCGTAGAGGGCAAGGAGCGTTATTGGGCCCTGTTCGAAGAACTGTGGGACGAGTTGGGATACGCAGACTATCTCGGGGCGTTGCAACGATACCGGGACAGGACCTCAGGCGCGGTCCAGTTGCTGGGCGTCGCGTCGTTTCTGCTGCATTATCCGTTCAGCTCCCGTCTGTACCCGAGCGCACTCGAGACGATTGCCGCGCTCAAACGGCGCGGCCGGGTCGTGCTCCTGTCGGACGGCGACGCCGTGCATCAGCCGAACAAGATCGAACGCTCGGGGCTCCTGGCGGCCGTCGGCGGCGGCGTGCTCATCTACACCCACAAGGAAGAAATGCTGGACGACATCGAACGTCGATACCCCGCAAGCCATTACGTGATGGTCGATGACAAGCTGCGGATCCTGACGGCGATGAAAGCGATCTGGCGGGATCGCGTGACGACGGTCTTCGTCCGGCAGGGCCACTACGCGCTCGATCCGGCCATCACTGCAGCCCATCCGCCGGCCGATCTCACCATCGACCAGATCGCGGACCTGACTTCACTCGCCTGGTAGCACCACGATCGAGACAGGCGCCGAGTCCGGCTGCCGCACGGCGACCGCCAGGACGTGATGCGCGGTGGGCGCAACGAGGCGAAAGTGCCACGCGGTCGCGTCGACGTCTGCGGGCGGCATGAACGCGATCGTGTCGTCGTCGCCGACGGCGAAGGCAATGGTGTCCAACCGGTGCGCCAGACCATGGCCGATCGCTTTGACGTAGGCCTCTTTGAGCGTCCAGAGCGCAAAAAAGCGTCGCGCGCGGAGCGCGTCTGACGCGCATTGGGAAAGGGCGGCGTTCTCGCGCGCTGAAAAGAATCGCGGCGCGACGCGGTCGTCGACGACGCGGTCGATGGATTCCACATCGATCCCTACCTCGGCTCCCCCGGTGATGGCGCAAGCGACGAGGCCATGGGTGTGCGAAAGGTTGAACGAAAGACAGAAGCCGTCTTCCGTCGCGACCAGCGACGGTTTGCCGCGGGCGTCGGTCCGGAACCTCCACTGTCGCGGTGCGACTCCGGCGTACCGCGATAACGATGTCCGCAGCAGCGCGTGGGCCGCGGCATAGTCGCGCCGATCCCGCGCGAACATCAACCGCACGTACCGTGCGTGCTCGTCGGGCGACAACATCGCGGCCGCCGTCGCGATGTCAGCCTCCTCCAGGGCGTCGGTTACGCGATAGCGGACGTGGACTTCTCCCGCCCCCAGCGTCCTTTCCACGCCCTCATTGTGCAGGATCGGGCCGCGTCCGCGTTTCGCACCAGCTTTCAGCACGATGAGCTTTGGCAAGTTCGGCAAACTACCGCGCGCAGCAGCGCCGTGCGACTTTCAGCCGGGTTCCCCGCCGCGCGTTGTGTACGCGGTGGCGGATGAGCGCGCGAAGTCTACGGCCTTTTCCGCCGGTAGTCTCTTCCATCGGACTTGCTTTAGACTTGAACCATGTGTCGGTTTTTCACCATCGCGTTTCTGGTGGCGCTCGGCTCGTTCGCGGCGGCGCAACAGCCGTCGTCCACGGCTCCCCGGAAAGGCGGCAACCCTGAAGCCGCGAAGCGATCGAATCCGGTCGCCGCGACGCCCGAGTCGATTGCTGCGGGCAAGCGCGCGTACGGCCAGCTGTGCGCCAACTGCCACGGGCCGTCGGGCAAAGGCGACGGCAGCGGCGCCGGCGCCGGAAGTCAGCCGGCGGACTTGACCGACGCGACGTGGGACTACGGGTCGAGCGACGGCGATCTGTTCGCCGTGATCCACGACGGCACCTCGGCCGACATGGGCCCTTACGGTGAACGTTTGAAAGAGACCGACATCTGGAACGTCATCAACTTCGTTCGCACGCTGGCCGTGAAGAAGCAGCCGTGATGCGACACGATTGGACGCTGCCCGAAATCCGTGCGATCTACGAGACGCCGCTTCTGAGCCTGCTGTTTCGCGCTCAGCAGGTCGCCCGCCAGTTCCATCAGCCCGACCAGGTGCAGACCTGTCATCTCGTGTCGATCAAGACGGGCGGCTGCCCGGAAGACTGCGCCTACTGTCCGCAGAGCGCGCACTACGACACGCCGGTCGCGCGCCAGGGTCTGATGGACGTCGAGGAGGTGTTGACGCGGGCGCGACGCGCGGCGGCCGATGGCGTCACCCGGTTGTGCATGGGCGCGGCCTGGCGCGACGCGCCGGACGGCCCGGAGTTCGACACCGTGCTGCGCATGGTGCGCGGCGTCGCCGACCTCGGGCTCGAGGTGTGCTGCACTCTCGGGATGCTCACCGACGACCAGGCGCGCCGCCTGAAGGACGCGGGGCTCACGGCATACAACCACAACCTCGATACGTCCCCGGAGTTCTACGGCAACATCATCACGACGCGCGTCTACCAGGAGCGGCTGCGCACGCTGGCCGCCGTGCGCAACGCCGGCGTCACCGTCTGCTGCGGCGGCATCATCGGGATGGGCGAGTCCGACGACGATCGACTCGGCCTGCTGCAACAGCTGGCCCGTCAGTCGCCGCACCCCGAGAGCGTGCCGATCAACCTGCTCCAGCGCGTGGCCGGCACACCGCTCGCCGACCGCTCTCCGGTCGATCCGCTCGTGCTCGTGCGTATGCTGGCGACGGCGCGCATCCTCATGCCGCGCGCGATGGTCCGTCTGGCCGCCGGGCGCGATCAATTGTCTCGCGAGGCGGAAATCCTGTGCTTCCTGGCCGGCGCAAACTCTATCTTTGTCGGTGACACGCTGCTCACGACGTCGAATCCCGCGCCGGCGACCGACGCGGCGTTACTCAGCGATCTCGGACTCACGGCGATGACGGCGGCGCGAATCGCTCGTGCGTAGGAGCCCGCTTCGAGCCGGCGCTGAATCGCCGAGTCTGGTGTGAACGCCGACGGCAGCCCCGACGTCGAAATGCAGTAGGGTAGGCGGCAGCGCCCACGAGCGACACGCCGACAGACTGTGTCTGACACTGACGCCAACGGAATATCCGATCGCATTCAGGACGTCCACCTGCTCTACGGATTCATTGCCGAGACGCAGTTCGCCTCGCCCGGCAGCGACGTGATCCTCTGGACCGACGGCAATGGGGACGGGGGCATCTGGACGGGCAGCTACCTCGCCGCCGAGGCGTTCCGTTACAAGGTCACGGGCTCCCCGACGGCCCGGGCGTATTTGCGGCGGGCTCTGGAGAGTGTCAGAGCCATCTCCGTCGTCGCCGAGAGCGGATTTCTTGCGCGCACGATTTTTCCACTCGACTCGCCGTTCATCGATCATCTGATAGATGCCGAAGAACGGCTGGGGCTCTTTCCGACCACTTACAACGGCAAGGACTCGTACTGGGTCGGCCATCCGACGCGCGATCAGTACTCAGGCGTGCTGTTGGGTCTCGGGGCGACTTACGACCTCGTGGACGATGACGAGGTCCGGACGATTTGCCGCGATATCATCACGCACCTGGTGGGCGCCCTCCTCCGGCACGGCTGGGTCATGGGAAATCCTGACCAGCCGGTTCAGGAAACCTACCTTTACCGGCCGGATCACCTGCTCAGCGTCCTGCAACTGGCCAAGCACGTGAATCCGTCCGACTTCGGATCCATCTACGATACGACCCGGGTTTTTCTGTCCCTGCTGGCCGGCCTGCCTTCGGCGCTCGAAATCAGGGACCTTCACGGGTCGTACTACAAGTTCAATCTGGACTACTCGTATTACTACAACCTGATCAGGCTCGAAGACGACTCGCATTATCGGGCGCGCTATCTGAAACAGTTTGCGAAACTGAGGAACGCGACCAGGACTCACGGGAACGCACAGTTCAACATGATCGATCGCGCGCTCAACGGGCCCGATCCCGTGCGCGATCAGGAAACCTCGGAGCTTCTCGATGCGCTCCTGGCGCGAGGCTTCAGAAACACCTTTGTCGATCTGAACGGCACGTACCCCGCCTGCGGAGAGGACCGCGCCTGCGATCCGATCCCGGTGGCTGAACGTCCCTACGCCGACTTCCTGTGGCAAAGAAGCCCGTTTGAGATGCGGTGTGACGGCGACGGAAGCCTGGAGTCTGCCGGAATTGATTACATTCTTCCCTACTGGATGGCTCGCTACTACGGCGTGTTGTGAGCCTGGACTTGCGGGACGGGTTGACATGCCACCGCCAGATCGCCTGGCAATCTCAGCGGCCGCCCGCTCGTTCGTTGTGTAAAATTGCCACATGTCGCGCGATGTGTCCGCCGATCTCGCGTCGCGGTTCGCCGAGATCGGCCGCCGCTTCGACACTCGAGGGTGGGTGCTCGGCACCAGCGGCAACTTCAGCGCGGTCGTGTCGCGGGAACCGCTCCGCCTCGCCATCACCGCCAGCTCGGTCCACAAAGGTCAGCTGCGCGCTGTCGACATCCTTGAATGCGACGAACACGGCGCGGTTGTGGGACTCGGTCGCGCTTCGTCGGGCGACGGAGGGTCCGTGCGGCGGGCTTCCGCGGAGACGCTGTTACATATCGAGATCGCGCGGCGACGAGGAGCGGGTGCCGTACTGCACACCCACTCGGTGTGGACCACCATCCTGTCGGATCTCTACGCGCCCCAAGGGGGCGTCAGCATCGAAGGGTACGAAATGCTGAAGGGTCTGGCAGGTGTGTCGTCGCACGAGCAGCGCGAGTGGGTCCCCATCGTCGAGAACGATCAGGAGATGCCGAGGCTCGCGCAGCGTGTCGGCGCGCTGCTCGAGGAGCAGCCCGGCGCGCACGCGTTTCTGCTCCGGCGTCACGGGCTTTACACGTGGGGCGAAACACTCGCCGATGCCGAGCGGCACATCGAGATTCTCGAGTTTCTCTTCGAGGCAGTCGGACGGACGGGGCAATTTGCAATTTACAATTCACAATTTACAAAGTGACGATCGTGATCAGGAAGCCACAGCGAGAAATGCTTCGTCGCTTTGTAAATTGTGAATTCCCGGAGGGGGAGTCATGGCGAAAGTGAGAGTTCCGGAGGAGCAGCGGTCGATCGACGAGCCGGCGGCCATCAAGGCTTTTCTGGCGGAGCACGGGATCGACTACGAACAGTGGCCGTCGGAATCGGGCCAGCCGGACGCGACCGCGGCTGCAATCCTCGAGATGTACGCTGGAAAGATCGATGCGCTCAAGGCGCGGGGCGGCTACGTCACCGCCGACGTCATCGACGTGAAACCTGATACGCCCGGTCTCGACGGCATGCTCGCGCGGTTCAACTCCGAGCACTGGCACGACGAAGACGAAGTCCGCTTCATCGTCGACGGCCGCGGCCTCTTTCACATTCATCCGGATCAGGGGCCGGTCTTCGCCATCGAAGTCGAGGCCGGTGATTTGATCCGCGTGCCGCGAGGCACGCATCACTGGTTCGATCTCTGCGCCGACCGCCGCATTCGAGCGATTCGTCTGTTCCAGGATCCCTCCGGCTGGACGCCGCATTACACGCAGAGCGGCGTCGATCGCGGATTTCAGCCGCTCTGCTTCGGACCGGCGTACTTTGCACCGATTCTCGCCAGGGACGTTTAACGAAGAGAATCGTCTTCGTGTTTTTGCGCCTTAGTGGCCCAGGCTGTCATCGGGGCGCATTTTCTACCTCTCTCAACCGTTATCGTGCGAAGTAGCACCGCCGTCAAGGCCATCGTCCTGGACATCGAAGGCACGACGACGCCGATCACGTTTGTCTACGATGTGCTGTTCCCATTCGCGCGCGCCCACTTGCGCGCGTACCTTCAGGATCCGAAGAACAGCGACGCGCTGCGCGAGCCGTTGCGCCGGTTGCGCGAAGAATGGGACGCCGATGCGGACCGCGGTCCGACTGAAGGCGGACACTTCGAGCACGCGAAGTACGTCGAGTGGCTGATGGATCGCGATCGCAAGTCGCCGGGGTTGAAGCTGCTGCAGGGCCAGATCTGGGAACAGGGATATCGCAGCGGCGAGCTCCACGGTGACGTGTTCGGCGATGTCGCGCCGGCGCTGCGCCGCTGGCACGACGCGGGCATCGTCGTGGCGATCTACTCGTCGGGCAGCGAGCTCGCCCAGCGCCTGTTGTTCGGGAGCACGAGTCAGGGAGACCTGACCCCGCTCATCGATCGCTTCTTCGATACGGCCGTCGGCGCCAAGCAGGCGCCGGACAGCTATCGGCGCATTGCCCGCGAGCTCGGGCGTCCGGCTGACGAAATCCTCTTCATTTCGGACGTGACCGCCGAGCTCGAGGCCGCGCGTTCGGCGGGCTGTCAGACGCTGCTGTGCGTGCGTCCCGGCAACCGCCCGCAGTCCCCTGATTCGCACCGCGCCGTCCGCAGCTTCGACGATGTCGCGGTATGAACACAGGGACCGCGCGAAGAAGGCTCGAACGCGCGAAGCTATGCTAGCATCCCGCCTTATGAAAGCGACTCTTGTGTGCGCTGCCGTGTGCGCGACTCTGCTCGGGCGTGGCCTGACGGCTGCGACGCTTCAAGTGACCAGCTCGGCGTTTCCGGCCAACGGAGCGATTCCCTCGAAGTACACCTGCGACGGCCAAGGGATGAATCCGCCGCTCGCCTTCACCGGCATTCCGGCGAAGACGCAAAGCCTCGTGCTCATCGTCGACGATCCCGACGTGCCCAGGAATCTGATGCCGTCCGGCGTGTTCGACCACTGGCTCATCTGGGATCTGGCCGCCGACAGCAAGGGGGTGGCGGAAGGTGCTCCCGAAGCCAAGAGGGGCCTGAACGGCACGGGACAGCAAGGCTATATGGGGCCCTGCCCGCCGGATCGGGAACACCGGTACTTCTTCAAGTTGTACGCGCTCGACACGAAACTGACCGCCAGAATCGCCAGCAAGCAGGATCTGGAGTCGGCGATGAAGGGCCACATCCTCGAACAGGCGGAGCTGGTTGGACGGTACGCCCGCAAGTAGCTCGCGCCAGGTCGGGTGGGTCGGGCAGGTCGAGTGGGACAGATCGGAATAGAGCGAGGCACAGATGTTCAAACGATTTTTCGCGGTTTCGGCAATCGCTTGCGTTGCGGCAATCGTCGCCGTCGCATCGACCACGCTGGTGGCACAGACGACCCACAATCCATCCGCCGAAGTGCCGGTGAAGCTGCGGTCCGCCGCGTCGACGCCGAAGGCTCCGCTGCCGTCGTCGGCCTCGGCGAAAACCTACGTGCCCCCGAAGACGCCGTGGGGCGACCCCGATCTGTCCGGCAACTACACGAACAAGTACGAGCAGGGGACGCCGTTCGAGCGGCCGCAGGAGTTCGAAGGGAAGCGCATCGAGGACGTGCAGGGAAAGGACCTTGCCGATGCGATTCAGCGGCGGCAGGACCAGGCGATCGAACGCGCTCCGTTCCTGTCGGGCGATCCAACCGGCACGATCGCCGGTCCGATGGAGTTCCGCGACATCTACGAAGTCAGCCGGGCGTCGCGGCCGTGGTTCGTCACCGATCCGACCGACGGCAAGATCCCGCCGATGACGGCGGAGGGCCAGCGACGGATTGCCGCGCGCCCGCGCACCGGGAGCAGCTTCAGCAACGGCGTGTACGACAGTTACGAAAACCTCGGCCTCTACGATCGCTGCATCACACGCGGATACCCGAGCTCGATGCTGCCCGCCATCTACGGCGACTCCTACCAGATCGTCCAGGGTCAGGGCTTCGTCGCGATTCGCATCGAGATGATTCACGAGACACGCGTCATCCCCCTCGGCAAGCAGCCGCACGTCAGCAAGGGCATCGCACTCGATATGGGCGACCCCCGCGGCCACTGGGAAGGCAACACGCTTGTCGTCGAAACGACGAATTTCAGGGATCGCAGCATCTACCGCAACGCCAACCCCGAGAAGATGCGTCTGGTCGAGCGCTTCACGCGCACTTCGCCTGCGACGATCGAGTGGTCGGTCACGGTCGACGATTCGTCGACGTGGACGCGCCCGTGGACGTTCGCGATGCCGCTGACGATGAACGACGCCGAACCGCTCTACGAGTACGCCTGCCACGAGGGCAATTACGCGATCAAGAACATCCTCACGGGATCCCGGGTGGCGGAGGCCGCCGCGAAGGCCGCGAAGTAGCAGGCGCCGGACATAAGGAAACGGCCCGTAGTCTGGAGCCCGTAGCCTGAAGCCCGAACCGTGCGCATCCAACTTTCCGTATCCTGGCCGATATTTGTTCGTTATCGGCTGGGACGTTGATAGTCCGCCGTTGACGCATCATCCTGCCGGTTTCTAAGATTCGTCTCGATCCACCCGCGGTCGTGCAGACCGAAAGGAAGAGACTTCATAAGGAGAACGTATGCGCCTGTTGAGAGGGTTACTGTTCGTCTTCGCATGCCTCGTGATGTTGCCGACCGCGGTTTTCGCACAGGCGTCCATCACGGGCGTTGTCAAGGACACGTCCGGCGCCGTACTGCCGGGAGTGACGGTTGAGGCGTCGAGCGACGTCCTCATCGAGAAAGTTCGTTCAGCCGTCACAGATGGCTCCGGCACCTACCGAATCGTGGACCTCCGGGCCGGCGTCTACAGCGTCTCGTTTACGCTGCCTGGTTTCAGCACCTACAAACGTGAAGGAATCGAGTTGACCGGCGCGTTCACGGCCACGATCAACGCCGACATGAAAATCGGCGCCGTCACCGAAACGATCACGGTATCGGGTGAAACGCCGATTGTCGACACGCAGAGCGTGCGGCGACAGACGACGGTCTCGAATGAAGTGATCTCGTCGATGCCCGCCGCGCGGTCGTACGCCGGCGTCATGATGCTCATCCCCGCGACCACGACTCAGGCCGGCGGCAACCTCGACATCCAGGTCACGCCCGGCATGCTCGTGTTCGGCGGCGCGGGTGGGCGCAACAACGAGGCGCGGATTCAGGTCGACGGTTTGAATACGGGCGCGGCGTTCAACGGCGCCGGAGTCTCGAGCTACATCCCCGACATCAGCAACGCGCAGGAAATTTCGATGACGACCTCGGGCGGGATGGGCGAAGCCGAAGTCGGCGGCCCCTCCTTCAGCATCGTCCCGAAAACGGGAGGCAATTCGGTCAAGGGCAGCCTCTACGCGTCGAACGTGACCAAGGGCATGGTCGGCGACAACTACAGCGACGACCTGAAGGCCCGGGGCCTCGTGACCCCAGGCAAACTTTACAAACTGTGGGACTACAACGTGGGCGTCGGCGGACCGATCAAGACGGATCGCGTGTGGTTCTTCTTCCAGTTCCGCGACGAGGGCAGCCACCGCACGGTGCCCGGCATGTTCGCGAACAAGAACATGGGCCTCGCCGACAAGTTCACCTACGAAGCCGACACCACGCGCCCGGCGGTTGCCGCCGGCAGCTGGCGGAACGCTGCGCTGCGTCTCACCTTCCAGCCCTCCACCCGCAACAAGTTCAACGTCTTCTGGGATCAGCAGATCCCGTGTCAGGGCGCCGGCGTGCTCGGCAGCACCGAAGGGTGCCGCCAGTCGGGCGACGGCGAAATCATCTGCGGCGCGCCTGGCGCGTCCAATCCTCCGTGCACGGCAACCGCAGCGCCGGAAATCGGCACCTACCTGTCCGGTTTCGGCCAGCGCGTGCAGCAGGCGACCTGGAGCTCACCGATGAGCAGCAAGCTGCTCCTCGAGGCGGGCTTCGGCACCTACTGGAGCCAGTGGGGCGGCGTGCCGCATCCCGGCAGCAACTTCTACAACCTCGTCGGAATGACCGAGCAGTGCACGGCCGGCTGCGCGAGCAACGGCAACATCTCGAACCTGAACTATCGCTCGGGCACGTACCGCCAGAACCTGCAGGGCACGATCGGCTGGCGCGCGTCGGCGTCGTACGTCACGGGCGCCCAGAGCATGAAGTTCGGCTATCAGGGCGGCTACCTGTACGACAACCAGTACGTGTACACCAACGACCAGTTCCTCCAGTTCCGCGTGAACAACGGTGTGCCGAACCAACTCACCGAGCAGATCAACTCGTTCCCGACGAACCAGCGCGTCCGCTACGATGCGTTCTACGGTCAGGAGCAGTGGACCTTCGGCCGACTGACCGTGCAGGGTGCGTTGCGCTTCGATCGCGCCTGGAGCTTCTTCCCCGAAGTGACCGTCGGACCCGTCCGCTTCCTGCCGACGGCGATCACTTATCCGGAGACCGACGGCGTTCACAGCTATAAGGACCTCACGCCGCGCGGCGGGTTCGCGTACGACCTGTTCGGCAACGGCAAGACGTCGATCAAGGTCAATGCCGGCAAGTACCTCCAGGCCGCTCAGAATGGTCTCGCCTATGGCGCCCTGCGTCCCTCGGGCCGTCTGACGACGACGACGACCCGCACGTGGACCGACGCGAACGGCAACTACGTTCCCGACTGCGACCTGTTGAACCGCAATCTCAACGGCGAATGCGCGGCCATCGGTACGGCAGCGTTCGGCACCAATGCGTTTACCAGCGACCTCGACGTCGACCTCCGCAACGGCTGGGGCGTCCGGCCAGGCGATTGGCAAGTCGGTGTGTCGGTTCAGCAGCAGATCCTCCCGCGTGTGTCGATCGAGGTCGGCTACAACCGCCGGTGGTGGTTGAATAACGAGACGGTCGTCGACAACAGCACCAACGTGGCGTCCGACTTCGGACAGTTCAGTGTCACCACGCCGACCGATTCCCGTCTGCCCGCCGAAGCCCAAGGTCGCGTCATCAGCGGCATCTACAACGTCAACCCGAATGTGGCGGCGCTCCAGAACAACGTGACCACGCTGGCCAGTAAGTACGGCGGCCAGAGCACTGTGACCAACGGCGTGCTGTTCAACGTCAGCGCGCGTCCGCGCAACGGCCTTGTCTTCCAGGGCGGGCTCGCCACCGGAGCGACCAGAAACGACTACTGCGCCGTTCTGGCGCAGTTGCCTGAAATCCAGACCGCGTCCGGCACGCTGAACGTCGGCATTCCTGGCGTGCAGCAGCCGTTTTGTAACTACTCGAGCGGCTTGATCACCCGGTTCACCGGTCTCGGCTCCTACACGTTGCCGAAGGTCGATGTTCTGCTGTCGGGCACGTTCCGCAGCGACCAGGGCGGCTCGCTGGCGGCGAACTACGCGGTGACGAGCGCGGCCGCGAATGCCGGCGGGCTTGGACGTCCGCTGTCCAACGCCGCGCCCAACGTCACCGTGAACCTCATTGAGCCGGGCACGCTCTTTGGCGACCGGGTCAACGAGTTCGACGTGCGTCTCGCGAAGATCCTGCGGTTCGGCCGTACGCGGACCAACGTCGGGTTCGACATCTACAACATCCTCAACTCGGCCCCAGTGCTGACCTACAACCAGGGCTTCATTCCGAACGGCAACTGGTTGATTCCCACTTCAGTGCTGCAGCCGCGATTCTGGAAGTTCAGCGTTCAGGTGGACTTCTAAACAGGCCGGTCGGTCTGGTGGGGCAGGCAGGTCAGGTTGGATCAGACGCGAGTCTGGTTCCACCTGGCCCACCGGCCTGACCAGCCAGACTTCCTCAGCCTCCAACGTTCGTCGCGGCCATCCCACTTGACTTCGGCTTTCTGGAGTGCAAACAAAGCCTGCTCTAGAAAGGGGCGGAACTACGTACTTGCGGAATTGCGCAATTCGAGTCAAGTTTCGGGTTCTCAAGGGTTCGCGGCAGGTCAG